>Ga0164293_10001103_pt1 | contig 22564 bp, 25 predicted proteins | sample GEODES118metaG_FD_111487 | JGI IMG/M metagenome (GOLD analysis project Ga0164293, IMG submission 111487) | Eutrophic lake water microbial communities from Lake Mendota, Wisconsin, USA - GEODES118 metaG | ecosystem: Environmental > Aquatic > Freshwater > Lake | place: USA: Lake Mendota...
AAGCCAACTTGCAAGCCCAACAAGCTAATCAAGGTGCGGGGCTACAGGTTGGTAGTCAAAACCTCAATGCCTTACTTGGCGTTCAACAGTTTGGCGCAGGGCAAAATCTGCAATCCCAACTTGCAAACCAACAGGCGTTTCAGCAGGCTCAACAGGCTCGGGAGCAGTCGCGTCAGTTTGGCGCTGGCTATGGGTTACAAAATCTGCAAGCGGGTATGCAGGGGGCGCAACAGTTGGCTGGCTTGGGACAAGCAGGGCTTGCGTCTCAACAAGGTATCTACAACCTACAAAACACTATTGGTGGACAGCAGCAAGGACTGGAGCAGCAGAAGATCAATCAGGCCATGACGGACTACGCCAATGCGCAGCAGTACCCGTTGATGCAGTTGGGCACGATGTCTAACATGCTGCGTGGCTTGCCTATGCAAGCTCAGACTACTAACCAGTACGCCGCTGCGCCCAATCAGACTACACAAGCTATTGGTACGGCAGGTGCCGCTGCGTCTTTGTACAACGCCCTCAAAGCAGAGGGCGGAGTAATTAAAGAAAAGAAGATGGCTTCTGGTGGAATCACCTCCGTGCCCAGCTACGATGTTGGTGGCGAGGTGTACGCTGACCTCATGAAGATGGGGCCAGAAGAACTGCAACAGCAGATCAAGAGCAGTTCTAGTGAAAAAGTAAAAGAAATGGCTAAGTCTTTGCTGAAACAAAAGCAAATGGCTGGCGGGGGTATTGTTGCCTTTGCCAGAGGAGACACAGTTGAAGAGGGATATTTTGGCTCTGCTATAAAAGATGCCGCGCCTGATTGGCATCCAGGGGACCGTCAAGAAAACCTTGGTGTGCCTCCAAACCCACAACCCTCTGCGCCACCACCTGCCGCCCCTGCGGGGATAACGCAAGCTAAACCTCCAGAGCCAACTACTGGTATTGGTACGTTGCAAGCGGCAAGAAATGAAGCCATAACAGCGCGAGATCGACCAATGAATGAAATCATAGCTGAGAAACAAGCTATGTATAAAGAAATGGGCGTAGGAGCACCGGGCGCAGGGGAGCAGGGGCAGCGTGAGAAGCTAATGGCTGAACGTGCTAACGCAGCGGATGAGGCTGAACGCACAAAATGGATGCGTGCGGCAAAGTTCTTTGCATCGTGGGGTTCTACTCCTGGCTCAACCCTTGTGGCTGGTATGGCAGCGGTGCGGGAATCTGTGCCTGACATGATTAACGACGCCAAAGAAGCCAAGAAGATTCGCATGGAAATTGATAAATCAATCGCGGGGCTTGATGAAGCTACACGCCTTGAGAAGAAAGGCTTGATAGATGAAGCTGCTGCCATAAAGATAAAAGAGGCTGAAAAAGCGCAGGCACTCAATATTGAGATTGCCAAGATTCAAGCCAAAGAAGAAGCCGATACCCGCAGTTTTGCTCAGCGAACAAAAGAAGCGAATATAGATTTGTCAGGCAGAAAATACACTGCTGATATGAACTTTCGGGGGGATGAACTCAGGGTTAAATCTGCGGCAGCAGATCGGGCAGCGGCAAAAGCAAATGCACAAGATGCTAAGAAGTTTTCGCAATTTCAAACTTCCGCAGATCAAGAACGCCGAGTGTTGTCAGATATTTCTAGAGAAGAAAGCGGTAAAGCGCATCAAGGTGATCTTGCCACTATCAAACAATACGGGATGCTGCCAAAAGACCAGCTAGACAAAAACCCACAAATAAAAGAACAATTGCAGGTGGCCAAAGATAGAATTGTTGCTCGCGAAAGGGATTGGGATTCTCGAGTTGAAGGCGCTAAGAGCAACACTGATCTTGCGTTCTCTAGGGCGATGGGCGACCAGGGCGCAAATGTAACTGGTGCGGGTGGTAAAAGTAAACCTCCTCCTTTATCATCGTTCCAAAGATAAGGAATAGTCATGGCTTTTGATGTTGAAGGTGCGCGAAGCGCGGGGTACTCAGATGCCGATATAAATTCTTATCTGGCTAAAGAGTCAAACTTTGATCTTCGTGGCGCACGACGCGCCGGGTATAAAGACGCTGAGATATTGAACCATCTCTTGTCCGCTGCCCCTGCACCAAAACAAAAAGAAGTGCCAGTAGAGCCACCGAAAACGGGGCCAACTGTCCTGCCAGAAAGCGACACGTCTAGCGACTTTATGCGGGGTATCAAGAATTACCTCCCCCAACTGCAAGAACTAGGCGGGGCTGCTAAAGCATTGACTGGTGTAGCGGCTACAAAACTTGGTGCGGAAGAAACTGGCAAGGCGCTCACAGAGAGTGGCCTCAAGACAATGGAGGCTGGCCAAGCTAAAGCAGTGGTCCGGGAATCTGATGAGTTTCTTAGCGCATGGGATAAAGGTATTACCACTGTAATCACTGACTGGTTGCCATACCAGATGGGTTCAGGCGTAGCAAGCATTGCTGAAACTCTTGCCGCTATGGGTATTGGCGCTGGTGTTGGCGCAGTCGCAGGTGCCGGTGTTGGCGCATTACCCGGTGCAATAGCCGGTGGTCTGTCAAAGACATTGGTTAAGAAAGGCGTCAAAGAAGCCGCAGAAGAGATTGCCAAAACAAAGGGCAAAGAAGCCGCAGAAGCCTACGTAGAAAAAGAAGCCAAGAAAGTTTTTGTAAAGGCTGGCACAACTACGGGCATGGTTGGACAGGCTGGAGTCCACGGCGCTGGCGAAGTGGGTGGGCGTGCCTTTGAAGAAGAGAAGCGCCGTGCCGAAGCCGAGGGGCGAGAGTTCAAACCAGAAGACATTGATATGGGGCGTGTTGCTCCTGCTGTTGTTGTCCACTCCATAGCAGACTACTTCATCAACAAAATTGGCATTGATGCCATGAAGATTGGCGAGAAAGCCACCAAGTCTCTTGCATTGGACATTGGTAAGCGCATCGCAGTCACGGGGGCAAAAGAAATCCCCGCTGAAGAACTTCAAGCTCTTGCGGAGCGTTACGGCGCGGACCTGTCTTTGGCTGACAAAGAAGCCCTGCGGGAATATATCAACACCGCAGCGGCGGCTGTAGGTATGTCTGTCGTGCCCGGCACGATCGGCGGAGCGCGTACTAATTTTGCAGGGGCGCAGGAACGCGCTTTGAACAAACTCACTGAAGAGCTAAAGAACAAGAGCCAGGAGAAGTCTGAAAGCCCCATTGTTGGTACAACGACAGTAAATGTTGACGGCAAAGAAAGCCAAAAAGTCACTAGAAAAGACGGTAGCGTTGAGATTGATGGCGTGCAAGTTGTGCCACCTACTCAGACCCAGACCGCTGGGACTCAACCTACCCCTACTAGAGACCTGACTGTTAAAGAAGAGGGAGCCCCAGATGTTGCAGGAACTGTCGCAGACACAGGTGGAACAAGCACTGGAGTGGCTAAGCAGCCCGATACTATCGTCACCTCCACAGGAACTCCTGCAACTGAATCAGGCGGAGTGGATGGTACTGGAGCACCTGCTACAGACGTTAGTACTGGAACGGCAGATCAGTCAACTCCACTAACAACCACGGTTGATGGGGAAGAAAGACGCCCATACAGCGAATGGAACCGCCCAAAGAAGGAAGAAAAGCAACCCGTTGTATATACAAAGGCTGAGTTCCCCGAAGTATTCCCTGGGTACGAATACGATCCTAAAAAGTCTGAAACTGAGAACACTCAAGCTGCAATGCAAATGCAGACTGAGATTGAGCAGAAACAAGAAGCGGGCATAAAACAAACGTTGTTGGAGGTGCGCACTCAAGCACTCAAAGAACAGCTAGAGTCAGACAAACGCACTGCTGAAGGCAAGCGCCAAGAGATTACTGAGTTCCGGGTTTCTCCTGCTAAACAAGCAGAGTACGAGCGCACGCGCCAAAAACTTGCGGAAGAAAACATAACCATACCCTTGTGGAAAGAACTGTCTCAGCTACAGAAAAAAGTTTATTTTGATTTTGTCAAAGCCACTACATACAGCGGCACTGAAGCAGCGGAGCGTGAGCATGATATTGCAGGGCGCGAGTTGGCTTCGTTCATAGAAGAAGCTGGGCGGGGCAGGGGCTACAAACAAGAGAAGCCAACAGACAAGCAGCAAGAAGTTACGTTCACCTACAACAGAAGTCGGGGGGCATACAACAAGCTGTACGGGGTGAGCTTTCCTGAGTGGAACACGCTACCTAAAGAAGCTAAAGACATCTACAAGAAATATATTGGTAGTAACACGCCAGTAGAACAAGACTTGGCAGCAGCGCACTTAGGCTTGCATTTGGCAGAACTGGGTGGCAAGATGACCGCTGCCCAAAAGAAAAAAGCCCAAGACAACATTGATGAGTTAAAGCGCCGCGCACAAGGCATAGAGCCAGACACTGGGGACGGGAACTACACCAACCCGTTTGCAACTCCCAGCACAATGACGGACGCGCAAGAAAAAGAATTAGACAAACAAATAGAAGAGCAGCGCAGACAAAACGCCCTGCCCGCAGAGGTATTGAAACATATTAGAGATGGCAACTTGCAAGGTGTCCTCCAGTATCTGCGCACAAAGGCAAAAACCGCAATCCACAAAGCCCTTGCAAAGAAGTTATTTGCATTGAAGCTCAACACAAAGATTGAGCTTGTCACCTCGTTGCCTAACAACGATTTAGCTGTCTATGACCCAAAACGCGATGTAATTCTTGTTACCCCTGAAGGGCTGTCCGATCTGGTCATGCTCCATGAGGTTGTCCATGCTGCCACGATTGATATTTTGCGCAGATACGAGACCAATCCTAAAAGTTTGACTCAAGAACAACGGGATGCTGTAGAGCACCTCCAAGAAATAATGGAGATTTCCAAACAGGAATTAGGTGCAGACTACCCTGATGCGTTTAAGAACATCTACGAGTTTATCAGCTATGCAATGACAGATAAGTTTTTTCAGAACGAACTGTCACAGCTAAAGACCAAAGACTTGATCACCACCCTGCTGCCAGACAACAAGTCTATGTGGTCTGAGTTTGTTGTGAACATGACCAAATTGTTTGACTTCTTCAAAAGCATGTTTACCAAAGAGGGTGACGTTAAATCTGAGAATTTCTTGCCAGAAGTATATGCAGCGTTTGAAGCTATCGCGTCTGTTCCAGAGGGCGGCATTGAGATGGCTCCGCTGCCTGCTGTTAAACCCGCTCGGGATAAAAAAGAGTTGCCTCCTGAGACAGTGACGGATTTAGATGACAGAACGTCGGATAACAATGCGCTGTACAAACTGAAGTCAGACCAGAAACCGGGCACGCCATTCAAGGCGCTGGTGAAGTCTGTCTCGACTACCGGCGGCTGGCAACGCTTGGCGACAATCTTCCAAAGCGAGAGCTACCCGGTGCGCGTTCTGGAGCAACAATTGGCAAAAGCAAAGTTGCTGTACCGCACAGGCAAAGATGCGATCAACAACCTGCATGAACAAATCTCTCTTGCGGCGTCTTTGGCGCGAAACTATCACAACCGCTATCTCAAAGAACATATTGACGAGTTGAATGCCTCAGTCGCCGAGTATGCAAAGGCGGCGGGCATTACCTCTGAAGAAGCTTTGATTGATCTGCATAAAGTTCTTGAGGCTCTGCATGAGCCTGAGCGCCGACTGATTAAGTACATGCTCAGTGTGCCGCTGGAGAACACAAAGAAAACTTTGACTTTTAATGGTAAACAACATACCGCCGCTGACCTACGTGCTGAGATCATCAAAATACTGAATTCCGGTATTACAACGGAGGCTGAAGCCCGTCTGTTACGCACACAGCTAGATGGCATCATCTTCCAAAAAGATGCTCAAGGGAATGTCATCTACAAGGATGGTTATCCACAGCCTAACTTAAAGTATGTTGACCCCGCTGGCTTTAGCCCGTCTGGAACAAAATCCATAAACGTGGGTGACATTGACTTCAAAGTCACAGCCCTTGATCAAGCGTCTGTGAATAAAATCACTAAGCAATACAACGACAGCAAGTACAAAGAAGAGATGGATCGTGTGCGCACCGCTGTGCAGGCAGTGCATGAGGCGACAAAAAGCCTCAATAAAATTGGTAATTACTGGTCTCAACCTGTCAGTAACCGTGTCGCGTTCTACGGCTGGAAAGACTACATCCCATTAAAGGGTCTTGCCAACCACACAAAGATTGATGAGCAACTTGACTTTGATAGTCGTGCAATGGGGCGCGAGTTGCAGGATAACACTGGTTCAATGGACGGTCGCTTCAGCGTGTCTAGAAACCCAATCTTGCAAACCATGTCTGATGGCGTGCGTTCCGCACTGCGCGCTGGGCGTCGAGATTTGACGCAGACCATCAAAAATCTTTTACCCGAGGGCAAATATAACCCCAATGGGCAAGGGCATCTTGCGGGTAAGGTGGCTCTACATATTCCTTTTGAAGAACGTGATTCAGTTGACCTGAGTGAGTACAAAGGCGAGACAACCATCTTCCATTACAACGATGATGGCAGTATTGACATTCTTGTTGTAGCTGAGCCAAAAATGCGTAATGCTATTCGTCGTAGCTACAAGCGCATCAACCCCCTGATTGAACTGGCAAACAAAATCACTGGCGGGGTTGGTATGCTTCACACCCGCTACAACTACCAATTCGCGCCTCTCAACTTTGTGCGCGACGCATTGACCAACGCCTTCACGATTGGCGCAGAGATGGGGCCAAGGGAAGCTGCTCGATTCTTGACTGCCGTAGCCACACAAGTCACTGCTAAAAATGGTTTGTATAAGGCCATGCAAGTGGCAGCGTTGTACGACAAAGGCGATGAGAAGAGTCGCAAAATTCTAGAGGCGTTAAAAAACCGCGACGAGTACACAAGAAACATGGTTGAAATGATTGAGCAAGGTGGGCTGGTGTCCTACCTGCAAGGTCTTGGTTTGAAGTCAAACTTTATTGAGTTGCACAAATCCATTGGCAAGAGTGGTGTCATCACTAAGGTAGAAGACTTCAACAAATTTGTGGACACATGGACGGACATGTTTGAGATTGCAAGTCGTGGCGCGGCTTACGGTATCGTCAAGCAAAACTTCTATACAAAAAACCTCGCAGACAACATGAGCGAGAAAGACGCAATGCAAGCCGCTATGGTGGAAGCCGCTGCGTACACAAAAAACCTTGCCAACTTTGAACAAGTTGGTGAAATGGGCAAAGCACTGGGCGCGTTCTATATGTTCTTCCGCCCCGCTGCAACTGGCGCGGTGCGAGCTATTGAGGCACTTGCCCCTGCATGGCCCGGTTCTCTAGAGCGCGCTGTGTTCAATCTGCCTAAGAGCATCAAGGAGGATGAGGCTGCTGTAGAAGCGTTCAAGAAAAACTATAGTGAGCAACAGCGCAATGCCCGTGTGATGACATCTGCTTTGTTTGGTTTGGGCATGATGGGCTATGCTATGGCATACATGACCGCAGACGATGATGATCTGGGGCGCAATGCGGTGGCTATGGATAACATGGACCAATGGACTCGTTACTTGCGTTTTCACATTCCAAAAGATATTACTCAATCTATTGGTATCAAAGACCCCATAGTTTTCCAAATACCTTGGGGTTTTGGTCTTGGCGCTTTTGCAGCCGCTGGGGCGCAGATGGCAGCTATGACTTCTGGCCATACGCCGGTAACCAAGGCGTTGTCCAATATATTCACATCCATTTCTTTGGACTCATTCGTACCTATCCCCATCTCAAAGATGCCTGCCACTGAGATGCCGCTGGAGTTCTTGTTAGATTCAATTGCACCAAGCGTTGCGCGCCCGTTGCTTGAGTTTGCTCTCAACAAGAACGGCTTGGGGCAAGCAATCTATAACGACCAAAACCGCAGGATGGGTGATGCCTACACGGGCGGCGACAAGATACCTGAGTTATACAAAGATGTATCCGTCAAGATTGCAAAAGAATCAACGGGCACTTTAGACGTCAGTCCTAACACTCTGTACTTCTTGTCAAACAGCTATATAGATGGGTTGGGGCGAGTTATTGAGCTTTTATACGGAATGCCTGACGTAATCAAAGGCGATAAAAGCTTCAACCCAAAAACTGATCTGCCTTTAATGGGCTCGTTCTTTGGCGCAAAGTCGAACGTCGATTCCCGTGAGTTTTCCACAGTTGAAAACAAAATCAAAAGTATGGAACGCAAGATCAATATGTTTGATAAAGCTGACCCATTGACATCAGCCCAATACGATGTAAAGCATCCGTTTGATCGTATGCTTGTTGAGATGTACAACCATCAATTGAATGCGGACTTGAACCCATTGCGTGAAGAAGCAAAGAGGATACGACTGATGCAGGGTATAACTCCAGATACAAAAGCAGCTATGCTGAAGATGGTTACCTTCCAAGAGAACCTTGTCAAACGCAATATGATTGAGCAATTCAAGGCGTTCGACGTCAAGCCCTAGCGGATGCGCCATGTGCGCACTCCAATGTGTTTGTCCTTGGCAGTGATGTAGGACTTCACCTTGACCCCTGCACGTTTGGCCCCACAGTCAATGGCATAGATCATCTCAGCGAAGCGGAGAGTGGGGATGAAGAAACTCTCCCCCACCTCCATGCCATTGAACGGGAACACCCACTCTGGTTCAGGTAGGTGAATCATTAATCAATTCACTGGGCAGTTCGGTCTTGAACCAGTACAGATAAGCCGGGTCAACGCTGATGGCATTCCTCCAACCCGTTGTCAGCCTACCCTTCTTGTCATCAACCAGACTCTTGCGTGATCTCATATCAGCCTCAAACTCTCGCGTACTGACCTTGCGCTCACCCAGGTACTTCTTGAACTCAGCCTTGGATACTTGCAAAAGACTTTCTTCGCTGACAATTCGCGCAACGATGGGGCCACGAGGTTCCATTGTGACTCTGCCCTCTTTGATGACAAGGATGTTTGCCATGTTCTTGTTGATGAAGTCAGCCAGCATAGATGGGTAGTCAGAACGGTTAACCCTGATGACTCTCTCACGAATGTCAATCATGTTGGCTACGACAACTTCATAGGTCTGGTCAAGGGCGTAGGCGGTGATGTTGTGTTCATTGGCAATAGTTGCCGCGCCCATGTTTGCACCGACTAAGTTTTGATAGAACCGATACTCAACAAAGTCACCAAAGTCTTTTTTGAATCTCTCTTCCCATGCCTCTATGTGATCCAGCACATAGTTGTCACCCCGAGTGATGATTTCTTTGATGAACATTGGCCCTGCATGACCATAGTTAAAGCGGAACGCATCAAAGATGTATTTGCCTAGCCGTGGTTCTTTGTTGAGCAGTTCTGGGCGTTTCACCATAAACTCAATCAGCCTAGCTGCTTCGCCGTTCGGGTCCATCTTGGCGGCTTCCAATATGCCGTACAAGCCATGATTTGAGGTGAGCAATGCAATCAATGCGGCAGACATCTCATACTCACGCTCAGCGTTGACGGATGCTTGCATCCTGATCTTGGCTTTGCCGTGGGACACGTTATGCACAAGCTGCCCAATTTCCTCTGCCTTCTTGTCACCCACCTCGTCCAGCCCAAACATCAGGCTATGCAGACCTAAGTAGCGCCCTGTGAGGCCGTTGTCAGTGCCTGATACAACGCTCAGATTCTTGGGATGCCCAAACATGCTAAGCCCTGCATACATTGCGCCTGTCTTGGCATTGCCCGAAAGCCCCGTGAGACTCATGACCACACCAGAAGTGTTTGTGTAGGGCATCAACGGTGACCCAATGCCACACATAGAAGCAAACGCATGTAGCTCAAAGCCCGGCTTACTCAAATAATCCATTGACTCACGCCACCGCTGGAATGTGCCGTGCTGTACAAGGTGTTTGGACAAACCCTTAACGAAGGGCGATGAGGGGGCGTCAATGGTTTCGCCTTTGTATGTGATTTCTTTCTTGCCGATAACAAAACTGCGGGTGGGCCACTCTGTTGTGTCAACATCTCGCTCCTTTGTCCATCCCATTTGCATACGCATCTGTAACGCAGCTTCTGTGGTCTGGAGGTACTGCCCCCATTTGACGATGTAGTTCATAAGGTGTTGGTCGTGTAATGAGTTGAAGAACACGCCATTGCTGGACATGATGGATTTAAAAGCTTCCTTGGCATACACATTCTTCATTGGAAGAAGGAACTCGCGGTGTCCATCCTTGGGTAACTCCAACCGCATCTGCAAGCACTCGCCATCCAGGGGGCTGACCATACGGGATACGGGAAACAAGTCGTGGGATAGGATAAGTACCGGGTCATCCTGGTGCTTTACGCCCTTCTTGTCAACCTTTGGTGCAGGAACAAAGTATATGCCGCCGTGCTGTCCGCGCACAAAGGGCATCAGAGCGTCTGGGAAATCCGGAATCGTTTTGGTACCCGGTACTTCCCATACTGATTCCTCCTTATTTGCCTTGGCGGGAGTGAACTCACGGGCGAGAGAAATGGGGCTGACAATTTTTCCTCTATGAGCGCATCCTTCGCATCGACTGGGGTAGTTATCAATGAACCACTCGCAGGTGCGCGGAGCAGGAATGCCACTTGCTTTTTCTTCTGTTTTTGCATGGTTGTATTCTGGATGGTCTTCTGAGAATTCATGGATGGCAGTAGCGCCGTCATCACAAAACTTAGCGAGGGACAGACCTGCTCGCCACAGGGGTTCTTCAAGAGTTGGGACGTTCTCGCACATGAACTTAACCTGTGCGCACCCGCCTTCTTCATCAACGCTTTTCTGCGCCAGAACTCCAAATGTGCGGGGGAAGTTGTCCAGCTTGAGTATTGCCTTGGTGTCATCATCCAAACCTTTGGGCACACTTGCAAGGACGTCCTGAGTTTGCTGTGGTTTTTCGACGAACTCATCTAGGTCACCATACAGAAATGATTTGAACTCCCGCCAGCTATATACGTGAATTTCATCAGTGATGACTGACGTAGGGCGTGGTGTGCCTGTCTTCTGGTTGAATGTCTCAGGACACCGCATGATTCGTGCGGCATCTGCTGTGACTACGGGGTCTATGGCTATGTGCTCAAGACAAATTGTTTTGAATATCTCTGCGGCTGGCTTCCATACATCCTTGGGGATGTCGGTATCCATAATCCAGTAGGCGTGTATGCCACCACCTGAGTCAATCCTTACTGGTTCTGGTAGTCCTGTCTGTAAAAGAAGACTTTCAATCTCTGCATGGGCATCCTCTTTTGTTGCAAGCCCCTTGCCTTCGCCTACGTCTAAGTCAATGAAGAACGACCTGACGAATACACAATCATCTGCCTTGCGGCTGTACCCTTCAAATGAACCCGGTGCTACAAATACGTCTGCGTTTTTCTTCTTGAACTTCTCAATTTCATCCAATACGCCATCGAGTGTCTCCGCGAACCGATTGGTCATTCTTCCGCCAACCAAACCACTAACGCAATAGACACCCTGACTTGGCAATGCTTTCTCGTAGAATTGTTTTAACATGTCTCGCCAGAGTTGAAAAGAGCGGGACTAGCCCGCTCGGTGAATGATGTAAGGGTTGCCCCTTGCTACTTGTTGTCGAATTTCCTCCCAACCATATCTTCAAGGTAGGCTTTTGCCTCTGCCATGTTCTTTGCGGGGAGGATTCCCATAGCGGTGTCACTCTCGATGAGTTCAGTGATCGCCTCGACTTTGAGCATGTTCTTGTGACGGATGGGACTGCCACGGAACCAGCTATAGACTGACATGCGCGTCACATCCAGAGCCATAGCCAAATACTTGGCAGGGATATTTGCCTTCACACATGCTAGTGCCAACGCAATGCCCGCCCTATGAGGGTTTGCTCTATTCAGTTCTTCGATGAAAGGTTCGCTGTACGTCCGTGGCATTCCTGCTCCTTATTTTTTAGACCATTTTTTCACAACATCGGTGATGTTTTTCTCATCCTCGGGAGCCTTTGTAGACTCACGCTTCGTAGGTTCAGGCACACTCTCCTCTGCCATCTCGTTACGGTGGCTAGGCGGGGCCGCAACCTCATCGTTGTCGCTCTGGAAGACGTTCATCTTCACAGCGTTTTCAGCGGCGGGGCTCTTAGACTGATTAGCAATCGTCTGCAAATCCTCATCGGGCACCTTGCCTGCGGGGCTGAACAGAACCTTTGGCGTAGGAGATTTTGTGTCGAAGGCCATCTTAGTAATCACCCGGCCGGCACTCACATTGTGTGAGGCGAGATGCTGGATGTAAGGACGGAACGGGAAACGACCGTTGTCTTCTTTGCCGAAGGACGATGTAGCAGGCAGAACCAACTGCATCACATCACCTGATGGGTCTTTAGGAAGAACCACCGCAGTGCGCCAAGACAAGCGGCAGGCAGTGCTTGTGCCACCCTGACCGGAACCCTGGACAGATTTAGGGCAGTCATTGCAACGCGATGCCATCGGAGCCTTGACGTCCTTGTCGGGTGTATCGGAGTCGGTTGACCAGCAAGCTGGGCTGACCTTCTGACCTTCAACGTAGCCCTTGTCGTAGAACATACGAGAAGCCTTGTGTGCCATCTTGACGAAGATCACTTCCATGTGGCGGTCTTCGATCGCGCCGATCTCTTTGCCACCTGCATACTTTCGGAACACGCCGCCTTTGATAGAGATGCGTTTGTTTTGACGCGCACCGCCAGCTACGGCAAGGGTGTCATCATCCAAGCCCTCGATGGGGACTAGGTTACCGCTGAACATTGTTGCGAGGTCTGTACTCATTTGAAAATTTCCTTGTTACTGAACTTACTTTTTACTCGGAGGGTTTACGCACGACGATCGTGAATTCCCTCATCACATTCACACCGGGCGGCAGGCCATCAGCCTTGCGTTCCTTTATGAATTCTTTGAAGTTGCCTTGATGGATACGTGCCTCCATCAAATCAACCGCCTCGTTCTCCAACACAAACTTCCTCCAGCTTTCGCCGTCAGCCACTGTGTATCGCTCATTCAGTTTGCGAATCACCGTACCGTTGTTTGTGCGGATGCTCTTGGCATTACTCTCATTGCAGGTCACCATGAAATTCTGCTCAAGGACTTTCATCTCACCCTCAAGCGCTCTGTCTTGGCTTTCCCACTCAGCCTTCATCTTCTCACGGGCTGAACGAATTGTCAAGTATACCTTGACTAATTCATCGAGTTTTGTTTCCTCGATTTCTTCTACTTCTGTCATAGTCCTAACTCCTGTGTGTACAACTCAACCAAACTCTCGTGCATGTTGACCTTGCCTTGAAGCATCTGATACACCTTGCGCTCAACCTCCGACCCTTGCAGGTGAACGACTGTCATGCTGTTCTTCTGCCCGACACGGTCAATACGCGCAATGCACTGCAAGTACGTCTCCACAGACATGACGGGCGACCAAAACACAACTGTGTCGGCGGCAGTCAACGTCACCCCATGCGATGCTGCTTGAGGCTGGATAACTAGTACTCGTGGGTTTACTTGCGTTTGGAATCTGTTGATGATTTCTGAACGCTCTCTTGCTGCTACGGCTCCGTTGATTACTTCATTGATGACTCCTTGTGAACTAAGATGCTTTGAAACTAACTCGATGGTGTGCGTGTAGGGCACAAACACAATGACCTTGTGTATCGTCTCCTCCAGCACTTCCATCAAGGCGTTGAGGCGTGGTGAAACATCAAACTCCACGACCTCCTTGGTATCGGTATAGACTGCTCCACCCGATATCTGCAACAGCTTGCTCAGCTTCGCTGCTGCATTGACTGCGCTGATGTTCTCCCCTGCGGCTTCGATCAGCAATTCATTCTTCAACTCTGCGTAATACTTACGGACTTGTGATGTCAGGGGAATCTCCCTCGTCTGATACACCACCTCTGGCAAGTCAAGGCACTGGGCTTTCTCAAACCGAATGGCGGGTTGCAGGGCGCTGTACACGGCATCCTTGGCGGTGGGTTTTGGAATCCACTTGAACCGAGAAATTTGGTGCATTACCTTGTCGCGCCATGCTGTGACGTACTTGGGAACACCAGCGGGGTTGATTAGCTTTGCCAAGCCAAACGCATCCATCGGAGACTGTGAGGCAGGTGTGCCTGTGAGCATCCAAAGTTTGGTCGAGGGGGTAATCAATTTAGCCAAGGTCTTCCAGCGATTTGTCGTTACCGTTTTGTACGCGTTTGCTTCATCGATGACAATTAGGTCAAACCCTGCTTTACTTATTTCTTCCCGAACAATCCCCACCCCATCAAAGTTGATGATGACAAATTCATACTCTCCGTTGATGATCTTCTTGCGCTTGTTGGCGTCACCATAGGCCACCGCGACGGTTCTGTGCATGGCGGTTTTGAAGATGTCAGCCTGCCATGCCGAGTACATGATGGACAGGGGACAGATGACCAGCACCCGCTTGATTTGTTTCTGCGTCATCAGGTAGTCTGCCGCCCAGATGACAGAGGATGTCTTGCCTGTGCCTGCTTCGTTAAAGCAGAACACCCTGTCTCTAAGGGCTAGATATGACGCAGTGGTTTTCTGATGGACGAAGGGCGTATACAGCCCAGGCCAGTCGTATTCATTGGACATAGGAGATGGCGCTTCTCCGTATACCCTGACTAGGCGTTGCATCTCGTTGATGCCCCAGTACACAAGTACCTCGGCAAACTTGCCATCATCACTCAGTACCTCGCACTTCTCAATGTGCCCGACCAAGAGACTTACTTGATTCGACGGTATCACCATGCGTACCGCCGTGTTTTCAATAACTTCCATACTGTCCTTTACTGTATTTCAACGTAGCCCCTTACGGGGGCTAGTCGGTCAAACCTGTCATGCCAAAGGAGAGAGATATCATGGAGTGCATCGTCTGACTGACGTAGTTAAGAGGGGGAAAACCAGAACCAGAACCCCCGCCACTGTCCACCCACGCCTTACAACAGTGGCAATTATTTCTTGCGTTCTCTCTTGCTGGTCTCGGATACAAGATTTCCTTTGGAATCCCGCTTGAACGATCGGTTTGTAGCCGCTGATTCAATGCGCAACCCATTCTTGTTCATCCCACCTTTGTCCAACGCCACGACATGCGCAACGTCTTTGCCGACTCGGGAGGGAGACTTCTTGGTCACAGTGCCAGTGTCACGCTTGTCAATTGCTCGACGCCCGCGCTGACGCTCCATGCGGCGCTCATGTTCACCACGGGCTTGCTCTTGCTCGTATTCTTTTTTATACGGACGAGGTTTGGTCACGTAAGGCATTGCTTTTCTCCTGCATGATCTTGATGGAGTTGTACATCATCTTTGCCTCGGTAATGGCGGCTAAAGTGTGCTCAATAGCCGCATCATAGTCGTTATCCAGCAGGGCGTCATGGGCTTTTTTCAGTCCTCGTTCCGCCATCATGCAGGGGTAGGCATAGTCAATAATCTCTTGAGTCTTCATCGTCTTTCCTTCCAAAAATCACAGGTCTTTACAGGGCACCAACCGCATAGCGGGGTGGGGTTAGGGTTCCAAACATCGGTGTCGTATGAGGCATCCATGCGCTTTAGGTCAGGCTTGAACGCATCCCACAGTTCTAGGATTTGATCCCGTGTGTATTCCTCGGCAACGAACGCATCGTTCACGACAAACAGCAACCCCGCCTTGACCCGCTTGATCTGCGGAAACTTGGCAAAGGTCATCAGCGCCATCAACTTTAACTGCTTTGCATCGGGGTACTTGCTGCTGCCAGTCTTGTAGTCAAGGATGTGGGCGAGATCATCTTTTAGGATAAGCAGGTCCACGATACCCCGAACCCAGTATCCCTTACCATACTCACTAGCGTTGCCAGCCCGATCGAGAGCCATCCGCAGTTCTGGATGTTTCTCGCCATCAATCTCCAGCAGCGCATCCATCAGTGGCTTGAACCGCTCATAGTTCTTGGCAAGTGGAGTGCCATCCCTGACGTAATCCTCCAGCGCCTTGTGTACTGCATTGCCATACGCCATCTCCTGCGTCTGCTTCACAAAGAACCGCTTCAATACCTTGACCTCTTGGTATTGCTTGGGACAGTTCACGTACTGTTTGTACGATGAGAATGACCATGTGTAACTCATGTGGTAACTCCAAGAAGTTTGTTAAGAGGTAATGGCGCGTACTTCCCGCTCCATTCTGAATTACTGTTAAGAGGTGGCTGTAGTATGTGGATATACAAAGACTCAAGGCTATTAAGAATTTCTTTTTTGCAGGGGATGAACGCAAAACTGTCGAACGATTTGCTGTGGTGCTGGGCTATTCTTGAATACACATTAACCGACTGCCCGACATAGACAACTTTGCCGCTATCAATCAAGAAATAAACTCCAGTTGCCAACTCCCAAGTGTTAGCGGAATTGACAATTTCTTCTTCACGGAGTAATGTCTTATTGGTCAATGTCAAAGCAACCTTGTTTACTAGTTCAAGTTTTTTCATGCTATCAAGCTTGGCTTCTAATTCCCTGATCTCGCACTTCAAACTGTCTCGCAGTTCTATGTCTGCAATTTCTCTTTCCTCTCGCTCACGAATGTTTCTTTGGCGAGTGGCTACAGCCTTGGCAGCTAATGCTTTGCGTTCCTCGGGAGTTCTACTTTGCATCCAGTTCATACACTCTCTCCTTCTGTTGTGTGTTCAATTAATCTTTTCTGCAATCGCACAATGCGTTGCTCGTTGTAGGACACCACCGACTTTGCGTAATCAACGGCGCTCTCTGCCTCAAGCTTGTTAAGTTGCGCCTCGCGTAGTTCTTTGGAGATGATCTCCTGCAATGTCCTTGCCCTCAAGTTTTCTTTGCACCGCTTGAGGATTGATTCACGCCACGTCATTTGTTAACCTCTTTTGCTTCTTAAAGAAATACTTTATTGCATAGATGCTCACGCCGAACCGCTCGGCAATCTTGCGCATTGACTCACCCTGCTTGTGTAGGCTCAAGGCTCTTCGCTCGTCGATCAATGTGGGCTTGCGTCCACTCCCTGGTCTTGCGCCACCTTTCATGTCTTTCCTCCAAACCCAAACGGGCACTTGGATTCCTCGGACTCACGCACCCTGCGGTACTCGCGGTATCGGTTGATGTTGCTCAGCTTCTCGCCTTGCATGTACTTGCTATGCTCCTCCCTCGTGACCATGTGATGCCGCAGATCAATCGGTCGCTCAGTCATCGGCGTTAGATGTACCAACGGCTGACCAAACTTCAAGCGATGCGTAGTCTTGGTTGCGCCCTTCATGAACAACACGTTCACGTTCATGGAATACTGATACTTGAATTCAGTCGTCCCCGGCAACAAGATGTAGCTGGACAGGCTCGGCATACTCCATGTCGGTTGCTCCCACTTGAAGTAAACGTCCTCTTGGCATCTTGTCACCCAAGGGTTGTCAAACTTCATGTGGCAGTAGTGGGACTCGGGCGCATACGCGCCGCGCAGTATTGCAGGGTGTTGGCTCATGGTGCTGGTGTTGTCAGAAAACTGCCCTGCCCAGTACGGGTCGCCAACGGCTCCCACTTCCAACGTATAGTCAGACCACAACGGCTGAATGATGCCGTGCTTGTAGTGATCGACCAGACCCATGCACCGCTTCATGGTGGCAGTGGGAAACAAGCCAGTCGGTATGGGTATCTCCAACTTCAAATCCTTCCACCACTGTGGGTAGAAATGCGCCGCCGCTTTGGGCTTCGCCGCATCAAAGATCATTTGCCGACAGGTGAACATGTCGATCACCAACTTACGCTTCTTGATTAGAAAAATCATACGGCACCTCTCATTTCCCATCCAGCCAAGAAATAATTCCATCTGCCTTGCATAGCCGGATTGGTGTACTTGTCCCCTGTCATGTGCAAATCGGCATCTGTGTAGCCCTTTGAGGCCATCAGTGCGTGGAATACCTGTCGTGCTTTCATGTGTTCTCCTTGAATTGATAATCTTTAAAGACGGTTCCCCTGCTTGCATCGCCTCTCCAGCATTCGTTTACCCATCCCCGCTTGCCTGACTTGTAAGTACGCCAATGTCCACGAACCTGATGACGGCGTGGTGTTGCGTGGGTTCCGCCTTGATAATCATTTTTTGGTTTAGGCGGTTCAATTTCCACTGTATGCCAGTCAAAAGTTAAAGCGGGTTTGCCTTTTAATTGACGCTTTTGATTGATAAATGTGCGCTTTGGTGTGGGGCAATAACCCTGCGATTGATGAGCAAGCTTTATCAACACTGCAAGCACCATTCGGTGGACAGGTTTAACATCTTCAAGGGTTATTTCTTTGTCCTTCTGATAAATTCTGAACCCTTCTCCGGTAGAAACATAAGCATACGGAGAAAAGTATTTGCCGCCATGCCACATGGAGCAACCACCCACAGTTATTGAATCATCGCCCCTTAAAAGCCAAAGAGCAAAGTCTTTTCCTTGCGTATCCAAGCCAACAATTCCCGTTCTTTTTGAAGGTAAATTCATCAAAAAATCTGCGGGAACTTTTGTGTCAAGTACAGGCTCCATTTGTCCAACATCAAACCACAAAGCAGTTTCTGGCTCAGGCGCAAACTTGACGGCCTTGCAAACCAATGGAGTCATTGCGGATTCTCCTCGTCATCAAAAGCCATTTCAGGTGGATGTGAAATGTCATCATGGACAATAACGCCAAACTCATTTGCCAGCAAAAATCTGCCGCACACTATGCAGTAATAACCTTCTGTCATGTGTTCTCCTCGGCGTAGCCGTTCTTTTGCTTAAGTTTGGCTTCAATGGCTCGGGCAAAGTCTGCAAACGATGCGCCATTAGTGTCATCCCATGCGACATAAGCATCACCAATATCCTCATCCGTCAGCCCTACCCATGTGCGCTGTGGTGGGTGGATGTAAACCAAATACTCGCCATCGGGTAACCCCTTGAGTTTGACGTTGCGAAATGTGTGGACACCGTGGGCATGGTTAAGAATCGCCACAGGCTCTTGCTCAATCTCTTGCCCAAGCCTTTGCACTTCACGCATGGCGTGTTCTGCCAAGGCTTTTTCTTCCGCCCGTTTGGCAAAGGCTAAAAGTGATTCAATATAAATGCCATCAAGGTGAGGGCGCATACCAACCAACCCACATTCTTGTGCCATCTCAATGATTTCATCTTGTGTCATAGCTTCACTCCTTCATACCAACCCTCGACATACGCTTCATGGAATCCCCAAGCAAACAGCCACGTCCAGCTGAGTTTCTCGTCGCGTGGGTAGTTGATCTTTGCCATCATCAGGCATAGGTTTTTACTCGGTGGGGGCATCATGCTTGTTCTTCTCTGGTTGTTGTGGAAAAGTTGATGTAACAAATCGCACGGCACTATCTCCGTCTTGAATCAACACAGTTACTGTTGCCGCTTGCAAATTTTTGCCATAAACCAAACTCAAGATTTCCCAAAGTTTTTGCATTTCATCTTGTGTCATTTCTTCATGCTCCTAACAAATGTTGCGAACGACTGCACTGTGTCACGACCGAACGGCCCTGTGAATTTCGTCTCCAATTCCTTCGCTACCTCTTCGATCGTGTCGTTGCGGTGCAGGTGGACAAACTCGGCAGGATGGCTGTGCATGTCCATGTGTGCAATTTGTTTCTTGCGGATGTTGTTTGCATCATCTATGGCGGCAAAGTCCCGCTCAATCTGTCGCTTGCGCCAGCCGCTGGTGTGTTCCCATTGGCCCTGCTTCAAGGCCAACTGTTCAAACGCTTCGTCTTCCGGGTCTTTCATGATCTCTCCTGTGGTTTTGCGTGAAGTACCGCTTCAAGGTATCTCAGTTCGGTGGCATCCATGATGCGCCCATGTTCCTGTTTGAATTGATGCAACACTTGACCTAGCCGAATTGAACGATCAAACAATTCACCTACGTCAGCACACCCAGTTGCTTTGATTAACGCTTCAGTTTCTTTTTTCATCTGCCCCCCACTTTCATTAGCTTGACAAGCCCTTCTGCATGTTCTTCACTCAGCCCTTGGGCCAAGACTTTGTATGGCTTGAGAAATCCTTCCCATGCGTCACCATATTGGTCTTTGTGCATTTGAATCATCAAGTCCCATGTGCGTTTTCGCATAGCAAAGGGGGCTGTAGATTCTTCTGTGTTTATGTACACCACATATTCCGTTGTCATCTATCCCCCCTCTCGTTCTCATCCATCCAGAACCACAGGTGCATCAGCCCAATGAACACAAGGCCACAGACAATGAACCCAATGCCGCCCAAGAGAATCGTTGCAAGAATCGTCTCCATCATCTCCCCTTTTGTACAGAATTACTTGACATATTAACACTCCCCATAGCTTTGTCCATAGTGGGCTTCACAAGTTACGGGTAAACCCCTAGCCCAATCTGGAGCAACGGACATGCACTCGACGATATATGCAAGCGCCTCGTCTTTCTCTAACTCAGGAACTAAGATGACAGCCGCATCATGGACTGTTAAAGCGATCTTGTAGCGTTCGCGTATCTTGAGCATCTGCTCACCCACGACAATCCTTGCCAGGGCTTGAACTACGTTTTCAACTAGCGATCCGCCCCAGATGGAAACAGGTCCTTTACGAGACTTGTATACGTATTGGCTTTTAGTTTCTTCAGTGTTGAGGTGCAGGTCAGGGTAGCGAATCATGAGCCCATTGGGTAGGGTTATCCCTTCCTTGCTCACCATCAGGCACTTGTGGTTGCCGTAGTAGTACGGCTTGAGGTTGCCCCAGTTCGCTAGGTCTTTGATGACCGCATCCCCATCCCGCCACAGTTGAATCACTGCATGGTTCTTGGTACGGTACACGCCCACAATGCGCTTGGCCTCTTCTTCATCAACGATAGCTCCCGGCGGCGTAGTCTTGAGCGTGTGCTGGAGTTTTAATGCGCCAGTCCCGTAGCCTAGACCCAGAATACAGGTTTTACCCACGAACCGTTCCACAGGATATGCTTTTGATATGGGACGGTCATAGATGTCGGTCGCAAATAGTGAGTAGACATCTTCACCGTTGGCAAACTGCGTAACGACATCTTCTTGCCCTGCCAACCACGCAAGGACACGCGCTTCGATTTGAGACGAGTCGCAGTTGATGACAATGTGATCGTCAGGCGCGATGACTGCATTCTTGAGAGCCTTTTTCTTTTTATCTCTACTGGGGAGATTTTGGAAATTGACTTTATCAGATCCCGCCCAACGGCCTGTGTGAGCACCATAGTACTTGAGTGGGATGGGAAGCCGCCCTCTATTACGCTTACCGATGTCGATGAACCGCTGGATGCGGGATTCTTCGAGGGTAGACATGGTACCCAATCTAACAGCGCATAGCTGCTGAATGAACGGGTCTTCATGCTCAGTAAGCGCCAGAAAGCCCTCATCGTTTTTAGCCAACGCATAGGTCATCTCTCCTTTTGATTTCTTGCCTTTGCTCTCTTTCATAGGCACCTCAATGCCATGCTCGGTGAGGATGGCGGCAAACTGTTTTCCGCTTGCCAGCTTCTTGCGTACCGCTTCTTCGTCCTTGCATTGAAGTTTCTCCATCAATGTCTGGAGTAGTGCCATCTTCTCTTCTTTTAGTTCGACGAGGCGGTCTTGTAGCAGCGCATCGTCCACATGAAACACAGGCTGAGTGAACATCCGCAGTGTCATGTCGATCAAGTCCAACTCATTCTTCGGAAACGCGCTCGACAATATTTTGAACAGCCTTAAAGTAAGTTCAACGTCGTTCATGCAGTACACGCCGTATCGTGCAAGTTCTTCATCAGTGAAGTCCAGGCGTTTCTTACCCTCTGCATGGATTACTTCATCGCCTTTCTCACCAATCCCATAGCGCATAGCCAGCGCCTTGAGTGAGCCGCCAGCGTCAACGCCATGAACCGCTCTAGCCATAGACAGGGTGTCGAGCAAGTACACGGGGTCTATGTTGAAGTGCCAATCAAGAATACATCCATCGAACAGCGTGTTGTGAGCCAGCAGGGCCGAGTCACCCCAGTCGATCTTGGATAGATGTTCTTTGATTTCATCCTTGGTTCCAGAGAACCAAGTAGTAGGTTGTTCGTTGATCTTCACGCTCACGCCAATGACTTCAAAGCGGCGATCACGAACATACTCTTCTGTGGTCTGAGTTTTAAAGCCCAGACCCTTGGTGTAGTAGGTCTCAAAGTCAAGGGTTACTATCTGCATCTCACCATCCAAACTTTCCAAAGAAACCACGTTTACCCACGCTCACGCCCAGAGGGTTCACCGATTGCCGCATGGCGTCATATTGCCGCTGTGCCATCTCTTCTCGCATAGCCTGCGCTTGTAACTGCATGCGTAACTTAGCCGCTTGTTGCTCACACTCTTCAAAGGTCTGCGAACCTATCATCTGTGTATTCGGGTTGAATGTACCTGCCATGACCCTTGGGTCAGACTGGCCTACGCTGTAACGCTCACCCATTTTGACCTTCATGGTCTTTCCCTTTTCACCTTGCTTTTCCTCGCCAGCAAGACGCTTGAAGACTCGCTCGTTAAAGTCATCACGGTAGAACTCATCCCTTGCTTTTGTAATCATCTCTCGCTCATCATTGTCCGCAATACGCCATGCGTAGTCGAGCAAGTCAGACCACTTCCCGCCAAACATTTCTCCGTCATAGGCTACCCCATCCTTACTGTGAAATTCCTCGGGGTTGGTCTTCATTCGTGCTAGCAAAATTTCTAATCCAGTCAGCATCACG
>Ga0164293_10001105_pt1 | contig 22561 bp, 11 predicted proteins | sample GEODES118metaG_FD_111487 | JGI IMG/M metagenome (GOLD analysis project Ga0164293, IMG submission 111487) | Eutrophic lake water microbial communities from Lake Mendota, Wisconsin, USA - GEODES118 metaG | ecosystem: Environmental > Aquatic > Freshwater > Lake | place: USA: Lake Mendota...
AGGTGACACGAATCCTTCAAGCGCTTGATATGTACCTTCGCTTGGCGTGTATCGTTTAACCGTGTTGTTCGGTCCAATTTCTATCGCATCAATCCTATAATTGTACCTTGGCTGGTCATCTATGTTCCAAACACCAACACCTGGCTCAGTATTAACTTTAACCGTTAAAATTCCATTACCTAACTCACTTGATGTTTTTTCTGTTTGAATAAGAGGACTTGGAGCCGTATCTTGTAGATTTGCATTTGTTCCTGTTAAATTATTTGGACTTGGAGTTGAAGGTGCTGTTTGTGTTACAGGTGTATCTGTGGCACCTCCAGGTGATAAACTTGAAACTCCTTTTAATGCAGGGTTATAATTAAATAACGTAGACCCTGTAAATGAACCATTATCTGTTTTAACTTCAATTCTTCCATTAAGGTTAGTTTCTCCATTTAAGATTTTAGGGACAATAAACCTAACAGTACTACCACTAAATACCGTAATATCTTTTGATGGAACTTCTACTCCAGCCAATTTAATTGAGTTTGTGGTTCCCAAGTTACTACCATTTATTTGAACTATCGTTCCATCATATCCCGCTAATGGTGAGAATGATTTAATTGCTGGTGGAGGGCATGATAAGTCTAAAGCAGCAACACCACTTGTTCCTCTCGTTCCTGAAGTACCTGAAGTACCTGAAGTACCTGAAGTACCACTTGTTTTCTTAATACCTTTTTGTTCAGTTACTTTAATGTCAGCCTTTAAATCTTTAGAATTTTCTAAACTTGATAGTCCTACTTTAACCGCAGAGGTTAATGCTGCATATAGGGTATCTTTAGTTTGTTTAAATTCACTTGTGTGTGAATCGTAGTAATCTGAAGAGATGTTGGATTCTGGCCAAAAACAAACATAATATTTAGCTAAACCAATTTCTAATATTTGTTTAACCCTTGGTCCTAACCTTCCTTGCATAAATCTCACATATTTTTCGACATTATCAAAATGTACAATAGGTAGTGATGCAGATGTGGTTGGATTTGTTTTAGATTTAATACAACTATATCTCTTAGTTAATGTTGTAATTAATCCTCCCCAATTGGTATCTAAAGATATTGTTGCAAAGTTATTGTTCCATCCATTGAATTCACCAACACTACTATTTGAACTTTTTTGGAAACTTCTCATATAGGACATACAATAAATGATAACCTGTAATTCCTTATTGTTTGGCATCTCTTTTACTAAAGCGTCTGCCAATTGTTGTGGTGTTAATGGTGTCGCGGTACCAACAACACTATCTCCAAACGCAGCGTCTGAGTAAGTCTTAAGTACATTTGAACTACAAGCATTTGTAGTGTCCAATGTGTTATCTGCCTTTTGCGGTAACTTATTACTTTTAACTGTATTTGTGGTTCCAGTAACAGTAATACTATCTTTATTAATTTTAAGTAACTCTTCTAACTTAGTAACAAGGTTTTGGTTTATACTTTGTAGGAAACTATCTATCGCTGGTAAATCAAATACCCCCTGTCTAACACCTGTAAATGTTGTTTGAAAATTACCCGCTTGAATTGTATGTTGTACATCTTGTATCATGTACGGTCCATTAAACATTGGTACGTGTCTAAGATTGAAATACATTGTTGGTTGTATCAACGCATTACCTAAAGATGTTACCGAACACTTATAACTTCTTTGTTTGTATAAATTATATAAACTATTATTTTGAGTTGCGGTCTGTCTACCTGAGGCTTGGTCTACCATATTCAACTGAGTATTAATCGACTCAGAAGTTGCAGTACCATTATCTTGTGATACACTAAACGAATAAAATATGTTTTGATTTCTAATACCTAAATCTACGGTAAACCCAACACATTTATTAGAAACCGCCCAATCTTTTTTATCTTTTTGGTCTTCCAATAAAGGATTTTCCGAAGCTCTTCTCATTTCAAACCCGTCATTTCTAAATTTGAAATTACCTTTTGGTAGGTCTAAATATTGAGATGGTTTACCTGCGTAGAAACAAACCATTTTAGGCCCTGACTTTCTATAATCAACATCTAAATAGGTTCCCCATAAACTGTCCGCAAAATCTAACGAGCCTTCAGTTCTTGGAGTTGTAGTTCCATCAACATCTTGAACATTATAGAAGTTAACATATGCAGGTAAATTCATTACGTTAAAATTATTCTTAATAAGAATACCACTAATAAAGGTATAAACACTCATAGCTTGATTTAACGAATATTCACCAGGAGTACCACCAACACCAAACATGGCTTTCAAATCAAAAATATCAACTAAGATTGTGTCTCCAATATTTCTTGACGCTCTATCTAAAAACATCATATCTTCAAACAATGTTTTGTTTGTGTAATCACCACCCGCAACCCACTTGTCGTTTAACGCCTTGAAAACTTCATAGTTTTCAACTTTACTCTGTTCTCCTGAAATAGAACTTTGGATTGGTTGTTGTTGAGGTAGTTGTTGTTGTGATGGTAACGCTCTGTTCAATCCTGTCAGAACTCCGTCTAAGAAATTGTTTTGTAATTCGGACTCTCTATTAAGATATTGTGTAATTTGATTTTTAAATTGAGCAACTGATATTGTTGGTTGTCTAAGTTTTTGTGTCGCATACATTTTAATTATCTTAGCCAGTAATACAACATTCTGAGCAGTAAACTCAATATTATTGTCAACAAAGAAGTCAGTTATATATGAACCATTTGAACTATATGCAACATTAAATATTGTTGAAAACCCTACTTCGGTCTCTAAAGCAAACCACGCTTGTCTATTAGCAAGTTTAGATTGAGTTAACGTAACTCCCCCTCCTCTTGTAGGTAAACTACCTCTAACATAAGGATTAAATGTGATTGGGTCTATTACTTCAGGTGATGCATTAAATGATAAATAAGAATCGAATATCCTTCTATTATAATTTGAAGGATTACCATTTCTTATAATCATATCGTATTCCATAAATGATTTTACACCTGATTGGAATACTTCCCATTGTTTTTGGATTACTATATCAAAATAGTTATTTTCTCCCGTGCCATCAACTTGTTTAGGTACTGTCATTAATGTTTTAAATAATGATTGGAAATTTCTAAAGTTGGAATTGATATTAACAGGGCTCTGTCCGTAAGTTAAAACTTCTCCACCGTTATCCGCATTAGTTATTGGTTTACAAAAATTTAAAAACTCCACCTCAAAAGACTCTAATACCTTTTTATCAAATACCGAAAACATCTCTTCAATTTTTGAGTATTGGTCGGTATTCAAAAAGTGAACAGGAGATTGTTCTTCAGTTGTACCTGTAACTATACGAGTCAGGTACGAGTCAGGTTGTGGATATGCGATTTGTGTTGAATCAAAATACCCATAATTAGGTGCTGCCCATAGACTTCTAACAGAACCATTATACACACTACTATTAGAAGTAAGATTAATTTTGGTTCCTATTGAAGTGGTACTACCCGTTAAACATGATTCTTTGGCTTGATTAAAAGATGTACCAAACGATGGTACAACAAGATAGTCCGTATTTTTGGTGTTATTTTTGGGGTCGCAATTAGCCTCAGCTTCAGGAGTTAAATCAGGTAACAATACAGACCATGTCTTTAATCTTAAATTTTTATCCCCTTGTTTTCCTGAAAGAATATTGGACCCAAAATAATTATAGACCTTCATTCCACCATCAACACTTTCTTGAATTTCTGTATTGGTGTATCCGCTATATAAATCATACCCATTATAGAATACATTGAAGTCGTTAATTAACTTAGGGTAAAACCCTATTTGCATATTAACATCGTCATTAGTTTCGGTTTGTAATGTAATATTTGTGTTGTCAACCTCCTTTAAGTATTTAAACGTGTATTGTGTTGTTGTTTGATTAGTGATTGGATTATAATTGTTTGTATAATCAAAATCTTTCCAAACATTTGTAAGAATGTCTACACCACTTTCTTTGAATTTTTTGTATCTATGGTAAATCGAACCATATTTTAAAATCCAAGCGTAAGGTATTTTGTGTATCGCACCAAATTTATTAAAACAAGACGCAATGTAGTCCAAGTCAGTTGGTGGATTATTATCTGATACAGTTTTATACTTCTCTCTTAATGTTGCTAATGGTAACGAATTTAGGAATAGATATGCCGCTTGAACGTAAGGGTACGTTTCTTTGTTTTTAAAATTAACCACACCACTTTGAATCGCATTTATAAAGTACGGTGTGTTTAACATTGAGGTCGTTGTTCTTGGTCCTAAAAATCCTGTAGGTGTAACACCATTACAGTACCCTTCAGTTGCTGCAAAATTTTCAGGAGTTCTTAACGGATAAAATGTTGTTAGTCCAGGGATTGAACCTCCAAACGAACCTATACCTACCAACGCGGCAATAATTGTTGGATTTTGAGATAATAGATATGAAAAATTGGTTACAGGTCTATTCGTTTTATAGTTGTAGATGTCTGTAAAGTTTGATATTATCTTTCTTGGTTCAAAGATTGTCAAACTTTTTTTGGTGTCATAAACTTGATTACCCGCAGCGGTTGCACTTTGATTTAAATTATTTAAATTCCACGTTGTGTCAGTATATGGTAATGTATCAACAACTAATGGTTCGTTAGATGCGTTAGTAATTAACGCTCTTAAAGCATCTGATGTTGTAGTAACTTGTGGTATTTTACCAAGGTCACTAGTTTTTAAAATACTAAACGGATTCTCTGTTAACGCTCTAATGTACGGTGTCACAAAGAAATCTCTAATGTAATCTTGGTATGCTCTACCCGTTCCCATGTTTGAGATATTATTTAAGAATACAGGGTAGCTAGTTGAATTGAATCCGTAATTTTTTAATTTGAAGGTTATGTATGGGCTACTCACTCCTAAACTATCTTTGATATTATTAACTTCAGTTTCTATGTTAAGTTTTAATAAATCATTTATTTGATTTAAATTAGCCCTAACTAATCCTGAATAGTGTGACGTTAAAAATTGTCTTTCCCATATTTCATAGAAAAACTTAATTTCTTCTTTATTAGCATACGCAATCCCTAAAGATGGAAATTCAATAGCGTTTATATTAATACTATTAGTAACTCTTTGGTTTTCAACAGGTGCGGGAGCCAAAGGGTTTTGAAATTTTTGAGTAAGTCCTTTCATATACTCCTCAACAAATTCTACCTCGGGCCATTTAGCATAATTATTACCTTGGGTTTTTCCAACAACACTTGGGTCCGCAATGTATTTTAATTGGAATCTTCCTTTCTTATCTTCAACACTTTCTTCAAAAAATTGTGGCCATGGGTATACAGGAATTTGAGCATTTTCTGCATCAGTATTACCTAATAAAGACCCTGAAGCGTAAACAACATTATCAACCGTTTCAGAACTTGGAGCTGAAGATGGGTTTTCCAAAATAGCCGCTTTTCTGACAGGGTCGTATTTCACATCCCAAGCTTTAGTGTGAACATCATCAAGTAATCTAACGAAGGCTTCTGCGGATGCCATGATAACAGCAACAATATTTCTGACTGTAGGTTTAAATCCAATACCTTTATCCTTATCCTCAATTTTTCTTAGTAATTCCGCAGTTATAATTGCTTCATATTCCGACAACTTTTTATTTGCTTGTGTTTCTAAAGATGAAATAGTTGCATCAAATCTTCCATCACCTTCGAAGACATAATAAGGCTCTTTGTTTTCAGTGTAACTTTTTTTACCATTTACTTCAGTTACATTTAATGTCTTACTGAAACCATATGAACTAATAACTTTATCAATGGTTTCTTTTGTTGGGTCTGGATTTCCTGTTTGAGCAATTGTAGTTGCCTTCCAATCAATTTGAGATTCAATTAAATTGTCTTTAAGCATTAAATCGTACTTAATTGGGTTCGGTATTGGTGATTTACCCTTACTACCCAATGTTGGATTTGCAGCTAACGCATTATTATATTCTGTAATATTTCCTTTTAGTAATGAAATTGCGGTTGTCTTTGCCCCCTCGTCAACATTTTTAAATTTGTAAACTTTTTCACCATTTAATAAAATAAGAGGTTGTGGATTTAGATGTATATTAAACCATGAACTTTGTCCTCCTCTAACATTTGTAAAATACTGAGTAAGAATACCTTTGTAATTTTTAATGTTAGTTAAAGATTCAACCTCAGCCTTATCAAAAGAGTCCATAATATTTTGCTCAAAAGTCTCTAACTTATTCATTAATTGGACTAATGTAAGTTCAGGTAATTCAGGAGCAATTAATCCTTTGGCTTTGTATTCACTATAAACTTCAACAATTTTTTGATAACCTCTTTCGGTTACTAATTCGGTAACAACCGCGTCACTACTATTTGGATTATTAGCTCCAAGAGCTCCTTGAGTTTTAGATTGTGATTCGTTGGCTTTGTTGGATTGTTGTGGTGTTACAGGTGTTACTCCAAAATTAAATCTTTGGGAATACATGTGTGGTGTTGCAACCAAATGTCCCATGGCAATTTCGTTTAATATATTAAACTTATAACCTTTAAATGTTAGATTAACTTGATAGTTTCCACTTGTTCCATTAAACGACGCATGGAATTTTTCTAAGTTAAGTTGGTATCTTACCGCTTGTCCATAAAAACCTTTAAGTGTTAAATAGAATGGTGGATAAGGTAGGTTAAAGAATGCAGAATATGGTGAGTTATTTCCTAATTGGAATAACGCTTTACCTTGTACATCTTCTAAAACCATTGTTACCGATGGTATAAATGAAGTGTTTGTTGTAATGTTAATACTAGTAATACCTAACAGTCCGTTATCCATAACGTTTAATTCGTTAGCTACCGTGTTTTGAATATAAGGCTTGGCACCGTTACTTGTTTGTTGTCCAAGTTGTGCAGGTTGATTAGTTCCGTCAAACTTGGTAACATTATTACCTGTTAGTTCATCGTAATATCCTGAACCTAAATAACTGTTTTTTGTTGGTTTAAGAAAATTCATCTTAGCCACCGAGATAGTTGTAAGTCCACTATCTTCAGGACTTATACCAACCGCAAGTTTGGTTCTTGGTAGTACATCTGCTTCAAGATTAGCGTACATTACCAAGTTTTCATGGTCGACTAATCTTTCTCTAATATTCCCTACCGCATCAATAGTTTTGTTGGGGTCAACTACAATAAGGTTATTGTAATCGAACTCAACATATATTCTCCCACTATTGTCTGGTCCTAAATTACCTACCATAATAATAAAAATGATTTTCTAACGCCGCTTTATAATCCTGTAGAGATGGTAGTAATGGAAACGGAATAATCAATATAGCCCCATCATATATATTGTTTTCGAGCCCTCCAAATTGTGGATTAGCCTGAAGTATTAACCAATTAAATGTTGGCGAGTTATAGTACTCTTGAGACACCTTATCTAATCTACTTTGAGCGACTTTATATATGTAAGCCTTGTCAGTTGATTTTTGAGGCAAGCTAACATATGGGACAACTGTTTGTTCTCCGTTTATTAAAAAATCACTGTATCGGTTCCAATATTGAAATGCCATTAATTTAATTTTGCTTTTGATGTTAAAGCACCTGTCGCACCATTCTCATCGTTCCAAGTGTTATTATTTGTGTTTAAGTTTGTTGAAGCACCTAAACCTTTAACCATATTTTGTTGAGCTTTCTTCTTCTCATCATCAGCCCCGTTTTCTGTTGTATAATTAAATACTCTTTCTTTCTTATCGAAAGGAGTATACTTTAAAAAGTCTTTTAACTTTGTTTTTTCTAATTCAGTTATAAACGCTTTAGTTATATTGTTTTCTTCTAAGAACAAAGGTTTTGCCGTTGTTAACCAATAAGCGTCAAACACCGAGTCAAGGTTTCCTCTATCCTCAGGGCCAACTAAAGATTGGTTATTTACAACGTTACCTATTAAAGCTTGTTTAAACGATTCATATTTTTTATCATCAAGAACATCGTCAGACATTACCATATATTGTCTTCTAAAAGATTTGTTATCTTTAAAGTTAGTGTTATTACTAAAAGGTAAGAATACATCTTCAACAGTAACTGCTTTAGAGATACCATTTGTTGCGGTTTCAAAAACTAATTCGCCTTCGTAAGTTGTTTGTCCATAAGTAAATTTAGTTTTACCCCAAATCGCGGTATTAAATTTCCCAATATCTGTTCCAATTTTTTTAGTGTCATCTATCAACTCTTGGTATACATTACCTGTTCCAGTTGTCACATATATAACTGTATTACCATTCTTAGCTTGGAATCCATCGGTACCTTTACCTGTTTGTCCAGGGTATATTATAAAATTAAGTTTACCTAAAGTTTGAATATAGGTTTGTTCAATTGCCGTTAATCCTTGGGTAATAGTTGATATTGGTCCTTGGAATGATGCTCTTTTGTTTTTAACAAAATTAATGTAGTTGTCTTTAACAACTCTTATCAGTTTTTTTGAAAACCCTTTTTGTTTATTACTTATAAATTGTATGAATAAATCCTCGTCATCTTTAATGTTATCCTCTAAATTACCAAAAATTTGATTAATTCTTTTCTCAATATTATTTGATTTACCAAACAATACTACCTCAGGTTTTGGGTCTCCGACTGAAAATTTACCTTGTGTGTATGAACGTTCTAACATCCACTGTTGACGAACCGCATTATTATATTGATTAACACTTTCTTTAGTTTTATTAACAACACTTGTAAAATATGTTTGAGTATCGTTAACAACTTGTACCATGAAATCAGAATAATTTATTGTACCAGTTTCAGTAGTCCCTGTTAAAACATTTGTAAGAATCTTCCCTACCGTTGCGTCATTACTTTGTCCCGCGTTTGGTGACGCCTGATTTAAAGTTGGTGGATTAAGTAACGTATCTTGTTTTAAGAATTCACTATCAAGTATCTTTAAGAATTCTTCTTGTGAAGTGACATCCGCTCTATCATCAAACATTTCAGTGTTCGCATAATAGTTGAATGTTAACGCGTTTTGTAACTTATCGACAGATTCTTTTAAGCCACTACCTCCAACAAAGTTGAATCCCATTGTTACGTTGGCAATCATAGGTTGAACCCCAATACCTTCAGGATTAATATCTAAAGATTCGTATTGAAGTCCTAATGATGTTGGGACAATTTTTGTATTATAAAAATCTCCAATTCTTAAAACCAATACTGGTGGTGCACCAAAGGCGGTGTTAACAGCGTTGTTATATTCTAACGTAGGTTTACTTTGAGGTGTATTTTGTTTTACTGTAGGTATTGTCTCACCAGGTCTCATACATTGTTGTAAGAATGTAAGTCTCGAGTTTAAACCTTCAGGTGTTGTTGAGTGAAACGCTGGTTGGAAAAACTTCAACTTATCTTTTAAGTTGTCATATACCATAGGTGTTTCCGCTTTGATAGTTTCAAAGTAATCACATTCCGATAATAAAGACCTTAGAACTAATTTAGTAACGTTATTTCTTTCTCTTCTAACTTGTTCCACAACAGGTACTTTAACAGTACTTGTTACCACGTTTCCAACTAAAATATCTTGAGTTTGTGGTTCTGGAGGTGTTACAGGAGCTGTTAGTGTCCCTGTGATTGAACTAACGTACGCTCGTCTACACGCCATAGCGGTTGTTGTAAAGATTTCTTTAGAATCGGCCTTTGTGTCACCACCAGACGCACTTGGGTCGTTATCGGTACAACTAACGAGTTGTCCATTAATAAATGAACCTGCCTTGTCATCAAACTGTTTAACTTGTGAATTCTCTCCCGCGGCGTTTCCCTCTTTAATTATTAATCTTTGAGGTGAACTTGTAATAAATTTTTTAAGTGGTTCAGTTTCATTAAAAAACTTAATAAGTGATGCAATTCTTCTCTTCGATAATTCAACATTATAACTTTTAGTTGCAGGTGCAGAACAACTAGAGTCTATAACCATAGTTATGGACCCCGTAGGAAATTGGTTTAATTGTTTTGCAAGTTCTACGGTTAATTCTTTTAATGAATTATAGTTTGGTGTTACTACCGCATTAAAGAACGTACCTAATTGAGCTCCGTTTGATTTACTTGTATATAATTTAACATTCCCTGCTGAGGTATATCTTGTGTATTCCGTTGTATAATTTGGGGTTGTATTTGGTTTTGGAAAATCATTACCAAAATACCCCGCAATTTGCGCATACTTTTTAAAGTAATCTTCAGAGTTCAATGAAGATTCTGTAACAGGTGTTGCTCCCCCATTTGGTGCGTTGTTACCTGTTTGTATAGTTTGTTTGGTAAATTCTAATTCTTCCTTGGTCATGTTTTTGGAAGAAATCATATCTTGTAAATAAGATAACTCACCTGGCTTTACAGTATAATATTTTTTAGCAAGTTCATATAAGTCGTATTTTCTACAACCAGCAAAGAATGAATCAATAATACTATCAACTCTAACTCTATTTGTTTCGTTACCTAATACCTTATCAACAATAACATTTAATACCGACGGATGGTCGACAACAATTTTCCAAGATAGAGTACCTGACCTTTGAGTATTTTTATAAGTGTAGATTGGTTCTGTTCTACCTAAGAAATCACTTTGGTTCCAGTTGGTCGATACAGTCTCACTGAACGTTAATCCGTAAGGAGCGAACCACATTACTCTACCACCATTTGGACCTCTCTCACACATCGCCAAATCCGATACAGTGTATCCTGGTGTACTCGATGTTCTCCAAGCCAAATTCTCTAATGAGAACATATATTTTTTGGCGTACCCGTCACCTCCCGCACCTCCGTTAATTAGGTTGGTTGAAGATTGTCCACCCTCCATTTTGTTAGGAGCGATGTTAAGGTTATATGTGTTATCTAATACTGAGTCGGCAAATCTTCTACCACTAGTTGTAACACCATCAACTTTTTGTAAGTCATTGTATTGTAAGTATGGTACGTCTTTTGCAAACACTCTACAGTATTCGGTTCCAACTTCTTGTCCAATAGCACCTTCATATCTGTAAACTCTTGAACCCTTTGTAAGTTCTTTGTATCCGTCATGAAACACCTTACTTACTTGGTCAATCGCATTACCAACGTGTTGAAGTCTTCTACCTCCTTGAGGCTGACTATCAATGATTCTTTGGGTTTGGTCTAAGATTGAACCTTGTTTAAAAGTTCTCTCTGTAGATTCTGTAGTATTATATGATGAAGGTTTAAAGTCTTCGTCTTGATTTGTGACCTCACCACCAAGACCAACTTTTTTACCAGCATTTCCTTTGTACTTCGGAGACACCCATGTAAATCCACCTTCAATACCACCACCATTAGAATAGGTAGGCCCGTTAGCACCTAATCTAACTTCTTGACTTGGTCCTTCATATAGTTGAGCGAGTTCCTGTGGTCCGTAAACAGGTGCTTGCATCTCTTGACCGTAGGCATTTACAGGTATATCACCACCTGGTGAGAACACTCTTGACGGTTCAGAAGTAATGTTACCAACGTAATAGTTACTATTGTCAGTTAATGTTCCTGTGATTGCCCCTCCTAATCTATCAAGAAGACTTCTTTGAAGGTTTGGTTTATATCTGTTGTAGTCAATGTTTTTAAACAAACGAGACCTTTGTCCTGCACCCATGTTGTTATACATGATTTGAGAACCAGTGTTTCCTCCACCTAATAATCTATTGAAAAATCCACCGACCCCTGTTTGACCAAAGGCGGCAGTCATTTGTTGTATTGTAGTTGGTTGACCAGGATTAATATTTGGGTCAAAGTATGAACCAGGTATTGGTGATACAGGTAAGATACTTCCTCCTAATCTTAAGGCGAAGTTGGCCGCAGCAAGTATTGGGTTTGCCGTTACGGTAATAGTATAGTTTGGTTCAATAATTGGGACGATACCTGACAAAATGTTAACTATGTCAGTCCCACTATTAACATTTAATATGTTTGCTCTTCCAATTGTATCTTGTCTAATCTGAGCAGCAATTCTTGCTTCAAACTCTCTTCTTAATGTTTCTGCACCTAACTTAACAATAAAGGAGTCTTGACTCATTAAACCATTACTACCACCAGGGTCATTTGAAAGTAAAATCGATAACGGACTATACGTTGAAGGTACAAATGTTGTTGGGTATGGTTGATTATTTGAAGTGTTAGTTGTTTGTGGTCTATCTATCGAATCAAAAAACGGTGCACTATCTAAAGGTAATTGACTACCATTAGAAAACACGTTAAGAGGTTTCCATCTTTGAGACTCGGGAAACGCTTGGTCTACAATATTTGCGTCTTGGAATCCGTATTCACCTTCATTTGATTTGGTGTTTAACAACGCTCCTGGGTCAGGAACTTGTTCGTATCCACCTTCATTACCGTATTGGTTAAGTGGATATAGTTGGTTTGCAAAAGATGGGGTATCAATTAATTGGTCAGGACTATCCTGTACAGACGTGTCTGATTGAATATATTCTGTATTAATTGATTGCGTAGGACGGTTAGGAGCCTTAGCGTAAGGCGTTAAGTTCCTAGTTATTAGTTTCTTTCTGAAACCATCCGAGCTTACAAAATCTAAAGGACTTCCCATTAATATCTTTATTAATAAATAGGTTGAGGGTTATTTTTTATTAAGACCCTAACACTTTTCCTGTAGGTGCCTTTGTTGGGTTATCTTTAGTATTGACACTAACCATATATTGTTTCATTTCAGTTGTGTTCATTTTGTCAACAAGTACCTTAGTTATTTGTTCTTTTTGTGCTGGTGTTAAATCCCCAGCAATTCCCGTAAAATTAATGTCAATTTTGAAACCTCCATCCACATTAACCTTTGAGGTAGAACCACCGAAAGCTCCTCCTTTTGATGCAGCTTCTTTAACTTGAGTAGACTTAGTACCTTCAATTAATGAAGACACTGGCATGTTTCCTTTGTCTGTACCCTGAATTTTACCTGATTTAGCACTTCCAATCATCGAATCTAAAAATTCTTTTGCCGCCTTATCAATAGAGGTATCATCCCCAATTTTACCTCGACTTTCTTCTAAAGTTTTCATAAGACTTTCTTTAAGTCCATCTTGAATCTTAACTCCTTGATTACCAAGTTTAGTTAAGTAATCAGACATCGCATCAGTTGTTTTAATGTCTTTATTATTAATATCTTTAAATAACTGTTTTATATCACCAAACGATTCTGTCAATGTACTTCTTACTTTTTCAGGTGAACTGAAATTTTTTGATGCCGCACCTGTAACTGCGGTAGAAACATTTCTAACTGATTCGGCACCTCTTAAGAAATCTTTTTGTGTTACTGTACCTCCAACAATCGCAGCTCTAATGGCTTCAACATCACCTTTAATTGCATCAGAAATAGACATTTGAGATTTTGCAATCTCTTCCATTGTTTTAGGACCTTCTTTTTGTTCTTTGATTAATTTGTCAAATTCATCTTGGGTAAGTTCAGATAACTTTTTAGTTTCATCATCATTAATTTTAACTTCGTATTCACCACCTTCACCCATTCTGGCAATGTTGGCAACGTATTGTTTGTCTTCTTCTTTAATGTTTAAACCCGCAGAACCGATTGCTGAAACTCTTTTATCTGCCTCAGCTGCGGCAACGGCTAGTTTACTCATCTCTTTGGCACTAACCCCTGTCTGAGTTTCCATCTCTTTAAGAGTTAAAACTCCTTGTGGACTAATTTTAAAAGTTTTGGTTTTTTCGTCGAAGTAACTAAATTGTTTTGCAACATCAACCAAACTATTCTGCAGACCTTGTGGGTCGTTAATAGATTGATTCATTAATGCAAATGGGTCGGCTAATGCCCCTGCTGATACTCCTAATCTTTGGAACGCTGCTGCGGTTTCAATCGCACCTTCAGGAGTTAACACCTTATCCGCCAATCTGAATGTTTCACCCATGTCGAATCTCAACATCGATGCTTGTGCCGCCATTTTGGTTAACCCTTGAACTCCACCTTCAAATTGGTATCTGTTCATTTGGTCCATGTTGGCCCTAACACTATCCATAACTTGTTTAGTGTTACCTCCAATACTTCTAACATAGTTGACCGAATCTTCGAGTTGTTTACCCATCTGTTCGAATCCAACCCCAACATTTAAAAACCCTTCAGATATTTCTCCCACAGTTGCTCCTAAAACTTTTGAAGCGGCGTAAAGTTTTTCAACATCCGCAGCGTTTTCAACAACGTTTCGTCTAGCGGCGGTTGCCATTGATTGAATGGTCTCTCCTACTGCACCAACATCTCCTCCCAATCTAGCAATACCAGGTAGAGAGTTAACTATCTCAGTTTTTAACTCAACAATTCTTTCTCTACTTTGTCCAAAGAGATTATTAACCTCTCGGGCAACAGAACTTACTCGTTCAAAGGCGTCTGCAAATTCTTGAGCGTTGGGTAGTTTAACCGCGTTCTTCAATTCTTCACCCATTTGACCAGCACTTTGGTTATTAGTTTCTGCCATATTCTATGTTATTAGTTTCTATATAAATACAAAAGGACTGAGTTTTCAGTCCTTTTTATTATCTTCAATCCATTTATCTAAAAGATACTTTCTTGCGAACAACGGCATTATTAAAAAATCTTGATAAGTTATCTTTAATAATGTGTTTAAGTAGTAGAACTCGTCTAGCTGACTTTTCCTATAATCAGAAGAAAGGACGAAAAAAGTCGACCCCGAAACCTACATTAACTGTAAGTTTTTCTCCTGATGGGGTCATAACAACTCGTTTCATATCCAATCGTGGTTCATTCTCTTCCATAAACTTACGGATGAATTTTGAATCCGCAATTGGCATAGATTCTATAAATTTGGCGATTTCGCCCTTATCGGTAGTTCCGTCAACTTCAATTATTTCTTTTTGAAGTCTTAATGTGACTTTAGGTACTATTCGTCCCGCAGGATAATAGTCAGATGCTTTTTGATTTTCTAAGATTTCACCATAAGTCATTGGTTTTAATTTAACCGTTGATTGTGACTTTGGTAATGAAACCGTAAATGTACCATCCTCATTAGGTGTCTGTCCTTGAAGTATCGACAGTTGGTCTAATAAGACTGTTGTCTTGAACGGTTTTCTTGTTGTGGGGTCAGTTAGAGTAAGTTCCATTTCAGGACCGAATGCGGTGTTCCTTAAGAAAATTAAGACCGCCTCAACATCACCTTCCAACATGTCTTCAACACGTAAGTCTGGTTCATAAATCTTTGTTCTTAAAAGATTTGGTGTCATATCGTCACCACCCGCCATTAATAAGTTCTCATCAGTTGCTGTCAGATATCCGACTTTAAGTGATTTCTTTTTGTTTTTGTAGAATGTACCTTGAGATGGTAATGGTACCACGTCATGGGGAAGTGAAAAATTCGCTTGTCCGTATTCTCTTGATTGATTATCCATATAAAAAATTAACCGTAAAGTTTATGTGCTTTACGGTTAAATATAATTGTTCTAGATTTTTTATAAAGAGTATATTAGTAAACTAACACACATCTATCCATTCTCAACGTTGCTGAGATTGTTGCTAAAGCATCTTGTGAATAAGATAACGCGTTGAAGTTAACATCTGTTAAGAATGTACCATACATAATCCATTTCTCAACAACAACACCTGTTGGGTCCAACATCTCAAGGTCGATGTCTTTTTTATAACCTGCGGCGTATCCCATACGACCTGTTACTGACTCGGCGTGTAAACGAACCCACTCCATAAGAGCCTGTGCCGCTGACGGTCCAATTGGGTCTCTGAAGGTCACGTTAATTGTTTGCCAGTTGAATCTACCCGCAACATAAGTTGAAGTGTTCAGGAATGGAATTTCAGTCGCAGCTATTGTAATGTGTGGTCTAGAAGTACTTTCTACAAACCATTCGTTAATACCTAAACTTGATGGAAACCTTAAAATGAATCGATTTTGTCTCTTCGGTTCATAAGGAATCGGCATTTTCATCAGTAAATCAGCCATATTATTTAAATTTTGTTTCTATGTTTATATTGATAAATATATCTCGTTTGAAAAATTTTTCTATTTACTTAAAATTTTAAAAACGGTATTCTTTAACTAGACTTCCTTTTTAGTGCCTCCAGCTGTAGAATAAGTTCTTACTATATTATCTGGTTTATCTTTAAAATGTTTTTTCATTACTTCTATATTCTTAGGGTCATCATCTGAAAAGCCTATAGATGGCTCACTAGGAATAAAATTATTATTAATATCATTCTTTAAAAAAGCTTTCTTATTTAAAGTTGATGCAAGTCCTCTAATATAAGTTACAAACTCTTCCATTGCTTCTACCTTGGCTTCTTCAGGATTCACCGCCCCCGCCTCATCTCCGAACGAAACTGGATGGTATTTGTTGAGGTTTAAATAAGTTTTGATTAATTCTTCATCACTCATATCGTCTTCGTCCACAAACGTTCTGTATTTTTTAAGGTTTTTAACTAACTCATCTTTACTAATACCATTATAATCATTTATGATGTAATTATAAACCGCTTGTTTCAGCGTGTTTGGGTTGTGACCTCTCGCGGTGATTATAGAAAAAATCGACCCGTTATTGATTGCCTCTCTAAAATCGTTGAATGCTGGACCTTCTTTAGCCCTCATCGAATCGATTATAAAATCCTTATCGCCTTCAGTTTTAAAATTTCTAAATGGTTTATCACCATAACCTACAATAGTCTCACCTTTATATTCAAAAGGTTCTTTACCTAAATGATGTCTGTGTTCCGCAAAATCGTCAGTCGACATTCCAATCTCCTCCCCGTCTTCACTTTTGACAATTATCTTTGTTGGCATGTGAACAATATTATCGTCCCAATCAAACGCATAATATTTCATGTCTGGTGTACCTTCACCTTTAAATCCTTCTGTTAATTTTTTTCTCATTTGGCTAAAGGGGGGAGTTTATTCCCCCCGTTGTTATTAAATATTCTCGAACGAAGCTCCTGTCGGAGTAATGAAGAATTCAATGTCGATGAATTCTAACGCTTTCGTTGGTTTTAAGTAGATTTTACCTACTAATGTGTTTCTGTCTAAGTCTTCAGGTGTTGAAGAAACTGTTACACGGAAGTCGTATAAACCTCTGTCTCTTCTAATTGAATCTAAGATTGGGTTAACACTGTCTAAGAATTGTTGTCTAACGATTTGGTCGTTTTGTTCGAACAATAATCTTACCGCTACCGCTGAAATCAACTTACGAGCTTGAAGTAATAATCTTCTTACGTTCAATCTGTTAAGTGCTGTGTCAGCAACTTGTAACGTTTTGTTACCCCAAATTACAGTTCCTACATCAGAGAAGGTTGCGATAGGGTTAATTCTACCTTGGTATAATGTGTCTCTATCTTCTTGAGTCAACTTAGTTCTCGCCTTAATTGAGTTCACAAGACCTCTTGTGTAACCCGCTGATGCGAACCATGGGAATGCAATGTTATCTGTTAACGCTAAGTTTCTACAAACTTCACCTGTTGGAGGTAAGTAGATTTGTGTATTGTTTACAGTATCTCTTACTAAAATCCATGGGTAGTAGGTTGCCGTGTAGTTAGAGTCAATTCCTGTGTTATCTAAGTTATCAACCGCCTCTTGTGGGTAGATGATATCTTGAGGATTTGTACCATCTGGTGTATACATTAAGTAGTCAGGAGTTGTTGCAATGTAAACAGAGTCAGCTCTTTGGAACTGTACCATTTCAATTGCTTCCTCAACTAAGTTTGAGTTGTTAAAATAATCGATTGCTGTAGTTGCAAACACGTTAATGTTTGTAGCTTCAGGGTTAGAGAATGTTAAGATACCAAGTAAGTATGCGTAGTAATCAGTGTTTGCAAAATCCTGAGTATTGTTTTGTACAATAATTCTCTTGAATAATCCTTCACCGTTTGCCGTTGGGTATCTTGATGAAGGTGATGTACCTGCTAAGTAACCGTTAGAACCTAATTGGAATCTGTCTTGGTTAGTTCTAAACTCTCTATAAACATCCCATCCGTCAAATCCTCCAGCAAAACATAATGTATATTTTCTTGAGTAGATGAAGTAGTAAGGGTTTTCTTGACTTTCAGGGTCTGTTCTAAAATCAGCAACTCCACATTCAAAAGCAGTTTGACCACTTGTTTGGAAAGAGTTTGCGATTGTAACCACAGTTGCACCTGAGTCCATATGGAATCCTTTACTTAAGTAATTCCAAGCAAGACCGTCGATAGGTAATGCTGAACCAACCCAATTTGATGGATTTTGTCTACCTTTATAAGTTAAGAATGATTCATCAATACCAAATTGACTTGAGAATCCTAAGTAAGCTCTTCTTACAATATCACCCGCAGATTCAGTTGCATTTGCACTTGTTCCAAATGGAGGGTTTAAAACAACCTCACCTGGGAAATAATATTTAGTTTTAAATTTAGGTACTGGTGAAATATTCGCAGTTGACTCATATTCTCTTTGAGTGTATCCGTAGAATCCACAAGGAATTGCGTCGATAGGAGCCTCATCAGATAATTCAACCATTATAAATTTAGAGATTAATGCGTATTCACCGTTTGATGAACCAATTTTCTTAGCAACGAAGTTGTTAGAGTTAGGGTCCATATTACAGTTAGTGAATTTTTCGATAACTACAGGGTTTGAATCTGTATCAAAGAAGTTTCTTACTAACACATCAAATGTCATGTTATTAAATGATAGGTTAGCGATTGAAATTTTGATTTCAACGTTAGCCGCATCACCGTCAGATATTGAGATGAATTTAAATAATCTGAATACTTTATTACCTCTTAACTCAGATACTAAGAACGGAGTTTCAGGTGATTGATATTTTTCAACTTTATAAGCGATTGACTGAGTGTTTTGACTTCTAGCATCATCTAACGCTACTAACTCAGGATTAATACCTTTAATATATCCTTGGTTGTAAGCATAATTCAAAGAACCAGGATAAATCTCCTCAACAAATACAGGAACTTCGTTTCTTGCCTTACCAAAGTTATCAATACCTAATACTTTAGTTAAATACTTAGGAGAAGCAGCAGATAGAGATGTTTCAAATGAGAAACTATCACCGTCTTTAGTAACACCTGAAAGTAAGAAACCTTCATAAGGTAAATTAGTCACCCCTGAATATTGACCTGTTGCAATTAATTGAACATTGTTTGGTTCAAAAGCTCCAGTTGTATAATTAATACCAACCTCATAAACAGGTCCGTGTTGATTAAGTTCTGCGTTTGTAGAATATAATGAGATACCTCTTGAACGTAATGTAGCAACAACCATGTTGTTGTATTCGCTATAAGCAGTTCCTGTGAAACTAAAAACTTCACCTGTTATCTGACCTGTGAAAGTACCGTCATTATTATTAGTTAATGAAGATACATTATAGTAGAACGAATAACCTTCATAATCATTTCCTAAATCAGGGTCATTAGTGAATGTTGCATAATACCAAGGGTCGTTAGCATCTGAACTTAAATCGTTAGTGTCTAAGTTATTACTTTCAGAACCAAATACGTTAAGTTGGTTAGAATACTGACTTACTAAATTCCAATAATCAGGTGAAGGTATTGAACCATAGAAAGCGACTGTCGTTGCAGATAAAGTTGTGTCGTCAATAATTTCACTTAAGTTAGCATTGAAATCTTGTTGGTAAGTAGAAGTACTACCATCAGATAATCTATATTCTACGTTTAAATTGTTTTGGATATCCGTTGGTAATGCAGTAACAAACGATACTGTACTCGCTGAAGATGCTCCTGTAAATGTTGCAGTAAACACTGTTCCACCTGTTGGTGCAATAAGACCAATAGTTAGTGGGTCAACATTGGCAGTAACTCTAATACTCCAAGATGGACCCGCATCATATCCCGACAAACCTAACACTCTTGTCACAAACAATTGGTTAGATTGTTGTAAATATGACTTAGCGATATAGGCCGCTTCGTATTTTGGAATTTGTGTATTGATAAATTTAGTTGGTTCGGTTCCTCCAAAGTATGCTTGGAACTCGTCGTAGTTAGTTATAAAAACAGGTTCAAAGGCAGGACCTTTAAGTGTTTCCCCTACTAACCCTAAGGTTGTAACCCCCACACTCTGTGCTACGAAAGATAAGTCCGTTTCAGACGTGTATACTCCAGGTGATACAAAAACTTTTTGATTTGCTTGTGCTGTTGCCATTATTTAATTAATTCTATTGCAGATTTATTTTATTGATAAATATTCATTACTACCACAAAAAACTTGACTTTCCAATATGTATTTGTAAACGGTATGAATAAATTCTACCTTTTTTCTACCTATGAAAACAAAGAAAGAAATCAAGAACATTAAAATAGACCCTGAGGTACACGAAATACTAAAAAAGTACTGTGAGAAACGTGGAATGAAGATTTATAAATTTTTGGAAAATTTGATACTCGACAAGTGTAAAGAAAAGAAAGATATCTACGGAGAAGATTAAACCAAGATATTATCAAACTTAATATTTGATTCTTGAGTGTCGTCAGTTTTAACAATATCAATCCTTAATACATCGTTTGTTGTTATTTGAATTTTCTGAACGTCGGTACCATAAAAATCTTCGTTAATATAAACATCGTAAGACTCAACGTTTGTGGAATCGGCCCAAGTTAAGTTCGCGGTGTAAGGAACTACATCACTTAAACTTGTATTACCAACAACATATAAAAAGTTTGATAAAAATTCATTAACACTTAATAAGTTTCTATCACGTCTTCTACTTAATGTTGAAGTATCAAGTTCCATTATCTGAGCAACTCGAGCAATTGCTGGTTTAACTTCAAACTCCTCTTCGTCAATTAAGTAACCTAACATTGTGAAGTCATAACTTTGAACATAATACTTTCTTGAATCTAAACTCATTTGTGATTCATCAGAAACATTACTCATTATGATTGGAACGTATTGACCTTTAATAAAGGTATAGGCTTGTCTTGATGAGAATTTTTGCATAACCACTTTATTCAGTTGGTTAAGTTCTCTCATTCTATTACAAATAATTTTAACGCTGTAATTAATGTCTACAGGTACAGGTTGGGGTATCGTGTAGATATCCATACCTTGTTGGTTACCATTCCATGTCGGAACCGAGGCATAATAAAATTGTTTTCTATTTGGTATAGTGTATTGTAACGATGGGTTAGTTCCAAACTTTACTTCAGGACTTCTCACTACAGTAATAAATGGTGGTGAAGGGTTATAATCTAAATCAACGAATAAAGCGGTCTCAACATACTGAGCCCAGTTTTGAGTTGTGATTATAATATCAACCATGGGTACAACTTTACCCGCAGTAATAACTTCTAAATCTCCCTTAACAAAATCCAACATACCCCTATCCAAATCGGCATGTAATACCGACTTAGGTAAGTAAGTTCCGTCTTCATTAATATACTCCAACAACTGTTCCCTACGAGCAGATAATGTCTTCTGAGGTACTAATGGTAATGTTGGTTTAACTATGTTTCTTGGTAATGGCATTATTCTTTAACTACAAATAGTTTATTTTGTGAATTTATCATATCAACCTCTTTGGCGTTATATACAGGTTCTTCACTGTCTTTATATATAAACGAATTGTGTTTGTACGGATTATAGGTTACAATCTTATCGGATGATGGTGATGGTATATCGTCACAAGGGTATTCACAATAGTCTAATAATCTCCCAATAACAAAGGCGTGTACGTTCTTACTCTTTTGTTGTCGAACTCTTTCGTTCCCACCTTTTCTAACTCTGAACTCAACATCACCTAATTTAACATAGTCGGCGTGTAATATTACTTTACTGTCATATGTAACTGAGAAGGTATGTTTATGTAAATTATAATACACCATAACTTTCTTACCAATAAAGATAGAATCAAACTGAGACCCCGTTATAATTACTTTCATTATATTCCTCTAAATTCGTTTTCACTTACGTATGTTGCAATAACACTTCTATAGAAAGGTTTGTATCCACCATAAGTGTGTTTATTATCTGACTTAACAAATCCGTCATCAGACACCACATAATATCTTACTCTGTCCTCCGTTTCATAATATCCAATATAATCTCCTTGGAATATTTCAACACCCATATCATCAAGGGTCTTTTGGTAAATAGAGAATTTCATGTTACCTGGCTCTTGTTGTTCAATTTTTGAATTACCTAATGATTTATGTGCAGGTGCCATGACCTGAACTAAACCTTGTAATTCAACAGGGGACATAAATTGGATACCGTCTTCAGTTACCTCACCGTAAACATCATCAGTTTTGGTTTTATATCTATCAATACGATACAATACTATGGTGAAGTTCATATCACCTAATAACCACTCCTCACCCATCCCGATGTCGAGAGAGTAATCTTCGGCTCCAAAGAACTTACCTAATCTTGTAATTGGTACTAATTTTTGCATCTTAATTATTTTTCATTTTTTGATAATTTGATTCAGACATAACAACAGAACTATTAATTAAAGTGTCAATCCCCATATAATTTTTAAGATTATCGAGAATTTCTTTATTCCATGTCATTTTATTGTAATCAGAATATCTCATATTTGAACTTCGTAAAAACTCACTATCATCGGGAACAACATATGTAATGTTTAAA
>Ga0164293_10001106_pt1 | contig 22558 bp, 20 predicted proteins | sample GEODES118metaG_FD_111487 | JGI IMG/M metagenome (GOLD analysis project Ga0164293, IMG submission 111487) | Eutrophic lake water microbial communities from Lake Mendota, Wisconsin, USA - GEODES118 metaG | ecosystem: Environmental > Aquatic > Freshwater > Lake | place: USA: Lake Mendota...
CCGACCGGTGCCCCCTTGCAAGAAGGCGGTCTGCGTCAGTCCAGGCGCCAGCGCATTGACCCGTACCGCCGGCGCGTTTTCGCGGGCCAGGCCTTTGGTCAGCGCCACCAGACCGGCCTTGGCGGCGCTGTAATGGGCGTAGCGCTTGACCACATCGACCGCCAGGGTCGAGGCCACCTGCACCATGCTGGCCTGACCGGCCGCGTGCAGCAATGGCAGCGCCGCCTGTGCACACAGAAAGTGGCTGCGCAAATTACCGGCGATCACCTCGTCGAACACCTCTACCGGCAGGTGTTGCAGCCGCTCATAGCCCTTGAAGAAGCCGGCCAGATTGACCATGCCATTGAGCTGGGGCCAGCGCTGGCCCAGCGCGCCGAAGGCCTGGGTAACGCTGGCGGCCTGGCTGCCGTCGATCTCCAGGGCCAGCGCCTGCGGCGGCGGTGCATGCTCGGCCAGGGAGCTGGGCAGATCCAGCACCGCCACCTCCACCCCGGTATCGAGCAGGGCCTGCACCAGCACCCGGCCCATGCCGCCGCAGCCGCCGACCACGGCCACGCGGGCGCCGGCCGGCGGACCGAGGCGGGCGGGGTCAAAACCGAGGGTACTCATGCAGCCTCCTTGCGCGAGGGCCGGCGGCGCTTGACCGGCCTATACTTTCATAGACAGACCAAATGCTAAGCCTCATCCAGCGCTGCTGCCATCCCAGTTACTCCTGTAGACAGGTTTCAAAGTCCGTGATAGCTCAAAACCCGATGGCTATGCCGCCCTGCTGCGGCCTGGGCCTCGCATGAGCGCGGTGCTGGCCGCCAGTGGCGCGGCCCGCGCCATCGCGCTGATTGGCGATGCCTGGGTGCTGCGCATCTTGCGCACGGCCTTCCGGGGTACCAGCCGCTTCAGTGACTTCATGCAGGAGCTGGGCATTTCGCGTGCGGTGCTCAGCCAGCGCCTGGACTTGATGTGTACCCAGGGACTGCTCGAGCGCGATGCCAGCGCAGGCGGACACCCCCGCTATCGTCTGAGCGAGATGGGGCTAGAGCTGTGGGGCGTGCTGATCCTGATGTGGTTGTGGGAACGCCAGCGCGGCACCGGCCTGCAAGACCATGCACACAGCCCTGACCGTCCGCGCAGCCGACTCGTCCATCGCGACTGCGGCAGTGCCATTGAGCCGCGCTATGTCTGTGTGCATTGCAGCCAGCCGGTCTCGCCCTTTGACACCGAGCCGGTGCTGCGCCCCTCAGCGGGTGAGGCTGTAGCCGGGCTGGACCTCCCGAGCGAGCGGGCCCGCTACCGCCAGTCCAGCCGCAGCGATCGTGAGAATTTGCCGCGTCTGATGCGCCTTTATGGCGATCGCTGGAACTGCTTTATGTTGGCAGCGGCGTTTCAGGGCGCACGGACCTTCTCGGACTTTCAGCGAGCCTTGGCACTGGGGCCAGCGCAGATCAGTGACCGCCTCAGCGAGCTGCAGGCGCTGGGCTTTCTGAGCGCGCGCGCCTATGCCGGCCAGCGCCAAGAATACCGACTCAGCCCAGATGCCCTGGCGACGTTTTCTATCACCGTCGAGATGATGCAGTGGGGCAATCGCTGGCTGTGGCGTGGCCAAGCGCCACTGACCGTGCGCCATAAAAGCTGCGGCCACATCCTTCAAGCGGTGCTCGATTGCCCGCATTGCTGCAAGCCTTTGAGCCGGCGCAACCTGCTCCTGTCGGATTGAGGCGCCGGCACGGGTGTGGGTGTGGGTGTGGGAGCCGCGCCCTCGCGGCGATTCGGCGCTTGATCAGGCGCAGCCATTTTCAGAGCGCTATGGAGCAGGGCGCACGGGTGGACGCTGCGCCGCTCGTGTCCTCCGCCTCGGCTGGCGCCTCGGCTCCTCCTTGACCTCGCCGCGCAGCGCCCACCCGCACGCCCCTGGGTGTCGCAATCGCTGCGCAGAGGACCCATGCATCGGCTTCGGTTATCACGAATGCCGTCAATCCGAGCGCTAAATCCACGGTATTTGCCGAGTTGACCGACGGGCGGTGCATCGGGCCTGGCGCAGCGGCATCAAAGAGGAGCCGAGGCGCCAGCCGAGGCGGGGGACAGCCGCGGAGCTAGGCCCGATGCGCCGGCCGCTTCCCTGGCCCTCGTACGAAGAGCCCTGGGCAGGGCCAATTTGGCGGCATTTGATCAAGCGCAGTCATTTTCAGGGCGCATCGGAGAACGGCGCAAGGGTTAACGCGGTACAGCCCGGCTCTTCTCAATCGGCCTGCGCAAGGACTTTTCTCACCACCTCGGCGCTAAAGCCGCGGGCCAGCAGGAAGCGCATTTGCCGGGCCTGCTCCTTGGGCTCGGCGGGGGCTTGGCCGAACTTGCGGCTCCACAGGGCGTGGGCGCGGTCGAGTTCGCTGGCTTGCAGTTGACCTACCGCCTGGGCGATCGCGTCCGGAGGCAGGCCCTTGGCGCGCAACTCGTGGGCGATGCGGGCGCTGCCCAAGCGCTCGGAGCGGCGGTGAATCACAGACTCCACCACCCGCGCTTCATTGATGAAGCCCTTGGCCTGCAAGTCGTCAAGGATGCGAGCGAGCTCGCCTGCGTCCTGAGCGTGCTCGGACAGCTTGCGTTCGAGCTCGGCGCGCGAGTGTTCGCGGCCGGCCAGCAGCCGCAGAGCCCGACCTTTGAGCGAGAGCTGTGTGCCCCGCCTTGTTCCTGCCGCGTTCGACCAGGGTGAAGCTTGGCCCTGGGAGGGGGTTTGAGGCTCGGGTGGTGAATCAGTGAGCCCAGTGATCGCCCTCCTTGAGCGAAGCGAAGCCAGGGCCGGCTCGGCCGGCATGAGCAGGCTGCCTGGCACACCGTCGCCGGCGCACAGCGCGCTGATCGACAGCGGCCGCTGCGGCTGACCCTGGGTGGGGCTCACGCCTCGCGCCAGAGCACGATGCCCAGTTGATGGGCGGCCCGCCAGAGCAGGCGCATGCTGCGGTAGCTGATCTGCCCAATGAGCCAGAGCGATTTGATGGCAAGCATGGTGTTACTCCTGGTGAAGGTTTAGCTCAGGCGGCTTTGACTTTGCGCGGCTTGTCGGCGATTTCTTCATTGGCGGCGGCGACAGGCGCAGCGTCAATGATCAGCGGCACACCCAGATGCTCGCGCACGCGGTTTTCGATTTCAGTGGCCAGCAGCGGGTTTTCTTTGAGGAATTCGCGCGAGTTGTCACGGCCCTGGCCGATTTTTTCGCCTTTGTAGGCAAACCAGGCACCCGACTTCTCAATGATGTTGCTGGCCACGCCCAGGTCCAGCACCTCGCCCAGGCGGCTGATGCCTTCGCCGTAGAGGATGTCGAATTCGGCGGTCTTGAAGGGCGAGGCCACCTTGTTTTTGACCACCTTGACCTTGGTCTCGTTGCCGATGACCTCGTCGCCTTTCTTGATAGAGCCGGTGCGGCGAATGTCCAGGCGCACCGAGGCGTAGAACTTGAGCGCGTTGCCGCCGGTCGTGGTCTCGGGGCTGCCGAACATCACCCCGATCTTCATGCGGATCTGGTTGATGAAGATGACGGTGCAGTTGGCCTTTTTGATGGTGGCCGTCAGCTTGCGCAGGGCCTGGCTCATCAGGCGTGCCTGCAGGCCGGGCAGTGAGTCGCCCATTTCACCTTCGAGTTCGGCCTTGGGTGTGAGAGCGGCGACCGAGTCGATCACGATCAGGTCGACCGCGCCAGAGCGGGTCAGCGCGTCGACGATCTCCAGCGCCTGCTCGCCGGTGTCGGGCTGCGAAATTAGCAGGTCGTGCAGGTTCACGCCCAGCTTTTGGGCGTACTGGATGTCTAGGGCATGTTCGGCGTCGACAAAGGCGCAGGTGCCGCCCAGGCGCTGCATTTGGGCAATGACCTGCAGGGTCAGCGTGGTCTTGCCCGAGGACTCCGGACCGTAGATTTCGATCACCCGGCCGCGTGGCAGACCGCCCACGCCCAGCGCGATGTCCAGGCCCAGCGATCCGGTCGACACCACCTGGATGTCTTCGGCGGTCTCGCCTGCACCCAGGCTCATGATGGTGCCTTTGCCGAACTGCTTTTCAATCTGCGCCAGGGCCGCCTGCAGGGCTTTGGCTTTCTCGGTGTTCAGGGGTGTGACCGGTGCGCTCATGAGAAACTCCTTTAAATACAGCAACTTGCAGAAAAAATTGGACCAGGCTTAAGAGGTGTGGATGGAACCACAGCCTGGATGCATGACCAGTACTTTATCGCAAGATATCTCGAAGTAAACTCTATTTTTTGTCAGTTTGCCTTATTATTTGGCGATGGTGAAAACTCCTTCCTTCGAGCCAGTGAGCGCGGCGGGGCAGGCCCAGGATCCGGCTTGGCGGCAGACTCACCTGGGTCGCCTGCTGGGCCACAGCCTGCGCCGCTTTGATGCCCGGGTGCTGCAGTTGATGGCCCGCGATCCGCAGGTGCCGCTGGCTTTGTCCAACCTGGCCGCCCGTGAGCAGATCAGCGCGGCGCACATCCACATCACCCGGCACCTGTCGGTCAGGGGCTCGCGCCTGACTGAGCTGGCTTTGAGTGCGGGCATGAGCAAGCAAGCCATGGGCGATCTGGTCGATCAGTGCGAGGCCTGGGGCTTGGTACAACGCCAGAGCGATCCGCAGGACGGGAGAGCCCGGCAGGTGGTGTTCACCGATGCCGGCCTGGCCTGGCTGGAGGCTTTTCGGCGGGCGGTGGAGCAGGCGCATACAGAGTTCGTGCAAGCCGTCGGGCCGCAGGTTGCCACCGTGGTGCTGCTCGGGCTGGAGGCCTACGCTGGCAGTTGACAGCCCCATTCGGCAGCAGCGGGTAAGGATTAGACGATCGTGCGTCATCGATCGAGGCTAGGCACAGTGTGTGAGTAGGGGTGTCAGCGCTAAGTTTGGGACGCATTCAGGGTCACCGCACAAAGTTGACGAAACGTCCCCGAGGAAAGCCAGGCCCAGCCGGTATGGTGGTAAAGCTAGGGCTGTAGAGGGTAGGGGGCGGGGCCCGCCTTCCTCGGAGACAGGCAGATCCTAAGCCCAGGCAGCGTCAACAAAAGTTAAATCATGTACACACAAATCCACGATCGAGACAGAGGCGACTGAACCTGCTGGGTCCCAGGAGGTGCGCACAGCGGGGCTGCCGCCATCCGGATGTACGCGCTAGGGCAGTGCCGCCGCTTGCGGGCCTCGCGCTCGCAGACGCCCGGAAAGCCTAGAATTTGCACAGAACAGCAAGATTGCGCGGGGCCCTGCCGACAGGCCCGTCGACGTCACACCGAGGAGACCGCGATGCGAATTCTGATTGCCGAGGACGACCAGGTCCTGGCCGACGGGCTGCTGCGAACCTTGCGGGCCTCCGGCGCCGCGGTCGACCATGTGGCCAGCGGCACTGAGGCCGATGCTGCGCTGATGACCAACTCCGAGTTCGATCTGCTCATTCTCGATTTGGGGCTGCCGCGCATGCATGGTCTGGAGGTGCTCAAGCGCTTGCGATCGCGCGGCAGTGTCCTGCCGGTGCTGATCCTGACTGCAGCCGACAGCGTGGAAGAGCGGGTCAAGGGCCTGGACTATGGCGCCGACGACTACATGGCCAAGCCGTTTTCCTTGCAGGAGCTTGAGGCGCGGGTGCGGGCCCTGACCCGGCGCGGCATGGGTGGCGCCACCAGCACCATCAAGCATGGGCCCATGGTGTACGACCAGGCCGGCCGGGTGGCCACCATCGACGGCCACATGGTCGAACTGTCGGCCCGTGAGCTGGGCTTGTTGGAGGTCTTGCTGCAGCGCGCCGGCCGCCTGGTCAGCAAGGATCAGCTGGTCGAGCGTCTGTGCGAGTGGGGCGAAGAGGTCAGCAACAACGCCATCGAGGTCTATATCCATCGCTTGCGCAAGAAGATTGAGAAGGGGCCGATCCGCATCGCCACCGTGCGCGGTCTGGGTTATTGCCTCGAGAAAATCCCCTGAAGGTCCTCATTTTCAAGCGCCGTGCTCATGCCTGCTGCAGGCCGAGCCGATCTGAGGCAATGCCGTGAAAATCTTCCAGCGCGAGAAACGCAGCCTGTTCGGAGAAATCCTGGACTGGATGCTCACGCCCTTGCTGCTGCTGTGGCCGATCAGCCTGGTGCTGACCTGGCTGGTGGCGCAAAACATCGCGGGCAAACCCTTCGACCGCGCCCTTGAACACAATGTGCAGGGGCTGAGCAAGCTGCTGTCAGTGCGTGAGGGCCGTCCGTACATTTCGCTGCCCGCACCGGCGCGCGAGATCTTGCGCGCCGACGACAGCGACCAGGTTTATTTCCAGGTGCGTCGCAGTCAGGGCGAGCTGCTGGCCGGTGAGCATGATCTACCTGCTCCGCCCCCGGAAAACCAGCCGGTTGATGGCGAGGTGCGCCTGCGTGAGGACCAGATGCAGGGCCAGGATGTGCGAGTGGCCTATACCTGGGCGACGGTGGACACCCCCGCCCCTGAGCTGGTGCTGATTCAGGTCGCAGAAACCCTTGAAAAGCGCAAGACCCTGGCTACCGAGATTGTTAAGGGCGTGATGGTGCCGCAATTCGTCACCCTGCCGCTGGCCGTGCTGCTGGTGTGGCTAGCGCTGGTGCGCGGCATACGCCCGCTGGCGCAGCTCGAGCGGCGCATCCGTGCGCGCAAGGCCGACGACATGAGCGCGCTCGACGAGTCGGTGGTGCCCGAGGAGGTGGCGCCGCTGGTGTCTTCGATCAATGACTTGCTCGGCCGGCTCAAGGTGTCCCTGAGCACCCAAAAGCGCTTTCTGGCTGACGCGGCGCATCAGCTCAAGACGCCACTGGCCGGCTTGCGCATGCAGGCCGATCTGGCGCAGCGCCAGTCCGATGCCGACGAACTCAAGAGGTCGCTGCAGCAAATCGGTCGCGCCAGTGTGCGCGCCACCCATACCGTCAACCAGCTGCTGGCGCTGGCGCGCGCGGAGACCAGCGGCCGCAGCTTGGCCAAGACCCGGGTCGATCTGGTGGAGGTGGTCAGTGAAGCCATCCAGGAGTCTCTGGCCCGCGCCTTGGACAAGCGCATCGACCTGGGATATGAAGGCCCGCCCCCCGGGCAGGCCGCCAGCCTTTTGGAAGGCAACGCCACCTTGCTCAAGGAAATGGTGCGCAACCTGATCGACAACGCGATCAACTACACGCCAGAAGGTGGGCAGGTGACGGCGCGCCTGCTGGCCGACGGCTTCAGCGGCTCGCTGTTGCTGCTGGTCGAAGATACCGGCCCGGGCATTGCTGAAGATGAACGCGAGCGGGTGTTCCAGCCGTTTTACCGTGCGCTGGGCACTAATGTGGACGGCTCAGGCCTTGGCCTGGCCATCGTGGCCGAGATCGCGCGCCAGCATGGCGCCCAGGTCAGCGTCGATGCCTGCGGCCATCCGCCGCCCTTGCCCGGCACCCGCGTCACCGTGCGTTTTGAGGGTAAGGCGACAGGCTGATCGGATCTGCGCCAGATGATGGGGGCGTGGGAGCGCGGGGGGAGCACTCCCAAAGAACGAGGGCTTCGGCCTCAGCCCAAGTGTTTGCCGATCAGGCCTGCGAGCTCGAACATATTGGCTTGCGGCTTGCCCAACACCGGCAGCAAGGCGGCGTCGGCATTGATCAGGCGCTTGTCCTTGGCATCTTGCAGGCCGCGCGCCTTGATGTAGTCCCACAGCGCCTTCATCACCTGCGGCCTGGCCACCGGGGTGTTGCCGATCACCGCCGCCAGGGCCGCGCTGGGCTGCTTGAGCGAGGCGGCACTGGCCTGGCGGGGTGCTTTGGCGGCAGCAGGCTTGCTCGCCTTGGTCGCTTGGCTCGATTTGGCGGGCGCTTTCTTTGCCGGCACTTTTTTAGCGGGCACGGCCTTGGCTGGCGCAGCGGAGCGGCTTGTCGCACCGGCGGCCGTCTTGCGCGGCGGGTATTTGGAGGGCGCGAACTCGAAATTGACCTTGCCCGCCTCCGCATCCCAGGCCAGCATGGCCTTGAAGGCCCGACGGGTACGGCTGGAGACGAATTTGTCAAGCATGTCGGTCTTGCCGGTGGCGAGCAGCTTTTGCATCTGCGCCCGCTCGATGGGTTGCTGCAAGATGATCTGCCCGCTTTTGAAGTCGCAACTCGGCGTGGGCTGCTCTGCCGTGGGTACCGACTTTTCGCAGATGTAATTCTTCCCATGCTCGCGCACCGACGCACCGCATTTGGGGCAGGCGCCCAGTGGCTCGCTGGCGCTCAGGTCAACCAGCTCGCCGGTCTGCGCAGCATCGTCGTTGCCGAAGTCGAACTCAAGCTTGTAGTTCTTGCTGTCCTCGTCGAACTTGATGACCATCTCGGCGGTAAAGGGCCAGCCTGCCTTGGAGCGAAAGCCGTCGAGCGGGCCGATGCGACGATCGCGCAGGAATTGCTCGACTTCCTGCAATTCAAAGGTGCGGCCAGCCGGCGTCTTGCCGAAGGAAAAGCCGCAGCCCTCGCTGGCGCCGTCCGGGCCGGTGCAGCTGTAGCGCCGGTAGTTTTCCTTGACCACGCCGCCGCAGTTCGGGCAGCGGGTTTGCAAGGTGGCGTAGTTGCCGGGGATGGTGTCTTTGTCGTAGCCCTTGGCCTTGGCCACGATTTTCTCGGTCATGGTCTTGATTTGCGCCATGAATTCATCGCGGCTGAGTTGGCCCTTTTCCATCTGGGCCAGCTTGTGCTCCCACTCGCCGGTGAGGTCGGCGCGCGAGAGCTCCTCGGCGCCTAGGCCACGCAACAAGGTCATGAGCTGGAAGGCCTTGGCGGTGGGGATCAGGTCGCGGCCTTCACGCAGCAGGTACTTCTCATTGAGCAGTCCCTCAATGATGGCAGCGCGCGTGGCTGGCGTGCCCAGGCCTTTTTCCTGCATGGCCTCGCGCAGTTCCTCGTCTTCGATCAGCTTGCCCGCGCCCTCCATCGCGCCCAGCAGGGTGGCTTCGGTATAGCGCGCCGGCGGCCGGGTTTTTAGCCCTTTGGCCTCTGCGTGTTCGATCGGCACCTTCTCGCCGGGCTTGACGGCCACCAGTGGCTGCCCCTTGTCGCCTTCTTTGGCGTCGGCCACTTCCTCGGCTGCCTCTTTGCCGTAGATCGCCAGCCAGCCCGGCTTGACCAGCACCTTGCCTTCGGTCTTGAAGTGGTGACTGAGCACCTGCGAGATGCGGGTGGTGACCAGGTATTCGGCGCTCGGGAAAAAGATCGCCAGGAAGCGGCGCACCACCAGGTCGTAGAGCTTTTGCTCGGCATCACTGAGGCCGCTGGGCGCCTGCGTGGTCGGGATGATGGCGAAGTGGTCCGAGACCTTGCTGTTGTCAAACACCCGCTTGCTGGGTCGGATGTAGTTGCCGTTGAGAGCGGTCAGCGCGTGGGGCGCCAGGTGGCGCATGCCGCTGTCAGCCAGCATCTCAAAGGTCTGACGCACCACCGGCAGGTAGTCTTCGGGCAGGTGACGCGAGTCGGTTCGGGGGTAGGTCAGGGCCTTGTGCCGCTCATAGAGGCTTTGCGCCAGGGCCAGGGTGGTCTTGGCTGAAAACCCGAATTTGCCGTTGGCCTCGCGCTGCAGCGAGGTCAGGTCAAACAGCATGCCTGAGGCCTGGGTGGTCGGCTTGGACTCTTCGCTGACGCTGGCGGCCTTGCCGCGCACCGCCTGCACGACCGCCAGCGCTTCGGCCTGGCTCCACAAGCGGTCGGCGCGCTGCTCCTTGTCTTTTTCCTCGCCGCTGTCTGCCGGCGCTTTCCATTGAGGGTCGAACCACTTGCCGCTGTATTGGCCGGCCTCGGCCTGGAAGTTGGCATGCACCTCCCAGTAGTCGCGGCTGACGAACTGGCGGATCTTCTCCTCGCGTTCGACCACCACAGACAGGGTGGGCGTTTGCACCCGGCCGACGGTGGTCAGGAAAAAGCCGCCGTCGCGCGAGTTGAAGGCGGTCATGGCCCGGGTGCCGTTGATGCCCACCAGCCAGTCGGCCTCGGAGCGGCAGCGGGCGGCGTCGGCCAGCGGCAGCATCTGCTTGTCGCTGCGTAGGCGCTCAAAGCCTTCGCGTATGGCTGCCGGCGTCATGGACTGCAGCCAAAGTCGCTTGACCGGATGCCTGGACTTGGCGTACTGCTGGATCAGCCGGAAGATCAACTCACCTTCGCGGCCGGCGTCGCAGGCATTGACCATGGCGCCCACATCCTTGCGCTTGGCCAGTTTGACGATGGCATTGAGCCTGCCCTTGGTTTTGTCGATGGGCTTGAGGTCAAAGTAGGGCGGGATCACTGGCAGGTGGGCAAAGCTCCATTTGCCGCGCTTGACGTCAAACTCCTCGGGCGCCTGGATCTCCACCAGATGGCCCACGGCCGAGGTGACGATCCAGTCCGGACCCTCAAAGTATTCGTCGTGTTTGTCGAACTTGCCCGCTGTGGGTGTCAAAGCCCGCACGATGTCTTGCGCCACCGAGGGTTTTTCTGCAATTACCAAAGTCTTCGTCGTCATAGTCCGTCTTCCCGTGGAGCGGCTTGGGGTGCCGCTGCCTGGCTTGCGTCGCGCAGGGTGGGGTCCCAGTGACCCCTACAATGCCCCCTCGCGCGCCCGCGCACACGCGCACGCGCCTGCACAAACTAACCATAGCAAAAAAATCGCCGTGCCCAAAAACAAGACCCCAGCGCCCGTGGCTTCACCCCAGAAATCAGCCGCCAGTGGCCGGCGCATACAGACGCGCCGCTCGGGCGTGCATGGCAAGGGGGTGTTTGCTGTGCAGGACCTGGCCAAAGGCGAGGTGCTGATTGAATATGTGGGCGAGCTGATCAGCTGGAAGGAGGCGCTGCGCCGCCATCCGCATGATCCGAAGGACCCCAACCACACCTTCTACTTTCATATCGACGAAGAGCGGGTGATCGACGCCAAGCACGGCGGCAATTCCTCGCGCTGGATCAACCACAGCTGCGCTCCCAACTGCGAGGCCGACGAGCAAGAAGGACGCATCTTCATCAAGACGCTGCGCAAGATCCGCGCGGGCCAGGAGCTGTTTTATGACTACGGCCTGGTGATCGACATGCCCTACACGCCCAAGCTCAAGGCCGAGTACCCCTGCTGGTGCGGCGCGCCCCAGTGCCGCGGCACCCTGTTGGCCCCCAAGCGCCGCCGCTGAGCGCTGCGCGGCCGGCTGCTCCCGTGTCAGAGCCCGACGGCCCCGCCCGACCCGCGGACGCGCCGGTTCGCTGGCCGGCCGAGGCCATCTGGCTGGCTGCCGAGCCGCTGCTGCCGGGCCTGACGGTCGAGATCCTGCCCGAGATCGATTCGAGCAACAGCGAGCTGATGCGCCGCTGCCGCAGCGGGCAGGCCGAGCCTGTGCTGCTGGTGGCCCAGCGGCAAAGCGCCGGTCGGGGGCGCTTGGGCCGCAGCTGGCACAGCCCGCCGGGCTCCAGTCTGACCTTCTCTTTCGGCCTGCCGCTGGCACCGGCCGATTGGGCCGGCCTGTCGCTGGCCGTTGGCGTGAGCGTGGCCGAGACCCTGGCGGAGCTGGGCGCGCGCACGGTAGGCCTGAAGTGGCCCAACGACCTTTGGCTGGGCCAGGCCAAGCTGGGCGGCATCCTGATTGAGACCGCCGCCCTGGGTGAGAGGCGCTATGCAGTGGTGGGTGTGGGCATCAACATCAAGGAGCCTGCGCCGGGCTGGCTCCCGCCGGTCGCAGGTGAGGCCGCAGCCGCGGCGCCGGCCGTCGCGCCGGCCTGGCTGCAAAGTGTGGTTCCGGTCAGCGCGGAGCAGCTGCTGGGCGCGCTGGCGCCGGCTCTGGTGCGCGATGTGCTGCAATTCGAGCGGCAGGGGTGGAGCGCTTTTGCCCAGCGCTTTGCGCGCCTGGACCTGCTGCAAGGGCGCACGGTGGGTTTGTCCGACGGCCGCCAGGGGCTGGCCAGCGGCGTCAGCGCCAGCGGCGCCCTGCGCCTGCAAACGCCGGCCGGTCTGGTGGAGGTCAGCAGCGGCGAGGTCAGCGTGCGGCCGCAGGCTTGATCAGGCCGCCTGGCGCAAGAAGGCGTCGTAGCCGGTGCGCAGGATCAGCGCACCGACCACCAGAACGAATACCGCGCGCACAAAACCGGCCCCGTGTTTGAGCGCCAGCCGCGTGCCCAGCAGGCTGCCAGCCACGTTGGCGATGGCCAGCACCAGTGCGTAATGCCACCAGACATGGCCTTTGAAGGCGAACAGCCCAAGCGCTGCGAAATTGCTGCAGGTATTGAGCAGCTTGGCAGCCGCCGAGGCATTGAGAAAGTCGTAGCCCAGGACGCGCACGAACAGAAAAACCAGCAAGCTGCCGGTACCCGGGCCGAAAAAACCGTCGTAAAAGCCCATCGCCAGGCCGATGGCGCCGGCTGTCGCCGCCTCTCGCCTGCCCTGCAGCCAGGGCTTGTGTTCGCGGCCCAGGTCTTTTTTGAGCAGGGTATAGACCAGCACCGCCACCAACACCAGGGGCAGCAGTTTGCGCAAAAACTCAGGCGAGACCACCGTGACCAGCCAGGCGCCGGCCAGCGAGCCCATCAGGGCCAGGGCCGCTGCTGGCAGCAGGGCGTGCCAGCGCATCTGCACCCGGCGCGAATACTGCACCGTGGCCACTGCAGTGCCCCACACGGACGCACTTTTATTGACGCCCAGCAGCGTGGCCGGGTGGGCCTGGGGGAAGGCGGCAAACAGCGCAGGCACCAGCACCAGCCCGCCGCCACCGACGATGGCATCGACGAAGCCGGCCAACAGCGCCGCGCCAGCCACGAAGAGCAATTCCATGCGCCGATTTTCGCACTGGCCCCATTCTCATCGCGTCTTGCCGCAAGCATAAAAAAAGCGCCGGGGGTGACCGGCGCTTTTTCAGCCTGGCCTGTTGGGCGCGGCTGTGATCTTGTCTCGCAGTGTGTTGTGGTGCTTCTGGGCGTGGTCTGATCGGTCAGACTTTTATCGCTGTCTCCTCGGCTCCTCGCAAGCGGCTGGCCCTGGGGGCTGCTGCTTCGATGGGCCACACTATAAGCGCGGCCCGTCAGGCCTGGCCTCGGGAGTTTCCCGGGGCATAGGCGGCCGCTTCAGTCGCCGCTGCGGATCCAGCCGGCCACCTTTTCGGCCATCATCAGCGTCGGTGCGTTGGTGTTGCCGCTGGTGATCAGGGGCATGGCGCCAGCATCGACCACCCGCAGGCCGGCCACGCCGCGCACCCGCAGGTGTGAATCGAGCACCGCCATCGGATCGTCAGCGCGGCCCATGCGGGTGGTGCCCACCGGGTGGAAGATGGTGGTGGCGATATCGCCAGCCAGCCGGGCCAGGTCTTCATCGCTTTGGTACTGCACCCCGGGCTTGAATTCCTCGGGCTGCCAGCGCGCCAGCGCGCTTTGTTCGACGATGCGTCGGGTCAGGCGCAGCGATTGCGCTGCCACCAGCCGGTCCTCGTCGGTGCTCAGGTAATTGGGGGCAATCAGCGGCGCGTCCTTGAAGTCGGCGCTGCGGATGCGCACGCTGCCCCGGCTGCTGGGGTTGAGGTTGCAGACGCTGGCGGTGAAGGCATCGAAGGGATGCAGGGGCTCGCCAAAGGCCTCCAGCGACAGCGGCTGGACGTGGTACTGGAGGTTGGGCCAGGCCAGTTCGGGGCTCGAGCGGGTGAAGGCGCCCAGCTGCGATGGGGCCATGCTCATGGGGCCGGTTCGGCGCAAGGCGTATTCCAGGCCGATCTTGAGCCGCCCCCAGGCCGAGGCGGAGATGGTGTTGAGCGTGGCCTGGCCGCCGCGTGGCGGCCGTATCTTGTAGACCGCCCGGATCTGCAGATGGTCTTGCAGGTTTTCCCCCACGCCGGGCAGATGGTGCCGCACTGCAAGGCCATGCTGCTGCAGCAGATCGGCAGGCCCGATGCCCGACAGCTGCAGGATCTGCGGCGAGCCTATGCTGCCGGCGCTCAGCAGCACCTCGCCGCCTTCAGACAATTGGGCCTCGACCTGCCCAGAGCCGGTCCAGACCCGCACACCGGTGCAGCGCTGCTGGCCGTCGTCCTGGGCCTGCAGCACCAATTCGCTGGCCTGCGCATGGGTCCACATTTCGAAGTTGGGCCTGCCGTAGCAGGTCGGGCGCAAAAAAGCCTTGGCCGTGTTCCAGCGCCAACCGCTGCGCTGATTGACCTCGAAGTAGGACACGCCTTCGTTGTTGCCGGCGTTGAAATCGTCGGTGGCAGGAATGCCCGCTTGCTGCGCGGCCTGCGAAAAGTCATCCAGAATCTGCCAGCGCAGGCGTTGCTTTTCCACCCGCCACTCGCCGCCGTCCCGGCCCGTTTTGTGGCCATGCACCGCGGCAAATTCCGGGCTGGTCGGCGCAGCGCCCTCGTCAAGCCGGTAGTGGTCTTCATGGCGCATGAAGTCAGGCAGCACCTGCTGCCAGCGCCAGGCCTCGTCGCCGGTCAGCTCGGCCCAGCGCTCATAGTCACGCGCCTGGCCGCGCATGTAAATCATGCCGTTGATGCTCGAGCAGCCACCCAAGGCTTTGCCGCGGGGGTAGCGCAGACTGCGTCCGTTCAGGCCCGGCGCCGGCTCGGTCTTGTAGAGCCAGTCGGTGCGTGGATTGCCGATGCAGTAGAGATAGCCCACGGGAATATGGATCCAGTGGTAGTCGTCCTTGCGGCCGGCCTCGATCAGCAGCACCCGCTTGCGCGGATCGGCGCTCAGGCGGTTGGCCAGCAGGCAGCCGGCGGTGCCGGCGCCAACGATGATGTAGTCAAAAACCGGGTCGCTCATGGTCGCGGGCCTGTTTGATGCGAGGAGCAAGATGGCTCAGCCGCGATTGTGGCAAAGCGGCGGCCTCGGCGTGAATCGGCCTGCTCTGCCAGAATCGCGCTCTTACCCGGTTCCTTGGTCGGACCGGCAAGGAGTGCTTCATGCTCAGCATCGACTATTACTTCACCCCGCAAAGCCCCTGGACTTATTTGGGCCACCAGCGCTTTGTGCATATGGCGCAGGCAGCCGGCGCCGCAGTGCGGGTGCTTGCCGCCGATTTCGGTCAGGTCTTTGCCACCTCGGGCGGCTTGCCCTTGCCCAAGCGCGCGCCGCAGCGTCAGGCCTATCGGCTGGTGGAGTTGCGCCGCTTTAGCGAGCACCTGGGCATGCCGCTGCACCTACAGCCGACTTTCTTTCCGGTCTCGGGCGACGATGCGGCCCGCTTGATCATCGCGGCCGAAAAGGCAGGCGGCAGCGAACCGGCCCTGGCCTTGAGCGGCGCGATCTTCGCTGCCGTCTGGGCCCAGCAGCGCAATATTGCCGATGCGGCCACGCTCGCGCAATTACTGGCCGAGCAAGGCCTGCCTGCTGCTTGGTTGGACGATTCACACTCGGCCGCGGTGCAGCAAGCCTATGAGGTCAACACGGCGCAGGCCATTGCAGCGGGCGTGTTCGGTGCGCCCAGCTATGTGGTGGACGGCGAAATTTTTTGGGGCCAGGATCGCCTTGAATTCCTGCAGCGTCGACTGGCTGCACAATGAAGGGGCTTTGATTTTTCGCGCCCCTGGGGGCATATTTTTTATGGGTAGTTTAAGGAAAGGGCTTCGCATCATGGGTCAATCGGTACAACTCACATCGTCCGACGGTTTCAGCTTCCCCGCCTATGTGGCCGAGCCGGCTGGCAAGGCGCGCGGCGCGGTGGTGGTCTTGCAAGAGATTTTTGGCGTCAATTCGCACATCCGCGCGGTGGTTGACGGTTATGCGGCCGAAGGCTATTTGGCGGTGGCCCCAGCCACCTTCCACCGGGTCAAGCAAGGGGTGGAGCTGGGCTACACCGGCGATGACATGAACGCCGGCAGAGACCTGAAAGCGGCGGTCGAGGCGCTGCCAGCCCCCGGTGTGATGATCGACATCGAGGCGGCGGTGGCTTATGCCGCTCGCGCCGGCAAAGTCGGTGTGGTTGGTTACTGCTGGGGCGGCCTGCTGACCTGGCGCACCGCCTGCGCGGTCAAAGGCGTCAGCGCTGCGTCCTCTTACTATGGCGGCGGTGTGACCACGCCGGCTGAGACGGCCCGCACGCCGATGTGCCCGGTCATGGCCCATTTTGGCGAGAAGGACCACTGGATTTCGATGGAATCGGTGCAGGCTTTTGCCAAGGCGCAGCCGGCCACCGAAGTCCATGTCTATGCCGCCGACCACGGCTTTAACTGCGATCAGCGCGGCTCCTGGGACGCGCCGGCTGCCAAGCTGGCCCTCGAGCGCACGCTGGCGTTTTTTGCCAAGCACGTGGGTTAAATGCCTACGCTCCGGTGCTGGGCGTCGAGCCCGGCACCCGAGCAGCCGCTCAGCGGCAGGCCCTGATGTCTGATGGGGGTGGGGCCGCGCCGGTGGCACAGCATGCGCCGGCTTCCTTGCGAAACCAGGCCCACTCATCACAGCGAAGTCCACCCGGCAGCAGGCAGATGCCGCGCTCGCCGGCGGTTGTGCGTTCGATCTCCAGGCGCCCGCCCGCCTGCACGCAAGCCACAGCGGCTGGGTTGGCCAGTGTGACCGGCCTGGAGGCCGGCGCTGGGGGCGCAGGTGCTGCGCAGCCCGCCAGCGCCATGCTGATGGCGGCGCTCAATGCGCTGATGGTCCTCAATGCGGCCAGCCTGCCTAAGCCATGGGAAATGCAAGCGGCGCTCATGCGCTCACACTCTGATCGAGCACTTCCACCCAGTGGCGCACCGGTACTGCCGTGCCGCTTTGCAGGTGGGTGATGCAGCCAATATTGGCCGAGATGATGGTCTGCGGCTGGCCCTGATTAAGATGGCCGAGCTTGCGGTCGCGCAGCGTTTTTGAAATATCCGGCTGCAGTACCGAGTAGGTCCCGGCCGAGCCGCAGCACAGGTGCGCCTCGCTGGCCGCGATGCTGACCTGAAAGCCCAGTTCGGACAGATGCTTTTCCACCCCGCCCTTGAGCTGCTGGCCGTGCTGCAAGGTGCAGGGCGGGTGATAGGCCTGCAAGCCGGCAGCCTGCAGTGCTTCGGGTTTGATGCGCGTCTTGAGCAGGGGCACCAGATCGGGCAGAAGTTCGCTCAGGTCGCGGGTCAGTTCGCTGATGCGCTGCGCCCGGCTGGCGTAGGCCGGATCACCCGCCAGGTGGTGGCCGTACTCCTTGACCGTCACGCCACAGCCTGAGGCGTTCATCACAATCGCCTCGACTTGGGCGTCTTCAACCCAAGGCCACCAGGCGTCGATGTTGCGTCGCATTTGGGCCAGGCCACCGGCCTGGTCATTGAGGTGGAACTTGACCGCACCGCAACAGCCGGCTTCAGGCGCGATCACGGTCTGTATGCCGCAGGCGTCGAGCACCCGTGCGGTGGCCGCGTTGATGTTGGGCGCCATCGCCGGCTGCACACAACCGCCGAGCATCAGCACCTTGCGGCTGTGTTGGCCGGTGGGCCAGGCACCGGCTGGGCGTGCTTCGGGCACTTTGGCTTTCAGGCTGTCCGGTAGCAAGCCGCGCACCGCCTGGCCCAGCTTCATGGCCGGGGAAAACAGGGGTGAGGGCAGGCCTTCCTTGAGCGCCCAGCGCAAGGCCTTCTCGCTCGCTGGCCTGGGCACTTGTTCCTCGACGATCTTGCGGCCGATGTCGATCAGGTGGCCGTATTGCACGCCGCTCGGGCAGGTGCTTTCGCAGTTGCGGCAGGTCAGGCAGCGGTCCAGGTGCAGCTGCGTCTTGCGCGTGGGCTGTTCGCCCTCGAGCACCTGCTTGATCAGGTAGATGCGCCCGCGTGGGCCGTCAAGTTCGTCGCCGAGCAGCTGGTAGGTTGGGCAGGTGGCGGTGCAAAAACCACAGTGCACGCATTTGCGCAAAATCGCTTCGGCCTGCCGCCCTTCGTCGGTGTCTTGGTATTGGGCAGCCAGATGGGTTTGCATATTCGCTCCTTAAAGGCCCATGCGGCCCGTGGCGAATACGCCCTGCGGGTCAAATTGTTTTTGTAGCTCGCGCCCTATGCCCTGTTGCACGGCATCGAGCGGAGCGCTGGCGCCTACGGATTTGTCCTTGCCCCCCAGCCGGCTGGCGCGAAACAGGCTGGCGTGGCCGCCAACAGCCTGCGCGGCCTGGCGCAACTCGGCCGCTGCTGCGGCCGGCGCCCATAACCAGCGCTGCGCGCCCTGCCATTCAATGTAGGGCGACCCTGCCATATCAAGCACCGGCGCGGTTTGCGGCACCGACAAACGCCACAGGCACAGATCATCGGCTGGCGGGTCAAAAAAGGGCAGGCGCTGCTCTCTGCTGGCTTGCCAGTCGGCGGCAGCCTCGGTGTTGTCCATGCGGCCCACCTGTGCGCCCAGCGCTTGCGCGTCGGCACTCATCCTAAGCACCGCCGCTTGCACGGCCGCCACCGCGCCCCGCAGCCGAACAAACAGGCAGTCATGGCTGGGGCTGGCGCTGCTGTCGTGCACCCAGGCGCTGGCATTGAGTGGCAGGGGCTGAGCGCCCCAGCGGTGCAGCAGCTCCAGCGCAGGCTTTTGCGCCAAGCCGGCGCACATGAGCGTGGCCTCGCCAGGCGCAACCGGCAGCACCTTGAGCGAGACCTCGGTGATGACGCCTAGCGTGCCCCAGCTGCCGGCCAGCAGGCGCGACACGTCGTATCCGGCCACGTTCTTCATGACTTGACCCCCAAACGTCAGGTCTTGCCCGCGTCCGTTGATCATGCGTAGCCCCAGCACGAAGTCGCGCAGCGCACCCACGCTGGCGCGCGCCGGGCCCGACAGGCCCGCAGCCACCATGCCACCGACCGTCGCCCCTGGTCCGAAATGCGGCGGCTCAAAGGCCAGGCATTGGCCTTTTTCGGCCAGTGCAGCTTCGAGCTCGGCCAGCGGCGTTCCGCAGCGGGCGGTGATCACCAGCTCGCTGGGCTCATAACTGACGATGCCCGCATAAGAGCGGGTATCGAGTACCTCGCCCTGCAAAGGCGCGCCCCAAAAGTCCTTGCTGCCGCCGCCGCGCAGCCGCAGCAGGCGGCCCCCAGCGGCCGCATCGCGCACCTTGGCTATCAATTCTTGCAGTTGAACGTCCATGGGCGGCGATGGTAAACCGCCGCTGCATTGCGCCAGGTGAATTTTTTGAACGGGGGGTGTGTGGGAATTTGCGGGGTGTCTATTCCGGCCCTCACGCCACCCGTCGACGCTAGGCCTACAGAGACTTGAGCTGGCCTTCAGTTACAGATCTTATTGCTAATATGCCTGTGTTTGACCTGCGAGTGTCTATGCCTGATCCCAACTCCCCGTTCATGAAGGCCAGCGCGGCTGAGCTCTTGGCCCGCTTGCCCGGCCGGCCCAGCGCACCATGGCCCCAAGGCGACCGGTTTTTGCAAGCCCTGAACCACGGCTCCATGACGGTAGAGCTTTACGCCCCGGTGGGGACCGATCCGCAGCAGCCGCATCAGCAAGATGAGCTTTACTTCGTCATCTCGGGCACGGGCGAATTTGTGTGTGGGCAAGAGCGCTCACGCTTTGACCCCAACACCGTGCTGTTTGTGCCAGCCGGTGCGGTGCATCGCTTCGAAAACTTCTCTACTGACTTCGCGACTTGGGTGGTCTTTTGGGGGCCTGAGGGGGGCGAGTCCTCAAGCCGGCCCCTGAGTCAGCATTCGGCTCACCCTTAACGACGTTGCCAGGATTGAAGGACGGCTCTTCGATGCCCGCACGTGCGGCGATGGTGCGTCGCGTGTTCGGCCAGACTCTCAGCGTGACGATTCAAGCGCTTTCTAACGCGCCGATGAGCCCCTGCCAGGGTCAGCCAAGAATGCACCGGCCAATGCGACCGGCGCAAAGACGCACAAAGCGTTCGAACAGCCGCAGGTCCTGCACGGCGGCCAGCTGTCGTAAATCTCGTTCAACATAGGTGGCAAAGTAGTCGCCCATGGCTTGGGAGGGCTGCAGCTTTTGGTCGTGTACCCGGGGTTAGAACCCATTGAGCAGGCAGGACGGCAGGGCCAGCGGGTCTTGCGGATCGATGATGCGAACCGATGCCACCTCGGCCAAGCTCAGCGGCAACAGCCGCAGCTAAGCGGTTCGTCCGGCCAGGGACTGGCTGACCCGTGTCATCGACTCAAACTGTTGACTGCCGGTGAGAATGAATTGACCCGGTGTGCCCTTGGCGTCGACCATGGCCTGGAGCTAAGAGGGCAGATCGGGCGCACGTTGAATCCCGTCGAACACGGCGCCGGTTTTGTAGGTAGCCAAAAAGCCACGCGGGTCTTCGATGGCAAAACCCCGGGTGCCTGGGTCTTCCAGCGTGACATAAGGCTTTTCCGAAAAGACCATCTTTGCCAGCGTCGTCTTGCCGCTCTGGCGCGGCCCCACCATCGTGACGATGGGGTAGTGCTGTGCCAACTGGCGAAGGAGCGGCTCGATATTGCGGCGGATCATTGCCCAAAGTCCATCAAAAACCCGTTAATTCAAAATCGAATCTTCAATTTGCAGGAAATGAGACGGTCTGACTCTGGGGCGTTTGGGCGTGCGGTGCGCAGTCGTTGACCCCTCCGGCTGCCGGTCTCTCAAACGGCGGGCTGGCCCTATTGGACAGTTGTGCGACGAACAAAGAAAAAAGCCCGTCAGCTTGCGCTGACGGGCCAACATCCAAAGGAGACTCTCTAACAAATCATCAGTGGAGCTGCTCCCAAGCCCGCCCCCCTGCGCGGCTTCAACGGTTGTAGGCCGTCTCGCCGTGGGAGCTGATGTCCAGGCCTTCGCGCTCTTGCTCTTCGCTCACGCGCAGACCGATGGTCATGTCGACAATCTTGAAGGCCACCACCGAAACCACGCCCGACCACACCAGAGTGATCAGCACGGCCTTGAGCTGGATCCAGACCTGGCCGACGATGGAGTAATCGGCGGCGGTGACCATGGTGGCAGTCACCCAGTCGGCCACATAGCCGGGACCACCCAGGCTGGGGCTGTTGAACACGCCAGTCAGCAGGGCCCCCAGGATGCCGCAAACGCCGTGGATGCCGAACACATCGAGCGAATCGTCGGCGCCCAGCATTTTCTTCAGGCCAGACACGCCCCACAGGCCAGCAAAGCCCGCCAGCAGGCCGATGAACAGGCCGCCGCCGATGCCGACATTGCCAGCGGCCGGGGTGATGGCCACCAGGCCAGCGACAGCGCCAGAAGCAGCGCCGAGCATCGATGCCTTGCCCTTGAGCATGGCTTCGCCGATGCACCAGGTCAGTACCGCACCAGCCGTTGCCACCATGGTGTTCATGAAGGCCAGAGCGGCGAAACCGTTGGCTTCCAGAGCCGAGCCGGCGTTAAAGCCGAACCAGCCCACCCACAGCAGGGCGGCGCCGACCATGGTCAGGGTCAGGCTGTGCGGGGCCATGGTTTCTTTGCCAAAACCGATACGCTTGCCCACCATGTAGGCGCCGACCAGGCCGGCCACAGCGGCGTTGATGTGCACCACGGTACCACCGGCAAAGTCCAATGCGCCCGACTGCCAGATGTAGCCAGCCTTGGCGGTCATGGCGTCAACCACTTCCTTGCTCGTGTAGGCGTCAGGCCCCATCCAGAACCAAACCATGTGGGCAATGGGCAGGTAGCTAAAGGTGAACCACAGCACCATGAAAGCCAGCACAGCAGAAAACTTCATGCGCTCGGCGAAGGCGCCGACGATCAGCGCGCAGGTGATGCCGGCAAAGGTGGCCTGGAAGGCGGCAAACACGATCTCCGGGATCACCACGCCCTTGCTGAAGGTTGCCGCGTTGGCAAAGGAGCCGGCAGCGTTGTCCCAGATGCCCTTGAGCATGAAGCGATCGAATCCGCCGAAGAAGGCTCCCCCCTCGGTGAAAGCGATGCTGTAGCCATAGACCACCCACAGCACCGCAATCATGGAAAAGGTCACCATCACTTGCATCAGCACCGACAGCATGTTCTTGCTGCGCACCAGGCCGCCGTAGAACAGGGCCAGGCCGGGGATGGTCATCATGATGACCAGCACGGTGGAGATCATCATCCAGCTGGTGTCGCCCTTGTTGGGGACGGGGGCTGGTGCAGCCGCGGCGGCGGCCGCAGGGGCGGCGGGGGCGCCGGCTGCGGGTGCGGCGTCAGCGGCTTTCGGGGCTTCGGCAGAGGCAGCTGCGGCCGGGGCGGCAGCAGGTGCTTGCGCCAGTGCGCTGATGCTGCCGGTCAGCAGGCTCAGGCCTAAGGCCAAGGAGGCGAGTAGTTTTTTCATGGCGTAACTTCTTTCTCTGAATAGACTTCCTGAGGGCCTTACAGCGCTTCTTTACCGGTTTCGCCGGTACGGATGCGCACAACCTGCTCGAGGTCGTACACAAAAATCTTGCCGTCGCCGATCTTGCCGGTGCGGGCCGAGCCTTCGATGGCTTCGATCACGCGCTCGACCAGGTCGTCAGAGACGGCCGCTTCGATCTTCACTTTGGGCAGGAAGTCAACCACATACTCTGCGCCCCGGTAGAGCTCGGTATGTCCTTTTTGCCTGCCGAAGCCTTTGACTTCGGTGACGGTGATCCCTTGAACGCCCATGGCCGAGAGCGCCTCGCGCACCTCGTCGAGTTTGAAGGGTTTGATGATGGCCGTGACGAGTTTCATGTTCCGATTTCCTTTCTCACTAGCACGCTGTAAAGACAAGTACAGCG
>Ga0164293_10001110_pt1 | contig 22521 bp, 16 predicted proteins | sample GEODES118metaG_FD_111487 | JGI IMG/M metagenome (GOLD analysis project Ga0164293, IMG submission 111487) | Eutrophic lake water microbial communities from Lake Mendota, Wisconsin, USA - GEODES118 metaG | ecosystem: Environmental > Aquatic > Freshwater > Lake | place: USA: Lake Mendota...
AAAATCTGGAGACGAATCCGACGCAACCCATCGTACCTCCGCAACAAGCATTTGGTCAAAGCACTTGAGGTTCTCAAGAAGAACAACATGGTCCGGCTCTTCAACTACCTCGAGCATGCCGTTGCGATTCGTAGTAAGATCCGTACGAACAATCATGTTGAGCGTTGCAATCGAGTGCTTCGCTACCTGGAAAAAGTTCGATGCAAATGGCGCCGCCGCCGAACGATCGTCCGTCACATCCTGCTGCAGTTTGAAAACTGGATGAAACGCAAGGAAACCAGAGCAGAAATCGCTGTATAGCCGTTCAACCAAGGTGGGGATTAGCGAGTAGTGTCATTTTTTAAGCTTTCTGGCTTTCACTCATTCTGTCTTTGAAAACCAATCGTGTAAGCAGTTCAGAATTTTCCGAAGATCGTCTTCTGTATTATAGAAATGCACAGATATCCTAAGCCTTCCGGCGTGGTACATAACGTGAATTCCTGATCGCAGTAGATATTCATATATTTGCTCCGCCTTTGGATGCCGAAAAGCGACAATCCCAGTCGGCCGGTGAAGTTCAAACGGTGCCAACAGATTGATCCCTAACCCCTTTAGCTCAGTACTCAAACTGTGGGTTAGATCGTTCGAATATTTTTCAATTTTCGCAATCCCAATACCTTCTAAAAATCTTAACGAAGCATTCAAGGCATAGATCGATACAAAATTTGGCATACCAACCGAAAAGCTTTCAACGCCCGGCTTAGGCTCTGCAGCGACAAAACGGTCCGGACCAAATGCATTAACAATGTGAAACCATCCTCCAGCGTGGGTGGTCAATTCATCCCATCTTCGTTCTGGCACACCCACCACACAACTACCGTGAATGCCAAGGCCCCATTTGTGTGTACTTGACACAATAAAGTCGGCTGCCGTGCAATCGAACGACACTCTGCCAAGTGCCTGCGTAACATCGACCGCCAAAATAGCTTGGGGGGCCTTTGATTTAACAAGTTCTACCAAGCCATCCCAGTCTAAACGAAAACCGTTGTAGAAACTTACAAGCGAAACCTGAACCAAGCGTGTATTGTTATTCAACAAATCTCTGAGGTCGGCCAATTCCAAGCGTCCTGTAGCTAATGACCTCCAAAGGCGAACTCGCGGCGTCCTCGATGCCCTCAACCAAGGAGTCGTTCCTGCGGGAAAATCGAGGTCGGAAATTACAACCTCTTGGTCTGCGTTGAGATCCAGCGCGCTAGACAACAGATTGTAAGCCTCAGATGAACAGGAGCAGAACGAAACCTCATGCGATTTTAAACCGATCATACTAGCTGCAATTTCTCGACACTGCTCAAACATGGCAAAGTGCATGTCCCTTCCAGCCATACCACACAGCTTATCTTCATAATAACGCTGAATTGCGTCCGCAACACATCTCGGCGGTATACTCTCTGCTGCAGTGTTGAGGTAGGTCATCGTTGAGAGATTTGGGAAGTGGCTAGCCCGATCTTGGTGCGTCAACATTTTTTCTATTTATAGAGGGAACAAAGTCAGATCAAAAACTTGGGCTATCGGACACTTTTTAAATTAAGCGAGACAAAATCCATGCTTCGGGAAGACAAGCCAACCAAGACGCAAAACAAGAATCAAGGCACGGCTCTGGCAGCGATCAGCAAAAATGGTACCCGCGACAGATTTTCCTTATGAAGGCCGAATCCGCTCTGCCTTCACAAAGGCTCAAAGACTATGAGAAATTAGTTACCCTTTTGGCGAAATGAGCGGATTAGATTCGCAAATACGAAGAATAACATGCAATTATCCAGTTGAACGGAAACGCGAATACCACCAACTGCCTTAAAGCTTTGGAATGGGACGAGAGGGCGGCTTAGCGAGCATTTTTTTCTGTTCGTCAACCGATGGGGCAGGGGTATTATTGTTGTTACCTGGCGGGCTTGGCACTCCCGGAGGCTCAAGGTTGGTATACTCTTCCTTCCAGGCCCAGCCGAGAGGGACCTTGAGTTCCTGGCTCGCTAAATACGACCAAGGTGTCTCTGGATGTTGATTGATAACATCCTGAAGCAGTGACTTAGCAAGATCCGCCTCACGCTCCCACTTGCTCCCAACAGATATTTCGTCTGCGGGTGAAAGAACCCAAGTATTATTCTTAAAATCAACAAATGGCATCCCCCGCTTAGCTTTTGCAAGCATTGCGTTGTACGTCTCAGTTCGCACCTTTTGGGCCAATACCCGCCCCATAGCCAAGTCAAATCCCGCTCTCCATCTCGGAGTAATTTCGCCTTCACGAACCTTTAAGCCCGATTCCAAAATATCAGCCAATCGCGTCAAGGCGGGTTCCAGTTTCGCTGCGTCCTGCTGAGCCTTGGTAAGCTCTCCCGCCAGTTGCGCATCAGAGCGTTTGATAAATCGGGTGGTTGGACGATCCAAAGTCGGGGCACTAAGGAGCGCTGCCGAAACTAATGATGATCGCAAGGGGCTCGATTTAAGTTTTTTCTCGTACTCTTGTAGCGAAAGGTAATCTGGCCGATATCGAGACATTACATTGGGATCGAAAAATCGGCGGATGTCTGAGGCAAACGGCTCGATTTCTCCGCTACCTACCTCTCGATTCACCTTTCTATTGGGATGAACCGTAAAAAAAATCCCACCGGTTTCAAAAGCCAAACGAGTTAAACCATAGGGACCAAACCCAGAATCAATAACTGGTTCCTCTTGAAAGTTACCACTAAATCCGAAACGTACCATTTCCGGCATTAAAGACTCTGGACCTGCATCTACCTCCGCCCACTGCGGGCTTTGATCATAAGTTGGGTCTGGGTCAACATACTTGACAAGAATATGCTCCCGTCCAAGTGGCGCCGGTGTACCAATTATGTAAACGGGTAAGCCGTATCTCCGACAGGATTTGATTGCGGAATCGAGCTTATCAATATCATCGCCGCGTTCGTCAGTTACCAATACAAGAATGACATTACGCTGCGGTCCACCATCACGGTTCGACCTCCTCAGTACCTTGAAACGCTCTACCGCCAATTCGACTGCTGTGAACGGCTTTTCGACTCCTGTGGTATCTATTGGTAAACTATCCACAGCGTTTTTAATCTCATCTAGGTCATCGGTAGGCTCCTCAAGAAACAACTTAACCTCGTTTCCAAAACCTATCACCGATGTTAAAAGCGGTCTCTCTTTTCGCTCGTCGTCAGTTATCTCCCGGTCTCGCTTAGAGATAACGATTCCTAACTCTTCGTAAATGCGGTCGAACCTTTCCCGAATCTGTTGTCGCTGACGAATAAGCGAACCACTCTGATCGAACATCCATACTACGAGCGTCGGACGATCCTCGATCGCACTTAATATTTCAAACGTCAATCGATCTACCGCTCCATCCGTGCCCTGCACACCCTCTCCTACACGCCCCTTTTGCAATGCGACATTATCCAATGGTGCCTTGGGTTGATTAAAAAGACTACTTACGATCATATCGCCCGCTGGATCTGGAAGCACGTCGACTGGGTTTGGGATCTCTGGTTCATCACTAAACACACGCGATGAAGAATCCGCCAACCTTTCCTCATAAAAACTGTTCGCCCCAATTTCATCATGGATGACGTCACTTGCCTCAAGTTCGTCGATAATCCTAAATTCCTCTTCAATTTCGTTCTGCCTAGAAGAAACGATTACGAGATTGTCTTCGTCTGAAGCTTGAAATAGGGGTGTAAACCCTAGCAAAACGATCACTGCGATATGCAAAGCAAGGCTGGAGAAAAATGAGGTAGATCCAGCATTCAACCAATTAGTGTAGGCTTTTTCGTATCCTTCTTGATGAGACAGTTTAGAAGTCTCCGTCGAACCCTCTCGAACAAATCCAAACAATCCTGATACTCTATATACCCTATGGAAGAGGATTCCGGTTCCATGCGATAAGTTGGTATTACCGTCATTATTTTCTTCACGATTATTACCAGAATCGACGTCGCGAATCATCGACTTCTCTTTAGAGTGAAACTTGTTCGGTGCAATCATTTACGCCAAGCACTTTCTTCGATGGATCTATCAAGTGCCCTATTAGGACCGCAACTGTATTCTAGCGTCTCGAACTCCGCCGGATCGCGAAAACGCTAGGGAATAGAGGGTTCGTCATTGTTTTAAACGCTGGAGACGTGCCAACGAACCCAAACTCGATCGAATCGAAAACTGACATTTGTATACACATCCTCATGTACGAGAGGTCACCAACGATCCGAAAGCATTGACCCGTGAGCATAACCGATCGACGGAATATCCCGTAGTTTAGGAAATTGGGCCAATCACCCCGCTAAAATTTTCCGACAGAACAACTTAAACGTTTCTTGAAAAATAGCGAAGCCAAAAGATGACCCCACCCTCATAAAGGAAGAGCAGGAGACATTTTTTTCACGAATTTAGCCTCCTAACAAGCAAAGCATTGACACCGCCAACACCCAACCGCCCCGACAATCCGCACATTCGTTAAATTTTACCAATTTGCTTAACCCCCAGGTTGGCAATTGACCGATCGTTGAACCATTGATAGTCCGTTCGGCGTCAGAGGTTTAACGAGCCATGCCACACCCGCAAATGCCCATATTTACGTTTTGCCATGCAACCTTTCTTGCGGCGATCTTTTTGGCAATGGACACAACTCATGCGTCTGCTGAAGAGAGTGAGTTCGCTGGACTCATTCGTGGTTCTAGGCCAACTGAAAAGCCCATCTATGAGGCACCGCTAATAACACGCACAGGCACCGAAATTATTGATGATAGGAAAATTTCGCCGGCGGTGCAGGGAGTCAACTACGAGGCCACTGACCAATCATCAACTGCAAACAACTATCTTAACGAATCAACGGAAATCATGCCGTCAATCACCGAGTCAGCGGTGAACGCGCCGATACACAGCAACGATCTATCGAGAAGAATAGGGCAAAGCTACGGAGGCAACGAACACCCGAACATCGACTCAGCCTGCGATGCAATCGAGCCTGCACGAAAGTCAAGCACAAGGCTTGGCAATTTACTTTATCCAACAAGCAGTTCTGATTTGTGGTTTGCCTCCGCGGAGCTACTGCTAATGTTTCGCAGCGGAGACAAGCTCCCTATACTTGCGACTACTTCTACCGATGCTACTGGTCAAGGGGTACTGCCTGTTGGCCCCCCTAGCACAACAAGGAAACTGTTCGGAAACGAACGGGTCCTCGATGAAATGACACCGGGCGGGCGGCTTACCCTCGGCGTGTGGCTGGATAAGAACCACTGTCACAGTGTCGTATTTCGCGGCTGGGGATCAGAGGATGAAACTTTCTCGTTCGGTGATAGAAGCACCGGGGCGAAAGTAATTGCTCGCCCATTTCTAAACACCGACCCATCATCCCTGGGTCAAGACTCCTTAGTCGTCGCCGGACTCGTTTCTGGCCAGTCGGGCACGAGCGGGAGTATCGCTATTAATGGCCGGAATCAAATTTTTGGCGGAGATTTAGGTTTCCGACATCAATTGTTATCCGGACTAGGCGGAGTTGTGGAGTTTGTTTACGGATACCAACAAGTCGCAATGCATGATGAGTTGTCAATCTCAAGTGAATCCTTTCCTACGCCAAGTGCCGTTAGGGTGGTCGATCGTTTCGAGGCCGACAATCGTTTTCACGGGGCGCAGATCGGCCTCGCAACTCGCTACCGCGAAGGCTGCTGGTCTTTCAATGGCCTGCTTAGCCTGGCAGGGGGTTCGACCAGTCGCGATGCCCTTCGCACCGGCTTAACGGACCTAGGCGCGGGGCCGCAACCATTTGGTCTACTTGTTGGGGAAAGCAATTCGGGAAATACGAAAGATAACGCGTTTGGTTGGGTTCCTGAAGTGAATGCTTCTGTCGGATGCCAGCTTACACGAAACTTCGACCTGAGCATTGGCTATCATCTGATCGCGATGACGGATTCCCTGCAAGCCTCTGGAATGATTGATCGAGATTTAGCTGTGAATCAAAACCCGTCCAGTGGCCCTAAGGACCCTTCGCCGCTAATTGACTACGACACATTCCACGTTCACGGACTTCAATTTGGCATCAATTTCCTGTATTAGACGGAATTGAAAAGGCTTTCGATTGCTAGCTTAAAAAGATTGCTCAATCTCGACCAGTGTAAGCACTGGGCCAATTTGCTTCTGCATTCATCTGCTGCGTTGGAAGTAACAAGTGAATGCCCAAACTTCCATTCATTTGAAGTGAGCTTTATCAATAGGCCCCTTGAACATCTAATAGTTAATCCTTTAGCCAACTGAACCAAAGATCGACACCAAATCGAAAGCGGTGTTTATCACGAAACACGAGCAAACCTTCTGAGACCAAGGATTAATGAAATACAAGCTCCTCCGAAAATGCTCGTCTATCTCCTTGAATGTTTCATTGAAGCAAGTGAGTTGGAATATCCCTTTAGCGATTTGCTAATGAAAAAGGCTTTTGTTTCTGATTGAATTGGATACGTCGGCACTTCAATTCAACATAGGCTGACATCGGATAAAAAGACAACCGACTCGGAACGCCTAACGTGTCATCAACCAGGAACCATCCAGCGGCAGATTACTCACCCAACGAATAAAAAGTATCCTGGTTTGTTCTACCATGTCGCCCTATTGGACCTGCATCTCTGATGCTGTAAACTTCAATAAAGGTTTTGCTGTTCACCATTCTTCTATTGATTGGATGTTCAGATTTACCAGACTATCGAAGGTCCGTAACAAGCTATCCTCCACTTCCCCAAACAACTGAGTGCGTACATGGCAGCAATTAATATCGAGACGAAAGGTGAAGTAACTGTTATTAACTTCACCGATGGAAAGATCCTTGATAGTCAGCGAATTGAGCAGGTAGGGAGAGAATTACTCGAATCTGTTCCACAGGCAGTCCACAAGAAAATGGTTTTAAATTTTCGAGGGGTAAGCTTTATGTCTTCTGCAATGATTACTAAATTAGTTCAAGTCAATAAGGTATGCAAGGCGCAAGGGGTGTCGCTTAAGTTTTGCGAGCTAACAGATAACGTAATGGAGGTCTTTAAAATCACAAAACTGAATAAGCTCTTCGATATACATAAAACCGAAGAAAAAGCGATCGAGAGCTTTGACAAAAAAGGATGGTTTGGCTAATCAACACTAAATCACCCTAATCGAGACTGGCAAAATTCGCTTGTCTCACTGCCACTACGGCGGTCTAAATTCGACTCCCCGTATTGTCATGTTAGCCAATTTAATTCGAACCTAACCTTTTTCAGTCACCCAGCGACTGCCGGTTTCAACAGTTCGCGTGGAAAGAGATTGACAGCACTGTTAAAACCTCAGAAAGGAAACCTTCCCGTGACCCTTACCCATCGCTCCGAAGCTTTTCATCTGTTGACACAACTCTTCCTCCAGCAGCAAGGTCCGAGTCCAACAGTTGAGCAACGATAAGGCCCGATACGTAGCCTGCTTTAAAACCAGCGTCGATCCCGACTACAGTCACGTTTGCAGCGCAAGAAGTAAGCATACCGAGCAAGGCAGTAATGCCACCTAAATTAGTTCCATAGCCAACGCTTGTTGGAACAGCTACGATCGGACACTTTACGTAACCGCCCACAACACTGGCAAGCGCTGCCTCCATTCCTGCCACAACTACTACTACAGATGCTAAACGGACTCGCGGGATAGCCGCAATAAGCCTTTGCGGCCCAGCGACGCCTACATCTTCAATCAGATCAACATCGATCCCCATCCAATCAAGTGTCTCCACTGCCTCCATGGCAACATGCCTATCGGTACTACCAGCCGTAATCACGATTACCCTGCGCGTAGCCCTTCTGTTCTTGGAGGATTCTTTTATGCCCAATCCGATAGATGCTCCCTCCTTACACTCTGGGTGATCAGAAATCCCACGCCTCTCTTCACAAACGTATCTACAAACGATCGGCCGTTGGCTAACCCTGAGCGTCTTGGCATCTTTTTGCCATCTGTGAAACGGGAAATTTTTTGAGATCTCCAGAACAGATTCGGCATCAACGCGAGTGATCAAAACCTCCTCATCCTGAGCTAAAAGCGCTCTGCATATCTTGACTATAAGCGGACCAGACTTGCCCGCTCCAAAAACGACCTCACCGAACCGGCAGCGGACAGCTCGGCCCAAGTCGACTGTGGCACCCTCTAATCCGGCCTGTGAGAAATGATTTAGCCTGTTGGTAGCGTCGTCGAGCGAAATCTCCCCTCTCGAAAAAAGACTTAGAATGTTTCGAATAACTGACTGTGCCATCGGAAACCTTGAAAATAGAGGAAAGACGAACCAGGGCTGTCCGTGCGCGAGTAATCTTGCCAAACTATGATTCGAGAGTGTTAGTTTATCGAAACACAATTCCTTGTTCGCCAACCCGTCCCAAACTCCAAACAAATTGCCCCTATCAAATGAAGAAGTGTGTTTTAGCGTACTCAGGTGGACTTGATACCTCTGTAATTCTAGTTTGGCTCCAGGAAATGGGATACGAGGTTCATGCGGTTTATGTTGACCTCGGCCAACCTTGCGAGGACAGAGAAGAGGTCCTGGACAAGGCAAAAAAATGCGGTGCGGCAACGTCTAGGATCGTCGATGCACGCGAAGAACTCTGCCGAGATTTCGCTTTTCCAGTGTTGTCGTGGAGAGCCAAGTACGAAGGCATCTATTTGCTAGGGACATCCATCGCAAGGCCATTGATTACTAAGGTCTGTCTAAACGTAGCAAGAGAACTGGGCGCGACAGCATATGCACACGGAGCAACAGGGAAAGGAAATGACCAATGTAGATTCCAACTGGCCGCAGATGCTTTAGATCCGACGGTTCGGGTAATAGCCCCTTGGCGAACCCAAGAGTTTCGCGACAAATTTCCGGGCCGTTCCGAGCTTATCGCCTACTGTAGTTCCAAAAATATCCCTGTTAAAGCGAGTTCAACAAAACCTTACAGCAGCGACGAGAATGTTTTGCACATTAGCTACGAAGCCGGCAGACTCGAAGAACTCGACGTCAATGGCGTTGAGATCGTCGAATTCGGCATGGGCGTGAGCCCGAAGGATGCTCCTGATACTTCTGAGTACGTAACCATCGAATTTGAGAAAGGTCGCCCGATAGGTGTGAACAGAAAATCCCTTAGCCCACTTCAGATTGTTACTGAACTGAATCGAATCGGAGGGAGAAATGGTATAGGCAGAATCGATATGGTAGAGAATCGATTTGTAGGAATGAAGAGCAGGGGAGTCTACGAGTCTCCGGGGATGACCATCCTTTATGATGCACACATGTACATTGAGCAGATAACCCTCGACCGCGATCTTTGCCACCTCCGCGATAGACTCGCACCCGAAGTCGCCGAAATGGTTTACTATGGTTTTTGGTACACCCCAAAGATGGATGCATTATTTGCGTTCAATCAGGAGACCCAACGGCATGTCTGCGGAGAAGTCACGTTGGAGTTGTATAAAGGGAATATCTCGATAGCCAAAAGGTCAAGCAAGTCCAACCTTTACGACGCGGCAATTGCGACAATGGAGGGCGGCGGAACCTACAACCAGGATGACGCAGAAGGCTTTCTCAGACTGCAAGGGTTGCCGATTAGGGTCCAGGCAACTGTACGCCCTAGAAATTATTGAAAGCAAATGGCAACGCATAGTAAACTTTCACAGAATTGCCGAATGGCCAGCAATCAGAAAAACGGTTATTCCGAAATCCGTTTTAAGTTACCGGCAACTCTCAAAGGACTGTTTCGTTGCAAGCCTACGACTTAGCTATGACCGCTGTTTTCCTCGGATCAACAATTCTCGGGGGAATTAAGGGCTTTGCTTGGCAACTGGCTTCTTTTTCTTCTCTGACTTTAAGTTCGGCCGTAGCCTATTACGGTCGAGATACTATTGCCGTGCACATCCCTGCTCAGCCGCCGTGGCATTCAATAATTGCCGCGTTGATTTTATTCATCGGAACCTCGCTAGCCGTTTGGATTTTTTTCCGCTGGATATCCACGGCTATAGGACGACTCAAGCTAAAAGATTTCGATCGCCAAACGGGCGCAATTTTCGGATTTGTAAAAGGCCTTTTATATTGTTGCCTAATAACGCTTGTGGGCAGTGCAATACTAAAGGAAGAAGCGAAGTGGTATATCCAATCTTCGACAACCGCTAAATTGATGCGAGAGGCAATCCCATACACCGAGCCAATCATTCCCGTGAAATATCTCACTACTATTAAACTTCACCTTAACGACCGGAGGGAGTCGCAACATGAACCGAACTGACCATAAACACACAGAAAATCGCCAGAAAGCCCGCGATTTTTAAGCACCACCTACTTAAAGGATCTTATTAAAAACCACCTATCAAAAAATCCTATCAGGATCTGGCATATACGATTCTGCCAAGTCATATGAATCTCGACGCTTCAGCAGCGATGAAGCATCATGATCGATCACGACTATTACTTTCTGGTGAAACTGCAAAGCTGAAGCTGTATTCTGACTTGTTATCGGCCCTTCTAATGCGTCACTAATGGCCCGCGATTTTTTAGTGCCCGTGGCCAATAGCAGGCATTGACGAGAATCGAGAATCGTCCCAACTCCCATGGTTACAGCCAACCGAGGCACTTGGTCACTGCTCTCGAAGAAACGTGCGTTGTCGTCAATTGTCTGACGACACAATGCTTTGACTCTAGTACGACTCGACAGAGATGAGCCAGGCTCATTAAAGGCAATGTGCCCATCAGTGCCGATACCCAGCAATTGCAAATCGATCCCACCGCATCGTCTTATCTTCTCTTCATATTCAAGGCATGTCGCGTGCATGTTCGATGACTTCCCATCAAGAATGTGTATCCTCCCTGGGTCAATATTTATGAAGTCAAAAAAATTAGTAAACATAAAAGTGTAATAACTCTGCAAATCACCCACGCCAAGACCAACGTACTCGTCAAGATTAAAGGTGGTAATCTTTGAAAAATCGATGGCGCCTTGCTTGCAGAGGCGAATAAGTTCATGGTAACAAGCCAGGGGAGTACCCCCGGTAGCTAACCCCAAAACACTGCACGGATTGGACTTTACTTGAGATGCAATGATCCGGGCAGCGGTTATGCATGCAGCCGTTGCGTTAGGTCGAATAATTACACGCAAAATGAATACTCCGAACAGTCTAGACGAATTGAGCCTCTGTCATCTTTATTGCTTCAAAGATAAGGCCTTCGTCTTTTTTTAAAAAATTAGCGGACAACTCACGAAGTTCAGGGCTGATAAATATCCGAATTTTTTTGACGTGACCATCGAATTGCTGATGCGCCAGAGACTCCGCCACAGGCGATACATTGGCCAACGTCTGAACGGTACCATCTCTTTGTATTATTGAAACATTAATATCCACTTCCAGCTTCACGGGAGGTGAGTCGATTATAACTTCACCCGGTAAAACCTTTTTTCCGGATACGTCTTTAAGGACCGCAGCTAAGTTGTCGGCGCACTTCGCTAACCAATGGTACGGTCTATGCGCAAGACGATAATGAATATCAAGCCCTCTCGAAACACTGAATTCCGCCACCCTCTTGTAGAGCATGCGTCTAGACCCGAATAGGCCATCAACAATTTTTTTTACCGCTGGAATTTTAGTCGCTTCACTCGCATCGATAAAAGACCGCACCCAACTGGAGTCGTCTAAGGCTGCCATCGAATTCAAATCAATCCTGTCTCGAATCTCAAATACGGCTCGCTGTAACATTGCCGTCGCGGATCGCACCGCATGGTGCCAATAGACCTCACTAAACATTACATATCTAGCAACCACCATCAGTTCTGCTGCAGTTCTACCCTTTTCTGTAATCGCAACACGCAAGCAACCGGGGTCGAACGCCATCGCCGCGACCAATCTAGCTACATCGAAATTGCGCCCATAGGGAACACCTGCGTGGACGCTGTCACGAACCAGGTAATCCATTTTGTCAATATCTACAGGCCCGCTAAGACAACTTCTAAAGAAAACAATTTCCTGCTCTGAGAGCCCACATTTCTGCGACCACTTTTCGGTCAGTAGCGATAACACATCTGGGATAGTGCAGCACCAATCCCTCTTAATCAATGTGGCAAACCCACCAACATCAAGCCAATCCTCAATCCGGTGCTCGTGACGAATAACACCTACGAGTCCCATATCCTCAATCGGATGGCAAAAGGGCCAATGGCCAAGGTCGTGGAGTAAAGCAGCAACAATGAATGCTTCAGCAGACTGATGCCGGATCGTAATTCCAGGTGGTACAGGGCCGGAAAGCAATGCCCCCAAAGTCAACAACGCATTTCTATAAACACCTAACGAATGCTCCAACCTGGAATGGGTCGCCCCGGGGTATACAAGGTGCACCAACCCTAGCTGACTGACTCTCGAAAGACGCCTCATGGCGGCAGTGTCGATCAATTTTGCGACACGTGGTGTGACTGGCACGTCCATTTCGGGCGGAATTCGAATGCGGCGACCGGCACCGCCTGCGAAAGATAATTCATTAATCATACAAAGACAACTCGATATCAGTGATTAATTTCCTGCCACTACCGTGCCATTCCAAGCAGATTTCATCATCTACAAACGAAGTTTACCTAAAGCCATCAAACTGCTGGCCGTATCAACGACAATCATCTAAAATATTTTGGCATTCCCCGTATATCCTTTCCCCCACAACACCAACACGACGCGATATGATTGAAAAAGCCCCGCCCAGCTTTCCATCGGTAAAAGCTAGTGGTCATATTGATCATGTTCTTTCAGAGGATCGCCTCTTTCCCCCTCCCGCTCATTTCACTCGCGAAGCGTTAATTTCATCCCGGGAGCAGTACGAGACCTTATACGCCGAAGCCAGGGACAACCCTAATGATTTCTGGCGACGGGAAGCGCTCGCTGAACTCCATTGGTTTGAACCTTTCCATACCGTTTGCCAATGGGACCTTCCGGATGCTAAGTGGTTTGTTGGCGGCACGACCAATGCCAGTTTCAATTGCATCGACGCCCAGATTGCGGCCGGGTTAGGCGATAAGTTTGCTATTATATGGGAAGGTGAACCGGGAGATACTAGGCAACTAACTTATTCCCAACTGCTAACCGAAGTTAGCAAATGTGCCGCTGGCCTCAAATCACTTGGTGTACGACGAGGGGACGTTGTAAGTATTTACATGCCAATGACGCCCGAACTGCCGATCGCCATGCTTGCCTGCGCACGGATCGGGGCTGTTCACAGCGTTATTTTCGCTGGCTTTAGCGCGGATTCGATTGCCGATCGAAATCAAGATGCATGTGCTAAATTGCTGATAACTGCAGATGGCCTTTATCGTCGCGGCAAGTTATTGAAATTAAAGCAGACCGTTGACGAAGCACTTGATAAGTCGCCGACTGTTGAAAAATGCCTAGTCTTTTCCCGAACCGGCGCCGTCAACACCACACCCATGAAAGATGGCAGGGATTTCTGGTGGCATGACGTTGTCGACCACCAAAAATCAGAACTGCCGGCTGAGCCCCTCGAAAGCGAATCCCCATTGTTTATCCTGTATACCTCCGGAAGCACAGGTAAACCTAAAGGTATTCTGCACACGACTGCGGGGTATAACCTTTGGGTTAAAAAAACATTTAAGTGGGTCTTCGATTATAAGCAAAATGATGTTTACTGGTGCACCGCCGACTGTGGTTGGATTACCGGACATAGCTACTTGGTTTATGGCCCACTATCATGCGGTGCAACATGCCTCATGTATGAAGGGGCGCCAAACCAACCGGCCGAAGACCGATTTTGGGAACTAGTGGAGAAATACAAGGTTTCAATCCTTTATACTGCTCCGACAGCGATCAGGACGTTTATTAAGTGGGGTGACGAGCATGTTGATAAACACGATCTTTCATCTCTAAGATTACTCGGTTCGGTGGGCGAAGGAATTAACCCTGAAGCGTGGATTTGGTACCACGAAAAAATTGGTCGCGGAAGATGTCCAATAGTTGACACATGGTGGCAAACCGAGACTGGTGGCATCATGATGAGCCCGTTACCAGGCGTCACACCCACCAAGCCCGGATCGTGCACTTACCCATTGCCCGGTGTCGTTCCAGTTATATTTGATGAAGAGAAGCATCAAATCACAAATGATCAAGGTGGCATGCTTTGCATTGCTCAACCTTGGCCGGGAATGCTGCGCGGGATCTGGGGCGATCACAACCGCTTCAAAGCTCAATATTGGGAGTCAGTACCAGGCCACTACCTTGCTGGAGACAACGCCAGAAAGGATAAAGACGGATATTTTTGGATCATGGGCCGCATAGATGACGTTATCAATGTTTCTGGCCATCGGTTAAGTACAATTGAAGTTGAAAGTGCACTCGTGTCACATCCGTTAGTTTGCGAAGCTGCTGTGGTTGGTAGGCCCGATCCAATAAAGGGCCAAGCGATTGCGGCATTTGTTACGATTCGCGAGGCGGAGCCATCGGAATCATTAAGAAATGATCTACGCACCCATGTAAGAAAGTTGATCGGTGCTCTTGCACAGCCGGATGATATACGTTTCGCCGGATCCCTTCCTAAGACACGTAGCGGTAAAATAATGCGAAGACTTCTTAGAGATATCGCAGAAGGCAAGGAGTCGGCAGGAGACACATCTACATTAGAGGATTACTCGATCTTAGCGAAACTGCGACAAGATGAAAGCTGAGTAAGTTTTTGGTTGTAGCGGTATTTCTTGTCCGCAACTCCTGAACTTAAAGGTCCTCAAAGTCAAGCAAAAGTGAAAATGACTACTCCAGTTTCAAAATATTTAGCGTTTTCACTTTCTACTATGTTCGCCCTGATGGCAGTTGGCTGCGATTCTAGAGGTGAGAATGAAGAAAGCCCACACTCGGATCAATTTAGTAACTTCGCAAAGCCATCAAACGAGAGTCAAATTGAAGCATTTTGCAGTAAATGTCATCGGATGCCACTACCAACTAGCTTCCCGAAACATGCATGGCGGGATGAAGTTCGTCGCGGATTTGAGTTCTACTACGCGTCTGATCAAGTTGACGAAGCGATTCCTAGGCAGACAGAGGTCCAAGAGTATTTTGTCAAGAATGCACCGCAAAAGTTGAGCTTACCCAGTCCCGACAGCGTCGATGATTTGTGGGTCAAGCGATTTGAGCAACTGGAAGTAGCATTGCCAGAAGTACAAAATCCCGCGGTTTCCTTTTTAGATTACGTAGATTTGGGTGATAAATTAGGGCCTGGAATTATTCTGTCAGAAATGCGAGAAGGTGGCATCTACTTTATTCCTATTTTTGACGGCCGCAAATCTGGACGCCCATTGCTTTTGTCACGCCTTAGTAACCCTGCCGCGATAAAAGCGTGTGATTGGAACTCGGACGGCTTGACTGACCTGATGGTTGCGGATCTAGGCTCATTCCTGCCTGACGATCACAAGAAGGGACAGGTCGTTTTGCTGCAGCGAGAAAATTCTAGTAGCGAACTCTTTAGTCCAACCACTCTGGTTGACGGCATTGGAAGGGTTTCCTCAATTGAAATCAGTGATTTGGACAACGATGGCGCCCTTGACGTGCTAGTCGCCGAATTTGGATGGCATGAAACTGGTTCTATTTTTTGGCTTAAACGGTCCATATCAGATCCTACAGGTCTGCTTGAGAAAAGGCTCATTGATGGGCGATCTGGTGCAATACATGTTCCAATCCACGACTTCAATTCGGACGGACACCCTGATTTTGTTGTGGTTATCAGCCAACATTATGAGGTCGTCGAGTTGATGATTAACGACGGCAACGGCAACTTCAGTGCTAAAACCCTGTACGAAGCCCCATGTCCATCATTCGGATCAAGTGGTGTTGATCTATCAGATATTAACCATGACGGATTACTTGATATTCTATACACGAACGGAGACTCTTTTGACAGTTTCACCTTAAAACCATTTCATGGTGTTAGATGGTTAGAAAACCGAGGAAACCTTTCATTCAGGCCACATGAAATCGGCTTATTGCCGGGAGCGCACCGATCTGTCGCAAAAGACATTAACTCCGATGGCAAATGCGAAGTAATTGCAGGGACTTTCATTCCGGCTAGGCTCCTTGTTGACGGCGGTAAAAATGCCGAATCGCTTGTATTATGGAGCCAGACAGAAGAACTTTCTTTTGAAAAACATGTCCTCGATGCGAATGACTGTGTTAACGCGACACTTTGCATCGCCGACGTTGATAGAGATGGTTTTAATGATTTGATTGTTGGGCATTTTCGCGACGACTTGGTAGGCCCAGCACTAACAGTTTGGTTTTATAGAGGATCTTCAAGAGCGTTGTAAATCACCAAGCGCCTCAGAGGCTAAAATAAAGTTTGGATTAATGGCCAATGCGGCACGAAACCACGAAGCGGCCAAATCTGTTTTTCCCAGGCGGTTTGCCAACAATCCAATCTCGTATCTGATCTGCGCATCTATTGGACGGTTAATAGCCTCTATTTGCAGGTCTGAAAAACGTTGCCATAGCTTCTGTAATTCTTCCGCTCTTAGCAGTTCTTGCTGTGCTTCTTTCGAGTTGCCGAGCCTTCCCAAAACCTGAGCAAATTGAGCCCTTATACTGTGGCTATAGGGATGCTTATCAACAGCCAGTCTCAAAAAACCCGATGCCTTGGATATATTTCCATCAGCAAGTGCAATTTCCGCGTTAAGCTGTAGTGCATCTAGATCGAAGGGCTCTAGACTTAGCGAGATTTCTGCTAGATTTCTAGCCTGGCCAAGGGAAGCGAGGTTGAGCAAGCAACGGGCCAACAATCGATTTCGACGGGGGGAGTCCGGACAGCCTGTCAGACTTTCGATAGCCGCTTCAAAATTCCTTTGCTTTATCTGACATTCGGCAAGTTCAAGACAGATCATATATCGGTCAGGCTGGTTAGGCGATCGTCGTAGGGACTCCTGATAATGTACTATCGCGGCTTCGGGGCGTTCATAGTCTCGATTGATTAAACCCATCAACCTCTCTGCGCGGAAATCAGTTGGATCAAGCCTCGAAACAGCTCGTAAATGAATCAGCGCATTATCCATTGCTCCCAGATCAAAATATAAGACTCCAAGCCAGCGATGAGGCCCCAGTGCATCAGGGTTTAAGGCAAGCGCTTCCTCCCAATAGCTCTGAGCATTACCAGCAGCGCCAATACGATACGCAGCTTGTCCTGCAACAACCCTAGCCTCAACTTCAACATCCGGATGCGTCTTGGATTCATCCGCTAAGCGTAATGCATCTTGGAATCTACCCTCCTGCACAGCATTCCATGCCAACAAATACTTCCTCTGCAGGACAAAGCCCTTCTCCCTTTCGAGAAGATCTATGGCCAATCGAACGCGACTTGTGTTGTTTATTCTTGTGCCCTCGAGTCCGCTTAAAAAACTCCGATATGGGTCTACGAAGTATTGGTAAACTAGCAATGCAAATAAGAATAAAAACAAAAAGACAGCAAGGATCCGAGGATCTCTGAGACGCCTCAAAATTAACGCCCAACTGTTGCGCAAATTATCATTCATCTTGTGGCTCAACTAACAGGAGATGCTGATTTTTTGCCAATTCACTTAGAACCGTCCTCTTCCCACTCGGCCACAAAACAACTAGCTGATCTGCTTCAGCAGCATCACCCAAACCCCAGGTAAAAACATCTTCATTAGTAGACATGTAGCTACAGCCACCCTTTCGAATGCGGGTCTGTGGCAATCCTTTAACAGTTAATGTCGCAATTGCACCAATCGCGTCACGATTAGAACTTCTACCAATTAATTTAACTTTGATCCAGGATTTTGACGCACCCAGTTGATTGCGAAGAATCTCGGTCTTTTCATTTATGTTCGAAAAGACCAAGTCAAGGTCACCGTCCATGTCAAAATCGACAGTCGCTAGACCTCTGCCTTCATGGCCCTGCGAAAAATAGCTGTCAGACCGAAGTATTTTCCGTACAAAACGCCTTCCCTCACTTTGCAGAAAAAGCGGTTGCTGCTTCCTTGGCGACGCAGTCGGGTACAAGATAACATGTCCATTGTTGACAACGATATCTTCACGACCATCAAGATTAAAGTCATTGCAAACGGTACCAAAACCGACAAATAATCCACCAAGGACGTTAACCCCTGCAATGTCGCTTACGTGCAAGAATGCACCCGGCCCCTCGTTTCTATATAAAGCAAAATCCTCTCTTTCGTAGTTTGTCACCCAAATTGAAGGTCTACCAGTTTGATTATAGTCAAGGGCATCTACACCCATACTACCGTTCGGTATTCCTGCTTTGTCAGCCGCGACTCCGGCGACAGTTGCTATTTCTAAAAAAGGGGCAGTGCCTTTGTTAGAATATAGAAAGTTATTAACGGTATCGTTTGCAACATAGACGTCAACATGTCCGTTCCCATCGAAGTCTGCGACTAAAACCCCTAAACCTTTACCGTCAGCTTTCAAACCCCATTCAGCCGATTTGTCTTCATACCGACCATCTGGACTGCAAATATACAGCTTGTCTGGTAATCCCGAAAACTCTCTCGGCGGGCAAATATCCCGTTCTGTTGCAGTTCTGCCACGACAAAATGGGTGTTTCTCAAACGACCAATCAACGTAATGGGAAACATAGAGATCCAACAACCCATCCGAGTTAAAATCCCCCCAACCAGCCGCCGAACTCCAGAGATTATCTTGCAAGCCCACTTGTTCATGGACTTCAATAAAAGTTCCGTCACCTTGATTCTTCCATAGCTGGAGCCCCCCGTACCCTGTCACCAACATGTCCGGAAACCCATCTTGATTGAAGTCTGCCGAGAACGCGCCGTGACTGTACCGCGAGGAAGGGAATCCCTGCCCGGCTGGGCCACTAACAGGAACCATCTTCTTACCTGAATGATTGCGAAATAGTGCAGATGGGTGGCCAACAACATCCATACCTTCAAAGCTTCCTCCACCAGTGCAAAATACGTCCGGCCAGCCGTCTAGGTCGTAGTCCAATACTGCAACACCACCTCCCAGAGACTCAAGAATCGCGAATTGATTTTTATCTTGACCATTACGATAGGTAAAATCAAATCCAAGGTCCGAAGCAGCTTCAATGAAGCTGACATCATGGGGACTAATACTCGCTGCCGACGATTTATTAGAACCTGCAGATGAAGACGCTTCGCTATTAACATCAACTGACTGGTTCGCTCTAGGAATTGCTTCGGGAGGAACGTTTCGGCCACATCCCACGAAAACAACAAATAAAACCAAGCCCCCTAAACGCCCTTCATTTGCCATTCTCACACGCCTACAGGAAAGATGTGGTTGACATTAGTCAGTAAAAGAATAGAGGACCGAGCACACTAAAGAACGTGCATGGAGTCCGGTCTCAAACACACGGTACGCAGAAAACTGCAAACCAACCAAGGAATCCGTGGGCTCACGGGCTCACGCCATTCGATTTCGATACCTGACTCGCCGGCCCCACATACACAAGCGTCTCGGGAAATCTTCGCTTCCAACCAGACCAAGAAGTTAACTCATATTCCATGTCCAGCAACCCAACGATCGACTCGTCTTGCTTAAAAGTCTGAGTTCCTCGAAACAGGGCCAACTGCCCTTCTACGAGCCCCAATGTACCTATTCCTAAAGTTGCGACGGCCCCATCTGATGTTGAATGTAAAACCCTTATGCACTCAGTCACATTACAATAAGTAACTGTAAATGCTTTCGATTTGCCATACTGATCGACAACATGATCATTGACGACATGCTCTAGTAAACTCGACATCCTCTTGAGCGGGTACGCTCTCGGAGACCCCTCAACAACAACCCCAATTACTTTATCACTGTCAAGTAGAGAAACAGAATCTGCAGGCAGCATCAAGGGCCGATCAATCCCGCTTGCAACCATTGGCGTGCTATCCATCGACTCTAATGCTCGTCTATTGCCTGCGGGCATCCCCCTTAACATCTCTTCCTTTGTTGCCTTCTCGCTGCAACCAAACTGAAAAAGAATAGCAAGCAAATAACCAATTGAAAAAAATTTATTTGTTTTCATTCCAAGATGGGCTACTGAATAAAAACGGCGACGATCTGCTTCTCAAATCGCCGCCGATAATAAGGATGAAACAAGACAGCTAGGCGACATACACCCTAGAATGGTTACTTGCTAGTCAACTCAATTTTGAAATCGTTAGGACCCGAATCCGTAACTTGGAATTTCAATTTCGACTGCAAGGGATTATTATACTTTTCAGGAATTACATACTTCTGCTTGAATTGGCTTGTAATCGCTGGATTGGTGGTCATCTGCGCCATCATCGCCTTCGGATCGGTAACCTCTTGACCCGAACTCTCTGTCTTCACGACCGCTACTCCGTGTGAGCCGGCAACCGTCCCAGGTGCGGTCTGAGACCCGATAATTGCTTGCAGTGAAAATTTTCCGCTAGCGTCCGTCTTGCCAGACGAAGTTACACTCCCTTCATCACTGATAAAATTAACGGTCGCACCTTCTACCGGCTTACCATCAAGCGTAACGGTGCCGGTTACTGGAACTGTCTTTGGAATGTCACCACCACCACAACCAATCATTAAAACCGAACTAAGAAGTAAGCAACCATGCAAGAAAATGCGTGTCATTGTAGAAATGCGCGATTCGAGGGATAGAAAAGAAACGCTTAAAGAAAGAGGCCGACGCTGAAAACTATTGCTTTCAATGCTTTCAGCCGCCGGTACCCCGGCGGCTGAAAGCTCCATATCAATCTTTCGTCGAAGTAGCACTTACCAAACTTAAGGAATCTGGGCCGGTTGACCTTCACCCCGCCCGCCCAAAGCTTGATATATCCGATAATCGATCGACTCGGAAAGGAATGCAACACTAGCATCACCAAACACAAACTGTGCTCCACCTTTGTGCTCCGACTTGAAGCCCTGGGAGGTTTGCCAGTTCCGCCAACCATTGCACCCCATACCGTTGTCGTTTGCCAAATTGCGAGGATTCGTCGCCGAATTCCAGCCTGGCTCACCTATGCCAACGATGGGATAGTTGATTGGCGCCGTTGTTGCCGTCCATAACGAATTGAAATGCATCCAACCGTTCCAGTGGTGGTCAGACTTGTGAGGAAGAATTTCACCCATCGCTATGGTGTTGGACAAACCGTCTTTAACATCAGTAAACCTGGGAAACCACTCTCCCCGCCCAAACATACCAGACACATTGACACCACTTACGGAGTTACCGTGACCTGCGGCCCCTTCACCGAAAATATTACCTGGAAACAGATTACACGATCCGTTGTGAGATGGCATCGCTTGAGCGCCTATGCTCATACCGTAATTTGACAGTGCGCGATGGTCCCGATTAGTAGGATCACTCCACTGCCAGCGATCCATACCCGAGTAAGACGGACATATGTAGGTCGGCACCAAAACGTGCCAAGTCCTCTCGACCGTCATGTTGTTGAAAGGAAATGACCCTGTGGCATTGGACTGAACATAAGCCTGCCATTCTGCATTACCGGATGGCTGTCCCGTTTCAAGCAAGGGCGTACGAGCACCGCCGAAAGGAATGCTATCGTATAACGCCTGCTGCTCAATGTATGGCAGAATCTTGGCCAACTGACTTCCCTTGCTGCTATCAGTCCAGGTCCGAGACTCCTGCGGCGTCGCGTTATGCTGAAACCCCGAGGAAGGCAACCTCTTGTAGGTATCATGATAATTGTGCAAGGCTAAGCCGATCTGCTTGAGATTATTGCTGCAACTCATCCTTCGAGCGGCTTCCCGTGCAGACTGGACGGCAGGAAGCAACAAACCGACCATGACACCAATAATCGCTATGACTACCAACAATTCGACGAGCGTAAAGCCTCGTCTCGTTCGAATTATAGACTTCGGATACATCATCACTTGACACTCTCCAAAAACACGAAAAGGAAAAAAGAAAACCCTACCTAATTGCTCGCGTGACAGCCTGAACACCTAACGAAAACGTTGGAGTTAGCCAAACTGCTAACCCGGCTTCTAGATAGATCGACAAGAATCCCTTATTTTTAACAGTCCTGGCGGTCGAAAACAACGAAAAAAACGCCAAAGTTTTAAAAAACGTGGCTTTTCACGTAAAAAGCTGGCTTCAGGCCGCTTCCAAATTGCTGGAAAAGTGTCCCACTTTCATGGAGTTTGACGGAAGGCCAATCACCGAACCAGAAATCTCGTATAGACAACCGCTATATTCCGAGCGATCCTGATGAACCGACTAAAGTCAAAGATAACGAAAGGGCACGACTACCTTCGATACTAATTTTATGCTGGATATAACTAAGGAAAAAAATTTGCAGCATTGATGATATTCAAGGTATTCCAGAAACTTCGTATAATTGATCAATGCTATTATTATGATAACGGCCTATCTTTTCGAGCCTCGTCAGCAGAATCTGTGGGTTCGATTTGGCTCAGGAAGCTTTCCGAGCTGGTGATATAGGGCGATTTCAACCGCTTCATATGACTTGAAACCGTAGCCCTTTTTCAATGCCAGCTTCG
>Ga0164293_10001111_pt1 | contig 22518 bp, 19 predicted proteins | sample GEODES118metaG_FD_111487 | JGI IMG/M metagenome (GOLD analysis project Ga0164293, IMG submission 111487) | Eutrophic lake water microbial communities from Lake Mendota, Wisconsin, USA - GEODES118 metaG | ecosystem: Environmental > Aquatic > Freshwater > Lake | place: USA: Lake Mendota...
AGCAAACCCACTTCGCGTTCAAATAGTGCAACACATTCAAGGAATAATTCCAATCATAATAGTGACGACGAAGGTGTCACATTGGTTGTTACGAATAAGTAATATATGGTCTAGCGTAGGATGGATAGACATAATATAAAATTGATACTATTTAAATATATCGTCGCTATAATATATAACGAACTTTATTTACTAGCATTACTATGATAGAAATTGGTATACAAACAGATGAGTTGTATATCAATGGTATGCCGCTACGAGAATTCTTGCTTTTGGATATTCCGCAAACACATTACTTGAAAATGATTGATAATACTGGCACCAATAATGATGTCAACAATAACACCAACACCAACGCCGACACCAACACCGACACCAACACCGACACAGAGACAGACACTGAGGAAGAAACGTTTACACAAGAAGAAGCCGAGGTGCTTTATGAAGCTGTTTTCGATTATATTGACTACATAGTCATGTCAAATATTTCATCATTTAGTGACCCCCATTTTCACAAAAAGGTAGAGTTAGGGGTCTATGAATTATTAGAAGCGACTTTTAGTAATATGTGTGGCACTGACTTGTTTATGATAACCTATGACATGGAAATAGAACTCGAAAGTATAGTAGATAGTTGTATTGAAGACTATTTTACTAGCGTTGTTCCACTTCGTTCCTATTCCACTTCATTTATTCGGCAAAGTTGCGATGATGCAAATGCGAAGATAGATCATGTTCACCAAAATATCGAATATCTTCGCTCAGTTCCTCAACATCAGCAGCGCACACCAGAGTGGTATAAACGTCGTAATGAGATGATTACCGCAAGTTCTGCATGGAAGGTATTTAAAAGTGACTCCAATATAAATCAGCTCGTATATGAAAAATGCAGCGCAGCAGCAGGAGCAGTGGCACTGACAACCACATCCGAGTCTTTATCATCTGACGACACCGATGCAACCAATGAAATAATAGTATCGTCTGTTTCTGCACCGACACCGACACCGACACCGACAACAGCACCAACAAAATCGCAATATGTAAACGTCAATTCGCCACTACACTGGGGGCAAAAATATGAAGAAATATCGCGCATGATATATGAGTCAAGAAATAATACACAAGTAGGTGAATTTGGCTGTATTCCTCATTCGGACTATCCATTCTTAGGTGCATCGCCAGACGGAATCAATATCAACCCTTCATCGCCTCTCTATGGTCGCATGCTTGAAATCAAAAATATCGTCAATCGTGAAATTGATGGCGTGCCATTAGAAGAGTATTGGATCCAAATGCAGCTCCAAATGCAAGTATGCAAATGTGACGAATGTGACTTTCTAGAAACGCGATTTAAAGAGTATGCTGATGAAGAAGAGTTTTTGAAAGATGCTGCATCGGATTTCGACAACGAGTTTCATCTCACCAATGCAAGGACGCTAAAAGGCGTTTTCTCTTATTTTATAAAAGACGGCGGCACGCCTGTATACTATTACGCGCCTCTATATTTTACACGCAAAGAATACGATACATGGTGTGAAGAAATTATAGACAAACATACAGATTTAGTTTGGATAAAAAATATTTACTGGTATTTGGACCAATATAGTTGTGTACTTGTTTTACGAAACGATATCTGGTTTCAAAATGCGATCCCTCAAATAGAAAAAGTATGGAATATTATACTCCGTGAGCGTGAATCCGGGTTTGCACATAGAGCTCCTAAAAAGCGTAGTTCGCCGTCATCTGTAACAAATAATACGAAACTTAAAAATGGAAGCGCCGCAGCCGCAAGCACAAACTCAACCCCAAAACCAAATAATGGATGTTTAATCATGATATCTGACCTGGAGTTGAATATTTGACATGTGACATCTTATTACTTCTTACCCGCCCACCAGTTAACACGTGTTACACCGGATGCACCAATTGGAAGACCGGGTGAGACTTTATCTATTTTTATATTTGTCGGACTATAAGGCGTTCCACAAAATTCGGCAGGTGAACATGTTCCATTATCCGGTGTGCTCCAGTATCGTTTATTATTTGTTTGTTGCTTATATGAACTTGGATATACGGGATAATCTTTCGATATGTTATAGTTATTATTTTTAGTAACACCTGTGTTTTGTTTTACGTTATATTCGCCGTATAATAATGGTTTATCATCAGAGACAGGATATGCACCAGGTTCTAATCTATAATTGTTATTCATACCTGGTCCAAATGATTCTTTTGATGTAAATTTAAATATTCCAAAATAGCATAGTATTAATACTATCAATAAAATGAATAGTATTGTGTTTATATAATTTGACGTTTTTTTCATTATTGTTAAATGTTAAATAATACTATATATAATAAAATATATTTTATTGTGTCATAAAATATATTTTATTGTGTCATAAAATATTTTTTATTGTGTCATAAAATATATTTTATTGTCTCATAAATATATTAAAACATATTAAACAAAGCTTATATATACATTTATTATACTATCCTCATTTAGATACTTTTATGTCAAGTAAAAATAAATCTCCGGTGATTACATCTACACCTGCACAGGCGCCGGCATCTGCAGAACAAGAAATGCGTGTAAAGAAGCGCGACGGATCTTTCCAAGAAATCCAGTTTGATAAAATTCTAACACGTGTCAAGAAAATCGGTCAACAAGCCAATGTTTCTATTAATTTTTCCGCACTCGTTATGAAAATCATTGATCAACTATATGATGGTATTCCCACCACAAAAATCGACGAACTCACCGCCGAGCAATGTGCAACCCAATCATCACAGCACCCCGATTATGCTACACTTGCATCTTATATTATTATTTCCAATCATCACAAAAATACCGATCCTTCATTCGTAAACGTTATGCGACGATTATACGAGTTCCGCGACAATGAAAATAAGCATACACCCCTTATTTCCCAATCCACATGGAATATTATAGAAAAAAATTACGATTTCCTCGAAAAATTCATTGCAAACCACTCAGGCAATGATTTTTTATTCGACTATTTCGGTTTTAAAACACTGGAACGCGCATACCTTATGAAAATCAATGGTGTCATTCAGGAGCGTCCGCAGTATATGTGGATGCGTGTGTCGATAGGGATACACGGCACGGATTTGAAGAAAGCTTGCGAAACGTTTATTCTCATGTCCGAGAAATATTTCACACATGCTACGCCGACGCTTTTCAATGCAGGTACACCCCGCCCGCAACTTAGTTCTTGTTATCTTATTTCAATGGAAGATGATTCGTTGGACGGAATTTTCAATACACTAAAAGAGTGCGCCAATATTTCAAAATGGGCAGGTGGTATTGGTCTGCATATTCACAATATTCGCGCAGCAGGTAGTCTCATTCGTGGCACAAACGGGTCATCTACAGGAATTGTGCCTATGTTGCGTGTGTTTAATAATACGGCGCGCTATATTGACCAGGGCGGACGCCGCAACGGAAGTTTCGCTATTTATCTTGAACCTTGGCATGCGGATATTGTCGAGTTCCTTGAACTGAAGAAAAATCAGGGCGATGAGGAACAAAAAGCACGTGATCTTTTCTATGCATTATGGATACCCGATCTTTTTATGGAGAAGATAAAAACCAATGAAGACTGGTGCCTGTTTTGCCCAGACGAGTGTCCCGGATTGGCGGATGTATATGGCGCCGAATTCAAAGCGCTGTATGAGAAATACGAATCACAAGGTCGCCAAAAACGTAAAATCAAGTCGCGCGAATTATGGTTTAAAATATTAGACAGCCAGATGGAAACAGGCACACCTTATTTATGCTATAAAGATGCCGCGAATTCGAAAAGTAACCAGAAAAATCTGGGCACGATTAAGAGCTCCAATTTGTGTTCGGAAATTATCGAATACTCGGATAAAAATGAAACCGCGGTTTGTAATCTTGCAAGCATTGCTCTGAATAAATTTGTGCGTATTGATACAGATTCCGCAAAACTATTTTTTGACTACACTTATTTGCACGATGTAGTGCGGGTTATTACACGAAACTTGAATCGCGTGATTGATGTCAATTACTATCCGACAAGTAAGACGCGTGTTAGCAATCTGCGGCATCGCCCGATTGGAATTGGAGTGCAAGGATTGGCAGACGTATTTTTTATGCTTGATTTGGCATTTCAAAGTGACGAGGCGCGTGCAATCAATAAACTTATTTTTGAGACGATTTATCATGCCGCGTTGTTAGAGTCGAACGAGATGGCAAAAGAACGCGCGATTTATTTCGCGGCGAATCAGACTATCGTTACGACACTAACCGATGACGTGGTGGATGTATCCACAGATACCAAATACTTACTTACTTGCCAAGAATATGATAAACTATGTAAACACCCTGATTTATTGGGCGCATATTCTTCGTTTATTGGTTCACCGACTTCGGAAGGAATATTTCAATTCAATATGTGGAATGTGCAGCCTACGCCAGGGCGATACGACTGGGACCATCTGCGCAAACAAGTGGTGCGATATGGACTGCGCAACTCTCTGCTTATTTCGCCGATGCCTACCGCAAGCACATCGCAGATTTTGGGAAACAATGAATGTTTTGAACCTGTAACAAGTAATATTTATATGCGCCGGACATTAGCAGGGGAATTTATCATGGTGAATAAATATTTGATGAAGGAGTTTATCGATTTAGGAATCTGGAATGAACGTGTCAAAAATAATATTATTGCGAATCGTGGAAGTATACAGCAATTGTCGGAAACGTTGTTTCCTGCCGGGAAGGCGGAACATATTAAAAATAAATATAAGATTGTTTGGGAAATGCCGATGAAACATTTGATAGATATGTCGGCAGAGAGAGGGGCGTTTATTTGCCAAAGCCAGAGTTTAAATCTATGGCTGGAAGAGCCGAATTATAATACGCTGACATCGATGCATTTTTATTCATGGATGCGTGGACTGAAGACGGGGATTTACTATTTGCGTAGAAAAGCGAAACACCAGGCGCAACAATTCACGATTGAACCTGAAGGGGATATTGTTGGGGTTGGAAATGGAAATGTGAATGGAAATGAAGTAGTTATTAATACCAGTAACGAGAATGATATTTGTGAAATGTGCTCTTCGTAAAAATTTTTTCTACATTTATTGTATAATAAATAAAATTTAATAAATAAAAATCAATATGGATGACACTTTAACCCATGCTGTTAAACCATTACAAGATAAAGCACAAGTTTTTTATAAATATTTCACCATTCCCATAAGCACATGCTATGGTATGTACTATAAACATTTTGATGAGCATGCAAGAAAATATTTTCAGAATTAATATCTGAAATTGATGTTGAATCAGACCCAACGAGCCAAGGGGGACTTATACTTCGGCTTAGTGCACCAGGTTTTCGTTTTACATCTGTCGACGATACACCTTTTTGTAATGCTTTGAAGGGATTTTATCAGTTAATTATAGATATTAAAGCCCATAATATAGGTAGAGTAAAGATTGAATATAAAACATTAGATGGAGGACTAAAAGCACGTACAGATAAATGTGTAGGTATATCTGGTCCTTACCAAGGTGATATAACTACAATGCAAAATGATGCAATGTCTGAAGGCGGTTCCAAATCCCGGCGCAAATCCTCACGCAAAACTCGTCGCGGGCACAATCACAAATCAAAGTCAAAATCCAAGTCCAAGACCAAGACACACAGACGACGACGCGCACACCATTCACGTCTCCGCAAGCATAAGAAGAATACGAGCCGGAAGTAAATATAAATATAGATATGTAATAAAGTAAATATTTTTAATTAGTTATTGCATTTAGTTAAAAAATATTCGTGAAATGTGTTTTTCGTATATTTTTATATTTGAATTTTTATATTTGTATAGTTTATAGAGGTATAATAATAATAATAAGGAATAAAGATGGCTCAAAATAGACATTGGACTGACGTTAATGATACACATAATTTTTCAGAAGAACAAAGAACCTATATTTTAATTGACAAATTAAGATTTACTCTTGAAAATAATTCATCGGTCTATTCTGATGTTCTTACTAAACTTAGAGTTGCAGGTATAGATAGAGATATAGATATACGAGCTTTAATTAACTATATAGAATTGAACATAAATATGATAAAATATGTATTTGATAAAAATGGAAAGTTAATTAAAATAAAAGTTGATCCATTTAGTCTTTTTACTTTTGGTGATAACGCAAAAGAACGTCGATGTAATATGTCATTTGGTATTACAGAATTATTACGTTCTCATTTGAGATATATTAAAAAAACTGATATTGACATTGAAATGTCTAATGAATCACGTTGTAAAGGGATAATAGGCACTGCTGCTACCACTACAGATGGTTTTCCTATACAAGATATGTATACCGCCGGTAATCTTCCCGTCGAAGCAGGTGGCGGTTCCAAATCCTGGCGTAGAAAATGCATGCGTAAAACTCGTCGCGGGCGCACTCGCAAATCCAAATCCAAGACCAAAGCCAAGACACATCGCCGCAGACGTCATTCACGTGTTCGAAAGAATAAGAAATATACATCTCGCAGGAGGTGATAACTTACTACACGCGACATATGACATATGACACCTATTAGACATAATATTGCAATAATAACTATTATAATATTATGTTTGTATATATATATATATATATATATATAAGTTACATATTATAAGTAATGAGTGTAAAACGGAAATTTAGAAAAAGTAAAAAAACTAAAGGAAAAAGTAAAAGTGAAAGTAAAGGAAAAAATAACAAATATAATAATGAGAAACGTAGCAAGATACAAAGAAAAACCAAAAAGAGGGTTTTAAGGGGGGGGGGAGGGCAATGCCGAAAAAATGATACAAGAAGAGAAGTGCATAGTACACGTGGTAAAATGGCAAGAGTTATGGGAATAAGAAAAGTATCCACTGGCCAATGCACCCAGTTACAAAATGAAATAGCCAAGTTTTCAAACACTGATGAATATTGTTTATCACCTAATGCAATGCAAGACGTACAAAGTTGTTTAAATCTTATTCCATCTATAAATGTATTATCTCAAACTCCTCTGCCAAGTGAGGCTGGTTTTGTATATGACGATGCGGTATCAGCGGACCTTAGTTCCGCAAGTGTTTCAAATATCAATGTTCAAGACAATGCAGCAGCAGCACCAGCAGCAGCACCAGCGGCAGCAACAGCAGAAGAAGAAGAAGAAGAAGAAGCAGCATCAACAGCAGCAGCAGCAGCAGCAGCAGCAGCAGCAGCAGCAGCAGCAGCACAAGAAGCCGCAGCAGCACAAAAAGCCGCAGCAGCACAAAAAGCCGCAGCAGCAGCAGCAGCAGCAGCAGCAGCACCAGAAGCGGAACTTCAAGCACCAGAAGCGGAACTTCAAGCACCAGCGGCAGCAACAGCGGCAGCGGCAGCGGAAGCAGCAGCAGCAGCAGCAGCAGCAGCAGCAGCAGCAGCAGCAGCACAAGAAGCCGCAGCAGCACAAGAAGCCGCAGCAGCACAAGAAGCAGCGGCAGCGGCAGCCAGAGCCGTTGATGAAGCAGCAACAGCAGCGGGAGACGAAGACTCTCGTCCCAATCCATTTAGTGATCAGAATCCGTATTACAATTTACCTAGTGCATCAAATAGTTATAACCCAAAAACATCCAAAACTGGCCCACCAACAGCAGCAAATGCAGAAGAAGAACCTGGTAGTTTATTAGAAAACCCCCCCAGTGATTCGGTTGAAACGCCAACGACGGGTGTTTTACCTCAACGTCCTATTGAAGCATCTATAAATGCTCCCGATGTGATGGCTGCTCCCGAAGATACTCCACAAGATATAGCGACAGCCAAAGCTAATATCGCTTTAATAAACTTTACAAGAAGTATAGAATCAAAAATAGACTATACTCAAGATGACTTTCAACAACTATTATTTGTGAGTTCTCAGGATTTTGAGGGTGATTTATCAATATTAACTAGTAAATTAAAAAGCCAAATTAGTGTATTAATAAAAGATCTTGGTGTTACAGAATTTGAACAAAAAAATATTAGTAAAAATGAGTTTAGTGAACAACCTGTAATATCAAGAAAAATTGCATTTTTATGTTGTTTTTTAATGTCGGTCCGTTTATATCAGTTAATAAAAAGTAATACTATAATATTACCAGAAGTAACATATAAGTTTTTATTTTCGTTATTAGCTCATTCTATATCTATATCAACTGATTGTAAACGTATTATCGAATCTTTAAATCAAGAAAAATTAACTAACCGACCATTTATGTTACTTGTAAAAAAAGAATTATTATTTTTTGAAATGTTATCGGAATTTTTGAATAAATATCGAGAAATTTTGTGTGTTCAAGGTAATGACGTACGAATGGGAACTTCGGGGCAACATTTTATTGGTAATAATCCACGTAAAATTTTGTCAAAATTTGTAAACGACAATTTTAGATTAGAATTTATTAATATACAAGACTCAGATAAAACTTTGCATGAACTTGTAACTCAAAGACTTAGACTTAATCGAGAAGACTCAGATAAAATTTTGCATGAACTTGTAACTAAAGGACTAGTACCATTTATTTTAAGTATAGTTCATTTTGATGATACAAAACAAGATTTTGTTGTTAGAATAGATACAAAAACTGGTTTAACAAATTATTTAGATAGTTTTAAAATTAAAGTTAGGCAAAATTTAGAATGTAGTCGCGATTTTTTTGACCATAACTCAAATACACTTATTTTTTTATTATTATTTAGTTTTGCTATTTACTTTACATCTAATGATCCAACAAAAAATTCAACAAAAGACTTATTAACTAGTTTAAAACAAATTTTAAATATGTGTTATTGTGAACTGCTTAATCATTTTAATAATAATGAATTAATAAGATTAACAACAATATTATCTTGTTCATACGATGATAAAATGGAATGTGGTAAACCATTTACTGATGACTTTGAAAAAAATTTTGCTACATTATTAGAACAAAATACCACTAGTTCACCAGAAAAAAATACTGATAAATTCATACAATATTATCAAGCATTTTTTAATATTTTTGATTATAATAGTTGGGAAGCAACTATGGTTGAGATAAAATCATTAGAAAGCCAAAAAAACTCATCATGTGGAACTACTAACTTATTTACTGAAAAACAAGAAACACTAGAAGAACAAGAAACACTAGAACTACAACCACAACTACAACATAAATCAACTACAACTATTCTTGAAGAAGTTACAGAAAAAATAAAGCCTCCTTTCCCCGAAACTTCTAAATGTATAGAATATGTAGAAAAATTTAAAGATTTTATTGACTTAGATGAACTACGTAATTTATTTGGTAATAGTAATACAATTAGTTTTAAAAGTTTTTTAGAGTATTTGAAAGATATTTTTTCACAATATCCAACTATTTTTGATAGTTATAAACAATTATTTTTATTTGTGCATGGAGATGAAGATAATTCTGATTTTCAGTGTACTAGAAAAACATTAGGAAAGAAAGATCCTGGTTTTTGTGCATTTAATAAAACTGGAAAATTTATGGTTAGAGGAAGTACTGAAGACAAACTTTCAACTAGAATGGAAAAAACATCCCCACCAGAAGGTGATAATGTTGATACCGAGGATTTACAAAATTATATTGAACTATCTGAATGTTTCGGTCTTAAAAAAATGAAAGGTAATGATTTAGAGTTAGAATTTTGGGGACCTTATACACCAAGAAGCTCTATATATGTATTACATATATTCTCATTTGAAACGAATGAACACCGCAATAGTTACTATGTAGAACTTCAAAAAAAACGTGTTTCAATCGCAGATAATGATGAAAAATCTAAAAATATAATTACAACATGTACTAGAAAAACATCAGGAAATGACAATATTGGATTTTGTGGATTTAATATAGAAAAAGGATTTATGGTTAGAGGAAGCACTATAAAAAAACTTTTAACAAGAATGACTGAAGAACCACCTAAATTCCAAAAATCGTTTTTTGGAACCTCTAATATAGATGAACTAGCAAACTATATTGAACTATCTAAATGTTTTGGTCTTAAAAAAAAAGATGGAACTAATTCAGAACTGGAATTTTGGGGACCAGTAATACCAGGTAGCACTGACTATGTTTTACATGTATTTTTATTCCAAACAGAAAGTGAATGTGATACTTTTTTTAAACAATTAGAATTTAATAACGTTAGAAGTGGTGAGATTACTACAGATGATTTTAAAAAATTAACTATAGAATGCACTAGAGTAACAAATGGAAAAAATAATGATGGGTTTTGTGGATTTAGTATAAATACAGGATTTATGGTTAGGGGGAAGAATCATGAAAAACTTCTAAAAAGAATGAATATAACATTATATGATTTTAATAGTGAAATTAGAAAAAACGACAAGACGGAATTAGAAAATTATATTCAATTATTAGATTGTTATGATCTTAAAAAAACGGATGGTAGTAATTTAAAATTAGAATTTATGGGACCTATTATACCAAATAGTCAAACAATTACTACACATAGATTCGAGTTTGCCCAACAATCTGCTCGTGATGCTTTTTTTGATAGGTTGCAGGCTAAAATTTTAGAAGCACGAGCCAATAAAATAAAATTTAATATAAATAGATGTAAATTATACAACAAAGCTAGTGAAAACTGGGATGATGCTATTTGTGCGATTACTGCATATTCAAATGGTGAAAATTTTTTAATTTTTGGATATTCTATATGGGATGTTATGAGTCTACTTTCATCACCATCTTTATCGCCTAGTGATAAAATTATCAGTCTTGCAGATATAACAGAGTTAAAATATGCAGAAGATTCCACAAAAGATATTTATATAGTTGTTCAAGCACTTTATAAAATTTTTGGTGATCTTTCGAAAACAGAATATAAATTTCAAATTGCAGATATTGACGCACAAGGTAAATTTTTTATGACTTTATCTGAAAGACAAAGTATACAATTTTTAGAAAATATTCCTGAACCATTAGAATGTTATTTATTAGCAATTGATATTTCACCCGGTTTAACTAATGAGTTTAAGGCTGCTTTTGGAAGTAAATGGAAAAAAGTTTTTATAGGTTTTACTTCAGATAATAAAAATGTAATTATTACACAAACTTCAACTGAATTTTCAAACAAAAAAACAACTTTACCTGAAACTGGTGACACTACTTTTTATGTTTTAGATTGTAATAATATAAAAGTAAATGTTACAACTGATGGCGATGACAAAGAAAAAATATATACTATGGAAATTGATGCTCCAGATAAATATGGTAGTACTCGCATAAAAACCCATACTTTAAAATTTGACACTGAAAAAGATAGAGATTTGTTTGTTAAACATATTGAAGCAAAAAAAAATGCTTTAAAACTTGAAATTTTAAAAACAGAAGTTCAACAAAAACAACAACAGCGAGAGCAAAAGCAGCAGCAAGAGCGAGTGCAGCAACGACAACAAAAAAAATATGATACGATTGAAATAGTAGTTCCTGTAAAAAATACTGATGGAAGTATAGGTAGTGAAAAAGTTTCAATTCCAGTTATAGAATGTCACCAGTATGGGTTGTCAAGAAATTTTAGTTCTAATGTTGATTTATGTGGAGTGTATCGTAATTATTTTGTTAGAGGAAGCAACAAATTATCACTTCAAGGTAGATTTAATGACTTGTTAACACATGGTGGAAATACTAATATTGAAGAATGTAGTAACCATTGTTTTGATATTAAAAATTGTACTATTGTCAAATATGTTCGACAAACAAATACTAATTCAGAACGAGTGGAAGGATATAACTTTGGTTTAACAATTATAGATACTAATAAAGAATCAGGTAATCCTTTTTTATTTTTATTTAAAGATCGTGACGATCGTGATTTTTTACTTTTCAAACTAACTGATATAAAGATTAAATTTACACCTTCTATGCCATATGATGATAGAAAAAAAACGACAGACCTGTTTTTAAAATGTAGAATATTAATGAGTGATGTTATATGCGCTTTTACTCCATCCCAAATTATTTGGGGAACTGATCTTAAAAAACTTTATAGTAGGTTAAAACTATCTGAATCTGGTCTTGACAATGAAACTGGCAGGTTTATTACTTTTTCGGATATTGCTGACAGAAAATCATTAAGTAATCTAAAATATGAAATTACATTGAAAAATGGAGATACAACTACTTTTACTTTTAATGATGAAAAAACTAATGAAAAATTTCAAGTAAAATTGAGACGTAATCTAGGGTTGGTTCAAAATTATCAAAAAAGTATAGCACAAATAACTGCATCAGAATCAGTTACATCTGATTTAGACTCATTTACACCTGTAAAAAGGCCAAAATCATTTTTTGGTATCTTAGGTTTCGGTGGAGGAACAACTTTAACCAAGACCAAGCACAAATCTAATCACAAAGCAAAAGCTAAAACACAATCCAAACCAAAACATAAAAACAAACCCAAGCCTAAGCATCGAACCAAGGCCAAAACTATTAAAAAGAATAAAAGAGCACATCATAAATTTGATAAAAAATATACTCGAAAGCATTAGTCACATTGTCACATTGTCACATTGTCACATTGTCACATTGTCGCATTGCCTCTAGCAACAATTCTCCCGATAAAGCACACGGAATTCTCGCGAGTCCAGCGATAAATTCACATCATGTGCCATCTTGCAGTAGCACTTCAGTGTAATAATCGTATCTGCAAAAGAGTTGTGTAAATTCTGTGGTGCTGGAATCCCCGGAAATAGGTGTTCATACAGCTCCATCAGTTTAGGAAACTTGAATCCTTTCTCTCCATTCGAAAATGTGAAATCGATTTTGCATATTTCTTTGCCATTTTTCATCGTGCAATAATCCGCCGGAAAATTCATGCGAATGCTATTGCGGATACCTTCCACGATCATGAACCTCTTGTCAAACGACACATTGTGTCCCACGCAAATATCCACCTTACCAAGTGCATCACGCACCCGCACAAGTGCTTCCTGAATCGGCACACCTTTTGCGTCCATGATTTCGCGCGTAATTCCGTGTATTCCTTCCGATACGGGGTCAACTATCACCCACGTGTTCAGTTTGATATATGCGTCGTATTTTTCGTCAATTTCGCCCGTGTCTGTATTGTAAATAATATAACTGACTTGCATGACATGCGGCCATTTGTCCGTATCGTAGATTGACGGGTTGCGCTCTTTTGGCAAGCCAGATGTTTCGGTGTCGAATACAAATACTTTCATTTGGATTTGTTTGTGTTTGTGTTTTCTTGTGTTTGCCTTTGAGTTTTTTGGCTCTTTTTTTTTGCTTTTTCTATTTAATATAGAGTTGCGTATATATGATATAGTATACTATTTCTATTTCAATTTACTAGTATACTATATTTGTGGTTCCAAAATCATGATTCCAAAATTTCAAACTTCTAATAATCCTTGCATATTCCGAAGCTTCTTCTATGCCACTGCGTTATCCCGTGTTCGCGAATCCCATCCATGTGTTTCTTCGTCCCGTATCCCTTGTTGTTTCCCAGGTCGTATTTTTGAACCAACTCCGGATATTCACAACACATTTCGCCAATATATTCATCCCGTGCAACTTTTGCAAGAATAGAAGCTGCCGCAATTGCCGCGTATGTGTTATCGCCACCTTCAACGCATAAGTGCGGTATTTGCATATAGGATTCACCATTTACCAGCTCCATCATCGGTATAAAATCGCACCCATCGATTAGCAAATACGCTTTGTCACCCGTTGTCTTGAGTTTCTCGCAAATAATACCGCGTATCGCCTTATGCATGCAGTCAATTGTTGCGCGACGTATATTCACGCGATCTATTTCGTCGTGTTCTGCGTAGACTACACTCCATGCAATCGCGTGAGTTTTGATATACTCCGCCGCTTCTTTTATTTTACTATCGGATGTGAATTTTTTGCTATCTTTCATTTTCGAAAAATCGAATAATTTCGCATCTTTAGGTAAAACAACTGCGCCGACATAAACGCGTCCAAACATAGGCCCACGACCTGCTTCATCTACGCCGATTTCAATAAATGGTGTCGTATAGTCATTTGTCCCATCTTCATCTCCATCTCCGCCTCCACCCTTAAAATGCGATACTTTAAGAACATGTTTGGGTTTTGGTTCAGGTTTTGGCTTATTTTCCTTAGCAGCTTTTTCAACCTTTTCGACTTTTGCAAGTTTCAATGGTTTGTCAGATTTTGCAGACATCAGTATTATATGAATGCGGTATGCGTTTTTCCTTCTACTATATTAATATTAATATTACTAATTTTAATATCAATTTTAATAACATATAAAATAAAAAAATAAAAAATATAATATTATAGTAAAATGAAACTAACAAAACTTCATTTATTTATAATACTCGCTCTCGCACTTATTTTATGCCCTGTTTTAGGTGTATGTTATAGTTCTGACTCTAATATTAATACATATAACTATAGAGAAGGGCTTGCTAATCCTTCTTCTGTGAATAAAAAACCAACTATGGGTGGAACTATGGGTCCAACCACAATAGTAGGAGGTGAAACTATTCCTTTTTAAAATATTTAATCAAACTATTGCATCAAACTAAAATAACATTTTAGCATATATAATATTAACTATTTATCTTTTTTTCCACACATATATATAATTAATTATATTTTTAATTATATATACTATGAAATTAACAAAGTTACATATATTTCTTATATTACTTATTGCCCTTGTTTTATGTTCCTGTTTTGGTATGTGTTCGATCTCTACAAAAGAAGGATACACAAGTAATAAAACATATCATAGTTATGACCAGTATTATGATAATTTAAATGATGCAAATATATCTGCCACAGACTGGTCGCAAGGTTTAGATGATACATATAATAATCCATATTACAATAAAAATGATGAATTTCACAAGAAATACAAAAGAAATAACTATTCATACAAAGATGATGACTTGAATGGGGGTAACAACGACGATGCATCGTCATATATGATTACCACGTCATATAAGAACAAGAACCATAGTAATAAGAATTATGATTCTTATAATAAACATAATCGTCGTGAAAATAGCAATTACAATATGTTTGATTCCATATCAAATGGTGCAATGAATGGGTCGATGTATTCTAATTCTAATTCCGATAATGGAATAACGATTGATGAAATACCGGATGGTCAAGAAGATTTGTATATATTGAAGTCACAAGCACCTCTACCTATATGCCCTGCATGCCCTCCACCACCTAAAGTAGATTGTAACGATAAATGCGGTAAATCCAAATGCCCACCTTGCCCACCTTGTGCAAGATGTCCTGAGCCAAAATTTGATTGTGTAAAAGTTCCGAATTACAATACTACAAATTTAGACCAGAATTTGCCTATTCCTTGGATGGCCAAGTTGTAAAACCCATATCATATCCTCTATCCTCTATCCTCTATCCTTCTCCGACCTAATAAACTATATAAAAAATTGATTTTAAAATAATATGTTAATACGTATATATACAAGCCAAACTAACATATTATTATGCAGCAAGAAATATCTATACTTGCTCATGAACCCGCACCCGCACCATACTTTCAATATGAAAAGTCCGAAAAGTATCTTTCAGATTATTTAAAAAAACTAAAAAACAAAGATGGCTCACTCAAGCGTGTATGTATGTCGCCGCTTCGATACGCTGGTGGAAAATCAAAAGCTGTTGGTATTATTCTTTACAATCTACCAAAACTAAAAACGAAACGAATCGTATCCCCCTTCTTCGGTGGCGGTTCATTTGAGCTTTGCGCTTCACAGGAACTCGGTATAGAAGTGATCGGCTATGATATTTTCGGTATGCTCATAAACTTTTGGAATGTAATCATCAACGACGCCACCAAAGCAGAATTTATACATGAATTACGGAAATTTACTATTACCCAGGAAGAATTCACATATAATCGCCACCTCTTGTTGCATTACTGGGATAAGATTAAACCCATCGACTTAAACTATAAAACACAAAAGGTTGTCGAACTAAAACCGGAAGACACTACCCTAATTGACCGCAGTCCGTTGATGCAAGCGGTCTACTACTACTACAATATGACACTTTCATATGGACCAATGTTTCTGGGATGGCCAAGTTCGAATGAAATTAATAAAGCAAAATTTGATAGACGTATTGAAAAATTAGAGCAGACAAGTTTTCGAAATTTGCGCGTCGAGTGTTCTGACTTTGAGGCAGTTATTGCAAAACATTCGCAGGATTTTATATTTCTTGATCCGCCATATTACTTGGAAGGTGATAGCAAAATGTTCAAAGGCATGTATCCAAATTGCAACTTTCCAATTCACCATAGTAATTTCAATCATAAAAAAATGTGCGACTTGTTAAAAAGACACAAAGGTGGATTTCTGATTACCTACAATGACTGCACAACGATTCGCGAATGGTATAAGGAATACAAGTTTGAGTTTCCGGAGTGGCAGTATACATATGGCCAAGGCGAGACACGGATAGGAAAAAATAGAAAAACTGCAGAAAAAGAAGATAATATTAAAGATTCGCATGAAATCATTATTATTTGTTGGCCGAGTGAAGGTGTGGAGTAACTAGTAACTCTAAAACTGGAAATCTTCGGAGTGGTATTTGATTCCATATTTTTCATCCATAAGTAAGTTGATTAATTTTATCCCTGTATTGCCATTGGCACCAAGAAAGTCGCTATTATGTGTTCCACGATGTTCGTGTGTAAGATATTGACCTGTGCCTTTTTTTGTGCCATTTTTAAAATCACATTTATATCTGCCTGTTTCTTCTATTTTACGCCATATTCCCTTTTCTGCTATATAATTGATAACATGAATAATATTAAAGAAAATCCATTTTTTATTAATAGTATATTTATAAACTAACATATCTGCTGGCTTACTGCTGTTACTTTTTTTCAAATAATTATTTAACATTTTAGTTACAAATTCGGGAGTTATTTCTACTGCACTTTGAATTTGTTTAAATTCGGGTATGTTACCCAATACAAACTGAATATTACTTCCACTTTTATTAGTAACATTTACACCTGTTATATTTAATGTATCTTTTAAAACATCGCGAACAGGATGCGATTCATCTATAGTTGTATCAGAGGTTGCACCATATTCTATTGTATTTTTACCTTCTTCTTTAGCTTTTTGGTGTCTCATGAATTCAGGATTATTAAATTGTTTTAAAAATTCGACTTCTATATCGTGCCCTGCTCGTTTTTTTTCTCCTCCGACTTTTTTACATGACTCTTTTCTTTTATCATTCCCCTTTGGCGGTATTATTAATGGCGCGGGTAATTTTCGCTTGGGGGATACCGATGCCGATGCTGCAGGATGTATGACATTTTGATTATCTTCATTATTCAAATCTGAAAGAATAATAGTGTTTGTGTCTTCCATTTTTGCTTTTGTATAGTATAGTATGGTATACTTATGCGGTTACATTTATATATATTTTATATAATACATCAATTTTATTATATAAAAATTCTAGGACTCCTAACCCCTAACTTTTACGCACCGGTTATCAACAGAAAATGAAGGCTCTTTTTCTTCTTCAGGGATAATTTTAATAACACACTTTGCATTTTTTCCATATAAAGGAGCAGTACATCCTTGTTCTTTATTTTTACCATTTTTGCGCGTTTTATTGAATTTAAATAATTTATTCCCGTCACTTTGCGTGCATCGAGACCGAAAATGTTCATACGTTTCACGTACATCACAATACGAAAGCCCTGATTTTTTTCCCAACATTTTGTTTATGATTTCGTGCAAGTTGTATACGTATCGCGAAAATGTATCACGATTTTTCATATGACATTCACGGATCGGATATATTTTCAAATTATTTGTTAGGTTTAGTCTACAATATTTGCACGGCAATACATATTTTAAACTTTCAATAAATTCTTTATAGTGTTTTTTATCTTCATTTGTTGGATGAACAGGGTAGTCAAAACTTATCGTATGTAACGCATGCCACATTGCAGGCCCCCATATTGAAGTCATCATTCCATCACCACTCATATATTCATTACGAGTAAATGTATATTTCTTTTTTTGATTTTTTATTGCATTTTTCTTTGTATTTTTATTTAATTTGTTTTTCATTATATATTATACTATAATAATATACTATAATAATATAATATACTGAAAATATGACAAATATTTTAAACTATTTCCATAATATTTTTGATATTGCAAATAAATTTATATATATTCTTGTAGCTGCATTTTTTCTTATTATTATAACATATGGCACAGCAATTAAACATAATAAATTATTGTCATTAGTGTTCAAGATAGGTATAGTAGGTATTTATTTTTACTTATTTACTACTAACTATAAATTTATTAAAACACTATTTGATACTACAGGTATTTTTACAAATCCGGCATTATCTAAATTAAGAACTTTCTTGTTTTTGTTTACTATATTTGAAGTGTCACTTGTTGTTATTATTATGTATGTTTTGTATACTATTTTATTTTAAGTTTTTATGTTTTAGTTCAACTTAGACGTATTTGTATTTTGATTACTTCTCTCGTTTCTCATCTTCCACAAGCCAGCCTATTAGCCATTAAGAAATATTGTATAATATTTGGTAGTATTCATTGTCTGTAACAAAGTTAGATATTTTTATGTCAACTATTTTACCATCACTTGTTCTAATCAACATTTTAGTATTTGAGATATGATATGATATAATAGAGTATGTTATATGTTTATATATTTTTAAAATAGTTATTTAGTGTATTCGTATAATTTATAAAACATATATATTTTTATTATATATAAATATATATACGAATTTAATATCAAAATCATAATGGCTGGTTCAGACTTAACTATTAGATCTCTCTTCAAAAATCTTCCAACTATTACGCGAAATGTTTTAATTGCAGTTTTCGCGGCTCTTCTGATTGGATGTGCTTACTACATCTATAAAAAATATATACTCAAGCAATCTGATCGTTCATTTTATGAGGGCTATGCAAATGGTATGGATATCAGAAGAGAAAACCCTGACGGAGATATGGTAACATTATACTTCTTCGGCACAACATGGTGTCCTCATTGTATTTCCGCAAAACCAGAGTGGACCGCATTTGTTGAAGAGAACAAGGAAAAAGTATTCAACGGAAAACGTGTAAATTTTGTAGACGTTGACTGCGACAAAGACTCAGCACTTGCGGATAAATATGAGGTGTCTGGTTACCCCACTATTAAGTTGGATAAAGGTTCTGAAATAATTGAATTTAAATCTAAACCTACAAAAGCAACACTATTTGAATTTTTGAGTAGTGTTTAATAATATTTATACTTTTTCGTATCATAAATGATAAAAATATAACTATATTTATCATTTTCTAGTATTGATTATCTCCTTATCTCCCCTTTATCTCCTTTCTCTCCTTTCTCTCCTTTCTCTCCTTCTTTCAAACCCATAACAGGCTCAGTTTCTAGAGGTTGAATTGTTTGTATCATAGTATTCTCATTATCAACCTCGATTTTATATGTTTCCAAAAATGAAGGATAAATTTCTGTAGCAATATTAATCCCAATTTCAATCAATTTTAATCTCTTTTCTGTACCACTGAATAAATTAAACCATTCATCATAATTATTAAAAATATCCATATCACATTCTATATCATATGGTATAGATTCTATTTTATTATGGTCACCAAGTTGATCTAGTATTTTTTGAAATAATGTATAGATATATTCCATAAAACTAGAATCTTTTGTTATGATTTCATACTGACATGTATATTTTTTCCTAATCCCTAATATTTCATTTTTGTTGCATTTTGTTTCGTTCAAACATATATTTACAGGATAATTTGAGAATATACCTCCATCAATAAAACATTTATTATCTAAAAATTGTGGTGTAAAAATAACTGGCAAAGATGCAGACATAGATAAAGCTGTAATTAAATTAAGTTTGGGATACGTTTTGTATGACAATATTTCACATTTGAATGTATTGATTTCACTAACAATAATATTCAGTTCAACGCCGGAGTATTCGTAAAATTCTTTCAATGTGACACTAGATGTCATTCCTTTTGCTTCTAATACCATAGTAAGTGAGTCAATATATAATGGATATATATCTATTGCCCCTTTATCGCTATATATATTGAATATGCTATTGACACCTATATGTTTAAATATTTTTTCCCATGGGCGTTTTACAAAGTAGTCATATATATAACTATAATCATACCCTAATAATAAAAAAGAACCAATAATGCTTCCAATCGATGTCCCATATATCGTTTTAATATTTTTTATATTCCAAAATCCAACATCATGTAATTGTTTCAATACACCAAAAGCGGTAAAACCAAAAGGTCCACCACCTCCTATTACTAAATGTTGTATTGTCATAGTTTAGATTTAAGTTTAGATTTAGGTTTAGGTAAGAATAGTAAATGTATGCACTATATTAAAAACTATCAATATATAAAATTAATAAATATAACTCATTATATTTTTTTCTATCATTGAATTAATAGATACCGCAACCAACAACTAATAACTATGGATGAACTATTCCGTAATAAAGAAGATAGCGATACGATTCGAAAAATAAATTTGGAAGATTTATACGAGAAAAAGAAAACATATGATTTATCAAAATTATCTGTATTTAACAGAATTTTAAACCGGATCCACGAAAAAATTAAAATAACATCGCGCCAAAAAGTAGATACACAATTTTGTTGGTATATTATTCCGGAAGTTATGTTAGGGGTATCCACATATGACCGCGTTGCATGTATTTCATATATTTTAGAAGAACTTACAGGAAACGGATTTGTTGTTCGGTATACACATCCCAATCTTATTTTTATATCTTGGAAACATTATGTCCCGTCCTATGTTCGCACAGAATTCAAAAAGAAAACTGGAATCACTATCGACGAGCATGGAAATCGTATACAAGAATACGATGAATATGGTAATGTAATCCAGCAATCGATAGTTACAAATACACCCCTAAGCAATAATACACTTGATCCGTTTAATATGGGACTTACGCGTAAAATAAACAACAAATCCCAAGGGGATGGAAGCGGATCTGCACCCAAAAAGGAATTCAAACCAATCAACGAATATAAACCAACCGGAAATTTAATATATGGCAAAGAATTCTTCAAAAAAATAGAAGATAAATTTGCTTAATATAGCGTCAGAGTCATATATAGATTTACTTCCGAATTATTTTTATAAATTAGTTGTTAAAATTTATAAAAATATACGTAATGTGTCACGTGTCACATTTACCGACGAGCAGGGATAGCATCAACGATTGCTGCAACGGGGCGAAGAGCTGGCACGATGACGGAAGCAACAGGAAGAACCTTTTGTGCAACTGGTAGAACTTTCTTGGCGGCATTTTCAATACCTCTTCCAGTTTTCTTGATGAAATTCTTTTGCTGGGGAGCTTCTGAACTAAAACTTAATTCCATTTTTTAATGATAGTGTATTATGTAATATACCTATATTATATTTTTATATATGTTTTTATAATATTCGTTAAAAATATATAAAATCTATAAAATCCGAAAAACTAAAAATCAAAAACATCCCCCAAAATAGCGAACCAAGATTCTCAAAAACAGCCTCCCCAACTTTTGGACCATTCGTCTGCGAACTTTCGGCGGCCTTACAATCCGCTACATAATGGTCTGCACGTGACCGCATTCCCAAATAAAAATGACAGCATTATGTAGTGACCGACAAGGTCGCAAACCGCCGAAGGCGGACGCTTAAAAAGTGAATGATGTAATGTTTTTTCAAATCTATTTTGGATTTTTGAAAAAAGGACATTTATAAATGTCCGTTTTTCATTTTTCAGGTTTAGATTTGAAAAAAACATTGAAAACCTCACTCAGACCATAATGCTCTCATTTGCTTTTTTAAGTTGAAAATTTTGTTACGATAATTTTTGGACATTTTTAGAATATTTATGAAAAGGGTTTAGGAGTTTTTTTGTCATCATATATATATGATGACAATGATGACAGAAAAAACGCCGACATTTTTTGCCTGTAAAATTTGTTACTATTCATCTAGCAAAGAAAGTGATTACAACAGACATATTGCGACACGTAAACATCAAAATAATGTCAAAAACGCGAAAAAAAACGCCTGTGTATGTGGCAAAGCATTTATGCATAGACAAGGGTTACATGTCCATCGAAAAAAATGTCAACAATATATTTCAAAAGGTGTTAGCGATTATGATTTTGAGTATGACATCATAGATGGTAATAAAAATGAAAATATTATGTTAGGTGATAACAATAGTATCGGAACTGATGATAAAATAGGTATAACAAAAGAGATGTTTATGTCTTTACTAAAAGATAACCAAGAAATGATGAAAATGATAAAGTCTTTGTCGGAAAATCAGTTAACTAC
>Ga0164293_10001112_pt1 | contig 22516 bp, 30 predicted proteins | sample GEODES118metaG_FD_111487 | JGI IMG/M metagenome (GOLD analysis project Ga0164293, IMG submission 111487) | Eutrophic lake water microbial communities from Lake Mendota, Wisconsin, USA - GEODES118 metaG | ecosystem: Environmental > Aquatic > Freshwater > Lake | place: USA: Lake Mendota...
AGCAATCAAAACTGATGGAACTTTATGGACTTGGGGATATAATGCTAATTTACAACTTGGTAATAATGCTACAGGTAATAGATCCACTCCAATCACCACATTTGCCGGAGGAACCAACTGGAAACAAGTGAGTGGTGGAGGTTCTCATACGGCAGCAATCAAGACCGATGGAACTCTATGGACTTGGGGGGGAACTACTGGATCACTTGGAAATGGTGTTGTCGGTAGTAGATCTACTCCAGTCACCACCTTTGCCGGAGGAACCAACTGGAAACAAGTGGCTGCTGGAGGTGCTCATACAGCAGCAATCAAAACTGATGGAACTTTATGGACTTGGGGATATAATGCTAATTTACAACTTGGTAATAATGCTACAGGTAATAGATCCACTCCAATCACCACATTTGCCGGAGGAACTAACTGGAAACAAGTAACTTGTGGAACTAGTCATACATCGGCAATCAAGACCGATGGAACCTTATGGACTTGGGGTTCTGGAACTAATGGACAACTTGGAAACGCAACAATAACCAGCACATCCACTCCAGTCACCACCTTTGCCGGAGGAACCAACTGGAAACAAGTGGCTGCTGGAGGTGCTCATACAGCAGTAATAAAATCAGTAGACTTCGCAAGTTTCTAATAAATACCTCAAGATACATTCAATATTCTTTATGAACCCCCTTGAGTTGGTCACAAAAACACTGTATTCATTCAACGAAAAAGAACTCACAACACAAGTTCTTTCGGCATTTGGAAAGAGAGCAGAAACTTTTCAGCAATATGATGATGTAGCAAAGATTTTCTTTGAGATTAAAGATTTCTCAAATGCGATTACTTATGGCGAGAAAGCACTCAAACTCACAAAGACCAAAGAAGAAAAATATACAACATCAAAAAATCTTATCAACGCATACAATCAAAATAACTATCCAGAAAAAGCAATCACTCAAATATCAAAAATCAAATCACAAAATCCTCAAGATACCGAACTTCTTTTAGAGGAAACATTTTCATATTCTGCTTTAGGTCAAAATAATAAAGCAGAGAAACTTTTATTTGATTTACTCAAAAAGAAACTGCCACCTGAGATAGAAAGAAAAGCATATCACAACTTATCGGGTCATTACTTCAGGAAGGATGATATTCGCACAGGACTTCAACACTTTCTCAAGGCAGGAGAAGTGGAAGCATATAAGAACCGACAACTTCCACCATTTCCAAAGTGGGACGGAACACCAGAGCCTGGAAGAACGATTATCATAGACAGTCAGTGTGGTGCTGGTGATGAGGTTATTCATATTCGTTTTATGAAGCACCTGAAAGAACTTGGTATGAAACCAATCTGGACTTCTACAAGAAAAGAACTGGTGAAACTCTTCAACTATAATGGGTTTCACTCTGTGTGTATCTACGATAAACCAGAGTTTCCAGAAGATGCCTGCTGGGTTTATGCTCTTGCTCTACCTTATTATCTCAATCTAAAAGTAGAAGATTTGGGTCAAACTCCTTATCTAAACCCATTACCAGAAAAACAAAAGCAATACTCTTATCTACAAGAAGACCAAAACTATAAGATTGGAATGTTTTGGAACTCTGGTTCTGGATTTGAGCAGGCACATTTTCGTTCTATTCAACCAGAACCTTTGTTTGATATTCTTTCTAAAACTCCAGCATCTTTATATTCCCTACAACTACCAGACCAAGTACCACCAGAAGGTTATGATGTAAAGACTTTTGATATTCCAAATCGTGACTTTACGGATACATTTTCAATTGTATCTCAAATGGACTTGGTGATTACTTCGTGTACTTCTATTGCTCATATCGCAGCAGCACAAGGTAAGAAAGTTTGTGTGTTTGTGCCAATTATGGAATATTATGTATGGACAAGTTCAACAGGAAAGTCTTGGTGGTATGGTGATAATGTTCATCTCTTCAAGCAAAAGAAACCAAGAAACTGGGACGAACCTTTGAAGCAATTGGGAGAGTTTCTAAATGATAGAGGAATATAACTTATCCTTTCTCAATCTAAATACGATTAAGAACACACTTTTACAGATAGAAGCAAGTTCTCACGGACTTGTCACTAAAGGGTTTTCCACTTATAATTATGGAATGCCTATTCTAATGTATCCAGAACTGACTGGATTGCGGAATATTTTCAAACAATATGTTAGATTATATTGTAATAAGTATGATATTCCTCCACTCAAGTTTATCAATAGTTGGTTCAATATCTCACAAGCAGGAAATAAACTCAAGGCACATAAGCACGAAGAAAGTATTGTAAGTGGAGCATTTTATATTTCTGGAAGCACTCCTTTGATATTTCCAGATACTTCAATTCATCCTTATCCAGGACTATTGGTTATCTTTTCAAGTGATTTGGTTCATTATACAGAAGAAGAAACTGAAGAACGAATTATTATTAGTTTTAACACGGATTACTTATGAAATTTTTATTTTTAGTTGGTTCGGCACTCAAACACTTTCAAGAGAAAGATTTTAGTGCCTATGATGAGCAACAAAGATTTGAGCAAACCTTAGAAACGATTGAGTGTATTCGTAAGAAAGTTCATAATTCTTATGTGGTTTTATTTGAGTGTTCTTCTAAATCAATTGATGAAAACCAAAAAGATATTCTCAAAGAAAAAACGGATTTGTTTCTGGAGTTTTATGATGAACCAGTTCTCAAACAAATCTATGAAAATCTTGAGGCAAGACCAGAACTGATTACATACGGCAAATCACTATTAGAAACAAGAGGATTACTGAATACTCTTTATGTAATACAAAAGCATAATATTTTTAATGATAGTCAAAGAGTATTCAAATTGACTGGTAGATATTTACTGAATGATGATTTTGATATTCAAGATTATCAAAGTAAGTTCCTTGAGAATAAGTATGTAATTAAAAAGTATGACTACCTTTCACAAGAAATGGAAAACTATGAAAAAGAACTTGAGAATGTTTATGCTTATCTCTATGGAGCAAAGGGTATGATGATTACGGGTCTTTGGTCTTTTGATAGAATGTTATTTACTGATACTATAGAAGCACTTGAAAAAGCATTTACTTATATGGAAAAAATGATACAGTTTACTGCCGGAACTGATGTAGAACATTCACTTTATCGTTTTATCAATAAGAAGAATGTTATTGATATTCCTAATCTTGGTCTTACGATGGTCAAAGGAATGTCCGGTGAAAATGGTGGAGTGTATCATTCGTGAAACTAGCAATCTTTTATCATATAGGACAAATGGGAATAGGTGCTTTCATTTACCAGCAACAATTACATAGATTATATGCTTCAGGATTACTTCAAAATGCTGATTATACTTATTTTAGTGTAAATGGAAGTCAAGAACTTTTTAATGTTCCTGATAAAGTAATAGTTAAGTATAATAAGGAGGAAGATTGGGGAACTGAAAAAACCACCTTATTAGCACTTAATGATTTCTGTAAGAATAATCCAGATTATAAGGTTCTTTATTTTCATACCAAAGGAGCAACAAAGAATGAACTTTCGGTTCAATCTTGGAGATTAATGATGGAATATTTTGTGATTGATAAATGGAAGGAATGTATAAAGTATCTAGATACTTATACTTGTGTTGGTTCTCATTTGGGAACTATTGGGCCAAGTATTTGTGCCGATGGTTCTTTAATACCAAATGATAAGACTTATGCTTATATGGGAAATTTTTGGTGGGCAAATGCTTCCTATATTAATACAATCAAATCACGATACTTAAACTCTGAGTGTAGAATGGAAAAGGAAAGATGGATTGGTGATAGTGATAGTTGCTATCCAAAGACTTTATATAATGATGTATTATTTGAAGAAAATCCTTTTGAGTTTAATAATTATAGTTATTATTTTAAGGAGGGTGATTATGTTTCGTGAGTGTGGAGAATGTACTGCCTGCTGTTCTTGGTTGGTGGGCGATGCTTTTGGATGGAAGTTTGGGTGTAGTCAATCTTGTAGATTTCTAGAAGAAGGTGGTTGTGGAGTTCATAAGGCACGACCAGAAGTCTGTAGGAATTATCAGTGTGCTTGGTCTCAACATTTACTTCCAGAAGAAATGAGACCTGATAAGTGTAATGTATTGGTCTCTGTAGAACAAAATGAGAACGGGCAGTATCTAAAGGCAGTTGGAATAAATAATAAAAAGATATCTGCTGATGTAAAAGATTGGTTTATAAAGTGGGGAGAGAAAATGAATACTCCAATTATGATATCAGAGTAGTTTCCAAGTCTTTAGAGGTCCCTAATGCCTACATTTTATAACTTTACGGAAAATGGAGTTGTCTATAGTTTTGATGATGTCTTTGTGCCTGCTGATTTGTTTCGTGATGGGAACTTATTCACTTGGGGTGCTGGAGGTACTGGAATACTTGGAAATGCAGCAACAACCGATAGATCCACTCCAGTCACCACATCTGCTGGAGGAACCAACTGGAAACAAGTCAGTGGTGGGGCCGCGCATACAGCAGCAATAAAAACCGATGGAACTTTATGGGTTTGGGGTTCGGGAACTTATGGAAGACTTGGAAATGCATCAACAACCAATAGATCCACTCCAGTCACCACATTTGCTGGAGGAACCAACTGGAAACAGGTAAGTGCTGGAAATGGTTTGACAGCAGCAATCAAGACCGATGGAACCTTATGGACTTGGGGTTATGGTGCTAATGGAAGACTTGGAAACGCAGCAACAACCGATAGATCCACTCCAGTCACCACATCTGCTGGAGGAACCAACTGGAAACAGGTAAGTGCTGGAAATGGTTTGACAGCAGCAATCAAGACCGATGGAACTTTATGGGTTTGGGGTAATAATGCTAGTGGACAACTTGGAAATGCTGGCACAACTAGTAGATCCACTCCAGTCACCACATTTGCTGGAGGAACCAACTGGAAACAAGTGAGTTCTGGATTTGAGTTTACAGCAGCAATCAAGACCGATGGAACTCTTTGGCTTTGGGGTAAAGGATCTAGTGGTCAACTTGGAAACAATAGTAATGGCGATATATCTACTCCAGTCACCACATTCGCTGGAGGAACCAACTGGAAACAAGTGGGTGCTGCTGGATACTCTCCAGCAGCAATCAAAACCGATGGAACTCTATGGGTTTGGGGGTTTTCTTTTAGTGGAAGACTTGGAACTGGTGAGCCGCCATTTACCACTAAATTCACACCAGTCACCACATTCGCTGGAGGAACCAATTGGAAACAAGTCAGTTCTGGATTTAATCACACAACAGCAATCAAGACCGATGGAACCTTATGGACTTGGGGTTATGGTGCTAATGGAAGACTTGGAAACGCAGCAACAACTGATGTATCCACTCCAGTCACCACATTTGCCGGAGGAACCAACTGGAAACAAGTGAGTTCTGGAGATAGTGCTCATACAGCAGCACTCACCTACCAAGACCCAGGCATCTAAATACTCATAACAATCAAAATATTATGAAGACATTATATTTTCTTGGAGGACTTCCAAGAAGTGGTTCTACATTATTAGGGTCTATACTCAATCAACATCCAGACATTTATGTATCACCAACATCTCCATTAGGTGATGTGGTGACTGATATTGAGCAATCATTCAATAAAGTAGACCAGCAGTTTACCTTTGACCGTAAAGCAATATCTTATAATGTCTACAAGGCAGTTCTTGCGAACTTTTATAATCATATTCCAAAGTCAACAATCCTAGACAAGCACAGATTTTGGGGTAAGAACCTTGATACGGTTCAAATGTTTCTTTCAAACAAACCAAAGATTGTAGCAACTTATCGTTCTATTCCAGAAGTTCTTACATCTTATATCTCACTGATAGAAAGAACCAAGCACGAAGATAATTTTATTGATAATCATTTGAGACGAGACAATCTTCCAATCACAAATAACAATCGTGCTGATTATATTTGGAGATATTATGTTGCTCCATCTTATGAGAGTATGGTATATGGTCTCACAAAGTATCCAGACTGGGTTCATCTGGTAGAATATAGTCAACTCATTTCTAATCCACAAGAAGAACTCAATAAGGTCTATGAGTTTTTAGAAGTTTCTCCTCAAGACAATAACTTCAATGAGATTGAGAATGCTTGTGGAGAACAGAAAGACGAAGCCTGGGGACTAAAAGACCTTCATACCATTCGTCCAAAGTTATCTAAAATCTCACAAAATCCTATTGATATAATAGGAGAAGAAAATGTAAAACTATATTCCAAGTTTGATTTATGAAAACTCATTTGTTAGTTGTTCTTCAGTCTCATTCAAAAGGAAACCGAGATGATAGTCACGAAAGATATTGTGAAGCACCAAAGATAGAAGTATCATCAAGATGTATTTTTTCTGTAATTGATAGTCTTAACTATGCTCAAGAACAATATCCAGATTATGAAATAGAACTCCAAATTTTTGACGACCATTCAGACCAAGAGTTTCTAGATATTCTTCAAAGATTGATTGATACGGCAAAGTTCAAAGTTAATTTGACCCATCTTGAAACTTATGGTATAATGCCTTCTATACTTCGTTGCTATGAACACGGCAGAGATTATGGAAAAGATTGGGTCTACTTTATTCAGGATGACTTTCTTCATCAACAAAACTCTGTTGAGTTGATGATAGATGCTATTAATCAGTTTAGTTGTAATCTAGGAAAACCTGCGAGTATCTTTCCATTTAATAAACCAGCAGAGTATCACGATCCTCAAAATACTGCTGTTCCCTGTAATCTTGTTGTTGGGAAAGACCGTTACTGGAGAACCAACATTCATCCAGCAGTGACTTTGATGACCCATAGTAGTATTATAAAACTTCACTGGGACTTGTTTTATAAAATGGGAACAAGTGAAGTGAGTGAAACGATGGAAATGGAGAGTATAGATAAAATCTATTATGAAAGAGGATATTATTGCTTTACTCCTATTCCCTCACTAGCACTTCATATGCAAACAGAATGGGATAAGGATTTCTTCCTTGATTGGAAGTCTTGGTGGAACGAATACGATTTGGAGAAACTGAATGAAAATTAATGTATATCTAAGGCACTGTTATTATTCTAAGATACAGGAAAGTCCGGGAAAACAAAGACCAGAATGGTGGGATAAGGAAAAGGTATTTCAAAACTTCAAGAACACTCTCAATCCAGAAACCACAAACTATACACTCATTTACGATGAACACTATGGTAAGATAGAAGATACTTTCCTATCACAAGAAGAGAATGTTCATATTATAAATGCTGGTGGAGAAGCAAAGAGTTTTATTGAGACTTTGAAGTATATTCAAACTCAAAATCATTCAGCAGAAGATATCATTTATTTTCTTGAAGATGATTATGTTCATCGTCCAAACTGGGATAAGATTTTGATGGAAGGATTTGAACTTGGTGTTGATTATGTAACTCTTTATGACCACGGTGATAAGTATATGGAGTTTTATAGTGAGTTTAGAACCAAGGTCTTACACTCAAAATCATCTCACTGGATGGCAACTCCTTCCACCACAAATACTTTTGCTGTGAAGTTTTCAACTCTTATGAAGGACTTTTCGGTTCATCATAAATATTCTACAGGAGTGGAACCATCAGCAGACCACCAAAAGTTTTTAGAATTAGCACAAAAGGGAAGAGTTCTTATATCTTCAATTCCCGGTTATTCTACACACTGTCAAGCAGATTTATTATCTCCCTGTATTGATTGGAAAGAATTTTTATGAAAGTGATGCAGATAGGGTCTAACAAAGGCGACGACCATCTATCAAAATATCTTAAAGACAACTATAAAGAATTAGATTTTGGTTTATTTGTAGAAGCAAATCCTCTTCATATTGGTAGTTTACTAAACTGCTATTCTTGTTATGAGAATGTTATTGTAGAGAATATTGCGATAAAAGTTCCATCATATCCTGATGATAAAGTAAAACTATATTATCATGAAAATGATGGTCCAATGTATCATGTTGCATCATTAGTTAAAGAACATATATTAGTGTATTATTTCCCAGAAGGATTAAGAAGTTTTGATATTCCTTGTATAACACTTGAACAATTATTTCACAAATATGAGATTACAACATTAGATTGGTTACTTCTTGATATTGAAGGTATTGATGCTGAGATATTATTAACTACAGATTGGACTAAATACGATATTAACAAAATAGAGTATGAGAAACTGCATTTAGGTTCTCACGAAAAAGAGATTGAAAATTTATTTAAACAACTTGGTTATGCTCAAGTTGAATCTCTTGATAAAAAATACGATGTTGCTTGGGAAAAATTATGAACATTACACTATATGCTATCTCTAAAAACGAAGAGAAGAACATTGGGAGATTTATTGAAATCTCCAAGAAGTTTATAAATACCGTTGTAGTTGATACTGGAAGCACAGATAATACAGTAAAACTACTGAAGGAAGCAGGCATTGAAGTCTATGAGCATCCACAAACGAGAGATGAATTTGATTTCTCCAAAGTAAGAAATCTGGCACTGTCTTATGTGAAGACTGACTGGGCATTTTCTTTAGACTTTAATGAGGATGTTGATGAGTTCTTTCCAGAAGGTCTTGATGTGATTGCTGAAGAGTTCACAGCATTCAGGCACGAACGATATGATAAGGTAGGAGACCAAGAACCAACTCCAGGTCAAACTGCTCATACTCGGTTTCATAGAACCAAGAACTATACTTGGGTAAATGCCGTTCATGAAAGTCCAGTCTTCATTCCAACTGAAGAACATTTGAATGAGAGTGCAGTTGATACTACAATTAAGATTACTAAAAATGTTCATAACACTGTAGACAAGCAACTCTTCTATCTGTCTATTTGCGAAAGAGAGTTTGAAAAAGATAAGTCAAACACTTATTACCTTTGGTTTATTTTCAAGCATTATTTTGAAGTCAAGAACCTCAATAAGGCACTTGAACTTGGTCAGGAGTATCTAAATCTTTCTAGAGCATACTTTGACCCCACCAGAATTGATGTGTTTATGATGTGTAGTATTGCTCTCATTAGCACTCAAAATATTCAGCAAGCATCCAACTATGCCTTTCATGCAGTAAGTGAGGCAATGAATGTTGGTGGAGATGTTATGGGTAAGGCATTTACTCATCTACTTAACATCGGTAAACTCACACAGAACCCAAACATTATTGTCTTTGCTTCGGGATTTAATCCAGAGACTTTAAGACTTAAGGAAAGAATGGATGCCATTGATAAACTTTTCCTGACTAATCTAGATGATACTCCAGCAACTGCTTGGTCTGGCCATCGTCAGTTTGCCGAATGGTTAGTTTCTTATATGAAACCAGAAGTTACTGTTGACCTTGGTGTTGATTGGGGATTTTCCACATTTTCACTAGCAATTCCTAGAATTGGTAAAGTATATGGTATTGATAACTTTGTTGGTGATTCCTTTGTTGGAACCGATGAACAAAGACTTAAGTACCAGTTTGTAACGACAAAAAGAGAAAAACTTCATCTTCAGGATAATCTAACTCTTATTGAAGGTGACTTTAACGAAGTTGCAGAAACCTGGGATAAAAAAATTGATATTCTTCACATTGATGGAAGTCATAAGTATGAAGATATTAAACAAGATTTTGAAACCTGGAGTAAATTTTTAAATGATGATGGTGTAATTTTAATGCACGATACTTGTGTAGAAAATTATAATGGAAATGAATATGGAGTAAAAAGATTTTTTGAAGAGATTGATTTACCTAAAGTAACCTTTACTCATTGCTTTGGTCTTGGTGTTGTTTCTAAAAATGCACAATTAATTGAAACTATTAAAAACCAATTTAATCTATGAAGATTACAATTCCAGTATCAGTCGGTGAATTATTAGATAAGATTACTATTTTACAAATTAAATCTTTATTCACCGACGATGAATATGTTCAAAAGGAATTGGAAGAACTTTATAGAATTAAAAGTACTCTTACTCAATACACTTTAGAATATGAAGTGAGATTGAAGAAAGTTAATGAAAAACTTTGGAAAATAGAGGATCAGTTGAGAAAGTTGGAGAAAGAACAAAGATTTGATGAAGAGTTCGTTGAACTTGCTCGTAGTGTTTATAAATTAAATGACCGAAGAGCACAGATAAAAAAAGAAATAAATGAACTGACTAATTCAAACTATAAAGAAATTAAGATTTATTGAAACTTGATTTTTATATAAAAATCAGTTATAATGCTAAGTAATAAATAATCCAAATCATTCATATTTTTATGGCAGTAGATGAACTGAACTTTGTAAAACTTGCTTTAGAGAATGGAGGATCAATTCATCCACTTATTCTTCCACACGAAGAACTTAAGGGACCAGCACTCACAAACCCTTCAATTTATCTTGATGGAGATAAGTTACTAGTTAATCTTAGAAACATTAATTACACTCTTTATCATTCAGAAAAAAGAAAATTTGAACATCCTTGGGGCCCTCTCGTTTATATTCATCCAGAAAACGATTGGCGTCTTCGCACTTGGAATTATCTGTGCGAAATGGATGATAATATGAGAATCAAATCTTATCATCGTATAGACACCTCAAGTTTTCCCGATAAAGAACTTTGGGATTTTGTGGGATTAGAAGATTGCCGTATTGTTCGTTGGAACAATAAACTCTATATGACTGGAGTAAGGAGGGATCTGGATACGATTGGAACGGGTCGTATGGAACTTTCCGAAATTGAATTTACCGAAAATGGTGTAAAGGAAGTAAGTCAACATCGTATTCCTGCCCCACCTCCAGACCAAGAGTATTGCAACAAGAACTGGATGCCTATTCTTGATATGCCATATCATTATGTGAAATGGACAAATGGTACTGAAATTGTTAGATATAATATTGATACGAATACTACAGAGACTGTTCTAAGAAGAGATTGGAAAGATTTTGGAACCACTGATCTTCGTGGTGGTTCTCAGATTATTCCTCTGGGTGACAATTATAGATTCTGTTTGACTCACGAAACTTATCTGACTCAAAGTGCCGCTGGAAGAAAAGATGGTGTGTATCGTCATCGTTTCATTGTCTGGGACAAGGAATGGAATATTGTTAAAGTATCAAGGCAATTCTCATTTATGAATGCCGAGATTGAATTTGCCGTTGGTATGGTAGAATATAAAGGTAATTATCTGATTACTTTTGGGTATCAAGATAATGCAGCATATTTGGTTAAGGTATCCAAAGAATTTGTATTGGATTTTATTGGGATTGAAAATACATCAGAATCTCAACCAGAATCATTTCCGCCATTCACTGGATATCCTACAGAATCATTAGAAGGTCATATCTATTATACAAATGAAGAATGGACTTCACGACCTTTTTATGTCAACATTATTGAATTTCTCAAAGAAAGACAAATCAAATCAGTTCTAGATGTAGGTGGATGCACTGGGGAAGTTCCTAAAATTATGTTTGATAAAATTTCATCATTGGAGACTGCTTTGATTCTTGAACCAGTATCAGTAAACTTTAATTTTATTCAAGATAGATTTAAGAACGAATATCGTATTAAAGTAATTAATAAAGCACTTTATTATGGTGCTGACTTCATTTCATTGGGTCAATCTGATGGAAATGTAGGTGGATATAATATGCATTCCGATAATCATAATGTACAGTTCAACGACATTCCTACAACGACTTTAGAGAATCTTCCGAAATACGATTTCCTTAAGATTGATATTGAAGGTGCCGAAAGAAATATACTAGAAAATGCAAGTTGTTTTGTAGACTTCAAATATATTGCAATTGAATTCCACGATGAAATGGGAAGTACTTGGCCAGAATTGGTTGAGAAATATATTCCCACTCATAAGATTGCGGTGGATGGTAGATTGTATGGAAACCCAGAATCAGTATTGCTTGAATTGAAATAATGGAACATATTTGCGGAAGTGATAATTTTGGTGAAGGTTGGTTTTCTTATCCCAATCTTTACTCTAGAGTTGCAAAACGATTTCCTTCGGGAAGTCGTTTCGTAGAAGTTGGTTGTTGGAAAGGTAAATCGGCAGCATATATGTGCGTTGAGATTGCCAATTCCAATAAGGACATTGAGTTCTTCTGTGTAGATACTTGGGAAGGAAGTGTTGAGCACGAAGGAATGAAAGAGTTGCCAAAACTCTATGATATTTTTATTGACAACATGAGACCTGTTGAGCAATATTATTTTCCTCTCAAGATGACTTCTCTTGAGGCAGTAAATAAATTCAAGGATAATTCTCTTGACTTTGTTTTCATTGATGCTTCTCATGAGTATGAGGATGTTAGAGATGATATTATTGCTTGGTATCCTAAAGTCAAACCAGGTGGAATTATTGCTGGTCATGATTATTATCACGAAGAATACGATTGGTTTCCAGGTGTAAAACGAGCAGTTAATGAATTGCTGACTGAATTTATTTCCGATGAAAAGTGCTGGATTCACTATAAACCAGATCCATCTAAACTGAAAAATCTACCTCCAGTTCATTATATTAGTGTTGAGTATTGTACCGAAAGAAGAGAAAAACTACATCAAAAGTTTGCTCAGTTTGGTATTGAGAATATTACAGGTCACATTTTTCAAAAGTATGATGATACTCAGCACGAAATTATATCAGATTATATTGATTATCTGACTATCGGTAGTAGAGGTCCTGTTACTTCACACCTGAAGGCAATTAAAGAATGGTATGATAATACTAAGGAGGAAGTTGCTTTCTTCTGTGAAGATGATTTAAGTATGGACTTAATCCAATATTGGAACTTTACTTGGGATGATTTTTATAATAGTCTTCCTGATGACTGGGAGATTGTTCAACTTGCTTGGTTGAGGTATGAGTTTAATACATTTAAGATTGGTTTCCGCAATCGTTGTTGGTGCGATTGGTCTGGTTGTGCGTATCTTATTAAAAGAGGATTTGTCAAAAAACTAATTGATACATATTATTATGATGGTAAGTTTCATCTAGATGTAAAAGGTGAGGATATTCATCTTAGAGAAGATTGGGCAAAGGTTCCTGTAATTGAAACAATTATATTCTCAGCATTAGGTAAAGTCTATACTGCTCCCTTATTCACTGAAGATTTGAGTTTCCTACCTTCATATCTAGACCCAAATACAGAGGAGGGAAAGAAACAACCAATTCACGAGGCTCATTATGAATCTTATGACAATAATGTAGATTGGTGGAGAAATATTGGTTCTACTCAAACAATTGAAGAATTTATGAGGGAATGATTAATAAACTAATAAAAATGAACAAAATTACTAATCGCATAAAATAATGAAAAATAACAAACTTGAAAACTTTCCATCAGTCTACTATGTTTCATTAGAAGAAAGCGTAGATAGGCAGCAAAATTTAGAGAAGCAGTTTGCCGAATATGGAATTACTCCAAAGGCAGTTATATCCAAAAGATATTCTGAGTCTGATGATGAAATTACCGGAAAATTTTTAGACCAAATGAATGGAGGGACAATTGGTTGTGCAGTCTCTCACATTAAGGCAATTCGTAGATGGTACGAAGAAACCGATGAAGATTATGGATTCTTTTGTGAAGACGATTTAAGTCTTGAAACCATTCAATATTGGGACTTTACATGGGAAGAGTTTATTGAAACAATTCCCGAAGATTCCTTATATGTGCAGTTACTAGTAATCAGAGATAACTATGAAACATTTGAAATAAGAAAAAAATTATGGGATGATTGGGCGGCAACTGCATATATTCTTACACGAGATTATGCAAAACTCTTGATTGATAGCTATTGTCGGGGCGAAAAAAAGTTTCATCTTGAAATTCCCGGTGTTAATAATTATGCAGTTCCTCTGGTTGAAAATATTTTATTTGAAACAATTAATAAAGGTGGTTCCGTAATTCCTTTATTTGTAGAAGATATCAAGTTTGCTACTACATTTTCCCCAGAGGAAGATGGGGAAGTTGAAAATAATCAAAAAAGAGGTCATTATGAGTCAAGAGAAACTGTTCTAAATTATTGGAAAAACAAAGAACAAATGAAATCATTTGCAGTTGAGAAAGTAGAAGAAAAAGAAGAAGAACCTCAAGATTTTACGATGAATCAGATTGAGTATCTTCTTACACAATATACTAATGACCCAGAAAATGCCGAAAATAATCTCAAAGTGGGTGCTTGGTATTGGAATCAAAGGCATACTGCACCTGCACTTTCATACTTTTTAAGATGTGCAGAAAGAGCAGAAGATCCAAATCTTGCTTATGAGGCACTATTATGGGCTCATTTTTGCTATGAAATGCAAGGAACAAGAGATTTGACTTCCCGTGGTTTACTTCAACATGCAGTATACACCTTACCAAATCGTCCAGAAGCATATTATCTTCTTGCTAAGTTTCATAGTAAGAGAGAGCAGTGGACTGATGCTTATATTATAGCAACTCAGGGTTTGAATTTAACAGAAAAGGATTTACCTCCACTTAAACATGATGTTGGATATCCTGGAACTTATGGTCTTCTGTTTGAAAAAGCAGTTTCTGGTTGGTGGTGGGGTAAAAACGAAGAGTCTGGTTTAATCTTTAAGGATTTGTATGAGAACCACGATATGCAAAATGAGTATCGTGGTTCGGTTTTGGACAATCTTAAAAAGTATTTTCCAAGTTATTTGGTTCCGGACAATTTTGATTGGGGAGGAACAGATCCAGAATATGCTCAGATGTTTACCAATGAGAATTTTATTGAGAGAACATATGAGAAACATTGTCGTATTAAGACGGGAGACATTGTAATTGATGCCGGTGCAAACTGCGGTTCATTTACATATTCAATTTTAGGTAAAAATCCCAAGCAAGTATATTGTGTTGAACCTTCCAATACTCTTATTCATTCTCTGAAAAAGAATGTTGGGCATGGTCCAGTAACTTTCATTAATAAGGCAATTTCAGACTTTGAAAGTGATAGTGTTGTGATTGCTGATAGGGGTGTCTACATCTATGAAAATAATGGAAATGAATATTCCACAACAACATTTAAAAAGATTATTGAAGAAAACAACATTACCCAAGTTGATTTTTTAAAGATTGATTGTGAAGGTGGGGAGTATTCTATTTTTACGAAAGAAAACTACGATTTTATTATTAAAAATGTCAAGCACTGTGCTGGAGAATGGCACATTAATGACCATAAAGATGCAATAGAGAGGTTCATTGAATTCCGAGATTTATATCTCACCAAATGTAACTTACTTCACGTTTATGAAAGAAGCGGTAAGGAAGTTACCGAACACATCTTTGATGATACCTACCTCTACGGATTCAGAGAATATTGGAAAGATACTTATCTTGGACAGTTTATTATCTACTTTACCTTTAATAATTCAACCGAAGATAGTGTAGATGTTGTTGAAGTCAGTGAAAGTGAGAAAATAGACATTATTCTTCAAGGTAAATATACTGAATACACTGATGAGATTATTGATGAGTATTTAAGAGTACCTTTTGTAAATAATATAATCGTTTCTTGTTGGGGGGATGATAGGCCCGACCATTATCGCTCACCAAAAGTTAAATATGTTAGAAGTGTATATCCATTAACTCCGGGAACTTGCAATAAAAATTTACAGATTACAACATCTTTTGCCGGAATTAAACTCTGCGAAACAAAGTTTTCTGTAAAGATGAGATCCGATCAAAAATATAATTACAATAGTATGATGAGTATGTATGAATTTTTTATGAAAAATCATACAAATGATAATATTTTTGTTGCAGGAATGTTTCCTTCATTACTTTTTCATCCAAGAGATCACATTTATTGGGGAGAAACAAAGGATCTTTATTGCTTGTTTGATATTCCTTTGGAGTATAATAGTCTTATTGATAAAGTTCGTATTGGAAAATATGAACTTGCAGAATATTCAAACTATTTGACACGACCTGAGACTTATATTGGAGCACATTACTGTGCTAAATTTGATGACTGTGTTAAGAAAATGCTGATTGAACCTGAGAAATACCTTTATGATGATGCAATTAATTGGCAATATGCTAAGGATTTTAGTGATAGAATAACTCCTTTAATTTTTAAATCTTTTTCAAGAAAATGTATAGATTTTGATTGGACCTGCAAACCGGGATTTACAATTCAATCATATCTGGATGTCTGTTCTTGGCACGAAGATGGTTTTTAATATAAATTAAATATACTTACTAAAGAGGAAAATAAAATGAACTTTGCCGTATATACTAAGAATGATTGCCCATATTGCTATAAAGTCAAACAGGTACTAGAGTTGACAGGAAAGAACTTTGTGGTGTATAATTTGGGAGATGACTTCACTAAACAAGAGTTCTATGCGGAGTTTGGGGAAGGTTCTACATTCCCACAAGTTATTTGTGATGATAAAAAACTTGGCGGATGTACTGATACTGTTAAATTTCTGAAGGAACAACAGATTGTATAATGCCAGACATAAATAATAGCATAACACCCAATCGTGGTGTAGAACTTATACTTACTGGAGGAAAAAGAAAACAACCTAAACTTTTTCATCTTATATTCGAGAAGATAATTTCCTTTTTCAAACGAGAAGTAACCATCTATCTTGAATTTTCGATAAAGTCAAGGAAAGTCGAGTAGTTTCCCAGGAGAACAAAAATGTTGGCAACTAGTTTAGTTATAGGTTCATTCTTAACCGTACTATTTTTTGTAATGGGTCTATTGTTAGGTTGGGTCAGTAGAGAATATATGATGACTCATCAGGAAGGACCAAAGCAAATTGCCTATCATCCGGAGTTTTATAATAAGGACGGAGATCTTATTGATGAAGAAATTGTTTCTGTAAGATTTGAGCCAGGATATTTTGATGATGGAGATGAAGATCTTGACGACGATGAAGAATAAACTCTAAATATCATTACAATTATAATTACATATTAAACAATTATGACAGCGACAAAGGCAAAAGCAAAACCAAAAACAACCGCCTCAGTAAACGAAGATTTACCGGCAAATCCTTTTGTATTTGAGATTTTAAATCTTGTATCCAAGCAGAGGACCAACATTAAAAAAGTTGAGATTCTGAAAAAATATGCAGATCCATCACTCAAAGCAATTTTTATTTGGAACTTTGATGAGAGCGTAATATCTGCTCTTCCAGAAGGAATTGTTCCATACTCAAGTGTTGGGGAGCAAAATTCATTCAGCGGAACTCTAAGTGAAAAAATAGAAGATGCCGTGGGTAAAATGAGTGAAATGGGTTCTAATTCACTTGGTTCTCAAGACCAAGGATTTTCTTCAATTCGTAAAGAGTACACTAGATTTTATAATTTTGTAAGAGGTGGAAATGATGGACTGAGTTCTCTTCGTAGAGAAACAATGTTTATTAATGTACTGGAGGGTCTTCATCCTCTAGAGGCAGAAATTCTATGCCTAGTAAAGGATAAGAAACTTCAAACTAAATATAAGATTACAAAAGAAATTGTTGCTCAGGCATATCCAGAAATTGTGTGGGGAGGTCGTTCGTGAGTAGAGTTCGTAATGTAGAAAGCAATATCACCGAGGAGAAAACTACTATGGAATGGACTCCGGAAGAAAAGAAAGATATTCCTCCTCGTTATGGGTGTGAGATTCTGATTGAAAACGCATCACTTGCTCAGGTTAAAGATCCTTCTTTTCCTAATGATGCATATATCGTATCTTATACATTAAAGGGAAACTCTTATATGGATTTGTGTCGTGGTACAAGAGTTAAAATCTTTGATATGTATTATGATAAGTTCGGCCCAGATGTAGTTACAAAAATTGATTGGGGATATGGAAGAGTGTCTCCTAAGATTTGGGGATACAGAGCACCCGAAAAGAAAAAGAGAAAGTGATTTCCCATATCGGGCAAAAAAATTCCCCCAAAATTTTTGCTCCTTAAGGTTTTTAAAACAGTAGCGTACTGATACATTTTTAGTATCGGTTGCTACTTTTTTGATTTTGTGGTAATATATATTGTATCGTTCATCTGGAATAATCCAGACGGAAGTAAGCCGACGCGGAACGGATCGTTCATTCGCTATTCGCAAATAGCGAACGCAAACGCCGACTGAAGGAACGCTCTTTAACCTAAAAACTAAGGAGAAAACCTAATGTCACAAGTCGTATATCGTGGTGTCTCTTATGACACCGAAGTTCGTCGCCAGCAACAACAGCAGGCGCAACAGCAACCCCAACAGTATAATGAGACTTATCGTGGGGTTAAGTTTGTAAAGGAGGCGAAGTGATGAAAAAACTCAACTTCCTACAACTTATCAAAGAACAAAAACAAAAAGAACAGCGTCGTCATTTAGCACAATTAGCACAACTAATCGGAGCAAAATAATGGCAAATCTCATAGTCTCAATGAGTGCCGGAATAGTTCTTTTGACTATTATTTTATCAATGTATATTCAGTGGCTTTATAAGTGATATTTTTCTAAAGAGAGGATTGACAAGTCCTCTCTTTTTTTGTATAATCAAAACAGAATATTAATCTAAATGGATAAGGACAAACTTAAATTAATTATTCGGAATATGGAACTGCTCTTGGACGCACTCAAGGCAGAAGTATATCCAGATACTCAGCAATATAAGTATGATGATATTCGTCCAGAAGAAGTTGACTATGATGAGGTTTTTTAACTAATGTCTTTAAGAGCAAAAAAACTTGTAAAATTGTTGGAAAGATTGATTAGGCAGGACCACCTATATTCCGATGAACAACTTAAGCAAATGAAATCACAACTGCGAGTTGTAAAAGAAGAACTTGCGGAACTAGAAGCAAAAACATCAAAAGGATTTGGAAAATGAAACCAATTAAAGCAAAAGACCTTCTTGAACTTGACCAACATATGAAAGTTGTGATGCTTCGTCAGACACAACTTCCTCAAACTCTGGTTTATCAGGGAGGTAAGAATGATTATAGTGAAGACCCCATTCATACTAAGTTTCCTCCAAGTGAGAAGGACTGTGGTAAGTGGGTGATTGAACAACTCCTGGCAAATGAAAGAGGGCACTGGGGACCGCTGGAGCACCCTGCCATTTCTCTGGACTGTGTTGGATTCGTTCATAATGTCATCGTACAGGCACGAACTCATCGTGTTGGTGTAAGTTTTGATGTTCAGTCGCAGCGTTATACCGGTCGTCGTGTACTTAAAGTTGCCAAGGGTGAACTGAAACCTGAAGAAGTTTATTATGTGCGTCCAGAAGGTCTCTACCTGGACCGTAAAGGGCACAAGTATGAGTGGACTAGGGAAGACTACGAAAGGCAGTTAAAGTTCTGTCTGGCAGCATCTGAGAGGTATGCTGAGGGTTACGAACAGCGTGGTATGGCAGAGGAACATCTCCGTGATTATCTTCCTCAGAATATCCGCCAGAACTTTGTAGTTTCATTCTCTCTTCGTGCCGCACTTCACTTTCTTGACCTTCGTGCTAAACTGGATGCTCAGGTAGAAATTCAGGCTCTCTGTGAAGGAATGGTTCCTGTAATGAAAGAATGGGTTCCTGAAATCTTCAGTTATTATGAGGAAAAGAGGCTTAGAAAAGCAAAACTTTCACCTTAAACAAAACCTAAATAAAAATGCCTGAAGTTGACTGCAATCTCTACAGGTGGGAGAGGTTAAACTTCTCCCTTATAAATATTAATGCAGTCAACTAAAGAGCAGTTATGGTAAATCTTAACAGATTTTATACTTATGCTTATTTGCGTGAAGATAGAACTCCTTATTATGTCGGTAAGGGAAATGGTGATAGGGTTTATAGAAAAAGATTAAAGGGGGTTAATGCTCCTAAAGATAAATCCAGAATAATCTTCCTGAAACAAAACATAACAGAGGAAGAAGCGTTCAAGCACGAGAAGTATATGATTGCTGTCTTTGGTAGACTAGATTTAGGAACTGGTATTCTTCATAATAGAACTGATGGTGGTGAGGGAATGTGTGGATATAAACATTCTGAGGAGACTAGAAAAAAAATTGGAGAACTTAGTAAAGGTAGAAAATGTAAAGATGAAACTAGAAAAAAATTAAGTAAAGCAAGTAAAAATAGAGTTTGTAGTGAAGAAACTAGAAAAAAATTAAGTGCATCAAAGACTGGTAAAAATAATCCTATGTATGGAAAAGAAATGAGTGAAGAACATAAACAAAAAATAAGTGAAGCAAATACGGGAAATAGTTCTTGTTCTTGGAATAGAGGTAAAAAAATGGATCCTTTCAGTGAAGAACATCGAAGAAAACTGAGCGAATATGCAAAAAATAGAAGTGAAGAACATAAACAAAAATTAAAAGAAACGGCAAAAGGTAGAACATCTCCTAATAAAGGTAAAAAAATGAGCGAAGAACATAAAAGAAAAATAGGTGAAGCAAATAGAAAAAGATGGGAAGAAAGAAAAAAAATAAATTAATATACCCCTAAATATTTTTGTAAATTATTATAACTTATGTGCCCTACTTATAGATTTGAGAATACGGAAACGGGTGAAATCTTTGAGAAATGGATGTATATGGCGGACAAAGACCCATATCTCAAAGAAAATCCTCACATCAAACCACTTATTCCAACACAAATGAATGTTGGTGAAGTAGGTGATTGGCGGAATAAACTAACCTCCAAGCACCCTTCGTGGAACGATGTCCTAGGTCGTGCCCAAAAGATGCCCGGATCAAAAGTACAAAAACTCTAAACACTTATGGCAAGAAGAAAAAGAGCAGAGCAACCAATCGGTGTTGATCTTACTACTCGTCAAGCAAAGCGTAAAAAACCGTTAAGTGGTGAATATCTAGTAGATATTGATCCACTTACCGAAAATCAAAAGAAACTTTTTGATTCTTATGCCAATCAAAAACATTTAGTTGCCTACGGGTGTGCCGGTACTGGTAAAACTTTTATCACCCTTTATAATGCTCTTCGTGAAGTCTTAGATGAAAAAACACCTTTTGAAAAAATCTATCTTGTTAGGTCATTAGTTGCCACAAGAGAAATTGGATTTCTTCCCGGTTCTTATGATGACAAGTCGGATATTTACCAGATTCCTTATAAGAATATGGTGAAGTATATGTTCCAACTTTCAAATGATGTTGAATTTGAGATGCTTTATGGCAATCTTAAGTCTCAAGAAACCATTAAGTTCTGGAGTACTTCATTCCTCAGAGGAACCACGCTTGATAATTCTATTATTATTGTGGATGAGTTCCAAAATATGTCATATCACGAACTAGATTCTATTATCACTCGTGTTGGTGAGAACTCAAAGATTATGTTCTGTGGAGATGCGTCTCAGAGTGACCTTCAAAAAACAAATGAGCGTAATGGAATCGTTGATTTTATGACAGTATTGCGTAAAATGCCATCTTTTGATATAATTGAGTTTGGTGTAGATGATATTGTTCGTTCCGGACTTGTCAAAGAATACATTATTGCTAAACTAGAAGCAGGTTTTTAATGTTTAATCATCTTGATAATGTACTTCCTCAACTTGAAAGAGAAACGATTGATGGAGTCCGATATTATTCTGTGCCAGATGAGGACCAACTGCTGAAGTTGGTCTCCATCACTTCGGTAACCAGTCATTTTAATAAGGAAATCTTTGTCAAGTGGCGTAAGAGAGTTGGTGTAGAAGAGGCAGATAAAATCACCAAGGCAGCAACCAGTCGTGGAACTGATATGCACACCCTGGTTGAGAACTATCTTTACAATAGAGACCTTCCTCCGGTTCAACCCATATCAGATTTTCTTTTTAAGATTGCAAAATCAGAACTGAATAGGATTAATAATATCTACTGTCTGGAAGGAGCTCTATATAGTAAACAACTTGGTGTTGCCGGTACTACTGACTGTATTGCCGAGTTTGATGGAGAACTTGCCATCATAGACTTTAAGACTTCTAAAAAACCAAAACCAAGAGATTGGATTGAGAATTATTTCGTTCAGGCTATGTTCTATGGAATGGCACTTTACGAGATGACAGATATTAAAGTTAAAAAACTTGTAATTATTATGGCGTGTGAAAATGGTGAATGTGTTGTTTATGAAGAGAGAGACCTGAACAAATATATGAAACTTGTTGTGGAATATATTAAAAAGTTTGTGAATGATAAACTTGAACTAATGTCTGCTTGACTAAACGATTATTTTATTTTATAATACATATTATTACTCTTAAATTATGGCAAATATATTAGAGACATTTCTAGAAATTAATATAGAATCTATGGAACAAACGGAAACGAACAAAGAATTAGAAAAAGCAATAGAAGATAAGTTTCTTACTCCTTCCAAGTTTGCTTTAGAAATTGAAAAAATAGTTGCAGAAGAAAACTGCAATTATATTGATGCTATTTGTCATTATTGTGAAATCAACGGTATTGATGTAGAATCGGTTACTAAACTAGTTTCTAAACCTCTTAAAGAAAGACTAAAGTATGATGCGATTAGTCTTAACTTTATGAAGAGAACCTCTAAAGCGAAATTGCCTATCTGATGTCACC
>Ga0164293_10001114_pt1 | contig 22501 bp, 20 predicted proteins | sample GEODES118metaG_FD_111487 | JGI IMG/M metagenome (GOLD analysis project Ga0164293, IMG submission 111487) | Eutrophic lake water microbial communities from Lake Mendota, Wisconsin, USA - GEODES118 metaG | ecosystem: Environmental > Aquatic > Freshwater > Lake | place: USA: Lake Mendota...
CTACCCCGTAGCGTTTGATCCATTCATACAGGCTGTGCTGGCTCACCTCCAGCCGGGCGGCCACGTCGGCCACCCGGTGGCCTCGCTCGGTCACCTGCTTGACCGCTTCAATCCTGAACTCTTCCGGGTATCGCTTCTGGTTGGTCATAAACACCTCGCTTCGTCTTCAAAAATGAGACTAGCAGGTGTCTACAAAACCCGGGTCGATTCACTTCTGCATTGAGCACTTTGGCGTCAGTCGATTCCAGGCGTTCGGCAGCGAACTGAGATCAGATCTTCAGCCCAGTGCCATAGCGTGTACCTGGCGCTCCGCCATTCGATGCCCATTGCATTGCCTTAAATTTTGTCCCAATAGGCGAGACGGTCGGCGGAGTGAAGAGTGTTTTGAGCCGCTGTGCCTATTGCTTCACGTGCATCACGCATTGACACTTCTTTAATCAAAACTTCCGACACACAAGCGCGCCGCTTGCTTAACCCCCACTCAAGTAGGAAATAGGAATGCTAGTCAACCATTACCCCCTCCTCAAATCCATACGTGCAAAATTACTTCATACGACTCCTATCTCTGACCCACCCCGCCTGGCGGCGCAAGGCATGGATTACGCGGCTCAACACCCGGCCCGTACGTACCCCTATCAACGCTTTTCCCACACCCTAAAGAATGTGCGCGTATTGCTCGGGGCCGCCGTAGCTGGCTAAGCTTTCAACGTATGACTCTTTCATTCACAACACTTTGTCGGTATTAACCGGCGCTCGGAGACAAAAATGAACACGTATTCCAAATCAAGAATTGCTGCAATGCTTCTTGCGATATCAGCATTCGTGCCGGCGTCCTACGCCCAAACATATCCGTCGAATCCCGTACGAATAGTCGTTGCTCAAGCGCCGGGTGGTTCCCAGGACGCAATGGCCAGGCTTATAGCTGACGGGCTTTCCCGAAAACTTGGCCAGCAGTTTTTTGTTGAAAACAAGCCTGGTGCGAACGGGGTCATCGGCGAATCCCAATTCGCGAAAACGAAGGCAGACGGCTACACGCTCATGTTTAATATATCGTCACTCGTTACGAACACGCTGATCTACGACAATATCTCCTACACGATGAAGTCATTTGACCCGGTCGCGATGATGGCCAAGGCGTCCTTTCTCCTTGTCGCAAACCCTTCGTTTCAGGCCTCCACCCTGGCAGATTTGACCAAACTCGCCGGTGCTAAAAGCGTGGACTTCGCTTCTCCAGGTCCCGGATCGCTCCATCATCTGGTAATGGAAGTGCTTATGAAGCGTGCGAACATAAAAATGACTCACATTCCATACAAGAGTGGCGCGCCGGCGCTAATGGACGTAGTGGGTGGACAGGTACCCATGATGTTTGCCACTCCAGCGATTGCACTTCCGTTTATCAAGAGTGGAAAGCTCAAGGCGATCGCAGTAACGAGCAGGACACGGTTGAACGTACTTCCTGAAGTGCCGACATTTGAAGAATCCGGATTACCGGGTTTTGAAGCGGATGTCTGGTTCGGGCTTTTTGCACCTGCCGGGACACCGCCGGAAATTGTCAACAAACTAAACGCTGAAATCAGGGCGTTCGAGAAAACACCCGAATTTATAAAGATGGCTTCAGAACTTGGCTTGTCTATCGTGGATATCACCCCTAAGGATTTTGCCGTGGCCATAGACAACGACTTGAAGATGTTTGGGCCGATTATCAAAGCCCACAATTTCACGCCAGATAAATAGCCCCTAGATTTTCATGTATATCAGCGAACAACTAATTAATCCCGACGAGCGACGCCTGCGTCTCTCGTCCCAGTTGGGTGTCCAGCATGTCGTGCTAGACAACCGCGGTACCGAGCTTGTCTCGGCGGCATCTGGTGTGATTGCTTGGGATGCGAAAAGGCTTTTGGAATATCGCCGCTGGGTAGAAGGTTTTGATTTGCAGATCGACGTTTTTGCACTCGATGTGGGATCGATTTTGCTCGACTCGATAATTGATATTCAAGGCGCAAGAAAGCAACGCACGGTGCTTGCCGAAAATGTCCAAAAAGCCGCTGATGCAGGCATTACCTGCCTCAAGTACAACTTGCAGATGGTGGGTATAACACGCACAGCCCTAAAGCCCGGTCGCGGTGGCGCCCTGAACTCCAGCTTCGTACACGCTGAGTATTCCACTGAGGAAGACCGCAAGCATTCCTATTGGGGCGTAGGGTATCCAGGCAAGGGTGAGGACAACTTCGCCGTAGCCCAGTTTTGCGGCCAGAAGGTCGCGCGCGAAGTCCCTCCGGTTACCGCCCAGAGGGGCTGGGATGCAATTGAATTTCTGGTTGAGGGGCTTGTACCGGCGGCCGACAAGGCGGGTGTGCGACTGGCATGTCATCCACATGATCCCGCTTACCCGGTGGGCGGTCTCAATGGGATTGAACACGTTGTAGGATCCGCGGACGGTATCCGCAAGTTTCTTGCCATATCAACGAGCAAGAACCACGGCCTGAACTTCTGCCAAGGAACGGTGGCAGAAATGTTCAAAGAGCCGGCAAAGGCAATGGTTCCCGTAATCGAGGAATTCGCCGCGACTGGGCGCATCTTCATGGTCCACTTCCGCAACATCCGCGGGGGCTACCTCGATTTCCAGGAGGTGTTCCCGGACGAGGGCGACATTGACATGTTCGAGGCCATCCGCGCCTACCAGCGCGGAGGCTATGTTGGGCCTCTGTGTCCGGATCACGTGCCCGTCTCAGAATTCGATCCGGACCGCGAGCGCTTCATGTCCTTCGCATTGGGCTACACGCGTGCGCTGCTCCAAGCGGCCGGCGTGTGGTCTTCACGAGCCAGGGCATAGCCGCCACCTCCCCATGCCGACGTCGAACACGGTGTGCAAGTGCTTGCCATCCGCATCGGTAACGTCAATATGCGGCCAATTGACCGCCGTCGCATGGGCAACTGGTTTAGCTAGCGAGACCTGGGGCAACTTGTGGTGCTCGGAATCGATCATCCGGATCTCGTTTTCTCCATCGTCTATGGCCTCTCTGCCACCACCGGCCGTCACTACGACAACGGCGAGGCCCATGTTGGGTACCGGCCAGCGGATGCAGCGGCTGCAGAGGCGTTCGAAGCGCAGATCTTGCAGGATGACCCTCTACCTGCCTGAAAGCGCGGCGGCGCGCAGCGCCGAAGAAATCACGCTGGCCGGCCAGTTCTCTCAAGCGGAGTTTGCGGGAGATGCGCAAAGGATGCTCCCTTTAAGCAACTCAGACGCTGTAGTCCGCCGCAGCCCACTCAAAATAGGGCTTAAGGTCGGTGACCAGCGCCATATGGAGCGGATGTGCCAGATATTCGTTCAAGGCTTCTGAGTCCTCTAACTGCGCCTCAAGCACATAGTCCCAACAAATTGGACGCTGCAATTCATTGGCGCGAAACACCCAGCCCTTAATCGCCGGGATGTCCTGACCGAGCGCGTACATTCGCGCGGCCAAAGCCTTTTCCAGCACGTCGTCCTTCGTTACGTCCGGTTTACGCCGGAACAACACGATGTGGCGCATCATTGCGTTGCCCGCTTTTAAGGTGGTAGCCGCGGCCTCTGTAATCGAATCCAACCAGTTCGTTCAGCTGAACCGCCTTGTCTGCGGGCGACGCATAGTACGCGCGAATCTCCGCGATCTTTCCAGTCACCGGGTCGAAGCGATACCACTCGTCGCCCCGCAACGCCGTGCCGCTCTTGTTCTTCCAGTGCGTCCACTCGATCACGGCCTCGGGGCTGTTGTGGCTGACCAGGATTTTTTCGATGGTCCACTGCGAACCCAGCTCGCTGACACACCAGACCCAGCGCCTGGCGATCATGTCGGCGCCGCGCCAGGGAACTTCTGGGAGTCCCGCGGGAAAGTAGTGGACCGCATCCGGCGTGAAGGAATCCACCAGCGCCTGGTAGTCAGCGTCATTGCAGGCTTTGAAATACCGGCGGATAACTTCTTCGTAATGCGCTGGAGTGTGAGTCGATGTGTTCATGGAAAATTCTCCGATGATCAGGATTGAAGGAGGCTATGCATCAGCGCGCACGGGGGGACGCCCTGCAGCAACCCACTGCCCATGGCGCGCGCGGGTCTCTTCGTTCGGAGGATAGAGACCCCACAGCGGCTCGCCGGCTTTCACGCGTAGCGCGATATACGCTTCAAGGTCGTCGCGCTGCTCACACAGTGTGGCCATCTCTTCGGCCATTTGTGCAGGGATGACGGTGATGTTGTCTGCATCACCGTGAATGACGTCGCCCGGGTAGACGGCCACGCCCGCACATCCCACAGGAACCTGAAGGTCTGCAACGTGGTGGTAAGCAAGTCGCGTGGTGGCAGTGACGCCAGTGCACCAGATCGGGAAATCCATCTGGCTCAACTCTGTGCCATCGCGGAACGAGCCATCGGTCACGACGGCGCGAGCACCCCGCATCATCATCCTAGTGATGAGCATGCCCCCCATGGATGCAGCACGCCCATCCTTGTTGCTGTCGATCACCAGAACGTGGCCTGGCTCCAGTTGCTCCACTCCCACCCATTGCAGGTTGCCGGCGCTCGGTTCGGTAGTCAGGTTTCCGTAGGAATCTACATCCTCCCGGGCGGGGATGAAACGCATGGTGTAAGCGCGCCCGGCGAAGGCCTTCATGGATTTGTTGAGGGGCGTGATGCCGTGCAATACGGGTTGCTTGATGCCCTTGAGATAGAGCTGCATGGTCAGCGAGCCGCTTGTGGCCTTGGCAAGCCGGTCCAGCAACGCGTCTGAAACGTAGGGTGCGGGGGCGCGTTCGGGGATCTTTTGAAGAGGCGGTGGGTTGCGCAAGTGTTTCATATTGAAGGACGTGGATATCTCAAGGGGTGGGACGACCTAGGCGATGAGGCGGCGGGGTCGTTAAATAGGAAAAATATTATCGTAATAACATGATCCACAAGCGCAAATACGCGCGTCGAGTGGATTCACACCGATTCCCCCGGCAGTTCCATCCCCTGAGACGAAATACAGACATGACAAGCACTGGCGGCGGAGAAGGCACCGGGTCTCTTGAAAAGGCACTTGACGTGCTCGAACTGGTGATTGGCGCGCCCGATGGTCTCGGACAAACCGAAATCGCGGCGAAGCTCACGCTTCCCCGCTCCACTGTGTACCGGCTGCTGGCGACGCTCGTTGCGCGCGGGCTGCTCCGTCGCGATCCCCTGCGCAAGGTGTATCGCCTTGGTTTCGGGGGCTTCGAGATGGCGCGCAAAGCAATCGCCGCGCCTGACCTCGCAGGCGCGGCGGTCGGTGAATTGCGTGCGCTGCGCGACCTCACGGGGGAGACTTCCTATCTGGCGGCGCTCGATGGGCTGGACGTCGTGTCTCTTGAGCGTTGTGACGGTGTACACAGTCAACGGTCCGCCGCGGCGATGGGACGGCGCACTCCCATTTACTGTACCAGCCAAGGCAAGGCGATCCTCGCGTTCCTGGACGCGCCTGCGCGCGATGCTCTGATTCGCGACCTCGTGCTCAAACCTCTAACACCATTCACCATCACCGACCGGCGTAGGCTGCAGGCCGAGTTGCGGGTTTCTGCTGCCCGCGGGTATGCCATCGACGATGAGGAAATCGTGATCGGTGTGCGATGCGTGGGCGCAGCAGTCATCGACCCCACCGGCAAGGTACGTGGAGCGATCAGCGTGGCAGGACCCGCCTGGCGTCTCACGCGTGAGCGTCTTGAACTTCTTGGCCCCGAAGTCGCGGAAGCCGCCCGTCGCATCGGTGCGCAGTTGCCCGCAGCGGAGGCTACCGGGCTGGCGATGCAGCCATTGCCGGGGCACTGGGCCTTCTTCGGCGCGTTTGCGCAATGGTGCCCGAAACGCTCGCGGTTCTATTGGGCGGATGTACTTGCACCCGCGCTGTTGGAAAGCGATGGTGAAACAACGCGTGAATTGGCGATGCTGGACGCTCCTATTACAGGGCTGCTGTTTCATGGCGACGAATTCGTATTGCCCAGGGAGCAAGGCGCCATGCGGCTGTCAGCGGATGGCGCGGCAGTGGGAGAGGAGCCTTGGCCCCACGGCCGCACGCTTGCGGCGTGCAACGGCCCTGATGATCGTTTCTGGGTGGCGATGGAGACCGCCGGAGGATGCGCGGTGGGCTCAGTTGGGCGTCAGGGCGTGCTGGAGGTGCGATGGCAGCTCACCGAGCGGGTGCAGAGCCTCTTGTGGCATGCGCCAGAAAGATGCTTGTATGCGACCACGCCCGATTCCGGTTCCATCCTTGTCCTTCGCGCCGAGGGCAATGCAGTGCGCCGGCTTGTGACGATACCCAAGGGATCGGGCAAGGTAAGCGGACTGGCCATTGACATGGACGGCGGCATCTGGACAGCGCTGCGTGATGGATGGAGCGTTGTTCACGTCTCGGGCGACGGGAACCTTGATCGTGTCATTGGCCTGCCAGTGCCACATCCCACAGACTTGGCGTTTGGAGGCGAAGGCTTGAAGCGGTTAATCGTTGTGAGCGCGCGGCAGCCGGTGCCACTGGACATGCTCGCAAACGCGCCACTGTCTGGCCGCGTATTTATGACACAGCTCTGAGGCTATGAGACGAATGATAGCTACTTGAACGAACGGCGGTTTTGGGCCGTGGAATTGACTTAGTCAACGACAGCTAAGGCCGATACCCGACTCTGACCAGGAGCGCGTCCAGCGGCTGCTCCCAGCCTTTAGCGAATGTTGGCGCGCGAAGTCTGCGTAAGGCAGTGTTCTTTTGCAGCTGACACCCATGCGGCGCTCAAAAAAGCCCTCCAGCGCGTTTTTTCTTGGGCTCGCTGGGCCTGAAAGCTTAACGCATTGGAAGTGCCATGTTCAACCTGCCCCCCGCCTCGGTCTATCGAATATCAAAGAGCTGACAAGCAAGCGAAGTCTCGCTGAATCTGGGTTTCATGGACTATCATAAAGTGATGAACAGTTATAAATATTTACGATGATGACAAAATTTTTTATTTCTTGGATTGCACTCTTGTTTTTGACGGCCGCACAAGCCAAAGACGTTGAACTGTCGTGGGAAAAAGCAGTTGTTCATGTTCCTGGCGCCTTTTTTTCAAAGTCAACAAATGATCTTGTGTTGGACAAAAAATATCCTGCCGTCATTTACCTGCATGGTTGCACAGGCATTCATATCGGGCATGACATTCAGTGGGCCAAATTAATGGCAGCTCAGAATTTCGTAGTCGTTCTACCAGACAGCATGGCTCGCCCGAAACGTTTATCAAATTGCGACCCCAAACTTCAGGGTGGTACAAATATTTTTCCTGCAGCCTACGAATATCGACAACAGGAGATTTCATATGCCAAGGATCAAATCATGACAAGTTCATGGTGGGATCAAAAAAATATATTTCTCGCAGGGCACAGTGAAGGTGGTATCGCGACCGCCCAATCGTCTCACGGTGGATTCAATGGACTTTTTATTTCAGGATGGACTTGCACTCACAAATTTAATCCAGCCTTTGATGGACTGAAGTCACCAATTGAGATACCAGCTATAGCAGTTGCATTTGTGGATGACTCTTGGCGCAAAGGAAAGTTCAATGAAGGCAGATGCGCCACAAAGTCGGCGGGGCGTAATTTGACACAAATAGATCTGCCCGGTAAAGAACACAACACCTACGACAGCCGATTAGCTAGAGAATCTGTCGTTAAATTTTTGAATGAAAATTTGAAACCGTAAAAACTTTTCGAATTTTCAACCAGTCCCCGCATGCTGGCACTCGCTCGGGTATCAAAAAAGCCCTACAACGCGTTTTTTCTAGGACTCGCTGGGCTGGGTAGCTGGCGGCAGTTCAAAACAAACGTAGCGATTTTTTCAAGCTGAGCACAGCGTCAGCTACGTCACACCCAGAGCAAAACACAAAGAACCGTCCAAGCCATTCAGGCTTGACTGCGGACTCATTGAAATGGGGTTGTTTGACTGTTCCGAAATCTATGAAAAGACACAGAAAAATCTATGACAAGTAGTAAACCCGAACCATACTACTTTGAACCTAATAAAAAGCACCTAGAGTCGCCCCTAAGTGCTTGATTTATATGGTTATTTTTGGTGGGAGATACAAGTTTCGAACTTGTGACCCCTGCAGTGTGAACGCAGCCGTTGGGTGACGATGCCAGCTTCCGCACCTGGGCCAAGGCAGGCCGAAGCAGGCCGACAAAGGGCGCCGTATGGCGGCCTTAAGCGGCCTTAAGCGGTCTTGGGCGGGCTAAAGCGGTCCAAGGCGGCGCAGGGCAGAGGGGCCCGGTGGGCCAGGGGTCCGGATGCTCGCGCGCCAGGGGTCGCCGTTTACAGCAGGGGCCGCAGTTCCCGGGCCGCTTCCTGCAAGGCCGGAAGGAGCTCCCGCGCCAGCCGCTCGGACCCATTGCGCGCCGCACCCACCACCACATTGAGGGCGGCCAAGGTGTCACCCTTGAGGTTGCGAAGCGGGACCGCCAGCGCCTGCACGCCCAGCTCATGGGTTTGGTCTGCCTGGCAGAAGTCGTCGGCACGAATCCGCTTCAGGGCCACCCGCAAGGACTCGGGGTCGACCAGGGTATGCGGGGTGAGCCGGGCCAGGCGATGGACCTCCAGCCAGCCTGCCAGCGCACCTTCGGAGAGTGCGGCCAGGAGGACGAGGCCGGTCGAGGTCGCATGAGCTGGCAGCCTTGCGCCCAGGTGCACCCCATAGGCCAGCACCCGGGTCGGACCGGCGCGGGCGACGATCACTACCTCATCTCCATCAAGCACCGTGGCCGAAAAGGACTCGCCCATCTGCATGGAAAGGCGGTTGAGGGTGGGTTGGAGCACACGGGGCAGGCGGGCCGAGGCCAGGTAACTGCCCGACAGACGCAGCACCTTGGGCGAAAGCCAGAAATGGCTGCCGTCGGTCTCGAGGTAGCCCAGATGCGCCAAGGTCAGCAGGTGCCTGCGGGCGGCGGCGCGGGTGATGCCCGCGCGCTGGGCGGCCAGGGTGGCGTTCAGGCGCTGACGCTCGGTGCTGAAGCTCTCGAGAACGGCCATACCCCGGGCCATGCCTTCTATGAAGTCCGGGCGGGCGATGGCTGGGGCCATGCTGGTTTTGCTCATTTTTGGGTTTTAGCGCTCATCCGCGCTGCGCGATGATCGCACAAACCGCACGATGATCGCGCAAGAGCTCGGCGCCACGCAGGGGAGCCTCCGCAGGCGCTCCTATCCTTGCTGAACAAGGAGTTCCCCATGACCCAGCACCGCACCCAAGTCGCGATCATCGGCGCCGGCCCCTCGGGCCTGTTGCTCGGCCAGCTGCTGCACAAGGCCGGGATCGACAACATCATCCTCGAGCGCCAGACCGGCGACTATGTTCTGGGCCGCATCCGCGCCGGCATCCTGGAGCAGGTCACGGTGGACCTGATGCGCGAAGCCGGTGTGGGCGAGCGCCTGGACGCGGAAGGCATCGTCCATCACAGCATCGAGCTGGTCTTCGGCGGTCAGCGCCACCCGATCGACGTGACGGGCCTGACGGGCGGCAAGGTGGTCACCGCCTACGGCCAGACCGAGGTGACCCGCGACCTGATGGACGCGCGCGCCGCCGCCGGATTGCCCACCGTCTACGAAGCCGAGAACGTGCAGCTGCACGATTTCGATGGCGACAAGCCCCGCATCACCTACACCCAGGGCGGGCAGACCCACACCCTCAACTGCGACTTCATCGCCGGCTGCGACGGCTACCACGGCGTCGCCCGCGCCACGGTGAAAGACCGCGTCACCGAGTACGAGAAGGTCTACCCCTTCGGCTGGCTGGGCGTGCTCTCGGAGACCCCGCCGGTCTCGCCCCACGCCATCGTCTACGGCAACAGCCCACGCGGCTTCTCGCTGTGCTCCATGCGCAGCATGACCCGCTCGCGCTACTACGTGCAGGTACCGCTGACCGACAAAGTCGAGGAATGGAGCGACGAGCGCTTCTGGGACGAGCTCAAGCGCCGCGTCGACCCCGACTTGGCCGCGCGCATCGTCACCGGCCCGAGCATCGAAAAAAGCATCGCGCCCCTGCGCAGCTTCGTCGCCGAGCCCCTGCGCTTTGGCCGCCTGTTCCTCGCCGGTGACGCCGGTCACATCGTGCCACCCACCGGCGCCAAGGGCCTGAACCTGGCCGCCACCGACGTGAAGTACCTCTCGAGCGCCTTGGCCGAGTACTTCCAGGACAAGAGCAGCCAGGGCATCGACACCTACTCCGAGCGCAGCCTCAAGCGCATCTGGAAGGCCGAGCGCTTTTCCTGGTGGCTCACCACACTGATGCACCGCTTTCCCGACTCCGAAGGCATCGGCCAAAAGCTGCAGGAGGCGGAGCTGGAGTACCTGGTCAACTCGAAGGCACTGTCGACCTCGCTGGCCGAGAACTACGTCGGCCTGCCGCTCTGAAGGGCGGACCGACGACGGCGAGTCTGCGGTGTTTGGTAGCCTCCACGTATGACCACCACGCCGCAGCCGCTGGCCGGCATCCGCATCCTCAGCCTCGCCCTCAACCTGCCCGGCCCTGCCGCGCTGATGCGTTGCCGGGCCCTGGGCGCCGACTGCCTGAAGTTCGAGCCGCCGGCGGGCGACCCGATGGTGCACTACAGCCAAGCCGCCTACGCCGACCTTCACCGAGGCGTCTCGGTAAGAACAGTCGACCTCAAGAGCGCCGCTGGGCAAGCCGAAATCCAAGCTGAGTTGGCTCGCACCGATGTGCTGATCACGTCGTTTCGACCGTCGGCCCTCTCGAAACTCGGGTTAGGCTGGGATGCATTGCACGCGGCCTACCCGTACCTGAGCCAGGTGGCCATCGTGGGCGGGGCGGGCGCAGCCGCCGAAACCCCTGGCCATGACCTCACCTACCAAGCCGAGCATGGCCTGGTCACAGGCCTCAACCTGCCGCCCACCCTGTTTGCCGACATGGGCGGCGCATTGATGGCGACCCAGGCGGTGCTGCAGGCGGTGTCGGCGCAGCGGCGCGAAGGTCACGTGCCGGCAGCCGCCGCCCAGGCAGAGGCAGAAGCTCCCACGGGCAAGACCCAGCCGGGTCAGTACTTCGAAGTGGCCCTGGCCGATGCAGCCGCCTTCCTGGCCCTGCCCCGCCGCTGGGGCCTGACCCGCCCGCAAGACGCCATTGGCGGCGCCCACGCGGGCTACCAGGTCTATGCCTGCCGGGACGGCCGCATCGCGGTGGCGGCGCTTGAGCCACATTTCGCGCGGAGGCTGATGGAGGCGGCCGACTTGAGGGCCGATTTGGATCCGATATCGCCTGAGGCCAGGCAGCGCTTGAACGCCTTTTTCGCTGCACACTCCACCGACGAACTCGATGCCATCGCCGCCAGCCGCGACATTCCCATGCACTCACTGGCAGCGTGAAAGCCGGCCCATTACTATTGGTCCATGACAAGAATCGTCGGAAACCGTGATCGCAACGAGTTTGAGCCAGACCCTGTCCTGGCCCACCGCCGTGGACTTGCGTTGGACGCGATGCTGGCGGGGGCCCGCCCCCCAAGGCCGCGGGGTGTTGTGCGAGGCACACACGCACTCCTGAACAGGTTGGATGACCAGCAATCGCTGGCCGCAGCACGTCAGCTCAACGGGCCGGCCTGAACGATGGACCAAGACGCGCTCCTCCAATTGCTGGCGCGGTTCCAGAGCGAAGGCGTGCAGTACATCCTGGTCGGCGGACATGCGGTACGCCTCAACGGTTTTGTCCGGGCCACGGAAGACATCGACATCCTCCTGCCCTCTTCCCTCGAAAATGGCCGCCGAGTGATCCGCGCACTGGAGTTCCTGCATTCGAGCCGGGACCTGGACCCTGAATGGTTTGCCGTCCCGCCAGGCGACCCAGAAAACATCCGGATCTCAGACGATTTATTGATCGACCTGCTGTTCGCCGCCAACGGCCAGACCTATGAAGCGCTACAGCCCCATGTACGGACTCTGGAGATTGAAGGCGTGACTGTGAGCACCCTCGATATCGAGGGGCTACTCAAAACTAAAACGGATTACCGCGACAAGGACCGGATCGACCGCGAAGCGCTATCGCGGCTTCGCAGCCGCCTCTGAATGTCAGCGCGCCTTGCCAGTTTTGGACTGGCCGACTCGACCGCCCACCCGTGACTCAGACACCGGCTTGCCCGACTTGGCCGCGCCCGTGACGCGCGGAGGCAGTCCGGTGTGCTGGGTCAAAAGCTTGCCCGGACGGGGTGCCACCACCGTCGAGTTCTTCCGGCGAGCGCTCTGGTAGCTGCCATCCGTGATCGGCTGGTAGGTCGGAATCAGGTGATGCTTGCCGTTGCCGATCAGGTCGGCCCGGCCCATGCCCTTGAGCGCTTCTCGCAGCAAGGGCCAGTTGTTCGGATCGTGGTAGCGCAGAAAGGCCTTGTGCAGGCGACGGCGGCGCTCGCCACGCACCACATCCACGCTGTCCTGATCACTCGCCTCGCGGTGGATCTTGCGCAGGGTATTGCGGCCCGAGTGGTACATCGCGGTGGCGGTGGCCATGGGGCTGGGATAGAAAGTCTGGACTTGGTCAGCGCGAAAGCCATTGCGCTTGAGCCACAGCGCCAGGTTCATCATGTCGTCGTCCGTGGTGCCCGGGTGGGCGGCGATGAAGTAGGGAATGAGGTACTGCTTCTTGCCCGCCTCCGCCGAGAACTTCTCGAACATCTGCTTGAAGCGGTCGTAGCTGCCGATGCCCGGCTTCATCATCTTCGACAGCGGCCCCTGCTCGGTGTGCTCGGGCGCGATCTTGAGGTAGCCGCCCACGTGGTGCTGCACCAGTTCCTTCACGTACTCGGGCGACTGCACCGCCAGGTCGTAACGCAGACCAGAGCCAATCAAGATCTTTTTGACGCCCTTGAGGCTGCGCGCGCGCCGGTACATCCGGATCAGGGCGCTGTGGTCGGTGTTGAGGTTGGGGCAGATGCCCGGGTAGACACAACTGGGCTTGCGGCAGGCGGCCTCGATCTCGGGGCTCTTGCAGCCGATGCGATACATGTTGGCGGTGGGCCCACCCAGGTCGGAGATCACGCCGGTGAAGGCGGGAATCTTGTCGCGGATGTCCTCGATCTCCTGAATGACCGAGTCCTCGGAGCGGCTCTGGATGATGCGGCCCTCGTGCTCGGTGATCGAGCAGAAGGTACAGCCGCCAAAGCAGCCACGCATGATGTTCACGCTGAAGCGGATCATCTCCCAAGCCGGGATCTTGGTCGCGCCCTCGTGGCTGCCGTCTTCGTCCGCATAGACCGGGTGCGGGCTGCGGGCGTAGGGCAGACCGAAGACATGGTCCATCTCGGCGGTGGTCAAGGGGATCGGCGGCGGGGTGATCCAGACGTCGCGCTCGCCATGGGCCTGCACCAGCGCCCGGGCATTGCCAGGATTGGTCTCGAGGTGCAGCACACGGCTGGCGTGGGCATAAAGAATGGGGTCGGACTTGACCTGCTCATAGGCAGGCAACCGGATCACCGTGCGGTCACGCGGAGGCAGGCGGCGCTTGCCGACCAAGCCGTGGTTGGGCATGAAGGCGAGCGGTTGTTCCTTGCTGCTTTTCGCAGCCGCCGCAGCAGCAACGGCGCCCTCCCCGCCTTCTTCCTTTGCGCAGGACTGGCCTTGGGCCTTAGCCTGGTCGCCGGTGGTCAGGTAGGGATTGATGTGTTCATCAACCCGACCCGGCTGGTCCACCTCGGTGGAGTCGATCTCGAACCAACCCTCAGGCGTCTCACGGCGGACAAAGGCGGTGCCGCGCACGTCGGTGATTTGCGAGACGGGCTCGCGCGCCGCGAGCCGGTGGGCGATCTCGATGATGGCCCGCTCGGCATTGCCGTACAGCAGCAGGTCGCACTTGGCGTCCACCAGAATGGAGCGGCGCACCTTGTCCGACCAGTAGTCGTAATGGGCAATTCGGCGCAGGCTGCCCTCGATGCCGCCCATGATGATCGGGACGTCGTTCCAAGCTTCGCGGCAGCGTTGTGAATACACCAGGGCGGCGCGGTCGGGCCGCTTGCCGCCAATGTCACCCGGGGTGTAGGCGTCGTCGCTGCGGATCTTCCGGTCGGCGGTGTACCGGTTGATCATCGAGTCCATATTGCCCGCCGTCACCCCAAAAAAGAGGTTCGGCTTGCCCAGCACCTTGAAGGGGTCGGCGCTCAGCCAATCCGGCTGGGCGATGATGCCGACCCGAAAGCCCTGTGCCTCCAGGGTGCGGCCGACGACCGCCATGCCAAAGCTGGGGTGGTCCACATAGGCGTCGCCCGTGACCAGGATGATGTCGCAGCTGTCCCAACCGAGCTTGTCCATTTCCGCCCGGCTCATGGGCAGGAAGGGCGCCGTGCCAAAGCGAGACGCCCAGTACTTGCGGTAACTGGTGATCTGCTTGGCTTGCCGCGGGAAGAAGGAGACGTCGACGAGGGCGTTCATGAAGCCCGCGATTCTACGGGGCGCCCCCTGGCCCCTGACCCAACAGGGCCAGAGTCCGGGCCAGAGTCCGGGCCAGAGGTCGGGCCAGAGGTCGGGCCGGGCCGCTCAGGCCTCAGCGCGCATCGGGCTCAAATTCGGTGCCGGCGGGCCATTCGGCGTGCAAACCGCCCAGGCGATCGATGACCCAGAGCCCCTGCGGCAGGTCCTTGACCGCCAGACGAAACTCGGCCGAGATGCGGCGCAGGACGTCGCGCTCTTCGGCGGACAACTGGCCGACATCCAGACCGACGGCCCACTCTGGCGTGGAGCCAGGCAGGTGACCGAAATCGGCCAGCATGTGGGACAGGCGCTGGGGCAGCTTGGCGAGCCCCAGCGGTTCCACCGCCAAACCGACAGACAGGCCATTGCGTAGCGCCAGGGCCAGCTCACCGGGGCCGACCTGAGCCACCAGACCTCGGGCGGGCGGAGCGTCACAGGAGAAGGCCGCCAGGCCTTGGCCATGCATGACACGCAGGAGATCTCGGGAGACTTCACCGCCGCCAGCGGTGAGGCGACCGGGCCTGACCAAGGCCGAATGGGTCACGCTGGAGGGGTCAAGCCAGTTCAGGCGGGAAGCCGTCCCGGCTTCGTAATGGCCTGAGACTCCCGAGGGCTGAGCGGCTCGGTAGGCCCCGCCCTGGTCCAGTAAATCACCGGCTTGGCGGTGATGGCTGCCACCCCATTCGCCAGGGGACCTGGCCATCCAGGCCAGCGGCTGGGGTGCGTTGATACGGGTCATGACCTTCTCCAAACAGGGGGCATGGCGGATTCTTGAAGGTCAATGTCCCGGGTTCTTGCCGGTTTCTTGACGCACTGACGGCGCGGGCGATTTAGCGGGTGTGCTAGAACCCGATTCAGTCAAATTGCGGGCCCGCCCCTGACCCTGGCACCTGCGTCCGACGTCCAGCACCCGACCGCCGAAACACCGCCGCCCGACAGCCCGACCGAATCCTTGCTCGACGCTCCGCCCCCATCCCCGCCGGCCCCTCTGACCGCCCCCCCGAACGGCTCGTCCCGCTACACGGTCGCGGTGCGCACCTTATGCGACCTGACCGCTCGCCGAGGCGACCTTGACCTGCGCTTCACCCCTTCGCCCACCGCTGCGGAAGGGATCGAAGGTCATCAACGCATTGCCGCCCGACGGGGCCCCGCCTACGAGACCGAGATCAGCTTGCGCGGACACTTTGGCGAGCTGGCCGTCCGGGGCCGCGCCGACGGCTTTGATCCGGTGCTGGGTCGTCTGGAAGAGATCAAGACGCACCGAGGCGATCTGGCCGTCCAACCCGAGCACCACCGCCACCTGCACTGGGCGCAATTGGAATGCTATGGCGCCCTTTTCTGCGCCGAGCGGGGCCTGGAGCGGCTGCGCCTGGCACTGGTCTATCTCGACATTGCCAGCGGAGCAGAAACGATCATCGAGGAGGAACGCGACGCCGCTGAACTGCAGGCAGCCTTCGAGGCCCGCTGCCAGGCCTTCAGCGCCTGGGCGCGCGCCCAGGCTGCGCACCGGGAAGCGCGAGACACCGCCCTGGCTCCCCTGCCCTTCCCGCACGCCGAGTTTCGCGCCGGGCAGCGTGCGCTGGCAGCAGCGGTGTGGCGGGCTACGGGCGCAGGTCAGGTGCTGCTGGCCCAGGCGCCCACCGGCATCGGCAAGACGGTGGCAACGATCTATCCGCTGCTGCGCGCCATGCCAGCGCAGCAGCTTGAGCAACTGTATTTCCTCACCGCCCGCACCACCGGCCGGCAATTGGCGCTCGATGCGCTCGCCCGCCTGCGGGAGGGCGGCGCCGAGCCGCTGCGGGTGCTGGAACTCACCGCCCGGGAGAAGGCCTGCGAGCACCCGGACAAGGCCTGCCATGGCCAGTCCTGTCCGCTGGCGCAGGGGTTTTACGATCGACTCGCCGCCGCGCGCGAGGCGGCACTGGCAGCTGGCGGCATGGATGCGCCGGCGCTGCGCACGCTCGCCGCCAGTCACCGCATCTGCCCCTACTGGCTGGCGCAAGACCTGATGCGCTGGGCCGATGTGGTGGTAGGCGACTACAACCATTTCTTCGACCTGGGCGCCGGACTTCACACCCTGGCCCTGGAGTCCGAAGGGCGCTGCGCCGTGCTGGTTGACGAGGCCCACAACTTGCCGGAGCGGGCACGTCAGATGTACAGCGCCAGCCTGGACGAGTCCCGCTGGCGCGGCCTGCGTCGTATCGCCCGGGGCCCGCTGCGCAGGCCGCTGCAGGCGATGCTGGGCGCTTGGCGGGAGTTGCTGGACGGATACAGCGAAGCGGACACAGCAGGCGCTGCCGTCGCAGGGGATCAAGCCAGCCCGGGCGACAGTGGCACTCCGGGTACCAGGGGTGCGCCGCGAACATGGGGCGCTGCGGACAGCGGCTACCGCGCCCTGCCGCAAGCACCGGACGAGCTGGTACGGGCGCTCGCGCATTGCAGCAGCGCGCTGGCGGAGGCGCTCGAGGGCGCCGAGGGCAGTGCCTCCCCTGAAGAGTCGGCCCTCCTCCAGGAGGCCTGGTTCGAGGCCCTGGGCTTTCTGCGGCTGGCTGAGCGATTTGGCTCTCACTCCTGCTACGACCTCGTGGTTGAGGGAGCGGGCCGCGCCCGGCGATCGGTGCTCACCTTGCGCAATCTGCTGCCAGCGCCGCATCTGCAGTCGCGCTGGCAGTCGGTGCACAGCGCTGTGCTTTTTTCGGCAACGCTGGGGCCCGATCGGTTCATCCGGAACCTCCTGGGCGTGCCAGAAGAGGCCGTCTGGATCGACATTCCCTCGCCATTCGAAGCCGACCAGCTACAGGTGCACCTCGTGCCACAGGTCTCGACACGCTGGGCTGACCGGGCACGCTCGGTCGCACCAATCGCCCGCCTGATCGCTGACCAATGGCACAGGCACCCCGGCAACTACCTGGCCTTTTTCAGCAGCTACGACTACCTCACTCAGGTGGCCGAGCAACTGTCCCGCAATGCCCCGGAAATCACGCAGTGGGTGCAGTCGCGTCGCATGGACGAGGCCGAACGACGAGCATTTGTCGATCGCTTCACACCCGGTGGCCAGGGCGTAGGCTTTGCCGTCCTGGGCGGTGCGTTTGGCGAAGGCATCGACCTGCCGGGCGAGCGCCTGGTGGGTGCCTTCATCGCGACCCTGGGGCTGCCGCAGGTCAACCCGGCCAACGAGCGCCTGCGTACCTGCCTGCAGGAGGCCTTCGGCCAGGGCTTTGAGGACACCTACCTGATTCCGGGCCTGCGCAAGGTGGTACAGGCGGCTGGCCGCGTCATCCGCCGGCCTGAGGACCGGGGCGTGGTCTACCTGATCGACGACCGCTTCTGCAGGACCGAGGTACGGGACCTGCTACCCCGTTGGTGGCAGCCGCAGATCTGGCGGCCGTCGACCAACCGGGGGGCGGCAAGGTGATTTTTGGCAGAGGAAAATCCAGCGCATGGCAGATCCCCTTGTTTTCTTCTTCCTTCTCGGCCTGTTCGCCCGATTGGTCCGCAGCGACCTGAAGCTGCCCGAGGGCCTGTACGACATTCTTGCCTTCTACCTGCTGCTGGCAATCGGCCTCAAGGGCGGGGTGGAGCTGAGCCGCCAACCCGTGGTGGAGCTTCTCCCGCAGGTGCTCGCCTGCATCGGGCTGGGCCTGCTGATACCGCTTGTGCTCGTGCCCATCCTGCGGGCGCTGGGATTCAACCGCGCCGACAGCGCGTCACTTGCCGGGCACTACGGGTCGGTCTCGGTGGTGACCTTTGCGGTGGCCTTGTCGCAGCTGCAGAGGCAGGCCATCCCGGTCGAGCCCCAAGCGCCGCTCTGGGTGGCGCTGATGGAGGCGCCAGGCCTGGTCACCGCCATCTTCCTGGCACGTTGGCCGCGGCGCGCCGGCGAGACCACGCCGTGGAAGCAGCTGGGCCATGATGTCTTTCTGGGGAAGTCGGTCCTGTTGCTCGTGGGGGGCCTTGCGATCGGTGCAGGCCTGGGAGACGCCGGGCTGGCCAGCATGGAGGCGGTGTTCCTCGATCCCTTCCGTGGCGTGCTCGCTTTATTCCTGCTGGAGCTCGGACTCGTGGTGGGCGATCGGCTCCCGGCGGTTCGCCAGCAGGGCTGGCGTCTGGTGGGTTTCGCGCTCTTGGCACCCCTCGGGCTGGCAGTACTCGGCGCAGGCACGGGTGTCTGGCTGGGACTGGGCGCTGGCGGCATTGCACTGATGGCCACCTTGGCGGCCAGTGCCAGCTATATCGCCGCCCCGACGGCGATGCGCATCGCGGTGCAGGAGGCCGACGCCGCGCTGTCCATCACCGCGGCCCTGGCCATCACCTTCCCCTTCAACCTGCTGATCGGCATTCCGATCTACACCCAGATGGGGTTGGCGCTGGCCCGGGCGACGGGCGGCTAAATCAGTCGTTCAGCGCTTGGCGCCGTTGCCCGCCACGCCCGAGGCGGGCGGAGCGTCCTGCCCCGCGGTGGTATCGGCAGCGGACCCATCGGTCGCCTTGGCGGCGGCCACGGCCAACATGCGCAACTGGTGCCGCTTCTTGCCGGCAGCACGCGCCTCCTCGCTGGTGAACCGGTGTGCCCTGCCGTGCTCATGAGCGGCCTTGCCGCCCATGCTGGCGATCTCGCGCTTCTTCTCCGGACTGAGCACCGCAAAACCGCGTTTGGCGCGGGTAGGTGGCGGAATGAGGGCCTCGGCCTCGGCCGGGGTGAGCTTGGGCGAAGTGCCGGTCTCGTTGGATTGAAGGCCGTTGACGGCGCTGGCATTGTCCATGGTGCGTGCTCCCTGAATGTCATAGGACGTGGATGAGGGTGCGCATTCTGAAGAGCCATCCTGTCCTTTGGGAGACGGCGCCGGAAAAATCGGCGCGGTCCTACACGCTCAAAACACCGGCCAACAGGTCTTTCAAGCCAGCTTCATCGATGATCAAGATGCCAAGTTCCCTGGCCTTGTCCAGCTTGCTGCCTGCCTCTGCACCAGCCACCACAACGCTGGTCTTCTTGCTCACCGAACCTGCCACCTTAGCCCCTGCGGCCTCGAGCATTTCCTTGGCCTCGTCGCGCCCCAAAGTCGGCAAGGTTCCCGTCAGTACCACGGTCTTGCCGGCGAGGATTTGAGGGGTCGCTTGGACCGGCTCGCCCTCCGGCCAATGGACGCCGCAGGCACGCAGCGCGTCAATCACCTCCCGGTTGTGCGGCTGAGCAAAGAAGCGATGGAGGCTCTCGGCGACCACCGGCCCCACATCGGGCACCTGCAGCAGCTGATCGACATTGGCCTCCACAATGCCCTCCAACTTGCCGAAGTGGCGCGCCAGGTCACGGGCGGTGGCCTCGCCTACATGGCGAATGCCCAGGCCAAAAAGAAAGCGGGGCAAGGTGGTCTCTTTGGACTGCGCCAGTCCCTCCAGCAGGTTGCGGGCGGACTTCTCGCCCATCCGGTCAAGCCCGGACAGGCGGTCCAGGTCGAGGCGGTACAGGTCGGGCAGCGTGCGAACCCAGCCCTCGTCCACCAACTGCTCAACCAGCTTTTCGCCAAGACCCTCGATGTCCAGCGCACGGCGCTGCGCGAAATGCAGCAGCGCCTGTTTGCGCTGAGCGGCGCAGAACAGCCCCCCCGAGCAGCGCCAGTCGGCCTCCTCGGCTTCGCGGACGGCCTCGCTGTCGCAGACCGGGCACCGCCGTGGCATGACGAAACAGGCTGCGTCCGCGCGGCGGCTGCCGGGAACCACCGCCACCACCTCGGGGATCACATCGCCGGCACGGCGGACAATGACCTGGTCGCCCACCCGAACGTCCTTGCGCAGCACCTCGTCTTCGTTGTGCAAGGTGGCGTTGCTCACCGTCACGCCGCCGACGAAGACCGGGGCCAGGCGGGCCACCGGGGTGAGCTTGCCGGTGCGACCGACAAAGACGTCGATCGACTCCACGGTGGTCATCTGCTCCTGGGCCGGAAACTTGTGTGCCACCGCCCAACGCGGCTCACGGGTGACAAAGCCCAGCTGCCGCTGCAGTGCCAGGCTGTCGACCTTGTAGACCACGCCATCAATGTCAAAGGGCAGGTCGTCGCGTGTGCGGCCAATGTCCTGGTGATAGGCCACCAGGTCCTCGGCGCCGTCACACAAGCGGATGCGGTCCGAAACCGGCAGACCCCAATCGCCAAAGGCCTGGAGCACCTCGCGGTGCGAGGCGAAGGCCGGGCCGCCCTGCTCGGGCGGGGTGATCTCGCCCCAGCCGTAGGCGAAGAACGACAGCGGCCGCTGGCGGGCAATGGCAGGGTCGAGCTGGCGGACCGCGCCCGCCGCCGCATTGCGCGGGTTGACGAAGGTCTTTTCGTTTTTCTGCCCCTGCGCGATCTTCTCGCGCTGCAGTTCGTTGAGGCGGTCAAAGTCATCGCGCCGCATGTAGACCTCGCCCCGGACCTCCACCACTGCCGGCACGTCTCCGATCAGACGCAGGGGGACCTGACCCACGGTGCGCAGGTTTTGGGTGACGTCCTCCCCCACCTCGCCGTCGCCACGGGTGGCGGCCTGCACCAGAAGACCGCGCTCGTAGCGCAGGTTGATCGCCAGGCCGTCGAACTTCAGTTCGGCCACATAGCGCACGGGCGGATCGGTGTCGGCCAGACCCAGCTCGCGCCGGACCCGGGCGTCGAAGCTGCGTGCGCCGCTGGCCTCGATGTCGGTCTCGGTGCGGATCGAGAGCATGGGGACTTGATGCCGCACCTTGGCAAACCCGTCCAGGACATGGCCGCCCACCCGCTGGGTGGGCGAATCAGTTGTGAGCAGCTCAGGGTGTGCGCTCTCCAGGGCCTGCAGCGCCTGGAAGAGCTTGTCGTACTCGGCGTCCGGGATTTCCGGCGCGTCGAGCACGTAGTAGCGGTGCGCGTGGTGATGCAGCCGCTCGCGCAGCGCATCAGCCCTTTGCTGCGCGTCGGCGGGCACGGGCATATCGGTCCTGGGTTTGCTAGCTGAAGAGTCGGCGGGCCTGGGGCGAGCCGGCGGAGAGGTCACGCGCATCGAGGGTGTCGTAGAGCGCCTCGAGGTCGGCCGCGATGGTGTCCAGAGTGTCAGGCCGGATGGCCTGACCATGGTCGTCGGAGATCACCCCGTCCATGGCCTGGGCAAGGAAGTCAGCCGCCTCGCGCATGCGGGCGAAGGGCTGCTCGCTGCGCGGCACCTGGGGCACGTCCACGCTCAGTGTGAGCGAGTGCAGAGCGGCCTGGGCAGGGTCCTCAGCCAATGCGGCGTGGGTGTCGAAGGTCAGGCTGAGTACCGGCTGGGTCGAGGGGGTCAGGATGGGCAACACCATCCGGCCCGGAATCACACCCGGAACGAACCCCAGCCGTGCGGCGTGCTGGTGCACAAAGCCCGGGCTCCAGGCGGTGCCTCGGGCCCGCAGCGTGAGGCGGAGCTGGGCATCGTGGCCCCCGGCGAACTGGTCGAGCTCACGGGCGCGTGCGACCTCGTCGCGCATTTCCGGAAAATCAATGTCGCCATCCACCGAGTCAGCGAAAGCCTGGGCCTTGACCACAAACTCGGAGAACTCGATCTCGTTCAAGGCACCGTTGCGGTTGGCCAGCTGCACGCCGGCCTGGAAAGCGGTGTAACGCTGCCCGGCCCGTGGCGGCTCCCAGTCCCCGCTGACCTCGTTGCGACCCTCGACTGCAAAGGGCTTGCTGCCAACACGGCGCGTCGGTGGCAATGCCGCCAGGGCAGCCTCCCCCGCCACCGATGGGCCATCGAGTTCGATGGGTGCAATGACATCGATCAGGGCGTCGAGCCCGGGCTTGCGCTCGGGCGCCGGCAGAGGCCCCAAGGGAGCTTCATCCTCATCAGCCAGGGACGGCGCAACTTCGGCGGCGAGGTCCGGGTCGACCCTGTCGGTCACAGGCGCTTCCTCACCCATTGGTTCGATGTCCTCGCCAGGCCGGGCCTGGCGAGGCGTGCCGCGGCGGGTCGTCCAGACATTCCAGGCCACAACCGTGGCCAGGACCGCGCCGCCCAGGAGCGCCAGTTCGAGGGTCAGCGGGTTCATGCTTCGGCCAGGGACACTGCGGAC
>Ga0164293_10001116_pt1 | contig 22479 bp, 21 predicted proteins | sample GEODES118metaG_FD_111487 | JGI IMG/M metagenome (GOLD analysis project Ga0164293, IMG submission 111487) | Eutrophic lake water microbial communities from Lake Mendota, Wisconsin, USA - GEODES118 metaG | ecosystem: Environmental > Aquatic > Freshwater > Lake | place: USA: Lake Mendota...
GGCCTATTTATCGGAAAAGCCCTTGTTTGTGCGGGACGTCGAGGCCTGTGCAGATGCCCGATTTGCTTTGAAAGTGCGGACGATAACCGAATGGGCCGAATGCAGCCTTTTCGCCCACAACATGTTTTTGCGGTTGACCGATGAGCAACGTGCCCATTTTACACCGGAGTGGACCTTGTTACACGCTCCAGGTTTTCAAGCGGACCCTTCCGTCGACGGCACCCGTCAAGGCAATTTTGCCATCCTCTGCTTCAGCGAGAAAACCATCTTGATTGGCGGCACCGGTTACACGGGCGAAATCAAGAAAAGCATTTTCTCTGCGCTGAATTTCTTGCTCCCAACGCACCAGAACACCCTGCCCATGCACTGTTCAGCCAATGTGGGCAAATCGGGAGACACCGCCCTTTTCTTTGGTCTGAGCGGCACCGGGAAGACCACCCTTTCTGCCGACCCCAACCGCAAGCTCATTGGCGACGACGAACACGGCTGGGCCCCCGACGGCACCGTATTCAATTTTGAAGGCGGATGCTACGCCAAGGTCATTGACCTCTCCGAAGAAAAAGAGCCCGACATTTTCCGGGCGATTCGTCCCGGAGCCTTGTTGGAAAACATTGTCTTCCACGAAGGAACCATCGCCCCGGATTACACCGATTCAAGCATTACGGAGAACACCCGGGTTTCCTATCCCATCGACCACATTGACCTCATCCAGGTTCCCTCTGTAGGAGATGCCCCTCAAAATATTTTCTTCTTGACGGCTGACGCTTATGGGGTTTTGCCTGCTATTTCCAAACTGAGTCCGGAACAAGCTGCGTACCATTTCATGTCCGGTTACACCGCCAAGGTGGCAGGAACCGAAGTAGGAATTACAGAACCTTCGGCTACTTTCTCCGCGTGTTTTGGTGCCGCATTCATGCCCCTCCACCCTGCCGTCTATGCAGAAATGCTGAGCAAAAAGCTCAAAGACAGCAACATCCACGTGTGGTTGGTCAATACCGGCTGGGTCGGTGGCGCTTACGGAGTGGGCGAACGCATCAAGCTGAAATACACCCGCGCTTTGATTACAGCAGCGTTGGACGGTCGGTTGCAAAAGGAATCCTTTGCCCGCGACGAACGCTTTGGAATGGATTTCGCGACATCGTGCCCCGACGTTCCTTCGGAATTCCTGACCCCACGCGCCTCGTGGGCAGACGGATCAGCCTATGACGCGCAAGCGGATATGTTGGCCGGGAAATTCCGTGCGAATTTTACCAAATTCGCGGAACAAACGCCAGAAGCCATTCGCGAGGCAGGGCCCAAGGCCTAATTGCTTTATCGACCTTGTTGATAAGGGCTGCCTCGTTTGGGGCAGCCCTTTTTTTATCGTTCAAGCGCATGAAGTTCAAGCGATTGGTCACAATTTATCGTTGGCCAAATTCGCCAGTTCCGAACGTTCACCCTTCTCCAAAGACATGTGCGCATAGAGGTGCGCCCCTTTCAACCGATCGACGAGGTACGAAAGTCCATTGGATTGTTCGTCTAAATAAGGCGTGTCGATTTGGTGGACATCCCCGGTGAAAATGAACTTGGCATTTTCGCCTGCGCGGGTGATGATGGTTTTCACTTCGTGCGGGGTGAGGTTTTGGGCTTCGTCTACAATAAAAATGATATTCGACAGGGACCGCCCCCGTATAAATGCCAATGGAGTAACCACAATTTTCTCGTTCTCCACCATCTCGTCGATTTGCTTAAAATTCCGATCCCGTTCGCCAAACTGGTTTTTGATAAACTTCAAATTGTCCCAAAGGGGCTGCATATACGGATTGATTTTCGCTTCCGCGTCGCCGGGCAAAAATCCAATGTCTTTGTTGCTTAAGGGAACAATCGGGCGTGCCAAATAAATTTGTTTGTATTCCCTGCGTTGCTCCAAGGCACCAGCCAAGGCCAAAAGGGTTTTGCCCGTTCCCGCAACTCCCGTGAGGGTTACCAATTTGATCTCCGGATGCAAAATGGCATGGAGCGCAAACGTTTGCTCGGCATTCTTGGGTTTGATTCCGTATACCGACGTTTTCTCGACCAACTCCAAGGTTTCCGTTGGACCGTGAAAAAATCCCAAACAGCTCGATTTGCCGGATTTTAAAACATAGAATTGGTTGGGTTGAAGCAGGCATTTGGCGGATACTTTTCCTCCGGGCACCACCACCTTTCTACTTGCATACAACTGCGAAATCAACTTGGCCGGAACCCCCTCCAAAGTCTCTCTCCCCAGGTGCATGCTTTGTACGTTCTGAATTTTCCCCGTCAGAAAATCTTCCGCAGCCACGTTCAACGACTTGGCCTTCAGCCTCAGGTTGATGTCCTTGGTCACCAAAATCACTTGGCGGGTTGGCTCTTCCAACTGGAGATGAAGCGCCGTATTCAAAATTTTGTGGTCATTTTTAGCCGAACCAAAAAGCTTTGTTGCATCCAAAGCATCGGGTACGTTGGTCGCCATGACGACCTTGAACTTGCCTTTAGCCGGACCATTTAAAGAAATCCACTGATTTACGGTTCGCTTGCCTGCCTTTTTGTCCAAAAAGCGAATGAACTCGCGGGCTTCGTAATTCTTGGTATCGTTGCCCTTCTTGAATTCATCCAACTCCTCCAGCACGGCCAAAGGAATGGCAACATCGTGCTCGTCAAATTCCATGATGGAATGGTGGTCAAATAAGATGACCGATGTGTCCAACACAAAAATCTTCTTCTGCTTTTTATTGGAACTAACCGGTCTTGCATTTGGAGTGGATGGCATAGGGAAGGTATCTTTAAGTTCGAAAAATAAAACAAATTACCATACTCCAAGGGTCGGTAAGGTTAATTCTCACCCTTTCGTTTTTACAGGAGGTAATCCAACCCAAACATGCATTCCGAAGACGTAATCATCCAGCTGCACGCCATGGGATTCCAAGACGAAAACTTGGTGCAAACCTTGATGCAAGAAGGCCAACTCCAAGAAGTGGCTGCAGGCACCTACATTGCAGATCCGGGCACTCCGGTGGATTTTGTCCCGTTGGTTTTAAAGGGCACTCTGCGCGTTGTCCGGGTGGACGAGGCCCACGACAAAGAACTCTTTTTGTATTTCTTGCGCGAAGGAAGTACGTGCGCAAGCACCATTAGCTGCTGCATGTCCTCCACCGTTGCCCATGTGGAAGTCGTTGCGGAAGAAGACAGCACCTTGTTTGTTCTGCCTTTGAAACGCGCTACCGAATGGTTCGATGCCTTTCCCGAATGGCGCCGGTTTGTGTTGCAGTCGTACCAACAACGTTTTGAAGAAGCGCTTCAGGCACTGGACTCGGTCGCCTTCCGGCAACTGGATGAGCGGTTGTTGAACTATTTGCACGAGCGGAGCAAGGCATTGAACCAAACCATCTTGCCCTTGAGTCACGGAGAAATTGCCACCGCATTGCATTCGTCGCGGGAAGTCATTTCCCGTTTGCTTAAGAAATTAGAAAACGACGGACGCTTGGAACTTGGGCGCAATCGAATTACGTTGTTACCCGAATAACCGGTATTGCCTCGGTCTTCCTTGCTTGCCGGCAGATACCGCCCCCCTTTTTGTACCTTTGCCGCATGATTCAACGCATTATTCGATTGGGCATCGCAACAGGCTTCGTGGCTTTGGCGATTTGGCAGTTTATTGAAGGGGAGATTGGCAATGGAATTTTTTGGATTCTTCTTACCGCCATTCCGGTGTTCCTGTTTCTGCGGCACGAGCGCATTCTCTTGGCGCTTTGGTACCTTCGAAAGCAAGACATGGCGAGTGCGGCCAAGCATTTGTCTGCCATTCGCACCCCGGAAACGACTCTTCTTAAGGGCCAGTTGGCCTATTACTACTTTCTGCAGGGCGTGCTGGTTTCCCAAACCAACCTTACCAAGGCGGAGCAGTGGATGAAAAAAGCCCTGCAAACCGGATTGCGTCAAAAGGAAGATCAGGCTATGGCCAAGCTTCAGTTGGCCGGCATGGCCTTGTCCAAGCGTCGAAAAATCGAAGCGCAAACCTTGCTTACCGAAGCCAAAAAATTGGACACCCGGGGGTTGATGTCTGACCAAATCAAAATGCTGAAGGACCAACTCAAACGCATTTAAACTCGGTTCTGCGGACCGCAAATAAAAGAGCCCCCCGAACGTTCCGTTCGGGGGGCTCTTTTTTTGTTCCTGAAAGTCCGTTCCATCCGAGGAACGGAAGCCCGCTTACTTTTTCTCCTTAGGCTGTAAGGAAGCGCTCAAATCTTTGCTGATGGCAGAGCGTTCAACCCGCAGGCGGGTATTCTCGGAGTCAATCACCACGGAGGTTTCATTGATTTCCAAGATCTTACCGTGAATGCCTCCAATGGTGACCACTTTCATCCCTTTCTCCAGGGCGGAACGGAAAGAGGCCTCTTCTTTCTGGCGCTTCATTTGCGGGCGCAACATAAAGAAGTACATAACGCCAACGATGGCGATAATGGGCAGGAAGCTCATGATTCCACTGGAACCGGCTTGCAATAAAATGGACAGGGTATTCATATTAGGATTTGGGATTTACTTCAGCGGTAATTTTTAAAACATGCACATTGGGAACGGTGTTCGCCGTCAAGGTGACGGTTTTCTCTTGTTTCCCCGCACGCTTATCGGAATCAAACGAAACGTGAATAACACCTGTGGCACCTGGTGCAATCGGCGTACGCGGGTATTCGGGAACCGTACACCCACAGGATCCATTGGCGGCGCTGATCACCAAGGGAACATCGCCTGTGTTGGTAAACGTAAAATCGTGGGTAGCCACTACGCCTTCTTCAATCGTTCCAAAGTCAAAGGACTCCTCTGCAAAGGCAAAAACGGGCAATTTCCCGCTGTCTACGGCATCCACACCCAAGGTTTGAGAATCCCCTTCGGCACGGATCTGATCCGACGGATCGCTGCACGCGGCGAATGATGCCGCTGCCAACAACAAAGAAAACAAGGCGGTCTTTTTCATGGTTTCAAAGGTACTATCTAATCCAACGTGCACATGCAAGGAGGAATACTCCCCTCTTTTAATCACAGCAATCCTCTTCCGAATTTCTGAACCTTTCCTTCGGCCTTTAAATCGGCAAAAATGCTGTCAATTAACCCATTCACAAAAGCCGAAGACTTTGGGGTCGAATATTCTTTGGCAACGTCCAAGGCTTCGTTGATGGTCACTCGAGGGGGAACTTCCGGGAAACCGACCAACTCCGACAAGGCAATCTCAACCAAAAGCCGGTCAATCAAAGCCATTCGGTCAATGTCCCAGTGGGTGGATTTTTCGATCAGACGCTTTTCCCAGTCTTCGCGGTCGTCAAGTACTTTGACCAGCAACTGCTTGCCAAACTGGGCATCCTCCTTGTCTTTGTACAAATTGACCAGAAGAGGCTTATTCTGGCGCAGGTTTTTCATGGTTTTGACCACCATCATCTGCGCAGCCTCCAAATCGTCTGCCCAATGCAGTTCCATTCCTTCGTAAACAGCGTGCAACGATTCGTTACCGGCCACGTATTGCCCGTAAAACTGCTTCAACCAGCCCTCTGTAAGAGGTTCGTTTTCATTAAAATGCGACTTTGCTAAGTCCGACTGCCAATAGTCAAACAACAATTTTCGCACCACATCGGATGCATCGCCAAAATGAACCCGGTGGATTTCAAGGGCCGCAACCAGTTCGTTGTCGTCGGCCAAACGAACCAAAAAGGGATGGGAAATAGCTGTTTCCAGAACATCGACCAAGGCCAACTTGGAAAATTGCTTTTTCTCCTCAATCGCCTTTCGCTCTTCCAGAAAATAAACCAACTGACGAAGTACCTGGAGATCCAGCAAATACAGGCGGTAAATATTCGTTAAACTCTTTTCTAACTCGCTCAAGGCCTTGGCTCCGGTAACTCCTTCGTTTTGAACGAATGCGTACAAACTTTGGAGGACTTTGATCCGGATGTGGCGACGGGTTAACATAGAGAACGTTTTTTGGAGGCACAAAGGTAGGTCAAAACCAGCAAGGATAAGGTACTTTTGCCCTCGATGCCGTCGATTCCCCTCTCCCAAACTGCCTTTGTGATGGCCAGTATTCTGGTTTCCATGGGGTTGTTTGGATTTGGAAATCGGTATTGGAGGTTAAAACAAAAACCTGCCCCCTTGGCCCTGTTTATTGGCATTCGGTCGTTGTTTGGCGCCCTGGTCATGAGCATAGTCTGGAAAATATGGAGCGGTGAATGGCCGTCCATGGGGTTGGAATCGGTTCACCTCAAGGTATTTGCCATGGGTATTTTGGGCTTCACGGGGCTTTGGGCTTTTGTACATGCCTTGAATGCCGATCGGACAGCCTCCGCGTTGGTCGGTCAGTCGTTGCAAGTGGTAGTGGGGCTCGTCGTGGGATCTTGGATGGCGGGGGTGTGGCCTTCCCTGCCTCAAATTGGAGCGGCGCTTCTGCTGCTATCGGTTCAACTTGTTTTGCTGTTTCGGGAAGGAGGCATTCGCGGCTGGATTCCTGCATTGGCCGGCGTGGCCTATGGGCTATACTACCCATTGTCCGTTCCCCTTTTGGAGAAAGTGGGACCGGTATCCTATTTTGTGGCGGCTGAAATGGCGCAAGGGCTTTTGGCCTTGGTCGTTGGTACAGGACGGCGGGAATGGGCCCTCTTCCATCGGTCCTTGTGGTCGCCCGCCCTAAAACAAAGCGTATTCTCCATGGGCGGGCAGCTGGCCTACTTTGCCGCCTTGGGTGAGGCTTCGCTTCCCCACGTCGTGCTCTTGAGCGGTCTAAGCTTCTCCGTCCATTTCTTCCTTTTGAACCGACCCCAGTCCCGGAAAGACTACCTGTTCTTGGTTTACTTCCTGGCAGCTGGCTTAGTGGGTGCTTGGTTGACCTTGATGGGATAATCCCCTACTTTAGGACCCCAGCGCCCACGAGGGAGCTACTTCCACCTTGCATTCTTCCAAAGTCCACGGGTGGACGAGGCGCAATCCTCCCGCATGCAATCCGATGGCATTGGGGACCTCCCAAGGCTGAGCGCCGTAGGCCACGTCGCCCCGAACAGGATATCCCCGGTGGGCCATTTGGGCCCGAATTTGGTGGTACCGGCCCGTCAACAACCCAATTTCAACGCAATCCGACTGAGAGCCCGGTTGGAGGACCATGCCCATGGACTTCGCATCGGGAGTGCCCTCGGGAACGATATCCATGCGAAATTCCCGGTTGTTTTTAAGCCCCCAGTCCCACCACGTGGCATTTCCTTCTTCCCACGGACGCTCCAGCCAGGCGGTATACGATTTTTGAACGGTGCGCTCCGCAAACAGATTCATCAAGGGAGCCACTGCCGACTTTTTGTAGGAAAACAGAACCAACCCAGACGTCGGACGGTCCAATCGATGCACCGGCCAAACCGGTTTTCGTTTTGCTTCCCCCACTATATCCTGCAGATTGGGATGACCAAACCGATCGGGTTCCACCATCAATCCCGCTGGCTTTAGCCAAATTCCTAAGTAGGCGTCGTGGTAGACTTCTTCCGGTGCCATTCTGCGGTTGCGGTGTAAATAAAGACCATGAGCATTCCGTAAAAGGCATCCTCAAAAGGGATAGTTCCCAGTCGAATACCGGAATTTTCTTCGTTGTTGTACCATACAATGGGCTCTTCCAATCCGGTACCGGTTAAGACCCCATTGACCATAAAAAAAGGAACCAGGCTCACGCCCCAAGCCCGAAGAAAGGGTCCAAGCCACGTTACGCGGTACCGGAGTCCCATCGCCAAAGCCAAGGCAAGCAGAAAAAAGGTTGCGGCAGGATAGGCCCGGTCTGCCCAAAACGCAGCTCCAAACGCCGAAAACCCTATAACGATCCAAGTTACCACACGCGGCCACTTTTGCCCTTTGTCGGTCCACGGAAAAAACAAGTTGAGGACCTCGTAAATAAAGAAACATGCAAACGGTACCACCACAAAAAAGAGCCATTCCTCAATGGGAAGACCAAGCGGTTTCCATCCCAAAACATACCGATCTGTAAAGCCCCAATGCCCTTGGGCCGTAAAGAAAACATCCCACGGAATAAACAAGGCATACACCGCGAGGGTTGCCACAAGAAGCGACTTCCAATACTGGATGTAGCGAATACGGGGCTCAAATGCCCGACTCAAGGGGCCGAAAAACGTAAAGGCAATCAGCCCGATGTAGAGGTATTTCTCCATTTTTTATGACCGTTCTTTGGCCATGGCCGCAGCTTCTTCCCGAATCAGGGTGCGGGGCACCCACAGCATGCCAAAATGGGCAGACCCTTCCTTGGTCAATACACGGTGGTGCATTTTGTGCAGCCTGCGTACGGCTCGGAAATAGGGCGTGTCGATCTTTTGAATCCAACGGAAACGCTGGTGAATGAACAATTCGTGCACAAAAAAGTACGCCAAACCGTAACCGGCAATGCCAAAACCAAAGCCCACAGCCAGCCATACACCGTACATCATGCCCAGCATGATGCACAACCAACTGGGAATGGCAAAAATGAGAAAGAAGGCATCGTTTTTTTCAAAGAAACCGGGTTCTTTGGTGTGGTGATCCGCGTGCAAGGACCACAGCCATCCGTGCATCCAGTACTTGTGCGCTGCCCATGCAGCACCTTCCATGGTTACGAAGGCCAACAATCCGGCGAAAACAGGTCCGAGAATTTCCATGGAGGTATAACGATAGGAGCGGGTAAAAGTTCTAAAAAATGGCCAGGATTATGCGACGGGAACCGACTTCAGCACTTCAACGAAAAACGCGTGGCTCTTTGCAACCGAGTCGATTTTCACCCGCTCGTCGGGGCTGTGGGCTCCGGTAATGGTGGGTCCAAAGCTGATCATTTCCATGCCTGGGCAACGCTCGCCAATGATTCCGCATTCCAAACCGGCATGGCAGGCATTCACCATCGGTTCTTCGTTAAAAAGACCGACATAGGTGGTGCGCATCAACGAAGCCAAGGCTCCGGCTGGTGCGGGATCCCAACCCGGATAGGAACCGGCAAATTCGGTCTGCAATCCGGCCAAGGCAAATTGCCCGCGCAAAGCCGCTGCCGTAGCCATTTTCTCCGAATCGACGCTTGAACGGGTAAGGCATTGAACCGTAGCCTGTTCGGGCTGTACGTGCAAGGCGCTGACGTTGTTGCTCGTTTGCACCAAACCGGAAATAGTCGGACTCATGCGTACAATGCCGTTGGGGGCCGATGCGACCGCCCGAATCAACCGGCCCTGTACGCCCGGATCCATGCTTTTTACCGGAACCGGCACTTCCTCCCACTCCATGACCAGCGCAGCATCCGTGTGCGCATGCTCCTGAGTGAGTTCTGTTTTTAATTGAGTTAAAGTTTGCAATGCCTTGTCCCAGTGGGAGTTGGAAATCGCTACAATCGCCTTTGCCTCGCGGGGAATGGCATTGCGCAAGCTGCCTCCCTTCCATTCGGAAACCAACGCGCACGCGGCTTCTTCCAAGGCCACCAAAATTCGGGCAGAGAGAACGTTGGCATTGCCACGGCCCAGGTGGATGTCCATGCCCGAATGCCCGCCGGTCAAACCGCGCAGCCGAAGAGACAAGCCGCGGTATCCGGATGGAACCGCGCTTGAGGAATAGGTTCCCGTGGAGGTGACGTCCACCCCGCCGGCGCACCCAACGGTCAATTCGCGGTCGTCCTCTGTGTCAATGTTCAGCAGAAATTTCCCTTGGACCCAGCCTTCTTGCAAACCCAGGGCACCGGTCATGCCGGTCTCTTCGTCTACCGTGATAAGCAGTTCCAATGGGGGGTGAACGGCGTTGGGATCTGCGAACACCGCCAAGCCCATGGCAAGTCCCATTCCGTTGTCTGCGCCCAAAGTGGTGCCGCGGGCACGAACCCAACCGGATTCTACAAACATGTTGATGCCTTCTGCATCAAAATCGTGGTTGGTGCCTTCGTTTTGCTGGCAAACCATGTCCATGTGGGCCTGAATAACCACAGGTACGCGGTTTTCCATTCCCGGTGAGGCCGGCTTATGAGCCAATAAATTCCCAACGGGATCTTCCTTAAACGCAATGGCACGTTCCGAAAACCAATTTTTCAAATAGGCCCGGATTTGCTCTTCTTTCTTGGAGGGCCGAGGAACCCGATTTAAACCGGCAAATTCGGACCAGACGGATGCTGGTTCCAATTGTTCTCCGCCGGAAATCCACATACGGTTGTCTGTATTCATGACCAGTAAAAATGAATGGCTTGTTTTAGTTCAGGATGCAAGCTTTTGGCGACGGGGCAGGCCAATGCGGCACGCTCCAACACCTCGCGGTGTTCTTCGGAAACATGCTGGTGAATCCGGAAATGGATTTCAATGCCTGCGACGCGTCGGGGGCCGTCGGTGGCCATGACCTTGGTGACCTCCACAGACGGTTGCCCAATGGAAATATCCCGGGCCTTGGCCGCTTGGGCAAAAATCGTCAACATGCAAGATCCCAGGGAGGTGGCCAGCAAATCGGTAGGAGAAAAGGCCTCTCCCTTGCCTTGGTTGTCCACCGGAGGATCCGTGACCAGCACTTGACCGGAGCGAACGTGCATGCATTCGGTTTGAAAATCCTGGGTGTATTTAACGATGGCTGTAGACATCTGGGGTCGTTTTAGGGTTTGATCCACCGAACGGCGTGGTTGGAGTATCCGCTGGTGACGGATCTTTGGCGCCATACAAACCCTTTGAAAGGAGTTTGTGTATTGGCAGGGACTGAGGTCGATTCTTGGGACAATTGAACACCGGCCCATGCCGCCATGGCCATGCCGTGGTAGGCCCATCTGCTGGGTTCCATCTGCCATTGCTGCTGGTACCTCCCCGCCCATTGCGCGAGTTCGGCACTTTTGAAATCCCAGGTTTCGAGTTCGGTCCAGAACACTTGTTTTTGCATAAACGTGCGGGGTTCCAAAGAAGGCGATTCGGCCGCAGCCCCGGTAAGCAGCAGCACATCCGTTGCCCCGGAACCGCCCACGGCCTTCAACAAGCCCGCGGTGGTTTGTTCCAAATATACCCGGCAGGTGCCGTTCGAGGCCTTTACTTGGAGGTCTGACGGGGCTTTTTTACCCATCTCAAAGGACGCCAAGCGGTCCGCAACGGCGGCACCGCTGGAAACATCCGGTACCAAAACGACCCGATCCGCACACAGGGCGCGGGCATACCGGCCCATTTCAAAGGCCTCGTCCGCGTCCGAAGGGGTAGCCGCCCAGAGGTTGGGAACCGACGAATTGACGGTTCGGGAAAGTGGATTGACAACCACCCCAGACTTCCACGCCTGGGCCAGTTTGAGAGAGGACTCGGCTTTTAGCGGGCCAATTACATAGCCCACCTGGTTTTGAACCAACCAAGACGACAACGCCGCGTACCCCTCCAAACGTTGATCACCTACTCGGAATACCCCTTCGGGAAATTCGTCCAACCAAATCACGTCGATTCCCAAAGAGTCGGAAAAGGTTTTGAATCCGGTTCCAAACTCCCAGGCCATGGCCTGGCCTTTGTCAAGGGGTTTCTTGCCTGCAGCAGCAGAATCGACCCCGTCGCTTTGGAAGGGCATCCAGACCACCCCTTTCTTGCCGTAGGACGATTGCCCATGTGCGCCCACAGAGAAAAAACCCAGCAACGCCAAAAGAAGCGCAGAAGGCCAAAGTCCGGCTATCCCAAAGATGTTCCGGGCGGACGAATTCCTGTGGATTATTCCCATTCGATGGTGGCAGGTGGCTTGGACGAAATATCGTACACAACGCGGTTCACCCCTTTGACCTTGTTGATGATGGCATTCGAAATATCTGCCAAAAAGCCGTACGGCAGGTGCACCCAGTCGGCCGTCATACCGTCTGTGGATTCTACAGCCCGAAGGGCCACAACCTGTTCGTAGGTGCGCTCGTCGCCCATGACGCCTACACTCTTTACAGGCAATAGAATGGCTCCTGCTTGCCACACCTGGTTGTACAAACCGTGGTCCCGCAGGCCTTGGATGAAGAGGGCGTCTACTTCTTGCAAAATCCGCACGCGTTCCCGGGTGATGGGACCCAAGATGCGGATGGCCAAACCGGGGCCCGGGAAAGGATGTCTTCCCAGCAACTCCGGGTCAATTCCCAACGCAGCTCCTACCCTTCTGACTTCGTCCTTGAAAAGCATACGGAGCGGTTCAACCACTTGAAGCTTCATGAAATCTGGCAAGCCCCCAACATTGTGGTGGCTTTTGATGGTTGCAGAGGGCCCTTTGACGCTGACAGACTCGATAACGTCTGGGTAGATTGTACCCTGACCCAGCCACTTCACCCCAGGGATGGCCATGGCCTCTCGGTCAAACACTTCAATAAAGACCCGACCAATGATTTTGCGCTTGGTTTCGGGATCCTCCACCCCGTCCAAGGGGGTTAGGAAGTCGTCGGAGGCATCGACTCCTTTGACCTGAAGGCCCATGCCTTCGTATTGTTTGAGGACCGAGGCATACTCGTCTTTGCGCAACAAACCGTTGTTCACGAAGATGCAATGCAAGCGGTTGCCAATGGCTTTGCTCAACAACACGGCCGCAACCGTCGAATCGACTCCGCCACTCAATCCGAGCACCACGTGGTCCTCTCCCACTTGGTTCCGAAGAGATTCCACCGTGGCTTCGACAAAGGAGGAAGGCGTCCAGTCGGCCTGAAAACCGCATACGCCCACCACAAAATTCTTCAACAAAGCGAAACCGTCTGTGGTGTGGTACACCTCCGGGTGGAACTGGATGCCCCAAGTGGGTTCGTCCAAAAACCGGTAACCTGCCACGGCAACATCGGCCGTAGAAGCCTCAATGGCTGCATTTTGGGGCAAGCGGACGATGGTGTCTCCGTGGCTCATCCACACCTGGGAAGGCGCAGAAATTCCTTGAAACAGACGGGAATCCGAAGCAATGGTTTGAAGCATGGCCCTGCCGTACTCGCGGTGGGTGCTCCGGGCTACCTCTCCTCCCGAAAAATGAGACAAGTATTGAGCTCCGTAGCACACGCCCAACAAGGGCAATTTGCCCCGGATTTGCGACAAGTCGGGATGGGGGGCGCCAGGCTCCAACGTGGAATGCGGCGAACCCGATAGGATCACTCCTTTGATCCCGTCGTGCATGGGCGGAATGGTGTGATACGGATGAATCTCGCAGAAAACATTCATTTCCCGCACTCTGCGGGCGATTAGCTGCGTGTATTGCGAGCCAAAGTCAAGGATCAGGAGGGTTTCTTGCATGGTTCAAAGGTACGAAAGCCAAAGGAGGCGGCCGCCTAGAAGGGTCAACCCCAAGGCAACAAAAATTTGCAAAGGACGCAGTGTCAATTTGGGCAAAAACGTTCGGCCCACCAAGCTTCCCAACAACGCCCCAGCCATTCCCCACAAAATGATCGGAAGCCATTCCGCACCCAGGCGTTCTCCTTGTAAATAGTACATGGGGATTCGAGAGAAATCCACCGCCAAAGCCACCCAGGAACCGGTAGCCACCACGCGCTGAGCGGTCCAGCCGGTTCGGCTCAAGAAAAAGGAGCGCAAGGCTCCCTGGTGGCCGCTGAATCCGCCTGCAAACCCCGAAAGCACCCCGCCCAGGCCGAGTCCCCAAGGCTTTTGCGCCCAAGTCGCCTGGAGGTGCTTGGTTGGAAGGGTTTCCAATACCGCAAAAAGGACCAAGGTCCAGCCAATGGCCCTTTGGGCACCGGGGCCCGAAAGCGACTCCAGCATCCATGCACCCAAAAAGGCCGCTCCCGCAGACGCCAATCCAAAATAGAGGGCCGAGCGCCATTCCACCCACTGAAAAGTCAAGCCGCCCTTGAGGAGATTGTTCACCAAATGGACAACGGCTACGGCCAAGACGGCCTCTTGAGGCCGGTCGGGGTGCACCAACAGGAACGCAGGCAAAAGCAAGGTCCCCAAACCAAAACCACTGAAAAACGTCAAGGTACTGGCTGCCAAAGCCAATGCAAACAATCCAAGGCCCATTAGGTCCATGCGTCTACCCAGATTAGATGTTCCGACTTCCAAGCGTCGAGTTGGTTCGTCAAGTCGGTCGCAAAATGCACGCCCGCTTGCGACTCTGCCCACAAAGCCGACCAAACCCGTTCTTGGGGGGTTCCTTGCGGATACGCTTCGCGTTGCAGCATTTCCAGCCTCAAGTCTGCCGCTTCTAGTGACTTAGCGGCCCAACGCCGGGCGTGCTCCTCCCAACGAAGCTTTTCGCGGTCCATTTTGGCTTTCCAAGCAGCTGACAAGGCGAGCAAAGTAGGATCCATGCGGCCGGAAATTGCTTCCAATTGTTTAAATCCTTGTTCCATCGGGATTTGCCATTCGGACCAAGCTTTTTCTAATGCCACTTCGGCTGCTTTTTGGAGCTCTTCCCTTCCAGAAATCGGCGCTACCGGGACTTCTGACCATGCAAGTCCCGCTTTTTGCCATGCCCGCCTGCCTTTTGGACTTAGCCAGGTGGCACCCGATCTCCGTTTGAAAACGGGAAAGGGAATCCCGAATGCTGCAAACGCCAAAGGAAGCTGGCTCCAGTAAACGGCCTCTCCGGGTCCGCCCACATAAGCCACATTCGGAAGGATAAATTCTTGGTAAAACGGACGCAACAAGGCATTCGGACTGCACGTCTCGGGGTGATCTTGGGCCAAAGCCACCGGATCGACCCCTGCGGTCGGGTACCGGCGCTCGCCTGCCTCGTTCCATACAAAAGCATTAAACCGCTGGGGCTCGATGGGCGAACCGGAAAAGTTGGGCTGAGCGTTACGGGTTTGCTGCCAAGCAGTTAAAAGGACCGAATCTTGCGCTTCTTGAACCAATACCGGCGAAAAAGAGCGCTTCAGATCGAGATCCATCGGATCCAAAACGAGCAATTCGTTGGAGTCAAAATACCGAAATACCAATGTTCGGACGGCTTCCGCCAGCGTAGCGGCTTGGGCGTAAATCTGGGACCAGGCCTCCGCAATGCGCTCGGCATCCGTTCCTTGAACAGAATCCTGCAAATCGTGCAAGGCAGGCAAGGCCTGGGAGGCGGGCAAGGGCCCAACGGAGTGCTGGGCGGGCACGACGCGGTGGGAAATCTTCTGGTTTCCGTGCCACACATGGTTGATCTCTTGGGCGTCGTGGTCCTCTGTGGCCATCCAAAAAACGGGTACTACGGGAACCTTCAGGTGCATTTCCAGCGCACGCGCCAAGGCCATGGTATCGGCAATTTTCAACACCGTGTACAACGGCCCAAGCCCCAGTCCGATTTGCTGGCCCGTGGTTACGGTTACCGCCTCGGGCAATGCCAACTTGGCCCATGCAGCCGAATTCTCTTGGCCTTGGTTGCGCAACGCTTGGAGCAGCCGGGCACGCCTCTCAGCGGGAAACCGAAGACCCCGAGCGGCTTCTTCCGGTCCATACGAACTCGGGACATGCGGGCGTAAGCCCCACCCAACCGGTTCCAGAGGGATGCGTTCTGCAATCACCTTTTCTTACCGGTTTTGCCTTGGTAAAAACGCTTTCGGGGCGTCAAAGCACCTTCTGCAAATGCCCTGCGCAAAATAGCTTCCACCAAGCGATCGTCTTCGTTCGTAGCAGGGTCGTATTTCTCGCGAATGGAAATATCGTACCAAGCCCCTGTTGCGGCCCAGGTCCAGGCCGTTAACGTATTGCGGTACTGCCTAATGAGGTGGAAAACCGTCATCCCCGTTTCGCGTTGAATCAACTTGGCCAAAACCTGGCCTTCCGACCGGGTCAATTTGCGCAATTCGGGTTCAAACCGCTTTTCCAAGAAATCTTGGTACTCTTTGATGGCTTTGTTGCGTTGGCGGTTGTTATTCAAGCCGTCCAACTTCATATTCAGCGAGTCCAACTTGTTGCCCGCCATCACCGCATAGGGGTATACCTTGATTACCTTTCGCTTGAGTTGGTAGTACTTTTTTCGGGCTTCCGCACTCGTGAAAACGGGCTTGTCTCCCACCATGACCTCGTCCAAAACGGCCCAGGGAACGGTGTCTCCGTTGACCACGGTGGCCTGCATGGTTCGGCCAAAGCGGACAATGGTAAAAACGGTATCGCGCGCATTTTGCGCATGCAAACCGTTCCCGCTACCGGCCCAAGCCACAACACCGACGAGCAGCAACGTCCAGCGGGAAAAAGCGCCTAAGAACTCCGAAAAACGGGAAGAAACCATGGATAATCGCATTTTTTAAGACATTCCGCGTTGGGACAACCAGGCACTGGGTTGAGAAACGGAAGCAATTTTGGGCTTTTCCGCAGATTGCGCACCTGCCGGCGTCCAGCTTTGTTCAATCAAAGCCTGTGCCACCCAACCGGCGGCCTCTTGGACGTGGGGGTCCGTGGAACCAGCCAAATCCCGCTGGGGATCGAAGCGGTTTTGAACGAAGTGGGTGTCGAATTGACCCGAGGTAAAATCCTCGTGCTGAAGTACAAAACGGGCAAAAGGCAGGGTCGTTTCACACCCCACAATAACGTATTCGTCGATGGCCCGGATGGCGCGTGCCAACGCCAACTCGCGGGTGGCGGCATGCACCACCAGTTTGGCAATCATGGGGTCGTAGTAAATGGGGACGGTGGTTCCTTGTTCCATACCGTCGTCCACGCGGATTCCCGGTCCTTGGGGACGCTTGTAAACTTGGAGGGTGCCAATGTCCGGAACAAAATTCTGGCGGGCGTCCTCGGCATAGACCCGGATTTCCACCGCATGGCCGTGGATGTGCAGGTCTTCTTGGGCAAAAGACAAAGGATGGCCTTCCGCAATGCGCAGTTGTTCGCGGACCAAATCCACCCCGGTAATCATTTCGGTTACCGGATGTTCCACCTGCAACCGGGTATTCATTTCCAAAAAGTAGAAGGCCCCGCTGGCGTCAAAAATAAACTCGACGGTCCCCGCACCTACGTAGCTGCATGCCTGGGCAACGCGAACAGCGGCCTCCCCCATCTGGGCACGCAGTTCCGGCGACAAAACAACAGACGGCGCCTCTTCAATGACCTTTTGGTGCCGACGCTGAATGCTGCATTCCCGTTCAAACAGGTGCACCGTGTTTCCGTGTTGGTCTGCCAAGACCTGGACTTCAATGTGACGCGGCGAAGCCACGTACTTTTCCATAAAAACCGATCCGTTGCCAAAAGCCGAAACCGCCTCGTTGATGGCCAAATGCATTTGCTCTTCAAAATCTTCCAATCGGTGGACAATGCGCATGCCCTTTCCTCCCCCTCCGGCTGCCGCCTTGATTAAAATGGGAAAACCGATGGACTGGGCCAATTCCTTGGCATGGGCCACATCGTCAATGGGAGTATCTGTGCCTGGAACCAAGGGGACTCCAAAGGGCTTCACCGCCTGCTTCGCGCTCAATTTGTCTCCCATCACGCGAATGGCGTGGGGATTTGGGCCTACAAACGCAATGCCCATGGAACCGCAGAGTTCGGCAAATTCAGCGTTCTCACTCAGAAAACCATAGCCCGGATGGATGGCGTCGGCCCCAGAAACTTTGGCCACGCGAATCAACTCGTCCATTTTGAGGTAAGACTGGGAACTGGGCGATGGACCAATGAAATAGGCCTCGTCGGCAAACAAAACATGCGGCGCCGTGCGGTCGGCATCCGAATACACGGCCACGGTTTTGATGCCCATTTCTTTGGCGGTTCGCATTACCCGAAGGGCAATTTCTCCCCGGTTGGCCACCAACAAGGTCTTTATTGTGCGCATTCCTACTATTTTCCTGCAAAGTACGGAAGGAATCCTAACTTTGGCGGCATGGAATTGTACTTGGACTCCGCCGATGTGCGGGAAATTGACGCCGCCTTTCAATGGGGCTTTTTGGCGGGGTTAACCACTACCCCCACTTTTATGCACCGCGAGGGGATTACCGACGTGGATGCCGCGGTGGTAGCCCTGTCGCAAAAAGTGCCCATCCTGCAGATTGAAGCCCTGGGACAAACCGCCGATGCCATTGTGGCCGAGGCCTACCGGCAGGAGGCTCTGGGACTTAAGCGGGACCAAACCGTTTACAAAATCCCCGTTTCGCTGGAAGGGGTTAAAGCGTGCAAAAAATTGACGAGCGAAGGCTTTTTGGTCAATGTGCACTTGGTCTACACGGTGCAACAGGCCTACATGGCGCTGAACGCCGGAGCCACCTACGTTTGCCCGCTTGTTGGACGGCTGCAGGACCAAGGCACCGATGCCCTGGCCCTTGTGTCCGACTGCGTGGACGTCGTAGACCGGTATGGGTACGACGCCAAAATCATGTTTTCCTCTGTTCGCTACCCGGAACACGTGCGAAACGCCCTCCAAGCCGGAGCCCACGCGGTTACGGTTCCGTACAAAATCCTTACCCAACTGACCCAAAACCATTTCACCGAGCTGGGCACCAAGCAGTTTGAAGAACACACCCGCTTGGTTTCTTTGCGCGTGGCCGAAGTCATGCAAACGCCGCCACCCGTGGTGAGCGCTCAATTGGCTGTTTCCGACGCCTTACTCCCCATGAACCTCGGCGGACTCGGCGCAGTGGCCTTGATTGATGCATCCGGACGGCCGGTGGGCGTGTTTACCGATGGAGACCTGCGCCGGTTGATGGAGCGCGAAGGCGCCAACGGGTTGCAAAAATCCCTGGACGCCTGGGCGCAAAACGCCCCGCGAACGGTAGAGGCCAGCGCTTTGTTGCGGGAGGCCGCAGACGTCCTCAAGTCGGCCCAAGTGGACCAACTCATCGTTGTGGAAGGCGGTGCAGCGGTTGGCATGCTGGACATTCAGCACGTCTTGGGATAAGGGAGTTTTCTCCTTCGCGCGCTTCCGTGCGGCGAATCAAATAAAAAAGGGGTGCCTCTGCGAGGCACCCCTTTTTTGTTGGGATAAAAAACGCCGAACCTACTTGGCTACGCTCACCGCACGCATTTCGCGGATTACGGTTACCCGAACCTGACCGGGGTAGGTCATTTCGTTTTGGATTTTTTGCGAAATATCGAAGGCAATGGTAGACGCTTCGGCATCGTTAACGCGCTCGGATTCCACCATCACCCGCAGTTCTCTTCCGGCGTGGATGGCGAAGGCCTTGCTAACGCCTTTGAAGGCCATGGCAACCTCTTCCAATTCTTTGAGGCGTTGCATATAGGACTCCGCTTGCATGCGCCGCGCACCGGGACGAGCGCCGCTAATGGCGTCGCACACCTGAACGATGGGCGAAATCAACGAGGTCATTTCAATTTCGTCGTGGTGGGCCCCAATGGCATTGCATACATCCGGTTTTTCGCCGTATTTCTCCGCCATTTGCATTCCTAGGATTGCGTGCGGCACGTCGGTTTCCTCAAAGGGAACCTTGCCAATGTCGTGGAGGAGTCCTGCGCGTTTTGCGATTTTCGGATTGAGTCCTAACTCGCTGGCCATAACCGCTGAAAGCTTTGCAACTTCGCGTGAGTGTTGAAGCAAGTTTTGGCCGTAGGAACTGCGGTACTTCATCCGGCCTACCATGCGGACCAATTCCGGGTGCAACCCGTGAACGCCCAATTCAATCGTAGTGCGCTTGCCCAATTCGATGATTTCCTCTTCGATTTGCTTGCGCGTTTTCTCTACCACTTCTTCGATGCGTGCCGGATGAATCCGCCCGTCTTGCACCAAACGGTGCAACGAGAGGCGGGCAATTTCCCGACGAACCGAGTCAAAGCAAGACAGAATGATCGCTTCCGGCGTGTCGTCTACAATGATTTGAACGCCTGTCGCCTCTTCCAAGGCTCGGATGTTCCGCCCTTCGCGGCCAATGATGCGTCCCTTGACGTCGTCGTTGTCGATGTGAAAGACACTTACGGCGTTTTCTGACGCTTGTTCGGTGGCGATCCGCTGAATGGTTTGGATGACCACTTTCCGGGCTTCGTTGTTGGCGGTAAGCTTGGCTTCTTCCAAGGTATTCTGCACAAACGATGCAGCCTCCGTGCGGGCTTCGGCACGAATGGCTTCCAGCATCTGGGAACGGGCTTCGTCGGCCGTGATTCCTGACAAGGATTCCAACTTTTCCACTTGTTGACGATGAATCCGCTCCAAATCGTCGGATCGTTTTTCGTTCGCTTCCAGCTTGCGCTGCAGGGCTTCTTCCAAACGCTTGACTTCTTTCTCCGCACGACGCACTTCTTCTTGCTGGCGGTGGAAATCGTTTTGCGATTCGCGTAACCGGCTGGATGCTTCGGTAATCTTGGCATCCCGCTGGCGGACTTCTTTTTCGTGGGTCTCCTTGAGTTCGAGGAAGCGCTCTTTGGCTTGGAGCATTTTGTCCCGTTTGATGGCCTCCGCTTCTTGGGTGGCTTTCTCTACAATTCCGGCGCCTTTCCGAACCGCCATGCGCTGAGACAGGGAATAACCGCCTGCACCGCCTGCGATCAACCCGATTAAAACATACATTACTACCATGGAGGCAACTTCGATTAGGTTAAAAAAAACCGCACCGGCGAGTTGTCTAAACCGCGAGGAGGCAAGCGGGGAGGCGCCTCTACCGATTCGGGCTTCCTGGCAAGCAGGCATGCTCTAGGCGGTTGACAGACACCCCCAAAGACGTGACTGTTCGGTTTAGCAATGCGACCGGTGCGGAAAAGGTTTGCTTAACGCAGCGCCTCTGCCAATCGATTGTTCAGGATTTCCAGTGTTTTTACCGTTTCCGATTCCGAATTTTGCTCCCCCGACCGCAAGGCCAATACCTGGTTGGTCATTTGGAGGGCACACATGGCCAGGGCATCTTGTTTGTCCTGGACCGCATATTTTTCTTCAAAACGCGAAACGGCATCTTGAATCAAGGCCACCGCCTGGCGCACCCGCTCCTCTTCATTGCGTGCAATGGTCAGGGGGTACACCCGTTGGGCGATGTTCACTTTGATTTTTAACTGGTCTTCCACGATCATCAACCGATGTTATGCATTGAGCCGTGCCAAGCACGTGTTGATTTCCCGCACCCATTCGTTGATTTTGGTCTTCAGAGCAGCCCGATCTTCCTCAGATCCGCCCGCACCTTGGGCCAAACGCAACCGTTCGTTCTCCGACTGCAAGGTTTTGGCATCGGCCGCCAACTGGGACAAACGCCCCTCGGTATCCGTTACCAAAGCCGACATGCGTTCCAACTCCGCAACCGCGACCCCATAGCGCTCCAACAGCGTATCCAGCTGCTGAAGAACGTGTTGAGAGAGGGGTTGGTTGTTGGACATGGTCAAAGCTCGAATTTTACAAAGATAGCAAATCTTCGGCGTACCTTACGTCCTGTGAAAGCTCGGTTTTTACCCTTTCTTGTGGCGGGATGGACGGCCGTTTCCTTATGGGGCCAATCGCCTCACAATCGGCCCATTGCATACCCACCTCTGGCCCCGCCCCTCTTTGTGTCGGGCACCTTTGGGGAGTTGCGAAACAACCATTTTCATGCCGGAATCGATCTTCGAACCAACGAGGAAGTTGGCAAACCGGTATTTGCGGTGCAAGACGGATTTGTAAGCCGCATCAAGGTCTCGCCCATCGGATATGGCCTAGCCATCTACTTGGATCATCCTTCGGGGCACACGTCGGTGTATGCCCATTTGGATCGCTACGACGGTGCCATTGCCGAATGGGTGCTGCAAACCCAGGTGAAAAATCGGTTTTGGGAATTGGACACCTTGCTTCCCCCCGGACTTTTGCCGGTACAGGGGGGCGAGCGCATTGCCACCAGCGGAAATTCAGGCGGGTCTGCGGGGCCCCATGTCCATTTTGAACTACGCGAAACCCAATCCGAACACCCCCTAAACCCTTTGCTGTACGGCTTGGAAGTGGTGGATGAATTGCCGCCCGTGCTTCGTGCTCTCTACTTCCAGGATGCGCTTGGAACCCGAAAACAGGTGCCAGTTCTATCGCCCGAAGGCCGCAGGCTGTCGGACACCGTTTCCTTTGCGGCGCCACTTGGCGTGGTGCTGGATGCCGAAGACCTGATGCAACCCAACGGACCCAAAAACGGACTGTATAAAGGGGTGCAAAAGGCGTCCAATGCTTTGCCCTTTGGCTTTTGCTTTGATTTATTTGATTTTGCAGATGGTCGTGCGGTAAACGCCACGCACGATGCCGCCCTCTTTGCCCAAACCGGCAAACGGATGTACCGCATGTACCGCCAACCCTACCACCCCGGGCCCTCCTTCTCCCCTGCCGAATGGCTGCCTTCCGATGCTGCAAGCACCGGTCGAATTTATGCCTCTCCCGGGGAAACGGTGCGGGTGGTTTGGCGTGTTGAAGATGTTTTGGGGCAATCCGACTCCGTTTGGGCCTACCTCCGTTGTGTTCAAGCCTCCCCGTGGACGGCACCGGAATTGCCTGTTGCGGACACCCTTTCCATTTCCCGTTGGTCCCTCGCTTGGGGGAAAGAGTCGTTCTACCGAAAAACCGACGTTTCCTTGCGGGAGCAAAGCGATGGGGTGCACCTGCAATGGTCCGGCCCCGCCCACTCCCCTCTCCGGCTGTACCCCCATAGAACCGCCGACCGTCCCCAATTCCTGGTATGGACGA
>Ga0164293_10001118_pt1 | contig 22464 bp, 19 predicted proteins | sample GEODES118metaG_FD_111487 | JGI IMG/M metagenome (GOLD analysis project Ga0164293, IMG submission 111487) | Eutrophic lake water microbial communities from Lake Mendota, Wisconsin, USA - GEODES118 metaG | ecosystem: Environmental > Aquatic > Freshwater > Lake | place: USA: Lake Mendota...
AGCTTTGGTCAGGTTGTGCTTACGCTTAGTAGATTTCTTCGTAAGGATATGGCTTTTGAAAGCATGTTTCCTCTTGATTTTGCCGGTACCGGTGAGGGTAAACCGCTTTTTTGCACTGGATTTAGTTTTTACTTTTGGCATTTTGCTGTATTTATAGTTGTTGAACTCACTTTTTACCCGGCTTAGGCGCAATGAAAATATTCATTCGCTTTCCTTCCAGTCTTGGCATCTGTTCCACGATCCCTACATCTTCCAAAGCCTGAGCAAACTTTAAAAGCAACATTTCTCCACGCTCCTTGAACACAATACTTCGTCCCACAAAGTGTACGTATGCTTTTACTTTAGCTCCTTCCTTTAGAAAACTGATGGCATGCTTCAACTTGAAATTGAAATCGTGGTCATCTGTATTCGGTCCAAATCGAATTTCTTTTAAAACAACCTTCGCTGCATTCGCTTTGATCTCCTTCTGCTTCTTCTTCTGCTCAAACTTAAACTTCGCGTAATCAATGATCTTACATACCGGAGGATCTGCGTTTGGAGAGATCTCGACTAGGTCTAGATCGTTCTCCTGAGCAAGTTGAATGGCTTTTTCTGTGAGAAGCACGGCATTACCGCCTTCCACAAAATCACCCACTACACGCACCTCACGAACTCTGATCTTTTGATTGATCTTGTAAGGCTCTTCTTGTCTACCCCTTGGTTGATACGGTCTTTGATTCAAGTTAGCTGTTTTTGATTTAATTAATTTGGCCTGCAAATATCGGAATTATTTCGAATCCAAAAAATGGAATCCCATTTCTAGCTTATTCTTTGGCCAATGATTCTGAAATAATCCCCTTAAAATACTGAATAAACTCCTCAGGACTGAAAACTCCCAGGTCTCCTTGACCATGCTTTCGCACGGCTACTTTTCCTTCCTCCTGCTCTTTTTCGCCCACAATAAGCATGAATGGCACTTTTCGAACTTCTGAATCTCGGATCTTACGTCCAATCTTCTCATCCCGATTGTCTATTGTTCCCGTAATTCCCGCCTCATCCAATATTCCTTTCAATTCTTCTGCGTAGGAAATAAATTTTTCTGAAATCGGTAAAATATTGATCTGTTCGGGTGCCAACCATAGCGGGAAGTCACCCGCACAGTGCTCAATAAGCACGGCTACGAAGCGCTCCAAGGAACCAAACGGTGCTCTGTGAATCATTACAGGGCGATGCTTTTGGTTGTCCGAACCAATGTATTCCAACTGGAAACGATCTGGAAGTTGGTAGTCGACCTGGATGGTACCCAACTGCCATTTTCTACCCAAAGCGTCCTTCACCATAAAGTCTAGCTTCGGTCCATAAAATGCTGCCTCACCCAATTCAGTTACAGTCTCCAAACCCTTCTCGGCAGAGGCTTCAATGATGGCAGCTTCAGCCTTGTCCCAGGCTTCATCCGACCCGATGTACTTCTGCTTGTTTTCTGGGTCACGCAAGGAAATCTGAGCAGTGTAATCACTAAATCCTAAGGCTTTAAAGACATAAAGCACCAAGTCAATTACTTTGATAAACTCCTCTTTTACCTGATCCGGACGGCAAAAGATGTGTGCATCATCCTGAGTAAATCCTCGAACACGGGTCAAGCCATGCAATTCCCCACTCTGCTCGTAGCGGTACACAGTACCAAACTCAGCATAGCGAATCGGCAAGTCCTTGTAAGATCTTGGCTTGTGCTTGTAGATCTCGCAGTGATGGGGACAGTTCATCGGCTTCAATAGAAATGCCTCTCCCTCGTGTGGTGTGGTGATAGGCTGAAAGGAGTCCTTACCATATTTCTCGTAGTGACCGGAAGTTTCGTACAAGGCCTTGTGGCCAATATGCGGGGTGGTCACTTGCTGATAGCCTGACTTGTCTTGGGCCTTTTTCATGAAATTGATCAAGCGCTCTCTCAAAAGGGTTCCCTTTGGCAGCCAAAGTGGAAGACCCATTCCTACCTTTTCAGAAAAAGTAAACAACTCCAATTCACGACCCAACTTGCGGTGATCTCGTTTCTTTGCTTCCTCCAAAAGGGTCAAATAATCCTTCAGCTCCTGTGCCTTGGGAAACGTTACCCCATAGATACGGGTAAGCATCTTACGCTTCTCATCCCCTCTCCAATACGCTCCAGCGATGTTGGTGAGCTTCACTGCTTTAATAAATCCTGTGTTTGGAATATGTGGACCACGGCAGAGATCGGTAAAATTGCCTTGCTCGTAAAACGTGATCGTTCCGTCTTCCAATCCTTCCAAAAGGTCAAGCTTGTATTCGTCTCCCTTTTGCTGGAAATAGCTTACTGCCTCCTTTTTGGAAATCTCCTTTCGGATATAATCAGACTTGAGTTTTGCCAACTCAAGCATTTTGTTCTCGATTTTCTCTAGCTCCTCCCCGTCCAACTTGTGGTCGCCGAAGTCAACGTCGTAGTAAAAGCCTGTTTCAATGGAGGGTCCAATGCCCAACTTAACCCCAGGATACAAGTCCTCCAAGGCCTCTGCCATCAAGTGCGCCGAGGAATGCCAAAAGGTGCTCTTGCCATCTAGATCGTTCCAGGTTAGCAATTGCAAGGTGGAATTGCTGTGGATTGCACGCGAAGCATCCCAAACCTCCCCGTTTACTTTGGCTGCAAGTACATTCCGAGCCAAACCCTCGCTGATACTTGCAGCAATCTGTAGTCCGGTAATGCCTTGTTCGTACTCCCTCACCGAACCATCGGGAAGGGTAATTTGAATGTGTTGTGACATGTTGTTTTATTTACTGCCTATACAAACAGGCTGTGATTTATCCTGCAAATATGCACAAAAGCTAGGCTCAATGGAAAAATTTGACAGGGAAAGCAGGAAACTTTTCCTTACAAAATTACCTGTGCACTCACCTTAACGATGAAAGGTCGAGCTTCGGGACTATCCAAATAGCTCATGCGGTGAAAGAAATCCACTCTAAAAAAGCGGAAGATATTTTCAATGCCATAACCCAGTTCCACATAGGGCACCTTGGGATCCAGTCGACCAAAGGACTCCAGAAAACGACCATTTGGAGCAGTTTGAGGTAGATTCAATAGGTTTTGTTCTTGTACCGAACCCATCAATACGTTGGCATTGCCCACCAAGCGCCACTTCAACTTCTTAATCAAGGGAATGGAATTGAAAAGGAAGCCCTCAAAGGATTGTCGGTAACGCAAACTCATGAACTGATCTGAGGCAAACTCATTAAAATTCATCGTATTGAATGCTGCCGTAGTGTAAAAAAAGGTTTCGTTGCCCAAATGGTTTTTCAACAAAGGATACGGTACTTCACCCCAGATTTTTCCAGCATCCAATTCGTAACGTCCTACCCCCAATAGTCCCAAATTGATGCGATGGTAAAGGTAAAAATTGAGCTTGGTGTAGTTCAAAGAAGCTCCTAGGGCCTGTATCCCTTGCGTGTAATTCAATTCCACAATCGGCCATTTGCTCGATCCCAAAGAGGCTCTCGTGTTGTCATTGATCAGAATGATTTCGTCCCGACCATAGCGGATGCCTGTGCGTATTTCGGTGGTTTGAAAGTTTGTGCGCAAGACCTTGGATCCTTGTTCGTAGTAGTAAAAGTCAAACAGGGGATCAAATTGACTCTTGTTCAAACTTGAGGTTACTAAGAATCCCTTGAAAATCTCCCGTTGGAAAGTAAACCGCTGATTGGTCGACACAAAAGGTCTACGGAGTGTTCCAAACCGGCTTGCAGCCAAGAAAATCGAATTGCCTTCTAGATTCTCCATCTCCAAGCCCACTTGATCCAATTCACGGCCCACTCGCACGCCAAGGGTGGTCCAATGCTTCCGAGAGAGAATCCAGGTCGATCCAATTTTATATTTCCACCGCTGATCTACGGTCCCATAAGCTCCATACCCCTCAATCAAGAATTTGTTGGAAAAGGAATAGTTCGTTCGCAACCCAAAACCAAATCGCAAGCCTTCCACATTGTTGTAGTTGCCAAACTCGGTCCAGGGGCCCAAATCCAACTTTTTGACAGGAAGGTAGCCTGTGGCAAAAAACTTTAAGCTTTCGGAATAGAAGCGGATGATTGGGATTCTTTTGAGTGTATCGACCATTTGCAATACAGCCAGCTCCTCCTCACTCAATGGATCAGGACGACGTTCTTTCCAATAGTCGGCAGAAACTTGGTTGAAATCCGGCTTCAACACCACTGCCTGGTCAAAAAAGGCCGTTTCCATGGGCTGATTGACCACAATACTATCCGTAGCAGTATAGAACTTGGCCAAAAGACCAGCCGAATTCTCCGTCACTTGCCCGATTTTAAGCAGCACGCGAGTTTTCGCGGGCATCAAAGCGCCTGCAGCCGTAGGAATCAGTTCTTGTTGAATTTTGATTCGATCAACAAAATTCAGATTGGCAGCCTTAGAGATAGTTAAGTCTACCTGCTTGAGGGAATAATCGGCCTTTTTGATCCAAATCGTTCCCGTAAAGGCCAAGTCCTGTTCCCGACGAGGATATACCTGAAGCTTGTAGCAGCTATCCTGACCTACTAGTACCTCCTCAAGCAAGTCGTAGTCGTAATAGGTTTTCCAGCCGTCCGCAATGGGAGAAATAAAATCCTTGTTGAGGATGGACAACCAATTTTTGTAAAAATTATACTCCTGAAATACGGATCCTGTGATCTGTGAGGTGGTAGAGCCGTCGGTGATGCCTACTCCGGTTACTTTGGTCTTTTCAATGACCTCCTTGCGCAGCTCGGGATTGTTGCGGTAGTAAAACGAGGATACGGTCTCTGAGAAAAACACCGGCAATATCTTCTCCCCTTCCTCGTTGGTGAGCTGCCGAATGCTATCCAAGACTGCTGTCACCGAGCGAACCGATTTTCGTTGGTTGAACTCCTCGGAGAGGTTATCGATGTCTACCTCAATTTTGGTGTAGTTTTTTGATTGATAGGCATCCAAACTTCGTTTGTCATACAGCTTTCGCTTTTCCACTGCCTTGCGGATCACTTCAAAGGCAGGGTTTTCTCCTGCTTCAAACACGAAGGTACCCAAGTCAAAAGCAACAGGCCAAAGTTGAAAGTTGATCGTTTGGGTAGCTTCCTTGGTCAATACCTTTGACTGCGTTGCATAACCCAGATAGGTGACACTTAAACTATCTGCGAGGCTTGAAACCTGCAAAAAGTAATTTCCTTCAAAATCTGTGGTAATCCCGGATGTTTTTCCTTTTTGAAAAACGCTTGCAAAAGCGATTGGATCGCCAGTTTCTGCATCCGTCACTTTTCCCTTGAGGGTAAATTGACCGAACGAAACTGAGGACCAGAGAAAGAAGAATCCTAAAAATAAAAATCGAAGCATAAGTCGGGAAACAGGTCGTTCCATTGTGGCTGCAAAGTTAGGAGATATTTTTGAGCTGCTCTTTTTATAAGCAAAACATCTCCTGAATGACTCAAAAGACTGATTTTTGTCATAAAGAGTTCAATTTTTGGAGCCAAAAGGGGTATTTATTTTTGGATAGTTTATATTTATTTCAACTTTTTTAATGATGCTACACGACGTTATTTTTGTGGGCGGTGGAATTGTCGGGCTTGCTACAGCCTACAAGCTGATTGAAGCTCGACCTGATTTAAAAATTGCCATACTGGAGAAAGAAAGTCAGCTTGGATCGCACCAAACTGCCAATAACTCCGGTGTAATTCATTCTGGACTGAATTACAAGCCCGGTTCCCTCAAGGCAATCCATTGCATCAAAGGCTACCATGAACTGCTGAATTTTTGCCAAGAAGAACGAATCCCTTACGAAATCACCGGTAAGGTGGTAGTGGCCACAGGTGAGTCTCAAAAACCAGGCTTGAACCTGCTTTTGGAAAGAGCACTGCAAAATGGATTGGTTGGAACACGAAAAATAACCCCAGATGAGCTCAAAGAATACGAACCCCACTGCATTGGTGTGGCTGCGATTCATGTTCCTCAAACAGGAATCGTAGATTACTTAGAGGTAGCCCTAGCCTTTGGAAGAAAGATCAGGCAGCAGGAAGGAGGTATTTTTTTAGGTCATAAAGTATTGGAAATAAATCAAAAGGATTCAATTAATTACATTGAAACTTCAAATGAAACTTTCCAATCTAAGTTAGTCGTCAATTGCGCCGGTCTATATTCAGATAAAGTAGCTCGAATGAATGACGAATCCATCAACGATATTAAAATCATTCCTTTTCGAGGGGAATACTTCAAGCTCAAAGCAGAAAGCGAGTATTTGGTCAAAAACCTAATTTACCCCGTTCCAGAACCCAACTTCCCCTTCCTCGGGGTACACTTTACGCGAATGATCCATGGAGGAATAAAAGCAGGTCCAAATGCCATACTTGCTTTTAAACGGGAAGGCTACCGAAAAAACCAAGTGAATCTTGCTGAGCTTGCAGAGACCTTGACTTGGCCAGGGTTTCGAAAGGTAGCAGGCAAATACTGGAAAACAGGCTTGGAAGAATTGTACCGCTCTTTTTCAAAATCTGCCTTCACCAAGGCCTTGCAAGAGCTGATCCCTGAAATCCAAGAGTCTGACCTCGTTGCGGGAGGTGGAGGGGTTCGTGCTCAGGCTTGTGACCGCTCAGGTGGTCTTTTGGATGACTTTGCCATCCGTGAATCTGAGTTCTCCATCAATGTACTCAACGCACCTTCACCAGCTGCTACCAGCTCACTAGCCATTGGGGGGGTTGTGGCAGAAATGGTACGCAAACGTTTCTAACCGATATTTTCTTTTCTACGCTCGTTTAATTCCTCAAGATTGGGTTAGAAATTCAAGGAGCCGGTATTCTGCGTAGTTGAATTCTGAACTCGGAATAGTAAATCCGGTATGCCCTCCCCTTTCGGGCATCTCTAAAAATAGTAATTCACTAGACTTTGCAAATGCTACCGGGTAACATTCTTCACCCAATAAGGGGTCATTTTTGGCATTTAAAATTAACGTGGGTATCCCAATGTCCTGGATTCGGGTATGTGGGCTGGCCTGCTCGTAAAAGTCAGCAGCATCTTTGAATCCATGCAGCTTGGCCGTGAACTCGGTATCAAATTCATCGAAATTGCGGACCTGGGGCAAGCGATCCAGATCCACCAAACCAGGGAATTGCTTCCCTTTGGCTTCCATTTTCTTCTTCAGCTTGCCCATAAACTTGCGTGCATAAAAGGTATTGGTGGGTCGCCGTAGGGTGGCTGCACTGGATGGCAGGTGAACAGGCGTAGAATATACCGCAGCACGCTGGATCAATGGAGAAAGGTTTTTGCCCTGTTGTCCGAGGTAATTCAACGTTTGAGCACCTCCCATGCTGATTCCTGATAGAAATATCCCGGCATAACTCGTCTTGCTCAGCACATACTTGACGACAGTATCCAAATCATAGGCAGATCCGTGGTGGTACAAGATGGGTTGGCGATTGATTTCACCCCCACAGGAGCGATTGTTCCAAACGAGTACATCGATTTCTTTTTGGTTAAACAACTTGACCAATCCCCGTGCATAATGCCGCTGCGAATCACCTTCCAACCCATGGGAAACTAGGAGCAATTGCTTACCTCCAACCTTAGACCAATCCAAATTCAAAAAATCCGAATCAGGCGTTTCGATTTGCTCTCTTTCGTAGGTCACCCCTTCCACCTTCCGCCAGATGCTTGGTAAAATAGTTTCGAAATGCCCATTTAGGTAAAAAAACGGGGGATTAGCGTAGGAAGTAGCAAGTATAGGCATGGAAATCGTGAGAAAACTTCAAATCAACTTCATCTTTAATTAACCTTGAAGCGAGGGTAATCAACTAATTTTCAACTCATTAATGAACTCATAGGATTTTAGAGTTAAAGGGGATTAAATTTCAAAAAGAAGGCAATGCGTATTGCCTTTTTTTTATGCCCGATTCCTTCCAAAAAGGGTTAGGATACTACATTTTCAAACTTTCCTTGGCAGAAATACCAGCCAAGTACCCAGTGGTCCAAGCCGCTTGAAAATTGAACCCTCCCGTGATGCCATCCAAATTCAATACCTCCCCTGCAAAATAAACCCCCGGATGAACCTTGCTCTCAAGGGTTTCGGGGTTGATTTCATCTAACACCAAACCTCCAGCGGTGACAAACTCCTCTTTAAATGTAGTTTTTCCTTGGATGCCTACCGAATAGCAGAAAAGACACTGCACAAGTTTGTTGATCAACTTCTTGGAAAGCTGTCCATAAAGTTGGGCTTCGGAAACCTCGGCTTTGCTGCAAAAATGCTCCCAAAGCCGCGTAGGGACCCCAAATAGGGAATTGGAAACCACTTTTTTGTTGGGATGAAGCTGCGCATAGCTACCGAGTTGCTCTGCATAATCCTGCTCACCGAGATCTGCATTCCATTGAATGATGGCTCGGGCTGTGTACTGCTTCTCATGGAGCCAGTCTGCTCCAAATGCAGAGAGCTTGAGCACTGCAGGCCCACTAATGCCCCAATGGGTGACCAAAATCGGACCACGGTAACTTAGTTTTGTCCCCTCCAATTTGACCACCGCATCCCCCATCGAAATACCCATCAGTTCGCGAATGGGTTCCTGCGGTGTATTGAAGGTAAAGAGTGAAGGGATTGGCTTTATAATATTATGCTTCAATAACTTAAGAAATTCATAGGAACTCAAATTAGGATGCCCTCCAGATGCTACAATCACCTTGGAGACGGATACATCCCCTGCATCAGTTTGCAAACTAAATCCAACATCCGTGGATCGAATTGCCTTGATTCCAGTAGAAAGTTTCAATCGAACCCCAAGTCGCTTGGCTTCCTGCTCCAGCACATCTACGATACTTTGAGAGGTATTGCTCTTTGGAAATACTCGCCCATCGTCTTCGGTTTTTAGAGCTACACCACGAGATTCAAACCAGGTAAATGTGTCTTCTATGGAAAAATGCGCAAAACCCTTCTTTAAAAATTTCTCTCCTCGGGGGTAATTTTTGACCAGTTTGGAGATTTCCATCGGACGATGGGTCACATTGCAGCGTCCCCCACCAGAGATTTTAACTTTGGAGAGTACTTTTGGAGATTTTTCAAAAAGGAGCACCTCGATTCCAGGTCCACTTGCGTGAATAGCAGCAAAATAGCCTGCAGCTCCCCCACCAATGACAGCAATTTTCACCCCTTATCCAGTTGATTCGGGAGTAAAATTAAAGCTCTTTTTTGAGATCAATCGATTTTTTCTTGACCGACAAACTTCTAGTTGCGTACTTGCTACAAATTACGCCCAATTGAGACCCTTACTCCTTTCCCTAGTTCTTCTGCTAAGCTTGTTTACTGTAGCGCCTTTGGCAGCCACAGCACAGGTAAACCTTGGCCAAACGGACCGTTGGATGAAAGGGGCAATGGCAGCGATGGAACGGAGCGACTACCAAACCGCCAACTCCATTTTCCGGAACCTTATTGATTCAGGGCTGCCCCTACCTGAAGAGATGCCCTATTATTTTTCGGAAACGCTTTTCAAATTGGGCCAATATGACAATAGCCAAAACTTCCTCAACAAGTACTTGGAATTAACTGGCTTTACGGGGCAAAATTACGAATACGCAGTTCGGCTGAAGGAAAAATTAAAGGAGCCCATAGCTCAAATACTCGCCTGCGAACTATGTGATCGTCGTGGATACCGCTATGCTCCTTGCCCACTGTGTGATGGAAACAAACAGATTGAACAAGCCTGTGCATATTGTAAAGCAAATGGAATCGTGGGCTGCAGCCGATGTGGTGCTTCAGGCATGATCAAAAAAATGAATGTCTTCAACATCATGGAGTTTTTTGAATGCGAGCGTTGTGCAGGAAAAGGTCGTCTGACCTGCCCAACCTGCGGAGGTAGCGGAAAAGAAGTAAGCGCCTGCAAAAACTGTGAGGGCTCAGGAAAGACTGCCTCTGCTGATTTATGCAATCATGAGGAGCATGTACATGCTGCTCCTGCGAAGAAATAGGTTTGTGGAGTAGTCAACAGATGACAGTTCACAGTCGACGGCTTATTTTCTAGATCTTCAAACCCTTATTACCTGGGTTTAACCTGAATAAAGTGGAATTGCCTCTAGTTCGTTTTAAGCTTAAACGGCAACATTATTCTCCCTTAAAGCGTCATTCAAGGAAGTTTTTAGATCTGTGGAAGCTTTTCGCTGTCCAATGATCAGCGCGCAAGGTACTTGATAGGTTCCAGAAGGAAATTGCTTGGGGATAGTTCCAGGAATCACCACCGAACGAGGAGGCACCATACCCTTGTATTCCACTGGAGTAGCACCGGTGACATCGATAATCTTAGAGCTTGCAGTGAGGGTCACTCCTGCCCCAATGACTGCTTCTTTTCCAATACGAACTCCTTCTACAATGATCACTCGGCTTCCAATAAAGGCGCCATCTTCTACAATCACTGGAGCGGCTTGAACGGGTTCGAGTACCCCACCGATGCCTACCCCCCCACTCAAATGCACGTTTTTACCAATCTGAGCACAAGAGCCTACCGTCGCCCAGGTGTCCACCATGGTTCCGGAATCTACATAGGCGCCAATATTCACATAGCTTGGCATCAGGATCACACCGGAAGCTAGAAAAGCGCCGTAACGGGCCACCGCATGAGGTACCACACGAACACCCTGTGCTGCATAGTTGGTTTTCAAGGCCATTTTGTCGTGAAACTCAAAGGGACCTACTTCGATGGTTTCCATTTTTTGGATGGGAAAATACAAAATCACCGCTTTTTTGATCCAGTCATTGACCGTCCAGTCCCCATCTTCCGATGGACTTGCTACGCGCAATTTTCCAGTGTCCAAATCGGCAATGATGCTTCGAATGGCATCTTGGGTTGTCGTCTCTTTGAGCAATTCACGGTTGTCCCAAGCTGCTTCAATTGTTGATTTTAAGTCCATCTGTGTTCTAGTTCTAGTAGGTTCTTGTCCCCCAATTTCCATGTTTTCCACTGCAGAAAGCAACCGGCTGGGGGTAGTTTTGAGAATACGAAACAAACAAATCCCTAGGGAACTTCATAGGTTTTTTTGAAGAAAGAGTACCCAGCCTCCCAAACAGTAACTCCACTACTCCCTTAATATTCACTGCAGCTATCCTGATTTTGGTGCTTATGGGAAGGCTGTAGTACCCTTTTTGGAGTCGGACGTACTAATTCTTTCCTACGGGAAATTGAGAGTATGTAGAACTGATTTGTGCATTGAAAATTTTTCTAAAATCCTTTTAATCAATTAAATAAGCACTTTTTTAGATGACTCTAGAATTAAATTGAGTGAAATCGAAACCGATTTTCCCCAGCAAAATTGAGTTTTCCACATTCGATTTAGTGTACCTAAACTTATTTTTTAGGACTATCTAATTTAATTTTTATATTTGCCTTATAAATCACCTACCCCATGGAGTTGACCACTGCCGAAGAGAATTACTTAAAAGCCATTTACCACCTTTCTGAGGAGGGCAAAAAATGCGTGTCTACCAACGACATCGCTGCCTCCATCCAGACCAAGCCCGCATCCGTAAGCGATATGCTTCGCAAGTTGGGCGAAAAAGAAGTCATCCAATACCGCAAATATTACGGCCTACAGATCACTCCCCTCGGCATGCGACTTGCCTTGCAAACGATCCGAAAGCACCGCCTTTGGGAAGTGTTTCTCGTGGACAAGTTGCACTTCGCTTGGGACGAGGTGCACGAGGTAGCCGAGCAACTGGAGCACATCCAATCTACCCTCCTCATCGAGCGCTTGGACGCCTACCTCAACTATCCCAAATTTGACCCACATGGGGATCCCATCCCCGATGCGTTTGGAGACGTTCGTTCCCGACCACGCATTGCCTTGCAGGAAATGGACATCGACCAATCCGGACAAATAGTCGCCGTCAAAGACAGTTCCCCAGCTTTCTTGCGCTACCTCGACAAGGTAGGTGCCTACATCGGTGCCCGCATCAAAGTCCTCGACAAGGTCGAGTTTGACGGTTCGGTCGAAATCCTCGTCGATCAAAAGAAAACCCTCTTCATGTCCAAAGACGTAGCCAACAACATTCTTGTCTTGACCTCATGAGTACCCTAAGACCACAACTATTTTTGGTTTTTGCCCTCAGCCTGAGTTGTGCGCTCTGGGGTTGTCGCTCCAATACGGAAACGACACGCAGCAAGCCGCTGATCGTGGCTACCACCAGTATCCTAGCCGATGGCATACAGCAGCTGGTGGGAGATCAGGCCGAGGTAGTTTCACTCATGCCTCCAGGAGTGGATCCACACCTTTACAAAGCTTCCGTGCGCGACTTAGACCTGCTCACCCAAGCAGATCTGGTGGTCTACCACGGACTCTACCTAGAAGGGAAAATGACTGAGATCTTTGAAAAGCTGGCCCTAAGCCAACCTCTGATAGATGTTTCCCAAGGAATCCCACAAGAAAAATTGATTCGCTCCGGTCCCGAAGCGCACAGTGTGGATCCCCACATTTGGTTTGACATTTCGCTCTGGTCGGCGGCATTGGCCTATGCTAGTGAGGAGTTACAACTTTGGCAACCTACCTGGAAGTCTGCTTTGCAGCAGAATACTGCTACCTACCTTCAGCAACTCGCAGCACTGGATCAGCGCACCCGAACCCAAGTGGCTGAACTCGTACGAAGCAAGCAGGTGCTGGTTACTGCTCACGATGCCTTTGCCTATTTCGGCAAGGCCTACGGGTTGCAGGTCTTCTCCCTGCAAGGACTCTCTACGCTAAGTGAACCCGGTCTACGGGACTTGACCCAACTGATCCAAGTGATCCAAACCTACCGCATCAAAGCCATTTTTGCCGAGCAAACCATCTCTCCAAAAGCCCTACAAGCAGTGGCGCGAGGTGCTGCCGAAAAAAACCAAGTGGTCAAACTTGCCGGACCACTCTACACAGACAGCCTCGATGCGCCGAATACACCTGCAGGCACCTATCTCGGCATGTTTGAAGCCAATCTCAACCTGATCTATACCCAATTACTCCCATGATCACGCAAGTATCCCATCCCGTCCTTGAAGTCCATGACCTGACCGTCAGCTACGAGCAGCATCCTGTGCTGTGGAATGTAGACCTGAGCTTACCTGCTGGCAAGCTTATCGGCATCCTTGGCCCCAACGGTGCGGGCAAGTCTACCCTGATCAAGTCCATCATGGGACTGATCACTCCCACTTCGGGCTATGTGAAGATTTTTGACAAGGCCCTGCCCGAGGTGCGAAGCCGCATCAGCTACGTGCCCCAGCGGGAGTCGGTGGACTGGAACTTTCCAGCTTCCGTCCTAGATGTGGTCGTCATGGGTACCTATGGGAAGCTGGGGCTTTTCCGCAGGCCAGGGAAAAAAGAAATCCAAATCGCTCAGGCAGCGCTGGAACAAGTGGGCATGACGGCCTTTGCTTCCAGACAAATCGCCGAGCTCTCCGGTGGGCAGCAGCAACGGGTATTTATCGCCCGAGCGCTTGCCCAGCAAGCAGATTTGTATTTGATGGACGAACCTTTTGCTGGCGTGGATATGGCCACCGAAACGGCCATTTTTCAGCTTTTACAAGAGATGGCCGCTGCAGGCAAGACCGTATTGGTGGTGCACCACGACATCCACTCTGCCATGAACTTCTTTGATTGGGTGATCATGCTCAACCTGCACCTGTTAGCCTCTGGACCCAAGGAACAGGTGATGACAGAGGAGCTGCTTCGCAAAACCTACGGAGGCAAGCTCAACCTGCTTACGCAAGTGACTGACTTGATCCGAAAGCAAGACTTTAACCCGCTCAAACGCTGATATGGAAGACTTTTTGTACTTCTTCACCTTTCAAGACCCCTCCATCACCTGGGTGGTCCTCGGCATCACCCTCCTGGGGATTGGCTCAGCCTATGTGGGTACCTTCTCCTTTTTGGACAAGAAAGCGCTGCTTGGTGATGCGATCTCCCATGCGGTGCTTCCAGGCATCTGCTTGGGCTTTGCGCTAGCAGGGGAAAAAGATCCCCGCTACATCGTCGCCGGAGCCTTCCTTTCTGGAGCGCTGGCAACTTTTTTAAGTTCCTGGCTCAAGAAAAATACCAAACTCAGCGAAGACAGCATCATTGCAAGCATCCTGTCCATCTTCTTTGGGATTGGCATTGTCTTTTTGACCGTACTTCAAAAATCAGGCAATCCCGAGATCGCTGGACTCAATTCCTTTATTTTTGGCAATGCCATCGGCATTGCAGAAACCGACCTGCTCCTGTATGGGGGTTTGTCCTTGACCATTATTCTGGTACTCAGTCTATTTTTGAAAGAGTTTCGATTGATGGTCTTTGATCCAAACTTTGGGAGAGCCATCGGTTTTCCCATCCAAAGAATCCGATTTGTGTTCAATGTGCTGATGATCCTAGCCGTTGTGATCGGCATTCAAGCCATCGGGGTAGTCCTTATGGCAGCGCTTCTCATCACCCCAGCAGCGGCAGCACGGTTCTGGACCAACCGACTCTCCACCTTATTGATTCTTGCCGGTCTATTTTCAGTGATTTCAGGAATTCTCGGTACTTACATCTCCTTTGTGATCCCACAGATGCCTACTGGGCCTTGGGTGGTGGTCTTTCTTTCCTTGATCGCCTTACTTTCCTTTCTTATCGCTCCCAAAAGCGGGCTTCTTCCTCGGCTATTTTCCCGCAGACGCTACGTAAAGCAGATGCACCGAGATCACCTGATGAAGGCACTTTACAAGGCCAAAGAGGCCAATCAGGAATGTTTGACCTTGGACGATATTCATGCGCTCTACCCTTTTCACCGAAGCGATATTCAACAGTCCTTGGCCCTGCTGCTCCGTCAGGGTTTTGTAGCTCAAACTCAAGAGGGGATTTCCTTGACTCCCAAGGGCGTATCCGATTCCATGCGGATTGTGCGCTTGCACCGCCTTTGGGAACTCTACCTCAACGAATTTCTCCACATTGCTCCAGACCACGTGCACGAGTCTGCCGAGCAGATGGAGCACCTCTTGACTCCTGAGTTGGAAGCACTTCTCGAGCAGCGCTTAAACTATCCTACCCTCGATCCTCACCAAGTTACCATCCCCCGAGAATCCCATGACCGTTGATACCAATGCCCTCCTTATTATCCTGACCGGATCCCTTATTGCCATTTCTTGCGGCTTTCTTGGTGTATTTCTCCTGCTGCGCAAAATGTCCATGACGGGTGACGCGATCTCCCATGCGGTTTTGCCCGGCATTGTAATCGGCTTTTTCGTATCTGGCAGTCAACGGAGTTTGGAAGTAATCTTGGGTGCCGGTTTATTGGGCATTCTCTCCACACTGATGATCGATGCGCTGCGCAAAAAGGCCAAAGTGCAGCTCGATGCCTCCATTGGCATCACCTTTACGCTCCTCTTTGCGATCGGCATCATCCTGATCAATCTCTTTGCTTACAAGGTGGATTTGGATCAGGAATGCGTGTTGTACGGAGAGATCGCCTACCTGCCCATCGACCTCTGGATCACCAAGAGCGGACTGAATCTCGGCCCGCGAATCACCTGGTTGGCAGGACTCAATTTCTTTCTTGTAACTGGATTTATTTATTTGTTATTTAAGGAGTTGAGCCTCACTAGCTTCGATGAAAACTTTAGTTCCTCCATCGGCATCCCTGCCAAGGGCGTCAACCTGGCCTTGATGAGCATGGTATCCTATACGACCGTGAGTAGCTTTGAGTCTGTAGGAGCCATTTTGGTGGTCGCTTTACTGGTGGTACCTCCATCCACTGCCTACCTTTGGACCAAGAGCCTAATTCCGCTACTTCGGCTCACTGCGGCCCTAGGAATTTTAATTGCCATTTTGGGGTATTATCTTGCCTTCTGGATAGACAGTTCCATCGCAGGAATGATGGTAGCCGTAGCTGGCGCCTTCTTCTTTGGCAGTGCCTTGATTAAGGGAAAATGGCCTCAGATCATGCGTGGAACTTCAACTAGCCCAGAAGCGTTACTATCCTGAAATCTGAAAATCATGAAGCAAACCCGAATCCTTCTTTTCTTTCTTGCCCTTAATTTGGTGCTTCAGGGTACTGTTCAGGCACAGGAGCAAATCCAATGGATGAAGTTTGAGGAGGCCATCGCTGCCAATGAAAAAAATCCCAAGATGATCCTAGTGGACGTGTACACGGACTGGTGTGGCTGGTGCAAAAAGATGGACAAGGATACCTTTACCGATCCCAAAGTGATTGCTCATTTCCAAGAGAACTTTTACGCCGTAAAGCTGAATGCAGAAGATACCAAGCGAAAGTTTCCCTTTATGGGCAGGACCTTTACCGAAGCAGAGATGGCCGCATCCATGCGGGTCAACTCCTACCCTAATTTTGTGGTGATCGAGCCAGGGCTGCAGAATATCGCACAGCTTCCAGGTTACCGGGAACCGGCCGAATTTTTGGCCGGCCTAGCCGAATTGATTCAAAAAGCCTTTCCTAAAAAGTAATGGCATTTACCCTTTCTGAGCGTCAAGACACCATCATCGCCCTAGCTACTCCCCAGGGTGTGGGAGCCATTGCCGTGATTCGCCTATCGGGCAAAGATGCCATCCGCATCTGCAACGAAGTCTTTTTTGGAAAAAACCTGGAAGAACAAGCTTCTCATACCATCCACTTCGGCACAATTCGCGATGGGGAGAAGATTCTCGACGAGGTGCTGGTGTCGCTTTTTGTGGCACCAAGCTCCTTTACCAAAGAGAATGTAGTCGAGATCTCCACGCACGGTTCCTCCTACATCGTGCAGCAGGTGATCAAGCTCTTTGTTCGCATGGGAGCGCGTTTGGCACGTCCTGGTGAATTTACACAGCGGGCCTTCTTGAATGGGCAGTTTGACCTCGCCCAGGCCGAGGCCGTAGCCGACCTAATCCACTCCGACTCCGAAAGTAGCCACCAGGCCGCACTCCATCAGATGCGTGGAGGCTTTAGTTCGGAGATTCAGGAGCTCCGTTCCCAGCTGATCCATTTTGCATCCATGATCGAGCTGGAACTCGATTTTTCAGAGGAGGATGTGGAGTTTGCCAACCGTGAGGGATTGCGACAACTGGTAGCCCGAATCCTACGCTTGGTGGAAGAACTGATCCTCAGCTTTGATTTGGGGAACGTGATCAAGAATGGGGTGCCCACGGTGATTGCAGGTAAGCCTAATGCGGGCAAGTCCACCCTACTCAATGCACTGCTCAACGAGGAGAAAGCGATTGTGTCCGACATCGCAGGCACGACGCGGGATTTTATAGAAGACGAACTGAGTTTGGGAGGCGTGATCTTTCGATTTATCGATACGGCAGGACTTCGCGAGACTACCGATACCATTGAAGCCATTGGAGTGAGCCGCACGCAGGAAAAGATGCGGACTGCTGCCTTGATTCTGTATTTGTTTGACTTGAGTGATACCGACTTGGTAGAGATCAACCGAGACATCAACCAACTTGAAAATTTGGGTGTCCCCTTTTTGAAGGTGGCCAACAAGACCGATAAGGCGAAGGAAAATTTGATTGCCAGCTTGCAGGCCATCCATCCCGATGCACTGTTTATTTCAGCAGGCAAGAAGGAAAACCTGGATGGATTGAAGGCAAGAATCTTGGAATTGGTGAACACCAACAAATTCCGAACGGGCAACACGCTAGTGACCAATGTGCGCCACTACGATAGTTTGACCCAGACCAGGGTCGCCTTGCTTGAAGTCTTGGGAGGGCTTGATAGACAAGTAACAAGTGATTTTTTGGCGATGGACATCCGCCGTGCACTGCACTACCTCGGTGAGATCACTGGAGAAGTTACTACCGACGACTTGCTGGCTAACATTTTCAGCAAGTTTTGTATCGGAAAGTAGACTATCAAAAAGTAAAAAATAATTTTTCCAAAAAAAACTATCAGATTTTTTAAATAAAAAGCCTTACCCCATCAAATATAAAAAGAGGGTGTTTGCTAAAATTATAAAGATAGCACCTATCAGTAAACACCCAAAGCCCTCCTAAAATGTATAGATGACATAATCATCTTTTTTTAAAAGTCGGTTTTTTTGTTTTAAAAATAGTAGATGACTATTAAGTAATTTAACTATTGAATCTATGAAAAAAGTAAGTACTTCACTCATTACTTGAACTTATTTTCAAATGATAAGTCACTTCCAGCGAATAGACAAGCCTCGTTCAGTAAAAATTTTAAGTGTGGTTACATGAGTGAAATAATCAAAAATAATCCTCTTGGTTGTGGATTGAAATGGCAAATCCTTTATTTCTTTTTCAAATTCAATCAACTCACCAAGAGTTAACCGCATACACATGTTTAGCAATAGTGTTTTATCCTTAACACTATCCCCATTAAACCAACTTCCTAATGATGCTAAAGTCCAGGAATGATCAAACAAAACATAAGCTGCTGCGAGTGAGTCACGGGTACATGGTTGTGAGGCAAAAGAACGTATCCGGGTATCATAAATCAGGCCTCTATCTAACATAGCAATGCAAAGTGCACTAGAAAGGGAACTTTTTGATTGATCAGACATTTGAGGTATCCTTTCAAGCAAACTAAGAATCTGTTCATCTTGTATAATCACCGGTCGATACTCGGCAACAGATGCTAGCACTTCCATGTCTTTAGCGGTAGCTCGATTGTAAATTAACAACATTACCTCCTTCAGCCTTGATTCTAAATTATGACCTTTCAGTGCATCTATAAGGTCAATTAGCCATTTGTCTCCTCCCATCGGCCATAAGGCCATAGGTACATTAGGGTGTCCATTTACAGCATCAATGCAGACTGATTCTAGATTACCTGAATTAATAGCTTGGCCATAATGAAATATTGTATCCACAGTACTATATAGCTAAGTATTTAGGTTTTTGAGCAAAAAAGTCAGAAGCTTGTAAGTTTATGGCCATTACTTCGGTATTACCATCTTTGTGATCAACTCCATCATTTTTTGTAGTTTTCGATGTTGTTTTATTTGTTTCACGGATTTGTTCCATATAATTAAATTCTTTCCACATAAGACTAGAGAATACAGATGCCTTACCCAGGGCACCTTTATTATCTACTGCATTTTGAACTGCTTTATCTAATCCAGTATGTGGAATGGTGAGAATAAAGGCACCCTTTGGATACCATGCTTTATCCAATCCCAGTCCTTTAATTGCCTCCTCCATATTTTTGAATTGTATATATTCATTCGTAATCCCCCAACAGCCGGTAATAGAATTTGGAAATGCTGCAGCTAATGAACTAAATTTATCAAAATCAGCTACAGGCGCGGGGCCTAAATTGTCTGGTTTAATAGCAAGTATTTGATCTCTTTCAGTTTGGGCTAACCAATTTTCTTTTGCTACTTCAATTCCTGCACCACCTGCTATTTTCCAAAGTTGCTGGAGAGCTGGGTCCATAGATTTATCCCAAAAATAATCTACTCCTACAACCTTTGATAGCCCCCCTCCTTTACTTGCCACTTTTGCAGTATCTTGCATACCCTTACTATCAATTACTTCAGGTTTAAATATTTTTGCGGAATTTCCCCCCTCTCTATTTGCACTAGATTGAAGTTTGTTAAAATCAGCTTCTTGAAGCTTAGTATCATCTGTTTCTGTTAGAATTGTTTCTAATCCTTTAGAAATAAAAGTTTTCTGATCAGAAAGTGCAAGAGGATAGCGATCCTCTATGAAAACTTGTTTTTCAGCCGTCATGACTTGAGCATCAAAATACGTTCTCGCCCGATCTACTCCTGTATCAGTATTCTTCAGCCTTTGAACCGCATCATCTTTTTTAGTATCGATTTTTGAATTTTCAATTGCTACTCCAATATCAGTTAATTTACTAGCTGAATTAACTTTACTTTTCGTTGAATCAAGATCCGTTCTTTTTTCTGCAGGAGGCAGATCCGCGAAAGGTTGAAGCTGAACCACATTACCTTGGATAAACTTCCCTTGCAACGGCTCTTCCCCTTCCAGCTCCATCTTCTGGGTCACAGCTGTTTGATGACTTACTTCTGAAATCATCCTAGGCTTTTGGGCATTGGCTCCCAAAACATCCGCTTCTTTTTCTAAGCCGCTGTCGTCATTGATATTGACTTTATCTTTCAGCTGCACGGTAGGCTTGACACGGCCTTCTTTTTGCTGGACCACATGTCCTAGCTCATGCGGGAGGTGCTTTTCTTGACCTGGTCCCAAGTGGATGTCCGTACCTTGAGCATAGGCATGTGCTTGGAGCTGAGCGGGCTTGTCAGAGTTACGGTGAACCTTTACATCGCTCAAAGACATGCCCGAAATGGATTCCATGCCTGACTTTAAGCCATCAGGTAGGCCAGTTTTATTTTCTTCCCGTTGTACAACGGAGGGTTGAGTAGCGGAAACTTTGGAATAACTCTTTGCTTGCAGTTGAGCTACTCTTGAGAAACCGGTGAATTGGGCAGATTTGGATTGAAGTTGTGTGATTCGACTTCCTTTTCCTTGGTCGTCTGCTGCGGCTTGTAGTTGAATTAGTTGAAAAGTACTGGCTCTGGAATCAACATACTCCATCTCCCCAAGGCTACTTGCTTCCTTAGCTTCTTGAACCGGAGCGGCTGTTTTATTTTTCTGTTCTACTGGAGCCTTAAATTCGCCCATCTTGAAAGCATTCGTCTTAAATGACTACCAAAGAATTTTTGTTAATCGCCTAAAAGTTAATCTTTTATTTTTTTTAAAGTAACGTTTTTGATAAAACAATCTAAAAAAATATATTTCATCGTTAAACACCCTATTCGATATACTAATAACCATATAGGCACAATACAAAAACCTAGGTGCTTATGAGTTTATAAAAATCTAATTCACCTCGCTGAGCCCTGTCCGCCGCGGCGGACTTGCTTTGCGTCTTGGCGGCTTTGCGCGCCTTATTCTTTTTTTATTCGCGCAAAAGCGCAAAGAAATTGTGGTCCAACCTTTATGCCTATGTTGTTATAAAAATCTAATCCGCCGCGGCGGATTTTTTCTTTTTTTATCGCGCAAAGACCCACCGCAGCGGGCAGGACGCAGAGCCGCAAAGAAATTGTGGTCCATAAAAAAATCCACCTCCCCCAATTCTGCGGGACAGGCATACCCCCTTGGCAAGAGCCTGTCCCGTCCGCCGCGGCGGATCGGGAGGGAGTCGCCGAACCGGCACTTCAAAAATTTAGAGGAGTAAACTTAAAAGGTAGAAAAGGCCTGCCTATCCACCACGGCGGACCCTTGGCGTCTTGGCTACCTGTCCCGTCCGCCGCGGCGGACTCTTTGCGCCTTCGCGGCTTTGCGCGCCTACCTAATCCGCCGCGGCGGATTCTTTTTTTTCTTTTTCCTTTACCAAATCCCCACTCATTACCGTCGAAAACTTTACCTTTTTTCGCAAAAAATAGCTTTCAATGTATTTGTAGGAAAGATGGCTAATGCCCGTGGTCAGGAGTAAAATCAATCCAAAGCTTACGGGATAAGAAATCCATGGGGACCAGTCCTTAAGGGAAAGTACGGAGGGCAAAAATTTCAATACAATCACCACCGCAAACAAATGGTAAACGTAGAGCCCGTAGGAGATTTTACCAAAATAGTTCAGAACGGAATGCTCCAGCTTGAGGATGGAATTCGGGTTGCTGGCGATATTCAGGATCAGTCCACACACAACTAGGGACAAAAACTCGTCCTGAAACAGTTCCAAAGACTTGAAGTCCACCCGATCGAAAAGCAACAGCCCAAACACAAGCAAGAGGAGTACCTGTGTCATTCGGGCATAGACATAGCGGATTACAGCATGCTTCGTAAAGACGAGGTAGGCCCCAATTCCTCCTATAATCATGGCAGAAAAGCGGGTTCGGATCACCAATAACTCAACCTGTCGATCCAGATTGCCTGCATAAAACTTAAGCCCCAGGTACCCTACAAGCAGGAGAAGCATGATCCAGAATAACTTTTGTTTGATCTTGATCACATGTGGCCAAAAGAGGTAGAACTGCTCTTCCACGGCCACAGACCAGAGGATATTGGCGAAGGCAACTGTTGGGAAATAGACAAAGGCCACATTGGCAGCTAAACCAGTAAATAAGAGCAGTCTTTCCAGGGATTGGCCCATCTCAGTAGAATAGTGGGGAACCTGAAGGAAGTCTAGGTGTGGGACCACAAAAAAGCCAAGAAGGACCAACAAGTAATACAGCGGCCAGATCCGCAAGATCCGACGGATGTAAAAGTGCTTGATCTGGATCGGACCTTCTTTCTGCTCCACGAGGAGCAGGTAGGTGATCAGAAACCCACTCAATACGAAGAAAATACTTACCCCAAATGCTCCCAAATAGGCAGAATAGCTATTGGCCCAAAGGGTAGGCATCCCCAAGTAACTTTTAAATAGCTCCGTATGGTCAATGATCACCAGGAGGGCAGCAATAAACCGAAGTCCATTTAATCCTGGGAAGTGTAATTTTTTCATTTCGAAGTTCAAAATTACAGGTTTCACCCTGAATTCTAACTACAAGAGGACTTAGGAGAAGTTCCAGTCCTCCCGCAGTACTTTGTATTTG
>Ga0164293_10001119_pt1 | contig 22453 bp, 15 predicted proteins | sample GEODES118metaG_FD_111487 | JGI IMG/M metagenome (GOLD analysis project Ga0164293, IMG submission 111487) | Eutrophic lake water microbial communities from Lake Mendota, Wisconsin, USA - GEODES118 metaG | ecosystem: Environmental > Aquatic > Freshwater > Lake | place: USA: Lake Mendota...
GAGCTTTATGTGTTACTTGATCGCGCGATTTACCTTGAGGAACAAGGATATAAAGTCGAGGTTCAAGAATTCTTCGACGAAGAACTATCTCCAAGAAATATCGGAATCACTGCTGAATTAATTTAAGTGAAAAACTTCTCTCATCTCTTGATTCAAGAGACTCATCTTATGATCAATATCCGGGTGGTTTCGATCATTAGGATCAAGGAGATAATTTTCTGGCCCCATCGCTTTTACCATAAGTTTCGTTTGCCAAATGTTGTCATGGGCGATGTTGATATCCTGTCTGAATTGGTAAAGGTCTAGAGTTTCTTTCTTGATAAAATCCTGAATGGAATTAAAGTAGTGGTCGTTATAGATCTTTTTTCCATTCGCAAGTCGAGTATATCCACGAACAACGTAATCAATGTAAACGACATCACATTCAAACACTTCAAACATGTAATTGAGTGCCTTCAGTGGAATAATTTCTCCACAAGTCGCGACATCAAGATCCAATCTAAATGTACAGATCCCTTCAGGATCAGAGGCATCTGGGTATGTATGGGTTGTGATGTGTGATTTATCTAGGTGCATGCTAACAGCTGCTTTTCCTTGAGAACCTAATTCCCAATTCCCTCCACCCTTAACATCAGACATAAGGGTCATAGTTGAAGCCCCAACTGGCTCATAATCCTGAACAGTTTCAGAAAGAATATTGGCCTCAATAATTTCACAAACGTTTCGAGCTATTTGACCAATATTTTTTGCACAATATTTACTGTGAATATAATTGATATATTCTTGTTTTTGACTCTCGTTCATAGCGATACAAAAGTCATAAAAATTAAACGACAAAATTTTCGTTAAATTATTAAACCCAGAAAGCTTAATAGTTTCCTGCATTTTGCTCATTTCAATGTTCCTTGCGAAAAATTTAGACGAAGTTATAAGGAATTCGAGGGGATATGACAATAAAAAAAGGGCCCAATGCAACAATCATTGGACCCTTAAATAGACGAAATTAGATTAAATTGAGACTTTTTACAGCATCTCTTTCACCACGAAGCTCATCTAGAGTGACTTTAAATTTCTCCAAACCAAATTCGTTGTGTTTAATGCCTTCTATGACTTTTACTTTTCCACCCTCTGTACGACATGGGAAAGAGAAAATAAGTCCTTTATCAACGCCGTATTCTCCATTGGAAGCTAAACACATTGAATATGACTCTCCAGCAGGAGTTTCTGTCACAATGTTACGAATTCCATCGATAGCAGCATTGGCAGCAGAAGCAGCTGATGAAAGTCCACGGGCCTTAATAATCGCAGCACCACGCTGCTGAACAGTCTTAATAAAATCACCTTTAAGCCATTCATGGTCTGTAATCACATCAGTAACTGACTTACCGTTAATAGTGGCATTAAAAAAATCAGGATACTGAGTCGCAGAGTGATTACCCCAAATCGTTAAGTTTTTAACCGCTGTCACATCAGCTTGTGCTTTAATCGCAAGTTGAGCTTTGGCACGATTTTCATCAAGAGCAGTCATCGCAAAAAATCTATCTGAAGGAATTCCTTTAGCATTGTTCATCGCAATCAAGGCATTTGTATTACATGGGTTACCTACCACAAAGATTCTCACATCAGAAGCAGCTGATTGCTCAACAGCTTTGGCCTGAGCTGTAAAAATGCCACCGTTAATTTTAAGAAGGTCCGATCTCTCCATTCCTTCTTTTCTTGGAACAGATCCAACACAAACGACCCAGTTGGCATCTTTAAACGCTGTATTTAAATCAGACGTCAGAACAATGTTCTTTAGAAGTGGGAAAGCACAATCTTCTAGTTCCATCGCTACACCCTTAAGTGCAGGAAGAGCTTGTTCAAGTTCTAAAAGTTGTAACTCAACCTCAGTTTCCATCCCTAGCATTTGCCCAGAAGCAATTCTAAAGAGTAATGCATATCCAATCTGCCCAGCTGCACCGGTTACAGCAACTTTAACGCGTTTTTTTGCCACAAAAACCCCCACTTATCGTGAATATCAATAATAGAATAATTATAAGAGAAACTCCGATCTTTCTCACCTTTTATTCGTCTCGCCTAGACAAATTCTTTATGTGAAGCATAGTATTAAGACTAAAAAAGTTTTAAAAAGAGGTTCCATTGGACTCCCAAAATAGATCAAATAACCCAGGAAGCGGCCAAGGTGGTGGCGGCCAAAGAAGACGCAGATTCAGAGGTCCTAACAATAGAGGTCCTCATCAAGGCCAATCTCAAGATCATCAGTCTCGAAACAACGCTGAAAACCGCAATCGCTCTTTCCAGGGAGGTCATCGCAGTAGAAGTCGTGGTGGAAGAGTTTTAACGTCTAATCAAGTACTCGTTAAGTATGACAATCTTCTAGAACAACACTTAATTACTCGGAAAAAATATTATGAATATTTTAATCGAGTCGATGACAGGCAACTTTATAAGCTAGAGAAAAACTTCTATGACAGTATCGAGCACTTACGTCGATTCGAAGACAGTCTTGAGCCATGGCAGCGAGAGGCCCTAGAGAAGCGCAAAACAGAGCGTTACAAGCTTGATCTCACCTACTCAAATAATCGGGGTTGGAATCCAGAAGAAATAGCCAAGGCAGACTATCAACCTGACGAAAATGAAGATCCTCATTTTAAGGATTCACAAAAAGAAGCGTTTGAAGAATATAAAAATGATACTGAAGAATCTGTTGGAAGTTACGAAGACTATCTCAAACTAAAAGGTCAGGCTTAGCCTGACCTTTTACTAGTAAAAATTTCAATTTAAATTAAATTCCGTCTGTACCTGTAGCACCGTATTGAGGCGCCATTGTCGTTGCTGGTCCAACTTCAGCTGTTTTATCTTTCTTTGAAGGCTTAATGTTATAGAGATAGTTATTAAGCGTTTCTTCCTGATCCTTAAGGATTGCTGCTTTTAAATCCTCAGAAGGTATATCCAAAACTTCAGATACCTTACGGAGCATTTTTAAAGGGATGTTACAAAGAGCACGTTCAACGTTTGAGATGAACTGACCATTCTTGTAACCAAGTAAATGAGAAAGTTCAGACTGAGAATAACCTTTTGGATGATTCATTCTTTTGGTACGAATAAGCTGAGCAATGTTCTTAAAGCAACGCATGTGTTCTCCGTCTAGGTTGTGGCGAGATTCAAAATAATATTCATTTTTTAAAGAATGTCATTCACCATTCCAAAAAAAATTATTATCTATCTTATCGGACCATTTGATTTGAATCTAACTAGGAAAATTTTTTATGAAGCTTATTTCGTGGAACGTCAACGGCATACGCTCTGTGTATAAGAAGGGATTTGTTGAATGGTTCAGACGGGAATCACCAGATATCCTATGCCTACAAGAGATAAAAGCAGATTTTGAACAATTTCCTCTAGAACTACGCAATTTTGACGACTATGCGATTTCGTATAGTTCGGCAGAAAAAAAAGGTTACTCGGGTGTTGCTACATTTTCTCGAGAGAAAATTCTTGACACAAAAAAATGTGAAAAAAAATCTTATGACCAAGAAGGAAGAGTCCTGATTCATGAATTGAAAGATTTTTTTCTCCTTAATTGTTATTTCCCTAATGGTCAGCGCGATCACAAAAGAGTTCCTTTCAAATTAGAATTTTGCGAAGACATTTTGAAAACAATCAATCAGTTGAGAAAAAAAAAGCCTGTCATTATAACGGGTGATTTCAATACAGCTCATACTGAAATTGATCTTGCAAACCCTAAAACGAATAAAGATACGACAGGTTTTTTGCCTATAGAGAGAGCATGGATCGATAAATTAATTTCCCATGGTTATATCGATATCTACCGACACCTTCATCCAGGTAAAACAGCCGCTTATTCGTGGTGGAGTAACAGACCTGGAGTGAGAGCAAGAAATATTGGCTGGAGAATTGACTATTTTTTTATTAGCCCAGAACTTCTCCCTCGAGTGAAGAGTGCCACAATTCTACCTGAAATCATGGGGTCTGATCATTGTCCCGTTGTGCTCGAATTATTCGATCACTAAGACTCAAATAGCTTTTCCGTTGATGTAGGTTGAAGTGACGCATTCACCATATTGCTCTCTCTTATTCTTAAGAGGCTCAATGATGGACTTTAGTAGAGATTCTGCATCCTTTGGCGTTTCATCCAAATGAAAAGGAATAACGATGAAACTTCCTTCCTTGCCTTTATTAAGATTTCCAGCACGTTTTTGAACTCCCAAAATTTCGGCACCAGCGAGGGTCGATCGGTAAAGAGATTTTACAAACGTCGCCCCTTTTATTCCTTTCTTCTTATTTTGCTCAACAAAACTTCTCATCACATCAAACATTGACAGAAAAGGGCCACCACCAATGTCTGAGCCCAAGGCCCAGCGGACTTTTGCTTTTTCAACTTTTCTGAAATCAAATAGACCCGATCCTAGTCCAAGTTCAGAAATGGGTGCATTTGAAGTGGGACAATGAATGACGGAGGTTTTCGTAGTATTTAGAACGCTTAATTCTTTAGAGGACAAATGGATTCCGTGACCCATCAATGAGCGCTTACCAAGCATTCCCGTTTTTTCATAGATTTCAGTGTAATTTTTTACTTTTTCAAAACCTGGAAGATTTTTATAAATGGATAAAACGAATTCAATTTCCTGAGGTGTTTCTGAAAGATGAGTTTGCTTAAAACATCCCGCTTTATCGGCTATTAGACTCCCCTCTTTCATAACCTTAGGAGTTGTCGTGATCGCAAATCGAGGGGTAAAACAATGTCTCTTACCATGTTTTTGAATGAGTTTCTGAGTTAACTTAAGAGATTCATCCTCAGATTGAGTCAGCTCTTCTGGAGAGTGCATATTCATCAGAACATTTCCAATCACAAAATGACCTTTTGCCATTTTAATAGCAGCATCAACAGCATGCTGATGAATGGAGCTATAACAAGCGCCGCCAATTGTTCCATGTTGAGTCAGTTTCTTAAAAAATCCTTTCGCTTTATCTTGTGCAAATTTTTTATCTGCAAATTTCATTTCAGTGGGGAAAGTGTATTTCTGTAGCCACTCTAAAAGCGAGTCCTTAGGCATTTCCCTCACATCATCTTGGACCCAGTGAAAATGCATATCGAAAAAGCCTGGCATAATCACGGCGGAACCAAAATCTTTCATGTTTTTTTTTGTGATCCATTTACCGTATTTTTTAACTCCCCTCTCCAAAGGAAGAACATCCTTAATTTTAGAGGATTTTCCTTGAGTCTCAACTACTAGTAATCCGTTGGGATAGTAGTCACATTTCGTATCACTTTGAGGATTTAGGATTGTGCCTACAAAAAAGTTTAATTTTTGCGTCGCCATAGGGAGTCCTTTTATCTTGTCCGTGCACAAGCTTTAGAGTTAACCTAGATTTCTATGAAGAACACTAATTTACAACAGCTTTTAATTTTTGTCTTTCTTCTTTTACCTCTAAGCGTTTTTGGTAAAACGATCAATATAAAAGAATTAGGACTATTGTCTGTAAATTCCGCCATTACTCCAGCGACCTATGATTACTTAAAACAGAATTTTGAGAACCTCCCTTCTTCTACTTTAATTGTTTTGCGTCTTAACACTCCCGGTGGACTCGTTAGTACGACAAAGGACATTATTACCCTTGTCGGTAAACACAAACGTCCATTTGCCGTCTGGATCACTCCAGAGGGAGCTTCCGCCTCGAGTGCAGGAGCGATTATTGCTTCAGCTGCTCACTTTATTTTTATGTCGCCTGGAACGAACATGGGTGCAGCGACCCCAGTGGGTCTTGGCGAGGATCTTAAAGAAAGTGATGGAAGGAAAAAAGCACTAAGTGATCTCACCGCTCTTGTTCGTTCACTTAGTTCTTCAAGGGGACGACCTCATGGGCCTTTTGAAAATATGATTACAAAAGCAGATTCTTATACGGCACAAGAGTCCGTAAATTTAAAAATTATCGATGGGATTATTAATCAAGAAAAAGAAATCGAAAACTTTTTGAAGAGCAAAAAAATAAGTATTGATGGCGAAGAAATTGTTATTCAAACAAGTGGGTTGACCTTTAAAGTTTACGATCCTTCTTTGGGACAAAAAATTCTTGAGGTTTTGGCCAATCCCTCAACTGCTTATATTCTTTTTTTATTAGGTGTTGCTCTCATTTATTTTGAGTTCCAGGCACCAGGTGGATTTATTGCAGGTGCTATTGGATTATGTTTTTTAATTTTATCTGCCATCTCTTTCCAAGTTCTGCCACTTGACTGGGGATCGATGGGACTTATTGTGGCAGGAATTTTCCTCTTAATTCTTGAGTTGTTCGTTGTGAGTTACGGCATACTTTCCATCGCTGGATTAATTGCCTTTGTAATGGGGTCTTTATTTTTATTTCATGGAGAAGCTGGATTTATTTCCATTGAGTATCCCATCATTTTTTCATCATTAGCGGGAGTTCTTTTAGGACTCGGTCTTATTGTTTGGCTACTTGTCAAAGAAAACAAAAAGAGAAAAGCTCCAGAAAATTTCTTTTTTCCTATCGGTGGAACCGGACATATTCTTACCATTTTGGGACCACATGAATTTCAGGTAAAAGTGAAAGGCGAAATTTGGCATGCAAGAAGTAAAGAAGACCTAGCGATAAGTGATAGCATTGAAGTCGTATCGTGTGATGATAAAAATCTCATCTTAAATATAAAAAAATACCATTCTCAAAACTAAGGAGTCTCTATGATCTTTTCTTATTTGCCGCTAGTCATTTTTGCGGCACTCATTTTGTTTAGTACCTTTAAAATTCTCAATGAATATGAAAGAGGTGTTATTTTTAGACTTGGTAAGTTTTCAGGTATCCGAGGCCCAGGACTTATTATTTTGGTTCCAGGATTAGAGAAAATGGTGAAAGTAGACCTTCGGGTTGTAACGATGGATGTTCCCTCTCAAGATATTATTTCAAAAGATAACGTAACCCTTAAAGTAAACGGTGTTGTCTATTTTAAAGTAAGTAACCCAGAGAGAGCGATTATTTCAGTCGAAAACTATTACCATGCGACTGCTCAAATTGCACAAACAACTCTTCGATCTGTTATTGATCAATATGAACTCGATGAAATTCTCGCCCACAGAGACGTAATCAATGCCAAACTTCAAAGTATTCTTGATGAACTTACTGAACCTTGGGGTATTAAAGTAAGTAACGTTGAAGTAAAGGCAATTGATCTTCCGGTTGAAATGCAAAGAGCGATGGCAAAACAAGCAGAGGCGGAAAGAGAAAAGAGAGCTAAAATTATTTCTGCTCAAGGTGAATTTGAAGCTGCTCAGAAATTATCTGAAGCCGCAAAAGTGCTTGGTGAGCAGGATGATGCAATCACATTAAGATTTTTAGAAACGATGAGAGAGGTTGCTGGAGCTAACAATAGCTCAACAACTTTTTTCCCTATTCCAGTTGATTTCTTATCTAAGTTTTTAACGAAATAATTTTCACACAAGTAGGTCAGACTTTAGACTGGCCTACTTCTTACCAAGTTTTTGGTCCGATTTGTCTGATGTTTTTATCGATTTTAGATTCTTCCTCTATTTTTGTCTCCGGAGCCGGCTCAACGGATGCGGGACCTCGAGCTGCGGGACGCTTGAACTTATCCTCATCTTTTTTAAATTCTTCTGAGGTATCCTGATAGATGGCCTTATTGAATTCTTGAATAGATTTTGACCATGCTACTGATGAAATTAAGGCAAATACAATTAGGATTTTCATACTCGTCTCCCTATGAACCTGTATCGGTTTCAGAGGGAAAAACTTTAAGGATGTGTTTGAGACGAATTTTATTTATTTGAATAAAAAAAGGCCCTTACGGGCCTTTTTGAGAAGTTTATCGAGTCACTTTTCTCATATTTTGATTAAGTTCTTTTTTACGGATCCGGATACTTTTTGGAGTCACTTCTACCCACTCATCATCGTCAATCCAGTCTAATGCCCAATCTAGTGTTCTAGGGGTAATAGGTGGAAGAATGACGTTTTCATCCTTACCTGCCGTACGAACAGAAGAAAGATGTTTTTCACGGCAAACGTTAACGTTCAAATCATTTGGTCTCGTGTGCTCACCAACGACTTGGCCTTCATATGTTTGTTCTGTAGGAAGAACAAACTGCTTACCTGATGAAAGAAGATTAAAGAGCGCATAAGGCGTAATCTTACCAGCACGATCTGAAATAAGAGCACCGTTTTGACGAGCGAGCATTTTACCCACATGCGGTTCATAGCCAACGAAATAGGAAGACATGAGTCCCTGACCTTTCGTATCAGTTAGGAACGTTGAACGGTATCCGATGAGTCCACGAGAAGGAACATGGAACTCCATACGAGTACGCCCTTCACCGAATGGTGCCATCGCTTCTAAGCGACCTTTACGAGAGGCCATCTTCTCAGTGATTGTACCTGTTGAATCATCTGGCACATCAAGAACGAGTCTCTCGAATGGCTCCATCAACTGACCATCAATTTCTTTCGTAATAACTTGCGGACGAGCAATCATGAGCTCAAATCCAGCACGACGAATTTCTTCGAACACCACCGCAACCTGTAACTCACCACGAGCTTTCAAAATGAAAACCTTAGGATCTTCAGTTGGTTCATATTTTAATGAAACGTTCTTTCGGGTTGCATCCAAGAGAAACTCTTCTAGTTTTCTAGATGTAAGATATTCCCCTTCACGTCCAGACATGGGAGAAGTTGAGACTGAAACTTGAACTGATACTGTTGGTGGTTCAACTTCAATTCGCTGTAAGGCCTCAGGTTTATCAGTTGCAGCGAGAGTATCACCGATGTCACCATGCTCTAATCCAGAAACAATAACAATCTCTCCGGCCTCAGCAGAGTCAACTGTTGCCATACCTAGACCATCGAAAATTTGCAGAGAGGTCACTTTAAAGTTTTTAATTTTCCCATCAGCTGGAATATGGGCGAGTTGTCTATTATTACTAATCACTCCACGCTGAATTCTTCCTACCATCAATGAACCAAGGTAATTTGAGTAAGAAAGGTTTGTAACAAGAAGCTGAGCTGGGCCTTCTTTATCAAAACTTGGAGATGGATAGTAATCACTGACTAAGAAGTCTAGAAGTGGGTTCATATCCCCTTCACGACGATTTTTATCTTTTGAAACGTAAGCGTTTCTTCCTGATCCATAATAGAAAGGAATATCAAGATCAATATCGTGGCCAGAATTTGTCGCAAGCTCTAATAAAAGATCTTCTACTTCAGACTGTACTTCATCAATTCTCTCATCGGCACGGTCCACTTTATTGATAAACACACCTACGCGAATTCCACGTTCCATTGCTTTTGAAAGAACGAAGCGGGTTTGAGGAAGAGGTCCCTCTGAGGCATCCACAAGAAGAAGGATACCATCCACCATCATGAGAGATCTTTCTACTTCTCCACCGAAATCGGCGTGACCAGGAGTATCGAGTAGATTAATTTTTGTCCCTTTCCAGCGGATTGCACAGTTTTTAGCTTTAATTGTGATTCCACGCTCTCTCTCAAGTTCACCAGAATCCATCACACGTTCTTGAACCTGTTCGTGAGCAGAAAATGTACCTGAGTACTTTAAAAGTTGATCAACAAGAGTCGTTTTACCGTGATCCACGTGGGCCACAACGGCAATGTTCTTTAAATTCATGAATGTCCTCGTCTAATGATTTGAATGGCGCCACTGTACACGACAGGAGAGGAAATGACGAGTCAAAGTTCTATTAAATTGAAGAATTTACACCATTTTATATTCGAGATATTGGGTAGTTAGAATAATATGTGCTAGAGAAGATTTTCCTGCTTCAAAATACTCATCGCGCACTTCACTCCATCAACAGCGGCCGAAGTGATGCCCCCAGCATACCCAGCACCTTCGCCGCATGGGTAAAGTCCTTTATGAGAAAGAGAAAGAAGAGTTTCTTTATCGCGCAAAATCGTAAGGGGCGCAGAGGTTCTTGTTTCTGGTGCAATTAATAGACCATCCTCGTAAATAAACCCCGGAAGATCTTTGTTAAACTCTTCGAGTCCTTTTTTAAGATGATCAATAATAAACTGAGGAAAAATTTGGCGAATATCTGCCTTAAATATTCCAGATGGTGAGGACGTTTTCGGAAGTGGACGATCATCTAACTTACCCGTCATAAACTCTTTAATCGTCATGGCCGGAAGTTCTCGTCCAGTCGCATATTTCTTAGAAAGTTCAAAAGCTTTCTGTTCGATTTCATGTTGAAAACGAAGTCCCGCCATGAGGTCTTTATCGCTCAAATCTTTTTCAGCTTTAACAGAAACAACCAAAGCGGCATTTGACCAAGGAGAATTCCGAGCAAAATTACTCATTCCGTTTACAACGATTCCCTCTTTTTCTGTTCCAGAGGATAAAACATAACCACCGGGGCACATACAAAAACTGTACACTCCATGATCAGTCCATTTATCATGCCAACTCAGTCGGTAGCGTGCCGATCCCATTTCTGGGGATTCACAAAATTTTCCATGTTGAAGTTGATCGATGTACTTTCTTGGGTGCTCGACTCTGACTCCAATAGCGAAATCTTTGGCCTTCATGGCGATGTTTTTTTCGATGAGATGCTTGTAAAGGTCTTGGGCCGAGTGACCAGTCGCTAAAATAATATGATCCGAATAAAGAGACTCTCCATTTGAAAGCTTAACGCCAGTAACTTTGTCATCTTGAATGATGAGCTCCTCTACCTTCGTGTTGTAGCGAAGATCAGTCCCTTGATCTCTGAGCCAATTTGAAATTTGAGTGATGATGGTTCGAATTTTATTTGAACCCAAATGAGGATTTGAAACGTAAGCCGTTTCTGGAGGGGCACCGAACTGAACAAACTTCTCCATCACGTACTGAACCAAATCAGACTTAATTCTCGTGATTAATTTTCCATCAGAGAAAAGTCCTGCACCACCCTCACCGTAGCAGACATTCGTTTCTGGATCGAGCTCCCCGTAACGCCAAAATTTAGCAATATGAAGCATACGCTTAGAGGCATCGTCCCCTCTTTCAATAACGACTGAGGGGATACCATATTCTGCGAGTCTCACTGCGCAGAAAAGACCTCCTGGCCCGGCACCAATAATGATGGGTTTTTTCTCTAAAGGTTTTAAAGAAGGACATTTTTCAGGGTCAGGAAAAGCATCTTCTGGATTTATAAGTGCATCTAAGATGTAGTGAAAGACTGGTTTTTTCCCCTTGGGTGCACCACGGGCATCTAAACTTTTGGAGATAGTTCTATAATTTCTTATCTCCGGGTAGGTCTTTCTAACATATTTCTCAACATCCACATCAAAAGGGAGTTGAAACTGATACTTCTTAGGCATAATAATGAACTTTTACATTATGCATAATCATAAATCAAAGATTTTCATGCGGTTATTTATTCTTTATCCTTAGGATCTTGAGGTTATTATGAAAATAGGTTTTTTAATCATTGGAAGTGAGGTTTTAGATGGAAAGATATCGGATTTAAACACCAAGTATCTTGCCGATTTTTTAAGAAGAAATAACTTAGAAATAAATGAGTCCACAACTGTCCGTGATAATTCTGACTCTATTAAAGCGGGTCTCACTAAACTTTTTATCGAAAATGAGGTTGTCATCACTTCTGGTGGCCTTGGCCCAACAAAAGACGATATCACTAAGGAAACGATCGGGGATTTTTTTCATAAAAAGATGCTTCTTAACCATGAGGCGATTCAAATTGCCGAAAGTAATTACAAGCAATTTGACCGTATTTTTCCAGGACAAGATCACGGCTACGCCTATTTGCCAGAGGGGTTTTATCCCTTAAGTAATTCAACTGGCTTTGCTCCAGGGTTTTACTTCAAAGAAAAAAATAAAATTCTTTTCTCATGTCCCGGTGTTCCTCGTGAGTTCAATAGTATGCTCAGTGATCATTTTTTTAAGATTTCATCTGAAAAGATCGATCACAAAATTCAAATGAGGCACTTTGTTGTTAGGACAAAAAATGTGCCAGAGGAAAAAATTTTTGGAGAAGTTGATCCCACACTTTGGGAGAAGCTACAAAAATTTGGAGATGTAAGTTCCCTCCCCATACTTATGGGAGTTGATATTGGGATTAAAATCAAAGGATCCTCTAAAGAAGCCTTAGATAAACAAGAGATCGAACTTCGATCAATTTTCGCTTCATCTCCAATCTCAAAATCGATTTGGCATATTGGAACTGAGTCTTTAGAACAAAAAATAGTCTCTATCGCCAATGATAAAAAAATCAGTTTTGGTTTTGCTGAGTCCGCAACAGGTGGCCTTTGCTCACACCGTATCACTTCTATTTCTGGTAGCAGCCAATCATTTTTGGGTTCAGTTGTTTGCTATGACGAAAATGTTAAAGTGAATCAACTTGGAGTAAGACGAGAGACGATTGATACCTTTAAAGTGGTAAGCCCAGAGACTGCAATTGAGATGGCCCAAGGTTTACAAAAATTACTTAAACTTGATATCGCCATTTCAATCACCGGATACGCTGGACCGAGTGGTGGGACAACTGAGTATCCTGTTGGTAGCGCCTGTATTGGTCTCGCTTTAAAAGATGGAACCACGAGGGCACAGACAGTGCGACTTAAAGGAGATAGAGATATTCTTAAGCAGCGTTTTTCTCAAGCCGCTCTTTACACTCTCCTCGAGGAATTGGAAAAATTTGCCGATTCCTGACTCGAAATATCGGCATCTCTCTTTCTTACGAAGGTGAATCAGCTCGTTATTTCAGTCAGTTATAACTCTTCTTCTCAACTGGCCCAAAGCTTCGTTAAAATATGCTAAATCCAGATGGAAAGGTTAATAATTCAGTTAGAAAAATCCGATAGTTATAAACAAGAGGGATAACACGGATGTTGAACTCGCTTCAATCGAAACTTATTTTAAAGCTTAAATTTTCACTCACTTTGTCAGTGCTCCTTTTTTTATACTCTTGTATGCCGACTTCTACTAGGCCTACTCTTGAAGAAGGTAGTACTCAGGGCCCTTCAACAACGACAACAACCACCTATAATGAACCGACCTATCCGATTGAAGGAATATTCGTCCAAGAAGGTGTAACGAGAACAACTTCCGTTTTTTCTCTTCCACTTAATTTTAATGATTCATTTCTTGTGAGAGGTAAGACTCTTTCGCAATATCTAAGAAAGTTACCAAACACAACGAAGCTCTGTTTAGTTGGAAAATATAACTTTACCGTGGGATCAGACAAATTTCTTGTCATGTCTGCGAAGTCAAAATCATTTACTGATATCGTCAACAAAACGACAGAGTTCTACCTCCAAGTAGAACCAGGGAATGATTCTTCCAATCAAAACGATTGCTTGATCTATAATCTCACCAATTCTCTTTATCAAAATGCAACGAACCCATCTGCCTTTTTTAGTCTAACCCAACTTTGCACGAACTGTTCTTCCGCCGTAACAAGCACTGGACTAAGGCTCTATTTTGTTAATGGAGAAGAAGTCCCGACTGTTACTGTTAATTCTTTAATCTTAAATATTTCTGGCTCAACTGCTACCAATGGAAATACTTGTTCAGAGTCAACCGTTTGTAAGGCGAGAGGCTTTGATTGTTGTCTCGACGGACAATGTGTGACTGATGGTGCGATTAAACCCGGATCTCTTACATCATCAGAGTTTTTAGCAGCTCAAGAAGATGTGAGTTCTAACCCGAACCGTTTTGTGCTGTATCCACAATTTTATTTCGTTTGCGCCAATAGACCTGACTCGAACCCTAACAATGGGACCTCCTCTACTAATGATCCTTTGTACGAGTCCTATATTAGACTTCTTGAACTGAATCAACTTTATGCCTGTATTAACAAAGTAGATGGGGAGTTTTCTCATTGTACAATAAAGTTCAATCAGGCGAACCAGAATATGCCAGGAGACTTTTCTTTAAGCTCATCAGGATTTAAAGATGACATCAACTTTTCTACGGTTAATCCAAATTTAAGTTCAGGAGATTACTTAAATAATATTGTTAAAATTATTTATGCCGGCCAGACCGTTTATGAGCAGGGCAAGACACCTCTTTCAAACGGAACATTTACAAGTGGAACGGCCAACGATGATTTAACCAGTGGCCAGTCGGTTAATCTCAATTTACCACTCCCTGCTAATGCGAAAGATGCCAATCTTTATATAACTTATAAGATTGATGGAACCTGTGAAAAACTTAGTACCACACTCGCGAAATGCTCAAAGACTTATGTTCATGAATCTTCTGAAACGACTTCAACAACCTGGCATGACTCTTCAAAATTCTTTGCTCTTCCCACTTATGCTGACACTACAAGTACAGCTAATTTGATTGTGAAGATCAGCGGGGTCGTCATCCCTGAAGACACTACGACTTGGAGTAAATCTCAAAATCCGAATGGAATTTCTTTCATTAACTCCTACCCTATTTATCAAAATCAGGTTGTAGAAATAACCTATTATGTAAAATCGAATGTCTCTGATCTCACTAAACTAAAATCTGCAGCTCAAGCTCAAGTAAACTCCGTTTGTAGTTGCTCATCTGGTTCTAAATGTAATCTCAAACCTCTCGTTGATGCCAACACTGGCTCCATCACAAACTATGAATGTACCTACCCTAATTCAGTAAACACCGAACCTCCAGCAAATCAAACTGTTTACGTATCTAACAAAAATATCGCTCATCGATATTTCGATGCGAATGGCGTAAATTATGATGAAAATTACGGATCGGCCTTAGATCAAGAATTAACTCCCTTTGGTTACACAAATAATGATGTTCTCAAACCAACGAATTTAAATCAATACACTGGCTTTAACGAAATTTATGGCTCCTTTGCTAAAAGTGGAACTTATGTGGCAAAACCAGCTAAATTAGTTCGAGTCAAAAAAGATAAGTTTTACGATATTATCGTGAACTCCGGAGCATTCTCGAGTTGTACAACTTGTGGTTCTGACTATTATACAAGTCTTCAAAAAATATTTCCTCAAAACTTCTCTGGTAAGGGTGGCGGATATGCACCAGATATCTATGAGAACCGAAGAGAAAATAATACGAGCCTTTATCGGAGTGATGATCTTTTATTTGGAAGGGCGTGTTTTGTTCCCGCGACCATGATTCCTTGGACACATAGTAATTTTGGAACACCTAAAGATCAGAGACGTGCTCGATTAGCCGCCCAACACTTTCTTTTTGCCAATGGATACAATAGAGACTGGTACGGCTTTGATTACGGATCTATGATTGGCTCATTCGATGGCGTCTCTTGGTTTTCAATTGGATCCACAAGAAGAATCAAGGCGACAACTGGTAAGCTCTTTCTGGCGGTCAATGCCTATCTAGGAGATCTCAACATTGATAATAGTTTTAATGTTACTGTCAGTGAGTCCTCTGCTTTTTCTTCTGAGATTCCAGACCACGATACAGAAACAGATGGGGCCCAATGTCAAAGATCTCACTTCTGTGCTAATGATAATGATTGCTTCACACAACTTGGATTTGAATATACTTGTCAAAATGTGGCTTCCTTAAGTTCAAAATGGCCCCTATTTGATGTTAATGCTTCTGAGATTGTTGGCTCTAACGTCAGAACCCTTCTCTCTTTAGTAGGCGGTGCCAATGGTCAAACCAAACGCTGTGTTTATCGCGGAAAAGGTGCTCCTTGTTTAAAAGATCTCACTCAGGCAGGAAGTACCACTCTCACACATTTTAATGGCTCTACAGTCGTGGGACACTTGATGTGTTCAAATAATACAACGTGTGTTCCTCTTAGTACCACAAATCGCTTTAACGACAGGATTTCTCGGTTTGCAACGACTCCACTGGCCCAAAATTTGGCGCAAGTCCCGGCCTCTCTCTCAGATACCGTGGGCCAAGGGGCAAGAATTATCTTAAGACCATTTGATTATTATGGAACAGCTTCAGTGCCTTCAGCGGCGCAAAGTGGACTTGTTCAAAATAGCGTCAGTGCCATTTGTATTCCTGGACGTGATGTCGCTAATTCTTTGGGTACTTTTGACTCACACTCTCGTCATCCAGGAAATCGAGTGGAAGCTTCCGATAAGCTCTTTGGAGTAGGAGCAACGTCATCGAATTTTAATTCAACAAAAAATCTTCTCTACTGTCCTACTACTGATAGTGCTGGTTTCAACTTACAGCAATTTGATCTATTAAATAGTGATAGTAATCTGAATACCTTCTCTATCGTACAAAATATGTCTTCAAACCTATTAAATCTCACTCCTCTTACCTCGCTCAATATTTATAGCTCAACAAGTGGTTCACAAATTACGAGCATTGGTTATCAAAGAAATTCTTGCTTAAGAGCACCTGGCGCCTCCTGTTTTAGTGATATGGAGTGTGCTCCATCAAGCTTTATTGCTTCCAAAGCAAAATCGGCCAATCTTACTTCAATTCTTAACCTAGCGGAGGCAAAATTCTGGGAGGAAGAGCTCGTCTGTGGAAATCCGGATTTTAAAACGATCGCGACGGGGGTATTTAATACCCAGTTTAATCCTAAGAAAAATAAATGTTGCCGCGAGTTTGGTAAAACTCTTTCCGTTTACACTCAAACTCCAACCTCTACTTATCAATGGTGTGATGACACGACCGCAACGATTAAAGTGGCGGGATATAATCAGAATATAAACTCATCATCTCGTTACTCTCGAGTCCACACGGTTTATGACAAGATGACTTGCGATAGAATTAGTATAACTCCCACAAAAACGTTCGCTCTTTCAATGGTGGCACCTACGGCATCGGATAGAATGAAACAAATCCTAGAGCAATATAAGACTCTAGATACTTTGAATCAAAGAACTTGTTGCACGAATCATTGGGTGAGAAGCTTTTCTACTGATAATGGTGGTGGCCATACCTTTTCAGCTAGTAAAATGCAAAATATAGATAAGGCGATGTTTAAACACATCAGCTGGAAAGCTGATAATACAACGACGATTTCACCTGATCCAGACTCAGCTTTCGAGTGTGGCCCACTTGATTATAATAACTCTTCTTGTGAAATAAAAAGTCTGACACCCACTGAAGAAGAACTCTATCTTACTTGGGCAGGATCTCTGGAACTCATTGGGATTCCGCAGGTGGCGATAAAAACCAATGATCAGGTCCATCAAATCGTGGATGATACTCAACAAGACAACAGTGCCTCTCAACTTCCATTAAAAGATTCTAATGGAATAGCTATCATGACTCCTGTTAGTACATCTGGTGAAGATTTTCTGGATACCTCAAGTAAAAAATATTACTCTGCCGCTAGCTATACAAAAATGAATATGCCAAATAATTCTCTGAAAAAAATCTTTTCTGAAGATGAATTTAATTGCTGCATCCCTTCAGGTCAGCAAGTCCCAGATGGAACGACCAACTCTCAGTGTTGTACGGGTCAGGCCTTCACTCAAAATAACATTAGAAGATGTTGTTTAGCCGATTTTACCGATGTGACACTTTATTTAAATCGCTATGTCTCGTCTGAAGGAAGAGGATTACCAGATACGGCCTATGATAAGCAAACAGGATATATTAAAGATGCGGGTCAAGTTCAGCTTATGGCGGCACAAAAGAATCTCTGCTGTTCGGGAATGGCCATGACTGGTGTCGCAATCAGTAATCTCAATATTCCTCTCACTGGTGGAAATTTTTTACCTCCTGATACATCTACAACAACGAAAAGATTTAATTATCGAACAGACGAAGTTGATAATAATGGGCCTACTGGATCCGTAGGAACCATTTTTGATTATGGAGTTAGATGGAATAACCACGTTTACTGTGTACGAAGTGGATTTGGTCAATAGTCCTAGAGAGAGAGGGCCATTAGGGCAGCAATCATCCACCGATAAAAAGTAAAATAACAAAGTTGTATTTTACCAATAAGCTTCATAAAAAAATGAATCGTTCCCCATCCCACGATAAATGAAGTAAAGATTCCGGTGATTAAAATCAAAAATGAGGAGTGATCTGGATTTTTTAAAATATCAGGAACTTCTTTAAATATCCCAGCAAAAATAATGGGTAACGATAGAAGAAAGGAATATGAACCTGCCTCTTTCCTGTTTAGGCCTAAAAGAAGTGCCATTGTAAGAGTAATTCCTGATCGGCTAACACCAGGGAAAATGGCAAATGCCTGGGAGAGCCCAATCAGACCGGCAACTTTCCATTGAAGGCCATTCATCATAGGATTTTTTAAAAGGGATGTGTTTTTAGAATTCTTCCAATCGGCAAACCATAAGAGGCCACCAAAAATAGAAAGGTTAATAATAATGATCCAAGGATTTCTTGCCATTTTAGCAATTGGAATAAGAAGAACAATAAATATAACGCTGATAAAAGTAGAAAAAATAAAGTTTCTCACAAACCAGCGATCTTCTCCCCCTATGCTAAAATTGGCCAAAGAAGGAGTAAAATTTCGAGCATATTTAATAATATCTTTTCTAAAATACACTATAACCGCAAGTGCAGTCCCTAAGTGCATCATAAGATCAAAAACAACTCCCGGATCTTGAATTTTCATAACATGAGGTAAGAGAGCTAAATGCCCACTACTACTGATCGGTAAAAACTCTGATAATCCCTGGATGATTCCATAAACGATGGCTTCAAAAAATGTCATTCGAAATTCCTAAGCTGAAACTGTATCACTAGCACCAAAATATTCTAAGTTTGAGTTCTCAATGGCATCCATAACGTCATTTACGTTTTGACGTAGTTTATCAACTGAACTCTCCTGTCCCTCCGAAACATTCCCTTTTGGGAGCACCTCAAGAAGCTTAGAAAGGTTGGATAAGTCAGATTTCCATAACTCAAGTTCTATTGAGTCCCCTCTCTTCACAAGTTCTGCGGATAATTCAAAAATGTAGGCATAAAGGGATTGTGCTGAGTCAGGTGATTGCAACACAGTCTTTAATTTAGGTGCAGAGAGGAGGTCAAACACTTTTAACGTTGTCATCGAATCCGATTGGACATTCTTCGTTGTGTCGATCCAGTTGGAATCATCAAGATTGTATTTATAAAATTTAGTCGACACTGCTTTAATATTATCTTTCTTATCAAAATTAACTTTGAAAATTCTTCCCTCACCCATAACAAGAGGGATAATAAGGTCGAAAGGCTTCTGTTTGTTGTAACTAATTTTCATAAACAGCGCATTTCCAATTTTTAGGAAACTAATATCGTGAAAATCTTTGTACTCAATCAAAGAAAGAAAAGAATTTTTATAATCAATGTAGCCTTTAATAAATGGTGTTTCTGTTTCAATTACTTCTAGAGCATTTTCTGCATTTAACGAGAACGCTGTTTTAGTGAATTTAATAATCTCGGTAGCAAAACTCATTTGAGATTTCGCATCTAAATGCTTTTTAAAGACTGACTTCGCTTCGTTAGATTCATACACAAAATGATGAATCTTAGGATATTTTTCAAAAAGTAAGTAATTTCCTTTGATACCAATTCCAAGGAGCTGCTTAAAATCAAACGTTTTAAAAACTTCTACTTCGATTGGACGTTGTAGATCTCTCTGATAAAAAGTAAGGCTCGTATTGAGATTTAATTTTTCTTTAACACCTCGAAAATGCATCGTTGGTAGGATAAGAAGTTCCGAGGGATTGTAACTAATCTGAAACTTTAAAAAATCAGAGACATCAACTTTTGGCTCAAACTGGGCCTCTGCCTCTTCCACATTGTCCTTCAAAACTTTAGATTTCACTCTCTGATCTATTTTATCACTAATACTCACTGTCACTGGTGGTTCGAACCCCTGAATCAATGGCGAAATAACCGCAATACAGAAAATCACCGGAACATAAAATAGAATTCCAAGAATAGATGAGAATGCTGATGGAGTATGAATATTCGTGAACGTTAAAAATTCTTTTAATGTTCTTCTCGATAGAATCGAAGTTAAGTCAAAAATAATAAATGGCCATGTGAGCATACCAACAACAACACGTATAGGACCACCAACGCGTGCCCAAATAAAATTACCTGTTGATCTAATACCTAGAAAGAATTCTGAAACGCTCACACCTAAAATAATGGTGGAAGCAAATCGAAGAACAAAATAAACAATGATGATGCCATAAAAATTAAAATCTGCGGCCAATTGAGAAGTCGCTTCTCCAAGGATCTCCCCTAAAATTGGGTACTCATCTATGAGCGCCATTTTAAATTGTTGCCAGTCAATATCTAATAAAGCTGAAATTTCTCCGGGAACAAATTCTAAAAATCCTCTGAAGTCATCAAATGGCATGAGAATAACAATTAAACTATAAGAGAGAATAAGATCTGAAAGAACAGCAAAGACCCTAAGGATAGCATTGGTTGAATGAGTCGGTGCACTTAGAACGAGAGCTTTCTTTTTATTTATTTTCTTATTGAGTTTCGCTTTTTTTTCTTTTGGCGCAGGAGGATTTGTTAAGGATTTAGGAGTATAGACTCTTAATTTTGTTGCTTCTTCTCTTGCATCTTTCGTCTCACTTCCCGGAGTCTCTGGAACTTCTTCTCTTTTAACAGCATTTTTCTTAACGACGATTTTTACCTCGAGATCTCCGATGCCAATTTTATCACTCTCTTCAAGAATGACATTTTTACCCGTGGAAATCTTCTTGCCATTAATAAATGTTCCGGAGCTACTCCCATGATCTATAATCGATACGACATCATCTTGTAGAGTGAATGTTGCGTGCCGAGGAGCAATCGACGGATCAGAAATCAAGATATCTCCGACCTCACTCCCTACGATCACCTGGCCCTCAAGTGGATAAACCGGAGCGCCTTCCATATTACTTAATTCAATTTCAAAAACTTTTACGTAATCCATTTTATCAAGGTCAGATTGACCCTCACTGCCACCTTTTGTTGGCGAAGATTTACGTTTAAACAGCTTACTTAGCACTTTTCTCTGCCCTTTCTCAATCTTTGAAATTACACATATTTAGTTTCACTTTTTTCTGAGAAAAAGGGAAGTAATATGACTTAAGAATGTTCCAAGTTAGGCTCAGAGAATTGGAAGACGTACAATAGAAGTCGACTAGACTACTTAGCTATTGAAAAGATTAATTTTTTACAAATAAATTGCCGAAATAACAAGAAGATACAAGTTTTTTAAAAGGTCATTTAGATGAAACACACAAACATCTCTGCCTCTCTTGCTCTTGTCATGAGTTTTGAACTCATCGTCGCTCCACTTTTTCCAATGGGAAGTGCTTTTGCTGACAATACGAAACCTCCAAAGAAAAAAGATAAAGAAGATTCCGTCTGGACTGCGGATAATGTCAGCCAAGGAATAAAACAGGCCTCCAATCTTTGGTCTACCGTGAATGGGATCAGAAATGGTGGTGGTAATCAACAGGGTGGAATGCCGTCACATTTGTCAGCTGACATGCAGGAACTTGGTGCTCAACAAATGGGTCAACCAGATAAGTTTTTTAACTCACAAAAACTAATGCAAATTCCTGGGCTCGGAAATTACCTCGCATTAAATAACATTAACCCGGCGATGCTTAATTGCGAAACTCTCAAAACAACTCTTCACGAAGCAAAACCCGAAGTTTGTCGCCTTGGTGTTACTCAAGATAGTGCAAACGGACCACAAAGCGCCCAACTTCAGCAAATGTCCATGTACCATGATCAGTATTTCAAGATTAGTAAAAAATATAACAATTTTTTGTCCGATTCAAATGCTGAAGGTCAGGCCTTTGGTGTTGGTTGTATGAGAAATGCGATGAACATTTTGAACGGATTTTTTAAGTACAGAGTGGATGAGCTAGATAAACTGACAACTAATCTTGAGGCCATGCAGAACCAATTTCGAGAAGCTTCAAGAGCAGATCTAGATGCAATTGAAGAAACGGTTGCTGTCCTTGATGGGGACTCACCTATGGCCGATAAAGTTCGTAGTAAAAAACCTGATCTCTTTGACTTTGGAAAAAGATTTAATAACCCTGCCTGTAATTCTATGTTTACGGGTGAGGCCATCAACGAAAAAGGCCGTGCTGAGGGGTTAAATAAAATAAATCAAGACTTGAAGAAAACGCTATCCACCAAAACTGGTAAATTTTCAGGTGAGTCTTATGCGAAATCTCACACCGCTGTCCTTGAAGACATCAATGGTCTCGCTGATAGAGTTTCAAAACAAATGGAACTTAACTTTGGAGTCCTCTCTAAAGACCCTAATAGTTACGGAAAATTCTTAAGTGAGCTTCCAGAAATGGTAAGCTCTCCGAATGGAACGAATCAATCATTAAGTCCCGATCTCTTTTCTGATGTCAGGACAAAATTTAACGAAACTTACATCAAACTTAATGAGCAAAAAGGAACGATTCAGTCTGAATTAAGTAGTGCAGGAGTTTCTCCCGAGGCTGCAACTGTTCTCCTAGGTAACCCCGCTGCTCAAAATTTTGAAAATGAAGTGGCAACGATTGAAAA
>Ga0164293_10001120_pt1 | contig 22453 bp, 14 predicted proteins | sample GEODES118metaG_FD_111487 | JGI IMG/M metagenome (GOLD analysis project Ga0164293, IMG submission 111487) | Eutrophic lake water microbial communities from Lake Mendota, Wisconsin, USA - GEODES118 metaG | ecosystem: Environmental > Aquatic > Freshwater > Lake | place: USA: Lake Mendota...
ATTCCGCTGCAAAATGAACGATATAATCAAAATCACCTAATTCTTCCGCAACAACATCACAAATGTCTTTTTGTAGAAATGTTACATTATGTTTAATGTTCTTTTTACTACCAGCGTATGTAAGTTTATCCACACAAAGAACATTACATTCAAAGTGATCTAATAAATGGTTAATAAATGCCGATCCAATAAATCCGGCTCCTCCCGTTACAACTACTCTCATATTAACTTAACAAATTTTCAAGTTGTTTCATTATTATCATTTGTCGTCTTTGTAAGTCGGCAACTCTTCGTTTTTGCTCATCGTTTAATTCGTAATTCTCGGCTTTGATATCCGCAACTTCATTTGCCAATCTACGATGTTCATTCATCAATTGTCCGTGTATGATTCTTTTGTCTTGCATAATTTTGTTTTTAATCCCACCATTGGGCTACGTTTTCCTCTAAAACTCGGAAAAGAAGTTTATTTGCTTTTTTATGATTATAGTAAGATACCATTAAACATAAACGTTTTTTATCTTTTTGTTCTCCATGCTCTTTTATGACCGCACGAACTGAAGAAGGATATTTGTTTAAGTATTCGTTAAATCTTTCTGATCTTGTTTCAATGTTGATTTCTTTTAATTTTTTGTTATCCGGTACATCCTCAAAACTTATGGTATCATGCCAATAATCCATACACTCTAATGAATAGTGTTCTTGTCTAACTCTTTCAAGTAAGTTAAGGGCTAAAGTCATATAACGGTTATCTCTTTCAACCTCCGTATGTCTGTTGGCATTAACAAGTTCCTTTCTTTGGAACTCAATTTTCTTCTGTAAAATTTTTAGAATAAAGTTGCCATCCCAATCTCTATCGGAGTAGATAGTTGGCATCCATCTAAAAATGTTTTTTACACCGGTAAGAAAGTATCTTATTCTCCAATGTAGTTTACCGTATAGGGTATTTCTACTCCAAGCGGAATCTTCTGGAATCGGTAGTTGTTTATATTTTTTCATCTTCAAACCTTGAATTGTATTCTTCTTTTAATTCATTGTATTCATCCATAGCACGTTTGTACTTTCTATCAACACTGATCCACCCAATTAAACACAAAACCCAAATTAAAATATAAAATGAGTCGTAACTTGAAATCCAAAAAAATGTATACCAAATTTCAAATAACCAAATAATGGTGAGCACAAGTGAGATTCTTTGATATCCTGATGCCTCATTGAGTTTTACAACCATTTCGTTTAATAATTCGTATTCTTTATCTTCCATTTTACAAATATATTAATTTTACGGCAATTCATCAACCCAATTAGTAAAATCTATAACAGGTACTTCATTATAATCCAAAAGTTCATTTTGCCAAGTTTGTAATTCAGGAGTATATGTGTCCCATTGTGGTGTCATAGCAATCACTTTAGTCCCTTTATGTTCCGAACTTCTGAATGTTGATTCTTGTTCAATAACTTTACCACTACGATATTTCTTAACCATCTTTGGTAACTTTAAAGTTCCAAGTTTATAGAGAAGGTTAATATTTGCAAGTTGTATATTGGCGACTTGTGAAAATTCTGACGTTGGTAGTTCGTTGAACTTTGCTCTCTCTTGTACATTTGTTATTTCATTACGTCCGTATCGGTATTCAACCGTAATTCTTTCGTCACCATCCGTAGATCCTTTACGAATTGAGAATATAATACAATCAGGTCTTTCAGCATAAGTTCTAACACAATTTCGTTGGTGTTGCGATTCTTTTTCATAATCCGTAGTTTTACGAAGAAGAACTGGATAATAAGTTTCGCCTTCGTGTTCGATTGGTGTTTCTAAAATATCTATATCACCATAAAATCTCTCAATTTCACCTTTTCTATATGATTGTAAAAGACGACTAAACTCCTCGTGCTCTAAATTGAAACTGTCCATATTCGTAAACTTCAATTTAACGTCCTCACCTAAATTCACTAGATCTTTTTTCATATCTAAATGGTCAAGTAGTGTTCTATATTTATATTCATCAAAGTACGTTATCAAATCTAAAATTCTATCTTTTTCTTTTGATGTTAAAGGTATAAATCTTCTGCCGATATAATGGTTGGGGTGATTTTCTTTGTCTGTGTAAAAACATTCATAATACCTACCCATTTTACTTGTTTCTATTCCTTTTATACTATAATCGTCTTTACTATAGTGTTCATCAAAAACTTTGTTTTCAATTTTGTTAAACCTATCAATACCCAAAAGATTATAGGTGATGTACAATCTGTCGAAATCAACCCATTCCATCTCATTGAAAATCTGTTTAACTTTAGACCCTTTGAGTCTTAACTTATTCATTGCCGCCTCAACCAAATTCATATTGGTTTTTTGTAGTTCTTTTTTGGAAAAGAATACTGCGGTGAATTTCTTCCAATTGTTTGGTATTTTTATACCATTAACCAAATAGTAAGTTAAACTATAAAAAGACCTCATACATCCCCACTCAAAGTTTTGTGGGTTTTCAATTCCCATTCTATCCCAAATCTTTTCTAAGAAAAAATAAAGGTACTGATCAACAGAGGTACCATTACCAATCCTAACTTGATCTAAAAAACTTCCTATTGCGTAGTATGTTGGGTTCACCTTCATACTTCTTCCAATAACTCTTTTCTTTTTTGTTGAGAATATTCCTGAATAAAACATTTTCTTTTTGAAGTTAAAGGTGAGATAGTTTGTGACTTTTCTTTCTGTAAAAAACCTACCTCCTACTTTTCTATTCTTTATGTAAGATTGATACTTAATTGATATTTTATCATCACCTTCTTCTATGAATAATCTTTGTCTATCAAAGTGAACATCAGCAAATGGATTTCCGAAATGTTTAACAAAATCCTCTTCAGTGTAGAATTGAGTATCAGAAAAGAACTTGTCTTTCTTTTTTGTTTCAACATACAAACCTAAGATATGTCTATCTTTTTGATTTATATCACAATAATTAAGATATAGACTAGTTCTATAGTTCTTAATCTCAACAAACTTATGAAATGTTTTACCTTCTACTTCTAACATACCCCAATAATAAAAAATCCCCCTGATTATATCAACCAGAGGGATTACATTTTTTCATTTTATAGTTAGACCAATTTTACAACTATCTTACCGGGATTTTTAAATTCATCATTATATGTGTAATTATAATCCTTCAAATTGTTAATCACAATATTTCTCATTGCGGTACTTAACCCGGTAATGATTTCCACTTCTCGGGACTGCTTATTAATTTGCTCCCATAGAAACTGATCAACTAATCTTGGGGCTTCCGCATGTTTAACTCCGTGTAAATCTAATGTTCTTACCATAACTAATTATTATTTGTTTATTGTATAGAGTTCTATTTTATTCGTTTTCCGTATCATAGAACATTCTATCACTATCTTCAGTATGCCATTTATCAAAACCCTCACAATTGTAGTAATCCTTATTTACCAAATAGTCAGGTTTTTCAGGGAATGGTTTGGTCACAAAACTTGGTTCCGACCATTTAATTCTGTTGTTCGGTTGGAGAGCGATCTGTCCATTATCAAGTAAGATGATGTGGTGACTTTTGTGTTCCAAAGGATCTTCAGCCAATGATATATCCGTATTAATATCGTTTGATCCCCAGTTAATTGTAGCGTAATAACTTCCTGAGTAAAACTTCTTATCTTTCATAAAGACCTCAACTCTTGTATCATACAAATACGATAAATGTATGAGGGTAAAGTTATATGAGAAACAATTCCAAATCTGTAAGTAGTGGAATGGTAGATCATCTTTAGGGATTTCAGGTTCGTGTAGTAGAGCGTGACTTGGGAGTTTATCTCTCAATACTCCGTTCTCTAATAACACTTGGAATAACGCCGCTTGTCCTGGCATACACCTAACCGATATAATTACACCGGGTGTCAACTCACCCTGACCTTTTTTATGTTGATACATATATTCATTTCTCACCCAAACTTTAAGAGGAAAAAAATTGTGTTCTATATAAGCCATTATCTATCTTGTTTTCGTTTTAACCACCTATAAACCAAATGTGCTGTGATAAAAAACACAGTCAGTGGTAATATGGCAATATGTATATATGTTTCTAATAAAGTCATATGCTATACCTATATGTTCCATTATCAAATTCAACATCCATTATACCATCGTTCTCCAAGATCTTTTCAATTTGTTCTGACGTGAACTTGATGTGATCCGGTTCCATAAAGATTTTAAACGCTTGTGTCAAAGATAATTTGGAATCTCTCAACAGATTTAAGACGGTTTCATTTTCACAATCCACAATTGAAGGGTATTGACCTCCAACGGTAACGATTGCTTTATCACCGATCTCGGGTCTTTCTAAGGAAACGACGTATGGTCTTTCATCAACCATTATCAGTTTAACTTTTTGTTTTACATTTTCACTCATAATTTGATCCCGTACATTTTTGATACGGCTCCCATATACTTTTTTAGATTTATTACAGCTTCCTTAAAGTCCACTCTTGGTGTCTCTTTGAACCTTTCTGATAGTTGGTCGTCTTCCAAAGTTTTATCACAACTATCATAGATGTCCTTAAGAATCTGAAGATAAATCTCTTCTTTACTATAAGTATCATCTATTTTTTTTTCAACTACCTGACCCTCCAACTCAACACAATAGTCCATCAGTTCCTGAACCTCATCGTGAGCCATTAACTCCTTATTGTTTTTGAATATCTGATTTATGTTTTTCATAAGTCCCATATACTTTTTCTCTTTCTATTTGGTAATTTATATGACAACCAAAGAGCCAATTTTTGTATTAACCGTTTCAAGATCGTTAGTTTTTCATCTTTTATCTTTGGGAATCTACCGTAATTCCCCATACTATCATAGTCAGCACATTTAGAGTAGGAAATAGGTGATGGCATGTCGCCATACTCACACCATAATTCTTCTTGATTTATTTTTTTATTCACCATCATTTAAAAATTTAATAATCTTTTCTTTAACTCCACTTTGTTTGATACCCTCACTTGATTTCGGTGTTAAAACGAAATTATCTATTGCCCAAGCATCTTTCCAAGGCTCACCATTCTTACCCATATTTAGATCATCAACTGAAACCCAATGAGTAACCTCAGGATGGTCGTGTAAGTATTGTCTAATCTCAACAGTTCGTATTTGTTCTAACTCCCATCGTGGTGACCAAATAAATAAATCACTATGATCGGTACAATTCTGAATATTCGGTGTCAATGCAATTGGTCGTTTGATGATCCCTTGACTTTCGTAGTAATCACCAAGTTCTTCAAGTGTCGCATGTAATTTCCAATCTGAACTTACAACAATCTCACAACCTGTCTCTTCAAGTATTTCATTGAGAACCTTAACCGCCTTTTTATCAAAATCATCAAAACGATATTCAACAGGGGCTTCTTTTATGTTTGATGAAGATTCAGGATTTTCTGAACGGTATTTTGCCCATTTCTTTGTTCGCCCACCCCAATTATTTGAGAGACAGATTACACCATCGTTATCCAACATCAATATCTTCATCATTTAAGTTTTTGGTGAACATTATAGACACCCATTAATAATACCACAAATATAAATAAAAATCCCCACATAGACAAATAATAGTTGATTGTATTAAATAAGAAAAGGGGGAGTAGCGAATTCCCCCTTTCAATCGTTACCCTAACGGATAACGGCCCTAAGACCCACTTCTAAAAGTGGGGTATCTTAAAAAGAATCCCCACCACAAGGATGGGGATCTGAATTTCACTTAGGAGTGGGATTTTCAACCTGTGTCGGATTACGCCAGACACCCTACGATTGGTATTTTTTAGTGATTGAACCAACAACAATCAATTGTTTTACAAAGATAATACTTTTTTACAATTCAACAACTATATTTCCGCTTTTACATAAATTTTCTTTCAAATTTTCTTTTTTACTCCTTGGTCTAACACCAAAATATAAAAAGTTACCATCTTCAGAAAATGCGGAACTCACAATTTTTAATTCATTACCATCTTTTTGGATTACGAACTCAACAAAATCAAAAAACTCCTCATCTTCGTTATTATCTCTTTTTTTAGTGAAAATAATTCTTTTGTTACAAGGATTATGTATTTTGAAACTCTGTATTATCTTATCAATTTTTTCTTGGATGATATGAACTAAAATCCTATCACTAACACCTATACGGTAATCATTGTCGGCATTATTTTTTTCATAGAACAAATCCACATTAGTATCATATGTGTTATCACCGTGTCTATCAAACCATTGGTGGTATGTTGATATGATCTTATACAACATATTATCATATAACTGTAAACCTTTTTGTTTTGGGAATTTCTTTTCCTCTAATAGATATTCCCTAACAACTCTTTCTATTAATTGATCCATATAATATAAATATAAAAACCCCCAGTATAAAACCGGGGTATCTTCTATATTAGAATAATATCTTCTAATCTATCTTGAACCAAATAAGGTTTTGGTTCATATGGTTTTGTAATGTCTTCAATAAAACTATAATTGGTTAAACATTCACTAAACTCTTTAACATTCATATTAAACACATCTAAAACAAGATCTTTAATTATATGTTTGGGTAAAGTTGAATCTGAAACTATTTTTATTTTGTGATCTTCATTTTCATCCAATTCACTATTGTAAAAGAACATCAAATTGTCCACACCTAATAACGTATACATTTGGTTAAACATATAGTGAGCATAATAATATATACCTCTACCACAACCTAAACTATAACCGTATGGAAACTCTGAACTAATATTGATTTCCTTAAATGGTTCTTCTTCTTCAATGTAGAGTAATTTATTAACTCTAATCCAAGCTTTGGAGAAGTCATCAATATTTTGTTCGTATTTGATAATATCTATTACATTGATGTCTTTGATCTCTAAAGATTCAAAAAGGTCTGAGAACTCATTAATGAAGTCGTATTTAAGATCGTTGAGGTTTATTTCTTTACCACTTGTTGTCTGGCCATTCACAACAACAAATGTCTCACAATCTGTGACTTGGATAATTGTATTTTCTGTTTTTTCAAATTTTGAAAGGACGTAGTCGGCAAATAGATTTACAAAATACCGTCTTGTGTTTTTTTCTAATTTTCTCATATTCTTGGTTTTTATAATGAATATGATAATTAAATGAAACTATAAATAGTTAGATGTAATCATTAAAGAACTCGTTGATGTTTTTCTGTGTCATTGAGTAATCAGGATAGTCTGGAATCCTTACATCAATACATTCAATTATATCATTATTAATTAGTCCAACCAAAAATTCACTATAAGTACCGTAATATTCTAAAAACGAATCACTATAAGTTTTACCTCTGTTATCCTCTAAAAAATTACGTATTTCTTTTACGAAATCTCTAATTTTGATGTATTGGAAGTAACGAGTTTTTCCATTACTTTCTATTGGAACCTCATCTATCTTACCCTCAAATAATTCATCTAAACCACCGTAAATCGCATCATAAATTTCACTTTCGTAAGCCGAGTTCTCAGCACTATAATAAAGACTTTTTAATTCTTGACCAATATCTTCTAAATCATTATTGAACAATTCATTAGTTGCGTCAACATCTTTCAATAGATCGTTTAAATCTTCAGGTCTTATTCTAAAATAACCTGATGTTCCTTGTTCTTCAGACAAACTTTCAAAAAAGTCGGAGTTATAATCGTCTAATGATAATTCGGCATTACCGACTTCCTTATAAATAATATCTTTTAGTTTAGTTAAGTTTGTATCATCTAATTCGGTTACCGTTTCATATGGTTTTGTACTACTATCATAATAATCATAATCTAAACCGTTTTCACTGAATACTTGTTTTGCGACATGGGAAACACCCTCTCTTCTATTATAGGGACCACAATAAAAGTTCGCTAACTCTTCTCTATCTTTTAGAAATAAATAAAAACCACCGTTTCTTATTTCAACATCAGTTAATAAATTATTTATAATAAAGAGAATTGTATCTTCATAGTTTTCATCTAATTTACGAAGTAGAAGAATATTTTTTAATTCTGGGGGAGCGTCATCATAACTAAGATTACTTAAAACACCATTTTCGTCTAAAAATTGAATAATTTCATCATCCCAATTACGATAACCTACTTGACCCAAATCTAATTCGTCCAGTAAACCGTATTTTTTCATAAACTTAAAGAAAGTGATGAGGTCATTGAAGTACGGCTCAATGTCCTCATCAAACTCTCCGTTATTAAAACTATTCCTTAAATCTTGCGCCTTTCGTAAACTCATTGTTAGTTGTCTTGGTTCTCAGGTTCTTGATATAATACGTTAGTTTCATTCATATTAATTGTAATATTGTCCACAGTTAAAAGGTCACCATTAATTACAAAATCAGTTCTGTATTGTAATACTGATCCTGAAGGAATGCTTGATGTGTCAATATCCAATCCCATAACTTCTTCACCGATAAAGATGTTAAAGATTAAGTCTTGGATTACCTCAACTGCGGTAATTGTTCTTCCGTTTAAATACTCATTAATTGTCATAATTTTGTTTTTTTATTTTTATTATTTATTTATTAACTATTTAATCCATTTCCACCCAAAAGTACAGCGTTCATTTGAGTAACAGCTCCGCCATTTAATCCAGTCCAAACAGGTCTAGGCGGATTAACCGTTGTTGTTTCTCCACTACATACAAAACACATTATTGATGGTGTGTTGGCACTCATTGGTATTACATATTCATCACATACATCACAATCTGAAAAGAGCTCTAATGCGGTATATTCTCCTTGAGGTTGATCACCTAATATGAATGCAAAATATGGATAAGAATAGGTGTTTAATGTTGTGAAATCACCGGTTACATAAATGTTACCTTCCGATTGTAATGTAATGTTATAAACAGTACTATTAAATCCACTACCAACACTAAAACTAGTATCAATAGACCCATCGGTATTTAATCTAATAATTCCATTACTAGATACACCACTATATGATGAAAATGCTCCACCAACTAATATCTTTCCGTCTGATTGTAATGTAATATCCTGAACATCAGCACTAAACCCTATTCCAATAACAAAACTGTTGTCTACCGATCCATCAGTATTTAATCTGATGATATAATTCCTAGATACACCACTATATGATGTAAATCCTCCACCAACTAATATCTTTCCGTCCGATTGTAATTCAATTGATTTAACACCAAATCCGCTAAAACCAGTTCCAATAACAAAACTAGTATCCAAAGATCCGTCAGCATTCAACCTAATAATATCATTTCTAGATGCTCCACTATATGATGTGAAGTTACCACCAACTAGTATCTTTCCATCTAATTGAACCTTGATTACATTAACGGTATCGTTAAATCCAGTTCCGATCACAAAACTAGTGTCGACAGATCCGTCAGTGTTCAACCTAATAATATCATTTCTAGATGCTCCACTATATGATGAAAAATCACCTCCAACTAATATCTTTCCGTCTGACTGTAATACAATATTATTAGTATATCCATTAAATCCAGTTCCAATAACAAAACTAGTATCTATTAATCCATCGGTATTTAATCTAATAATTGCACTTCTAGAAACACCATTGTATGACGAAAATAAACCACCAACTAATATTTTTCCATCAGGTTGTAATGAAATTGTTTGAACAAAACTATTGAATCCAGTCCCAATAACAAAACTACTATCTATTGAGTAATCCTCATTCAGTCTAATTATATTATTTTTAGTGATTCCTTGATAAGAGGTGAAATTACCAACTATAATGATTTTACCATCAGGTTGTATCACACTACTTTGAGTAGAACCATTAAATCCATTTCCAATATTAAATGAAGGATCTAAATTGGTATTAACTTCAATCAGTGGTTCATAACAACTGAAGTTAGTTGCGTATATTATCTGAGTAACTATTTGGTTACCATTTATTTGAACAATACCTCTAGATGCATATCCATTATAATACGAAAAATTACCTCCAACTAAAATATTTCCGTTTGGTTGTGGTAATATTTCAGTAACGGTAGCATTAAATCCGGTTCCAATAACAAAACTAGTGTCCACAGAACCATTAGTATTTAACCTAATAATTCTACTTCTTGATACGCCACTATATGATGAAAAATCACCTCCAACTAATATCTTTCCGTCTGTTTGTAGTGACATTGACCAAACAGCTCCATCAAATCCAGTTCCAATAACAAAACTAGAGTCTATTGATCCATCCGTATTTAATCTAATAATTCTATTTCTAGTTACGCCGCTATATGTGGTAAAGAAACCACCCACCAAAATTTTTCCATCTGTTTGTAGGTTAATCGCAAAAATTTGTTGATTAAATCCTGATCCAATAACAAAAGCACTATCAATAGATCCATCAGTATTTAATCTAATAATATAATTTCTAGATGTACCACTATAAAATGTAAAGAATCCTCCAACTAAAATTTTCCCATCTGATTGTAATGCCATAGTTCGGATTATAGAGAATCCATCAAATCCGCTTCCAATAACAAAACTAGAATCTATTGACCCATTAGTATTTAATCTAATAATACTATCACTAGATGCTCCACTGTATGACGTATAGTTACCACCAACTAAAATCTTACCATCTGATTGTAATGTAATTGCGTTAACTGCGCCATCAAATCCAGTATCAATAACAAAACTAGAGTCTATTGATCCATTGGTGTTTAATCTAATGATTCTATTTCTAGTTACGCCGCTATATGTGGTAAAGAAACCACCAACTAATATCTTTCCGTCTGGTTGTAATGTAATTGCGTTAATACTACTATTAAATCCAGCCCCAACAACAAAACTAGTGTCCACAGAACCATCAGTATTCAATCTAATAATTCTATTTATTGCAACACCATTATACGACGTAAAGTTACCACCAACTAATATCTTTCCGTCAGATTGTGACGCAAGTGCGTCAACACTATCATTAAACGATAACCCAACATTAAAACCAACATTTGCCTGTCCAGGTGTTACGATGGATAATTCACCTCCATCAATATATGTTCCTTGATTATTTAAACACGATTCACAATAAAATACACTCATTTTCCTTTTAATTTATAAATATTAAGTTGTTTGGGAATTAGTTAACTATTCCACCCATTTCCTCCGATTGTAACGGCATCTAATTGCGTAACAGCACCTCCATTTAAACCTGTCCAAACTGGATGAGGAGCATCCACTAATAAAGCATCTCCTTCACAGATAAGACATTCAATGTATTCGGTGTTTGCGCTTTTTGGTATGATATATCCGTTACATACCTCACAATCTGAGAAGAGTTCCAATGCAATATATTCCCCTTGAATTGGTTCATCTAATATAAGTGCAAAACGTGGATATGATTCTGAATCCAATGTTGTGAAATCACCACCAAGTAATATGTCATCATTGTTTTGAGATGTAATGTTAAATACCTCACCGTTAAATCCAGATCCAACATCAAAGCTATCATCATTAACACCATTCGTGTTTAGTCTAAGAACGTAATTGGCGGATATTCCACTATATGATGTAAATAATCCTCCAACCATTATTCTACCATCAGATAACACATCAATCGTATTAACATCATCATTAAAACCGGTTCCTGTATTGAATAAACTATCAACTGATCCGTCTGCGTTCAATCTAACAATTTTATTTCTTGTCAATCCGCTATATGTGGTAAATTGACCTCCAACCAAAATCTTTCCGTCTGTTTGTATTGCGGTTATCTTAACCGTATCGTTAAATCCTGTTCCGATAACAAAACTTGAGTCTGGTGTGCCATTCGTATTTAATCTAATAATTCTATTTGCCAATGTGGGCGGTTCCGATTCTAACGATAGTTTAACCAATCTTGTTGTTGGTATTCCATCGTATGATGTAAATTCACCTCCAACTATCACATTGTCGGTTGATTCTTGTGTTACCGTATTTGTTGTTAAGTTAAACCCTACATTTGGTAAAAACAATGAATCAAAAGTTCCGTCTGAGTTAAGTCTTGCAAATTTATTTACCGTAAAACCACTGTATGTTGTGAATGATCCTGTTGCAAAAACTTTTCCATCTGCTTGTATGCTAACATCTGTAACGGTATTGTCAAATCCTGTTGATGCCGAGAATGTTGTGTCAATCGTTCCATCCGTATTAAGTCTTGCAATTCTTTCTAATGGTACAACATTATCTAATGTTCCACCACTTGTAATAACTGATATGTTACCTACAGTAAAATTGTCATATTCATCAAATAATCCCCCAACTAATATCTTTCCGTCTGATTGTAGTGCAATTGAATAGGTATTTCCTGGATCACCAAAATAACCAATCCCAGTTCCAACATCAAATGTTGTGTCAATTGTTCCATCAGATTCCAATCTTATTAAACTATATCCAACTGAAGTTCCGTTATATTCTGTAAAATTTCCACCGACTAATATTTTTCCATCTGATTGTATTTGAATTTCTAATGTATATTCAGAGATTTTATTAAATCCACTTCCAATAACAAAGGTATTGTCTGCCGATCCATCAGAATTTAATCTAATAATTCTATTTGCACTTGTTCCTGAATTTGATTGTAAATTTAATTGTACCAATCTTGTTGTTTCTATATTATCATATGACGTAAAGTTACCGCCAACCAACACATAATCACTTGATACTTGTGTAATGGTTGTTGCGCTTGTATTAAATCCAGGATTAACAACAAATGTTGTATCATATGAACCGTCTGAGTTAATCCTTGCAAATCTACTTGATGTTATCCCACTATACGAAGTGAAAATACCGGAAACAAAAACTTTATTATCAGGTTGTATGCTCACATCTGTGACGTTATTATTAAATCCAATTGGTGTTGTGAATGTCACATCAAATTCTCCGTTAGAATTAAGCCTTGCAATCCTACCACACGAAAATTTACCGACTATTTGACCACTTGAATTTAAAATAATTAAATAACCAACTACAGTTCCGTTATATGATGTAAATGTTCCGCCAACTATTATATTTCCGTCAGATTTTAAATATATTGTTTGGGCAGTACTGTTAAATCCAGTTCCGATAACAAAACTATTATCAATAGATCCATCAGTATTTAATCTAATAATTCTATTACTAGATACACCACTATATGATGTAAATACCCCACAAACTAATATCTTTCCGTCTGATTGTACTGTAATATTATTAACGGTAGTGCCAAATCCAGTTCCAATAACAAAACTATTATCAATAGATCCATCGGTATTTAATCTAATAATTCTATTTCTAGTTACACCACTATATGATGTAAATACCCCACCAACTAATATCTTTCCATCTGGTTGTAGTGCAATTGTGTAAACAAAATTATTAAATCCAGTTCCGATAACAAAACTATTATCAATAGATCCATCAGTATTTAATCTAATAATATAATTTCTAGATACACCGCTATATGATGTAAATTCACCACCAACTAATATCTTTCCATCTGGTTGTAGTGCAATTGTGTAAACAAAATTATTAAATCCAGTTCCGATAACAAAACTAGTATCAACTGAACTATTAGTATTTAATCTAACAATTCTATTATAGTCAAATACATTTTCCGTGGATCCATTAGTGTTTAATGTAACCATACTAAGTTGTGATGTACTATTGTAAGATGTGAAAGCTCCACCAACTAATATCTTTCCGTCTGATTTTAAAGAGATTGTTTGGACAGTACCATTAAATCCAGTACCAATAACAAAACTAGTATCAACAGATCCATCAGTGTTTAATCTAATAATTCTATTTCTAGATGCGCCACTATATGAAGTAAAATCACCACCAACTATAATCTTTCCATCTGATTGTAATGTGGTTACACTAACGGTACTACCAAATCCGGTTCCAATAACAAAACTAGTGTCAACAGATCCGTCAGTATTTAATCTAATAATTCTATTACTAGATACACCACTATATGATGTAAATTGACCTCCAACCAATATTTTACCGTCACTCTGCGTTGTGGTGGTGTTGACCGATGACGTAAATCCTGTACCAACAATAAAAGTATTATCAACAGATCCATCAATGTTTAATCTAACGATATTAGTATAATTAAAAACATTGGGTACTGACCCATCACCGCTTAATGTAACCATACGAAGTGATGATAATCCATTGTAAGTTGTGAATGAACCTCCAACCAAAATACTATTATCAGTTTTTTGTAATATGGTATAAACCTGATTATTAAATCCTGTCCCAACGGTAAAACTACTATCAATTGACCCATCAGTATTTAATCTAATAATATCGTTTATTGATAAACCACTATATGAAGTGAAATTACCACCAACTAATATCTTTCCGTCTGTTTGTAATGTAATTGCGTTAAGATTACCAGCAAATCCTGTCCCTATAATGAAATTATTATCAACAGATCCATCAGTGTTCAATCTAATAATTCTATTTCTAGATACGCCACTATATGATGTAAAGTCACCTCCGGCTAATATTTTTCCGTCGTTCTGTATTGTTACGGTATTAACACCTGAGGTAAATCCTGTTCCAATAACAAAAGTATTATCAACAGATCCATTACTATTTAGTCTAATGATTCTATTTGCATTTGTTACAGGTAACGAAAATAAAACTAACTGTACAAGTCTGGTTGTTGACGATCCATTATATGACGTAAAATTGCCCCCAACCAAAACATAATCATTTGATACTAAAGTTAATGTATTTGTTGTAGAACCGAATCCAGTCCCAACTACAAATGTTGTGTCATATGATCCGTCAGAGTTGAGTCTGGCAATTCTATTTGATGAAATACCACTATAAGATGTGAATGAACCGGTCACAAGTACTTTTCCATCGGATTGTATTGTAACGCCACTCACAAGACCATTAAACCCTAAAAAACTATCAAATGTTGGGTCAATAGTTCCATCTGTATTTAATCTAGCAATATATCTACGTTGTTGACTGTAATCCCCATTTGAACTCAATACAGTCATCCCATTTGTTTGTGTATTATTGTAAGTATCTTGAGTACCACCTATTAATATATTTCCGTTTGATTGAGATGAAACGGAATATATTGTACGAGTACCAAACCCTGCCCCAAACGGACTACTGTTAAATGAAGTGTTTTTAGAACCATCCCCATTAAGTAAAATTACTGAAGGGTTGGTAATACCACTATAAGAAGTAAAGTCACCACCCGCTAGTATTTTTCCATCCGATTGTAATTGTATGGACCATACAACATTGTCAAATCCAGTTCCAATAACAAAACCAGTATCAACAGATCCGTCTGTATTTAATCTAATAATTCTATTTCTAGATACACCACTATAAGATGTAAATCCACCACCAACTAATATCTTTCCATCTGGTTGTATTTGGGTTGAGAATATGTTAGCGTTAAATCCAGAACCTATAACAAAACTAGTGTCAATAGATCCATTAGTATTTAATCTGATAATTCTATTACTAGAAACACCACTATATGATGTGAATGTACCCCCAACCAATATCTTTCCATCTGTTTGTAATGTGATTACCCTAACTTCTCCGTTGGATCCTGTACCAATAACAAAACTAGTGTCAATAGAACCATCTGTATTTAATCTAATAATATCATTTCTAGATACACCACTATAAGAGGTAAATCCACCACCAACAATTATTTTACCGTCAGATTGTACTTGGGTTGAGTATATAGCTCCATTAAACCCAAAACCACTAATAAAACTATTATCAATAGATCCATCAGAATTTAATCTAACAAAATAATTTTTAGATACACCGCTATATGATGTAAATTCACCACCAACTAAAATCTTTCCGTCTGGTTGTAATTGTGTTGTTCTTACGCTATTATTAAAACCAGTACCAATACTAAACGTTGGGTCAATTGAGTAATCCGAATTTAATCTAATAATATTATTTCTAGATACTCCATTATATGTTGTGAATAAACCACCGACTAATATTTTTCCATCTGATTGTAATGTAATGTTATAAACACCAAATCCGTTAAAATTACTAAATACTCTAACTGAACTGAAATCCCCTCCGGCAATTATTTTACCGTCAGATTGTATTGCAAAACTTTTAACCGGCGAATCAAATTTATACGGTGAATAAAATGTTTGATCCAAACTGTTATCAGAATTAAGTCTTACAATTCCATTTATTTGAGTACCACTATAAAATGTTGAGTTGGTCGCAACAATTATTTTTCCATCTGATTGTGTTTCTATTTTATTAATAGAACTTGTGAAACCTGTTCCCGCAGAAAATGTTAAATCATAAGATCCGTTTGAATTTAATCTTACATAATTACCAACATTCACAGGCGTTCCCGCACTATATGATACACTTGATAATATTAATTGTGATATCCCATTATAGGTTGTGAATTCACCATAAACATATGTAAATCCACTTTTTGGTATGAAACCACGTACATTAGAATTCGCACCACCACTAGAACCGGATAAAATGAAAGAAGTGTCCACAGATCCATCTGAGTTTAATAGTATTGATCTATTTGCGGTCACACCACTATAAGAAGTAAAATAACCACCAACTAATATCTTCCCATCGGATCGTAAACTCACGGCGCTGAAAGTGCCATTAAATCCAGTTCCAATAACAAAACTATTATCAATAGATCCATCGGTATTTAATCTAACAATGTAATTCTTAGATACTCCACTATATGAGGTAAAGAAACCACCAACTATTATCTTTCCGTCTGATTGTAACGCGAGTTCATATCCCACACTATTAAGACCAGTACCAATGACAAAACTGTTATCAACAGATCCATTGGTATTTAATCTAATAATATTATTTCTAGATACACCACTATACGTTGTGAAAGAACCACTACCTATTATTTTTCCGTCAGGTTGTAAAATAAGTGACTGGATATATCTATTGAATCCGGTACCAATAACAAAACTACTGTCTACGGATCCATCCGTATTTAATCTAATAATTCTATTTCTAGATACCCCACTATACGATGTAAAATTACCCCCAACTAATATCTTACCATCTGACTGTACAACAATTGCGTTAACATAATCACTAAATCCGGTACCAATATTAAAACTATTATCTATTGATCCATCAGTGTTTAATCTAATAATTCTATTTCTAGATACTCCACTATATGATGTGAAAAATCCACCGGTTAATATCTTTCCGTCTGATTGTGTTGTAATTGCGTTAGGACTGTTATTAAACCCAACACCAATAACAAAACTAGTGTCTATTGATCCATCTGTGTTTAATCTAATAATATTATTATAAGATACTCCACTATATGACGTAAATAACCCAACCGCCAACAATTTTCCGTCAGACTGCTCAACCATATCGTATAACGTAAATCCATTAAAACCTTTACTAAACGACGTGTTAATTTGGGTGTTATTAAAAGCTGAGAATGAACCACCAACCAAAACTTTACCATCAGTTAGTTGTTTAGTGGTGAGAACTTCACCCCCGAATCCACCCCCAACATCAAATGTGTTGTCTTTATATCCTGAGCTGTCTATTTTTACAAGACCATTACTTGTTATTGAGCTGTATGTGGTGAAATTACCACCAACTAAAATACTCGTTCCTGATAGCACTTCTAACGAATTTACAGTTCTATCTGTAGTAACACTATAAATTGTTGACCCCACAGACGAATCAACTTTTCTAATACCAGAACTAAATCCAAAAATAATATCATTATCATTATCTTTTATTGTAGTTTTTACTGACGAACTAATTGTGGAAGGAGTAAAAGATGTATTCAAACCACCAACAATATATCCACCATAAGTTGTAAACGCACCACCAACTAATACCTTACCGTCCGATTGTGTTGTAATATCATTAACTATGTTATTAAATCCACTTTCTACAGAGAAAGTTGTATCCACAGATCCATCAGTATTTAATCTTATTACTCTTGAACTTGAGTAACCGCCGTAACTTGTAAAATTACCACCTATCAATATCTTTCCGTCAGATTGCACTGTTATAACATCAACAAGACCACTAAATCCAGATCCAACCGTAAATGTACTATCAACAGATCCATCAGTGTTTAATCTAATTATTCTATTTGTTGATAAACCACTGTATGATGTGAAATCACCACCAACCAATATTTTACCGTCAGATTGTATAGAAACCGTGTAGGCACTTAAATTAAAACCGTTACCTATATTGAATGTGTTATCCACAGAATTATCGGTATTCAATCTTATAATTCTATTTCTAGATATTCCACTATAATTAGTGAAGTCACCAACTAATATTATTTTACCGTCAGATTGAGCTGTACTGTCAATTACGGTGTTATCAAATGCTGTTATTATGGATGAAATTCTGGTAAAGCTACCACCAATTAATATTTTATTATCAGATTGTGTTGTAATTGAATTAACAGATCCGTTTAGTTGGTTTTGATTAAATTCGGTATCCAAACTACCATTTGTATTTAATCTAATTTTACCTACTGAAGTAATTCCACTATATGATGTAAATTGACCACCAACTAATATCTTTCCGTCTGATTGTACTGTAATATCATTAACAGTAGTGTCAAATCCAGTTCCAATAACAAAACCAGTATCAACAGATCCATCGGTATTTAATCTAATAATTCTATTTCTAGTTACACCACTATATGATGTGAAATCACCACCAACCAATATTTTACCGTCAGATTGTAAAGTAATTGTATTAACAGTGCTACCAAATCCAGTACCGATAACAAAAGTGTTGTCAATTGTGTTATCAGTGTTCAATCTTATAATTCTATTTCTAGATACTCCAGCATAATTAGTAAAGCCACCAACTAATATCATTTTACCATCTGATTGAATCACGCTGTCAGTTACAACATTGTTGAACGCTGTTATTGTGGGTGAAATTCTGGTGAAGTTACCCCCCATTAATATTTTATTGTCAGATTGTGTTATAATTGAATAAACAGATCCGTTTAGTTGGTTTTGATTAAATTCGGTATCCAAACTACCATTTGTATTTAATCTAATTTTACCTACTGAAGTAATTCCACTATATGATGAAAAGTCGCCACCAACCAATATTTTTCCGTCTGATTCTAATAATATTGACCGAACAACACTATTAAATCCAGTTCCAATAACAAAACTAGTGTCAACTGTATAATCAGTATTTAATCTAATAATTCTATTTCTAGATACTCCACCATAAGTGCTAAAGTTACCACCAACTAATATCTTTCCATCTGGTTGTGACACAGTTGTAAATACGGTATTATTAAAATTTGAAACTGTGGCTCCTGTAATTAGTTCTGTGAAAGTACCGCCGACAATTATTTTTCCGTCAGATTGTATGTCAAAACTATTAATATCACCATTAAAAGACCCCCCATTATTAAATGTCGGATCTAATGTATTATCCGTATTTAATCTAACAATTTTATTTGTTTGTATTCCGCTGTATTGTGTGAATGTACCTGCAACCAATATCTTCCCATCGGATTGTGTATCAATTTTGTTAACAGCACTTGTAAATCCAGTTCCCGCTAAGAATGTTAAATCTAATGACCCATCTGAGTTTAATCTTGAGTATCTACCATAGTCAATAAATGGTACATATGTGTTTGATATTTTAGTTAATTGTGACTGCGAAATTGAATTGTATGATGTGAAGTCTCCGTAAACATACGTAAATCCGCTTTTTGGTAAAAATCCACGTACAGTATTATTAGCAGCGCCAGTTGATCCTGTCATACTAAATGATAGATCAATAGAACCATTAGTATTTAAAAGTATTGATCTGTTGATTGATACTCCGCTATACGATGTAAATCCACCTCCAACTAATATCTTTCCATCTGGTTGTAATGCAATTGTATTAACATTACCATTAAATCCAGTTCCAACAACAAAACTAGTATCAACAGACCCATTAGTGTTTAATCTAATAATATAATTACTAGATACCCCACTATATGATGTAAATTCACCACCAACTATTATCTTTCCATCTGATTGTAATGCAATTGATGTGACAATAGTATTAAATCCAGTTCCAATATTAAATGTTGTATCAATTGTTCCATCTGATTCTAATCTTACAAAAAATCCAACTGAAGTTCCGTTATATTCTGTAAAATTTCCACCGACTAATATTTTCCCATCTGATTGTATTTGTATGGAAGAAACTGACCCTACATCAAATAAAAAAAGAAATCCAGTTCCAACATCAAATGTTGTATCAACTGTTCCATCTGATTCTAACCTTATTAATCCATATCCAATTGGGTTTCCATTGTATTCAGTCAAATATCCTCCAACTAATAGTTTTCCATCGGGCTGTAATTTAATTACAACTGGGCTATCATTAAAAAAAGAAAATCCAGATCCAAATCTACTATCCACAGTCCCACTAGAATTCATACCAAGTATACCCCAACGACTTTCCGAATTATTTGATATGAACCCAACTACAAATATTGTCCCGTCTGACTGTACGGCGATTGAATTAATACCACCGTAATTAATAATGGATGGGTTAAAAGTATTGTCTCTAGTTCCGTTCACATTTAATCTAACAATTCCATTAGCACCAGACCCTCCATATGATATGAAAGACCCTGCAACTAAAAATTTACCATCAGATTGCTCAACCATACTAAAAACACCATTATTAAACCCTAAATTAAACGAGGTATCAACTTGATTAACACCATATGAAGTAAAGTTACCCCCAACTAATATCTTTCCGTTAGATAATTCTTTTGTGGTTAACACCGTATTATTAAATGGAGAGGCACTAAAAAATGTAACGTCTTTTTCCCCATATTCATTTATTTTAATTAAATTATTAGATGAAAGACCACTATAGGTAGTAAAGTTACCACCCACTAAAATACTGGATCCGGATAATACTTCCAATGAGTTTACAGTGCTGTTGGTAGATACTTCATAAATTGTTGAACCTGAAATTGGGTCAACTTTTCTTATACCAGTTCCGTATCCTACTATTATGTCTCCGTTTAAGTCTTTTATTGAATTGTTAATGTTAGATGAAATAGGTGTGGGTGAAAAATTAATATTTAAATCACCAATAGAATATGTCCCATAAGATGTAAAGTTACCACCAACTAATATTTTTCCGTCTGATTGTGATGTAATGTTAAATACCGGATCATTAAATCCGGTTCCAATAACAAAACTATTATCAATAGAACCATTAGTATTTAATCTAATAATTCTATATTTAAATAAACCATTATATGATGTAAATAAACCACCAACTAAAATCTTTCCGTCTGTTTGTAATTTAATTGTTTCAATGGAGTTATTAAATCCAGTTCCAATAACAAAACTAGTGTCAACAGATCCATCAGTATTTAATCTAATAATATTATTTCTAGATACACCACTATATGACGTAAAGTTACCACCAACTAATATCTTTCCATCTGATTGTAATGCAAGTATCCCAACAATACCATCAAATCCATTACCATTAATAAAACTAGTGTCAATTGTATAATCACTATTTAATCTAATAATTCCATTTCTAGACACACCACTATATGATGTAAATTCGCCACCAATTAATATCTTTCCGTCTGGTTGTAATACAATTGATGTGGTATAGCCATCAAAATAAGATATGGCGTTACTCAATAATTGTAATCCTTCAAATGATCCACCAATAATTATCTTTCCGTCTGATTGTATGTCAAAACTATTAATATTACCGTTAAATAAACCTTCAGTGTTAAATGTTTCGTCTATGGTGTCATCCGTATTTAATCTAACAATTTTATTTGCCGATACACCACTATATTGAGTAAAATCACCAGCAACTATTATCTTCCCATCGGATTGTGTATTAATCTTATTAACACTATTATCAAACCCAATTCCGTCATAGAATGTTAAATCTAACGATCCATCTGAGTTTAATCTTGAGTATCTACTAAAAGGAGTTGGTAAACTGTAATTTATTTTAGATAGACGCAATTGCGGTATAGAGTTGTATGATGAAAAATCACCATACACAAACGTAAAACCGATTTTAGGTAAAAATCCACGTACAGTATTATTAGCAGCGCCAGTTGATCCTGTCATACTAAATGATAGATCAATAGAACCATTAGTATTTAAAAGTATTGATCCGTTGATTGATACTCCGCTATACGATGTAAATCCACCTCCAACTAATATCTTTCCATCTGATCGTAAGTTAATTGTTTGGATAAAGTTATTAAATCCAGTTCCAATAACAAAACTAGTGTCAATAGATCCATCTGTATTTAATCTAACAATATAATTTATAGATACCCCACTATAAGTGCCAAAGCTACCACCAACTAATATCTTTCCGTCTGATTGTAATGCGATTGTTTGTAC
>Ga0164293_10001121_pt1 | contig 22440 bp, 14 predicted proteins | sample GEODES118metaG_FD_111487 | JGI IMG/M metagenome (GOLD analysis project Ga0164293, IMG submission 111487) | Eutrophic lake water microbial communities from Lake Mendota, Wisconsin, USA - GEODES118 metaG | ecosystem: Environmental > Aquatic > Freshwater > Lake | place: USA: Lake Mendota...
GCGGATGGCGAATTGATCAAACCGCATTTTCCTACCAGGGTTTTGGAGGCTTTTATGAAAAATGGAATCGTAAAAGATTGCAATTAATGCCAGAAAAATTTGCGAGTGTAAAATATGAAGACACAGATGGAAATGGTTTTATAGATCAGATACTCTACGATCTAGATGGTGACCATTTATTTGAAGATTCGGTTTCCCTTATCAAAATGAAAATAAATGATAGGCAATCAGTAATTGAAACTGCTAATATGCGCAATACTGATTTTTCAACGCTGTTTAAAACAATCACCAATAAAAATTGGAATCGTGCTTTACTCGCTTTAAAACTGGCTGAAAAATATACAATGAATACAAATTGGTATTCATTTTATAAACAGCCACATTCTTTGCAAGAGAAATACGATTATTCTTTTTGGCTCAATTTTTATATTTACCAAGACCTTAGGTATCAAGCTCGTGTAAACAATAATCTCGAATTTTTGGAAAAAGTAGATAAGGCTTATTATACAGGTAATTGGAATGCCCTATTATAATAAAAAATCAAGATGAACGCTAAGAATATTAACTACAAGTATTTTTTATTTATTCTATTACTCATCTTAAGTAAAGCATCCTTATGTCAAGTGAATAGGTTAGATGACCTACTCGTGACTCCCGAAATGATTAAAGGGCGTTTAGACGCTTCATTAGTTAAGCATATTCATCCAAGATTATTTTTTTCAAAAGAAGATATAGATAGGGTGATACAATTGAATCAAAATAATGATACGCTTATTCATATAGGATATCAACAAAATTTTAAAGAAGCGAATGAAGTGTTGAAACAACCATTGTTGAAATACTTTCTAGATGATGCAAAGCTCAGAGTACCCTCCGTTCATAAGTTTGCGGTTCAATTGCCACCATTGATAATGATGTATCAATTAACTGAGGATACTAATTATGCACGCAGAGTGATCAATCAGTTTATTCAGTTGAGTGAGTTTCCTGATTGGGGGGCTAATCGTCATTTTTTAGATGCAGGTATTGGAGGTTTTGATTTTGCATTGGCATACGATGCACTTTACACTTTTATGAATCCAGGCGAAAGAAAAATGATGAAAGATGCAGTAATGAAGCATGTGTTAATACCAGGCAAACAGCAATTGCAAAAGAGGATATGGTGGTCAACAGCTAATCATAATTGGAATGGTATCTGCAATGGAGGAATCATCATGGCGGCTTTAGCAATGTATGAAGATGACCCAAAAGAAATGAGTGAAATAATCGCTTTAGCGATCAATGCACTCCCTAAATATATTCAATCATTTGAGCCAGATGGACAAAGCGAAGAAGGTTTGATGTATTGGGGCTATGGTCTTATGTACACCACCATTGCAATGGAAAGCATGCAGCGAGTATTGGGTTCTGCATTTGGATTAGATCAATTGGCTGGCTTTAAGAAAACCGGATGGTTTCCAGCATATGTTTCTGGTCCTGTGACCAGTTTAAGTATTGGTGATGATCCTGTAAAGAATAGTAGAATCAGGTCTTTTTTCTGGTTTGCAAAAAACAACAACGATTCTGCCTTGGCAAAAATGCAATATGAACTTTGTAAAGAAACCAATTCAATGAATTGGGTGGATATGTTGTATTACAACCCAGGCATGGTTAATATAAAATCAACTGCTAGAAAAAATTCATTAGAAAATTATATCCATGGTATAGAATTGATGTCATTGAGGGATGGATGGAATAAAAATGCATTATTTGTTTCTATGCATGGTGGTAAAAACTTTGCCAATCATGGCCATTTAGATGCAGGAAGTTTTGATATTCAAGCGATGGGAGAAGTTTGGGCTTATGGAAATCTGGGTAGCGATAATTATACGTACCCCGGATATTTCTCTAAAACTACTTTACCCACCTACACAGGTATCGATTCGCCACAAACTGTTGCTGGCAGGTGGCATTTCTATAGATTGCGAGCAGAAGGTAAAAACTGTTTGGTATTTAATCCTTCAACACGCCCCGACCAGAATGAAATGGGCGAGGCAACCCTACTTAATCAACAAATAGGCGTAAATGAAAGTGCATATACTATTGATCTTACCAACTGTTATGCTCGTGACGTAAAATTCTATTCTAGGAAAATTCAATTAAATAAATCTACATCGGTTATTACTGTACAGGATGATTTTGTGGCAAATGCAATAGCAACTGTTTGGTGGAGCATGCATACTAAAGCAGCCATTCATATTCGGGCTGATGGCAAATCGGCTTTATTGCAAATTAACAATAAGCAAATGGTAGTAACAATTAAGAGCCCTGCCAAAGCAGTTTTTCAGATATCGGAGGCTACTTACTTACCTAGTCAATTATTTCCATTGACAAAAAATTCAGATAACATCGGATTTAAAAAACTGACTATTAAAATGGAACAAATCAATTCTGAAAAAATTCAAGTTTTATTTGAACCTTTAAAGAATTTGACTAATAATTAAATGCATCCATAAACAAATACCAAATTAATATGATTTCATTGAAAACCGGATATGATTGGAGTTGTAAATTGTTTTGTATCATCATAATACTGTATGTTTTTTCTATTCAAAAAGTTAATGGACAACTTAGAACCGCAGGAATTTTCGGCGACAATGCTATTTTACAACAAGGTATTTCTATACCAGTTTGGGGCCTGGCAAAATCCTCTTCCATAGTGAGTATATCGCTTGGTGGAAATCAAATAACAGTAAAAACTGATGAGCAAGGAAAATGGATGGGTTATTTGCCTGCCCTACAGGCAGATGGTAAATCATATCAGTTGAACATATCTTCTGGAACTGAAAGTATTGTCTATAATAATATCATGTTGGGTGAGGTTTGGGTTGCTTCTGGGCAATCTAATATGGAATGGCGGATGGGTTCGGAGATAATTAATAAAGAAGAAGAAATAATAAATGCCAACTATTCAGGTATACGTTTTCGAGTGGTTGATAATGTTACTTCAATCATTCCTGTTGATGATATCATTCAAAAAGACTGGAAGGTCTGTAATACTCAAAATGCGCCATTTTTTTCTGCAGTGGCTTATTTCTTTGCGAGGTCATTGCATGTAGATCAAAAAGTTCCGGTAGGAATCATTGTTGCGTCTAGGGGAGCTACTGGTATTGAAACCTGGATGAGTAAAGATCGGTTAATAACCCATCCTGATTTTGCTGCAGCTTTACATAAAAGGAACGAAGATTCCGCACATTGGAATGAATATGTAAGAAAATCATTGAAAGCCGAAACAGATAGAGATATTGTTGCAAAAAATTCTTTTATCGGATTGAAACTAGGGGTGCCTCAATTGACTTTCAATGATACGGGATGGGTAAAAACCCAGTTCCCTTTGTCTTCGGTAAAAATGGGTTATGGTAATTATTGGGGGCTCATTTGGTTGCGTAAAACATTTGAACTAACTAAGTCTGGTATGAAAAATGAACAACGCTTATTCCTGCCTATCAAGGATCAAAATGATCATGTGTATCTCAATGGAATTGAATTGGCGCAGGGAGTTTCAAAGTGGAAGGATAAATCGGTTCTTATTCCCAAAGGGCTGTTGAAAGAGGGTAAGAATATTTTGGCTATACGCATGTATGTAAATTGGGGTACTGCTGATATAGGTGACCGTAATACCAATTGTTATTTACAATCTGCAGATGGTAAACAACAGTTATTGGATGGTGAATGGAAGCACAGTAACACGATTGAGCCAGCAGTGGCAGGTTGGCAAGATTACTATAATAAACCTACTGTAAACTTTAATGGAATGATTCATCCATTGATCCCATATGGTATTAAAGGATTTCTTTGGTATCAAGGAGAAAATAACGCATCTAAGGCAAAGCAATATGCAGAGCTTCAGCCAATGCTAATAGATGACTGGAGAGTAAGATGGAAGCAAGGATATAGTCCATTCTTGTATGTGCAGTTGGCTAATTATAAAGCACGTTCAGCTACTCCGTTGTCAAAGGATGATTGGGCTGAATTTAGGGATGCACAACGAAGTACATTGTCTAGATCAATAAATACATCCATGGCTTGCATCATCGATATTGGGGATGAGTACAATATTCATCCGCCGAATAAACAAGAAGTTGGATTTAGGCTTTATAAGGCAGCTAAAGAAAAAGTATATCATCAAAATATGATTGGTTCTGGCCCACTATATAAAACCTCAATTTTGCAAGGAAATCAAGTCAGCATTTCATTTAATTATGCGAACAATGGACTTATGAATAAAGGGGGTTCTCTTAGTAATAGTTTTGCATTATCAGATAGTGCTGGTAAATGGTTTTGGGCAGATGCAATCATTGACGGGAAAACTATTCTATTAAGTTCTAAAAATGTAAGTAGGCCTACGCAAGTGCAGTATGCTTGGCAATCAAACCCAATAGCAACTGTGTATAATGCCGAAGGCCTTCCAATGGTTCCATTTAATGAAAAAATTAATCAATAATTTAATTTATCAACCCATCATATTATGATCACTTTTATATCTAGAATTATTTACGTTTTTATTGCATTAGTATTTTGTTTTCCGAAATTTATTACTGCTCAAGGCAGACCTAATTTTGGGTTAACAAGAAATCAAGCAGATTCATTAATGCCATTTTCAAAAGGTTTGATTGATCGAGCTGTTTTTAAAAAAACACAAGCACCAAGTGTTTTTAAAATAAACCAACCGGAAGGTTCTTATTTATTAAATAAAGGTTGGTTATTAATAGACCAAATATCTCTTTTAAAAAGCAATCAATTGCCATTTGCGGAGTCTTTGAAAATTGACAATTGGTATAATGCGGTTGTTCCTGGAACTGTACTCACTAGTTTGGTCAAACAAGGAGTATATCCTGATCCATATATTGGTTTGAATAATTTGTCAATTCCCGAAGATCTTTGTAGAAAAGACTGGTGGTATAGAATTGCTGTGCAAACACCAAAAACGCCTATCGGAAAACGTATTTGGATCAATTTTGAAGGAATTAATTACAAAGCAGCCGTTTGGATCAATGGAAAATTAGCAGGTGACATAAAAGGCGCATTTACAAGAGGCCGTTTTGATATAACTCAATTTGTAAAAGATGGAGGTGTTAATATCATTTCGGTACATATTTTTCCTCCACCCAATCCAGGAATACCTCATGAACAATCTTTCAAAGCAGGTATGGGACCAAATGGAGGGCAGCTAGCTTTAGATGGGCCAACATTTATTTCCAGTGAAGGATGGGACTGGGTTCCGGGAATAAGAGACAGAAATATTGGTATTTGGCAGAACGTAAAGTTAAGCTATGAAGGAGATATTAGCATAGGAGATCTACAAATTATCACTGATCTTCCATTGCCAGATACTTCAGTTGCTTCAATTACCATTAAAACGCTCATCAAGAATCATTCATCTAAACAAGAATTGATCTCCATTAATGGCATGATAGGAAAAATTCAATTTAATAAAAACATTCAATTGGCTCCATATGAAGAAAGGCAAGTAATATTCAATGATATTAATACGCCTGTTTTAAAAATCCTAAACCCTAAATTATGGTGGCCTAATGGATACGGCAATCAAGATTTATACCAACTAAAGTTAGATGTAAAAAAAGGCGATGTAGTATCAGATTATAAAACTTGCAGATTTGGAATTCGTGAATTCTCTTATGATATCGCAGCCGTTTTTCCGGATAAAAAAGAAAAAAGGTTTAATTATAGTCCAATTGATTTAAATAGCAAGCAGCCGTTGCTTGATAATACTAATCGAAAAGATGTGGGAGGTAAAATTTTTATTCCAACAATAAAAACTGGTACTGACATTTCTAAATTGACCATATTGGAAGGGAATAATCCTTACTTAACCATACGAGTTAATGGGGTAGCTGTTTATTGTAAAGGAGGTAACTGGGGGATGGATGATGCAATGAAATCGGTTAGTAGAGAAAAACTAGAACCTGCATTTCAGTTACATAAAGATGCTCATTTTAATATGGTTAGAAATTGGACAGGAGAATCCACTGAAGAAGTATTTTATGAATTGGCTGATGAGTATGGGATGTTGGTTTGGAACGATTTCTGGATCTCTACTGAAGGATATAATTTGAATCCCAATGATCAACTACTTTTTTTACAAAATTCATTAGATGTAATTAAAAGATTTAGAAACCATCCGAGTATTGCAATTTGGTGCCCTCGAAATGAAGGTTACGCGCCAATTGGAATTGAAGATGAACTGGCCACTCAAATTGCTGTTGAAGATGGAACAAGACACTATATTGGAAATTCTCGAGAAATTAATCTTCGCCAAAGTGGAGGTTGGAGTTTTGTAGAAAAACCTGTTGAGTATTTCAATCGGTTTGCCGATGGATTCAGTACAGAAATAGGTACATTTTCTGTTCCATTAGCAAGCACCTTAAAAAAGTTCTTAAAAAAAGAAGATTGGTGGCCCATCAATGATGCCTGGCATTACCACGATTTACACAGTAATAATCAAAACTTGCCTGGTTACTTGAATACGGTTGATAGCCTTTATGGTAAAGCAGAAAATATTGATGACTTTTCTAGAAAAGTACAAATGGTTAATTATGAAAGTCATCGAAGTATTTTTGAAGCATGGAATAGTAAACTTTGGAATAATGGCAGTGGTGTTTTGTTATGGATGACTCATCCAGCATGGCCTAGCATGATATGGCAAACCTATTCTTGGGATTTTCAAACATATGGGTCTCATTATGCTTCTAAGAAAGCCTGTGAACCAATTCATGTTCAATTAAATTTAAATGATAGTGCCATTCTTATCATCAATAATACCAATCAAAAAAGGAATGATATTCGATTTACTCAAGAAATATATGATATTACTGGAAAACTAGTATTTCAATCGTCTTCTTTGGAGGAAATTATCCCTTATCAAAAAACGAAAATCGATAAATTTAGATTCAAAGATTTGCCGCCTGTTTATATGTTAAGGTTAAAACTAACAAAAGAGAATGAAATTATTTCTATCAACGATTATTGGAAAACATCCACTGATGATAATTTTAAAGTCATGAATAATATAGAACAAGGTAGTTTGTTCATTACTGAAGAGAAAGTAGATTCAAATTCAAAGACATATCTATTAACAAATAATGGGAAAGTTCCTTTGATCGGAATAAAATTACATGCATCAAATAGTTCTGGAGTAGAAATCTTACCTGCATTATTTTCTGATGGATATTTTAATTTAATGCCAGGAGAAATTCGTAAAATACAGTTAAACGACCAGTCAAAGTCAACGACTGTTCAAATAAGTGCCGAAGCTTACAATTTTAAATTATCAACATTGCTCAAATAGATATATGAAATTCATTTTCCGTTTTATTTTCATTACCACCGTATTTTTTCAAGCCAGCAACACAGTTGCTCAACCAGTCCAACAAATTGTAAGTATTGTTATTGCTCCGAATCATGAAAATTGGCAATATAAAACAGGTGAAATGGCCATATTTTCTATAAGGGTTCTGTATAATGGAAATCCATTAAAAACTACAAAGATTATTTGTCAAATAGGTGCAGAAAGAATGAAGCCCATTCAATTGGACACTTTGGTTTTAAAAGATGGAATATATACCACCAAAGGAATTACTTTAAGTGAGCCAGGATTTTTACGATGTATTGTTTCAACAGAATTTGAAGGACGTGTTTATCGAAATCTATCAACTGTTGGTTTTTCTATTGAAACGATAGTGCCAACTGTCAATCGACCTGCCGATTTTGATAATTTTTGGGACAAGGCAAAAATGGAATTGGCAACCATTCCAATGGATTCAAAAATTACTTTACTGCAAGAGAAATGTTCTGCTCTTACAAATGTTTATCAAGTAAATCTGCAAAGTTATGGTGCGTCAAGATTGTACGGTATTTTGTGCGTGCCTAAAAAGCCAGGTAAGTATCCGGCTATTTTACAGGTTCCGGGAGCAGGTATTAGGCCGTATAATCCGGATCTAGAATTAGCTGATAAAGGGTTTATTGTATTCTCAACAGGAATTCATGGAATTCCAGTGAATCTAGAGCCATCAGTGTATAATGATTTAAATGCAGGGGCTTTGAAAGGGTATTTTTTCTTTAATGCAAATAATAAAGATAAGTTTTATTACAAGCGTGTTTATATGGGCTGTATAAGAGCCAATGATTTTATTGTGAGCCTTCCAGAATTTGATGGAGAAAATCTTGCTGTGACTGGCAATAGTCAAGGCGGAGCGTTAAGTATTGTTACAGCATCCTTAGACAAGCGAGTTAAATATTTAGCAGCTATTCATCCTGCTCTCTGTGATTTGACAGGTTATTTTAAAAATCGTGCAGGTGGGTGGCCGCATTTTTTTGATAATAATAACTTGCCCCTTTATAACAATAAAGAAGTCATCAATACTTTGTCTTATTACGATGTAGTCAACTTTGCTAAAACCTTAAAAACTGAAGGTTATTATACTTGGGGGTTTAATGATGAAACCTGTCCGCCCACTTCTATGTATGCGGCATATAATAGTATTAATGCCCCAAAATCAACTGCTGTATATTTAGAAACAGGCCATTGGTTTTATCCTGAACAAAAAGCAAAACTTAATAAATGGCTAATGGCTAAATTATTAAAATAAATCTTTCATATGAAAATTGGATTGGTTAAGATCGTTTTCTTTTTGATTTATTGTTTCTTCAATAAGTACAGTTTTGGACAAATAAATGAGCTTAATGTTTATTCTAAACGAACTATCAATTTCAATTTGCCAAATGGAGAATATTCAAATGAATTGCTTAATAATGATTTTGGGAATGGGAGATATCCTGTTAACCGAGGATTTGCATCAATAAACAATGGAACGTATAAAATCACTTTTAAAAAAGGTGAAAAAGTAAATAATACCGGAGCTGCGGTTCAATTAAAAATTCAACCGGCAAAGCAATACACTTTACAGTATCGTATCAAGTACGATGCTGGTTTTCAACAAGGCCTTCATGGCAAGCAGTTTGGTTTTGTAATTGGCGTGGGTTATGATGGCGGCAGGGGAGAAGAAGCAAGAACCAATGGTAACGGAGGAAGTGTTCGTTTACAATTTGATGCCCATGATTCAACTATTTCCAATCAGTTGTATGTTTATCATTCAAATATGAAAGGTAAATATGGTGAAAACCCGGGCAATCAAAAATTTAATTTTAAAAAGGGAGAATGGAATACCATTAGAATGACAGTTACAATGCAAAGCAGTAGTAATATAGCTGATGGTAAAATAGAAGTTTGGTGTAATGGTATAAAGAAAATACAGGTTGATTCAATGCTATTTGTAAGAGATGAACCATCAAGGATGATAACTAAACTTTCATTTGAATCTTTTCCTGGTGGTGGGGGTGAATTTCCTGCGTATGATAATTATGTATATGTGGATGATCTTGAATGGTATGAAGGGGTAAAACAATAAAATAATTAAATTAAAAATTGTAAGATGTATCATTTTCGTAAGCAACTACTGTATATTTCTTTTCTTTTTGTTGTTCAAGTATCTGCTCAATCTTCTAATTGGCCATTTAAAGATGCAAGTAAAAGTATTGATCAAAGATTAAATAATCTGCTTGCTCAGTTAAATACTGAAGAAAAAATTTCTTTACTAGGCTATAAAGGAAAAGCCATTCCACGATTGCGAATCCCAGCCTACAATTGGTGGAATGAGGCTTTGCATGGAGTTGCTAGAGCAGGTAAAGCAACTGTTTTTCCTCAAGCTATTGCTATGGCTGCAACATTTAATGATAGTTTAATTGGGGCTGTAGCAGATGTAATATCTACAGAAGCGAGAGCAAAATATAATTTAGCAGTTCAACAAAATAGCCATATTCAATATATGGGATTGACTTTTTGGTCTCCCAATATTAATATATTCAGAGATCCACGTTGGGGTCGTGGACAAGAAACTTACGGGGAAGATCCATTTTTAACAGGTACAATGGGGGCAGCATTTGTAAAAGGAATGCAAGGTTCTGATAAAAAAATGCTTAAAACTGCTGCTACTGCAAAACATTTTGCAGTTCATAGTGGACCAGAGAATCAACGCCATACTTTTAATGCCGTTATTGATGAAAAAGATCTAAGAGAAACTTATCTATACGCATTCAAAAAATTAGTAGATGCAAAAGTAGAAGCTATTATGTGTGCTTATAATAGAATTAATGGCACGCCTTGCTGCACAAATGAATCAATGCTAAAGAGTATTGTAAGAGACGAATGGGGGTTTAAAGGGCATTTTGTAACTGATTGTTGGGCTTTAGATGATATTTTTAAAGGTCATAAAGTGCTCAATAATGCAGTAGAAGTAGCAGCAGCAGCTATTAAATCTGGAATAAATATGGATTGCTCAGAATTATTACAGAACAATTTAATGAAAGCAATTCAACAAGGCCTGATTTCGGAAACTGATATTGATGCTGCATTAAAACCAAGTCTTTCAACACTTTTTAAATTGGGGTTTTTCGATGAACCATCAATTAGTCCATATAACAAGCTGGGTAACAATTCTGTAAATTCTAAGGAACACCAAAATTTATCCAGAATAGTTGCTCAACAAAGTATGGTTTTATTGAAAAATAATGCAGGAATACTTCCATTAAAAATGGATAAGTATAAATCCATGATGGTAATAGGCCCAAATGCAGGAACAATAGCTCCACTCTTGGGAAATTATCATGGTATAGCTGGTAATATGGTAAGTTTTGTTGAAGGGATAACTAACGCAGTTGGAGCAGGAACATTGGTTCAATATGAACAAGGTTGTGACAATATGGACACAAGCCGGTTTTCAGGCATTTGGGCTGCAAGTTTATGTGATATAAGTATTGCAGTACTTGGTTTGTCTCCTGTACTCGAAGGGGAAGAACATGATGCATTTTTGTCTGATGGCGGTGGCGATAAAGTTTCTTTAGAATTACCTTATGCTCAAATTAAATTATTGCAGCAATTAAAACAAAATGGCAAACCTATTGTGGTTATTGTTACAGCAGGTAGCAATATTAATATTGCTGCAATTGAGCCATATGCCGATGCTATTTTATTGGCTTGGTATCCTGGGGAACAGGGTGGTAATGCTGCTGCTGATATTTTGTTAGGCAAGGTATCACCTTCAGGTAGGCTGCCTGTTACCTTTTATAATGCTTTATCAGACTTACCTTCTTACGACAATTATTCAATGGCAGGAAGAACATATCGTTATTTTAAAGGGGCGCCAAAATATCCGTTTGGATTTGGGCTTAGTTATACCTCTTTTCAATATAAATGGAATACTAAGCCTATTCTATCTGAAGGGAATATGTGTTTTTCTATAGATGTAATTAATACGGGTAAGCTAAATGGAGATGAAGTAGTTCAAGTTTATATTAAGTATCCGCCTGAAGAAAGAATGCCAATCAAAGAATTAAAAGCTTTCAAAAGAGTAACAGTTTCAAGTAATGGTAGTAGAACTGTTGATTTTAAAATTAATACCAATGAGCTGCAAAAATGGGATCTAAAAAATAATTCTTGGAAAATCTACCCAGGAGAATATCAAATTGTGATTGCTAGTAATGCTGCAGACGAAAAATTACTTTCAACTATAAATATGAGCAATTAATAACAATGTATAAATTAAAAATATTCATCCTTATTCTTCTATTTATTGTTTGTAAAAATTCTTTTTCGCAATCTGGAAATGATATTGAAAATGTAAGGCAGAAGCTGAAGCAACTAGCGCTTCAAAAAAAATACAGAGATGAAGACTTTAGTGAAAAAAAATTTGAATACATATTATCTCATTTATCTGAACAGGGGAAATGGGATGATATTGATTACAGTGGCAAGATCACTTCTTCATGGGAACCGGCTGAACATTGGAAAAGATTGTATGAAGTGGCTTGTGCTTATAATTCACCTAAAACAATTTATTATCAAGATTCCAAGATAGAGCATAAGATAATTGCTGCGATAGAGGTTTGGAATTCCATGAAAATAAAAGCTACTAATGATTGGTGGACTTTTATCGGAGTTCCGTTGGCAATGGGTAAAGTGCTTATTTTAATGGATGATAAAATTCCAAAAGAAACCTTGGCTAATTGTTTGCTTTCCATGAATGTTGGAATTAAAAAAGATTATTATGATTATCATGGAAAAGCAACAGGGCAAAATTTATTATGGTTGGCCTATACGCATATTTACATTTCGGTGCTGCAAAAAAATATTGATGGATTAACTAGGGCGTTTTTAACTGCTTCGGAGGAAATAAAAATCACAACCGATGAAGGTATTCAGCCTGATTATTCATTTCATCAACATGGAGCTCAATTTTATTCATTTGGGTACGGAAGAACTTTTAGTTTAACAGCATCCCATTTGGCATTTTTATCTTTCAATACTTCCTGGGCTTGGAGTAAATTTAAAATATCAATTCTTTCAGACTATATTTTAAAAGGGCAACTATGGATGACTCGAAATTTATATTTAGAATACACTGCTATGGGTAGAGAGATTGCACGTAATAATATAGATTATAATAGTTTGATTTTTGCTGCCCAATTAATGAGCGAAATTAATAGTGATCGTAAGAATGAGTTTACTGCTTTTGCAAGTCAATTAAAATACGGATTTAGGGAAAACAATTTAATAGGGAATAAGTATTATCCATATTCCGACTTTATGGTTCATCAAAGAAAAGAATATTTATTTTCACTTAAAGCTGCTTCTAATAGAATACTAAGTGGTGAATCAGGTAACGGTGAAAATATACAAGGGTTTTATCAAGGTAATGGTACTTATTATTTGGTTAGAAAAGGAGATGAATACAAAGACATTTTCCCATTCTTTAATTGGAAGCAATTACCTGGTTTATTGGCAGCTCAATCTTCAAGTGATCCACCATTATTTGATTGGGGTAAAGGAGCAAGAGGCAATACATCTTTTGTATACGGGGTTAGTGATGGATTATATGGCTGTTTTGGGAATGATTATCTTAAAGATGCACTCTCGGCCAAGAGGGCTTGGTTTCTTTTTGATAAAGAAATTGTTTGTTTGGCTGCTGGCATTTCAGATAGTTCTGGACTACAAGTTACCCAGTCCATTAATCAATGCTTATTAAAAACACCTATTATTATTGATGGTAAAAAATATACGAAGAACAGTGTTATTCCAAAGTCAATAAAATGGGTTTATCATGATTCTGTAGCCTATGTATTTCCATCTAATTTGTCAAATGTTGAATTGAACACTTCCGTTGTTAAAAGTTCATGGAATACTATTAATCAGGCAAGCAAAAAGGATACTATTGAGTCAACGTTATTTTCATTATTGATCAATGTTGGGGTTAAACCTACAAATCAACAACTTTCTTATATTATTTTACCAGGGCTTTCTATTTCAGAATCTAAAAAAGCTGCTTTAAATCTGCCCCTAAAAATTATTCAAAACGATTCACATCTTCAATCAGTTTATCATACCACTTTAAATATGATTCAAATTGTTGTTTATGATTCGGGAACTGTTAGAATACCATGGTCGGATCAAATTGTTAATATTCATCAACCTGCATTAATAATATTAAAAAAATCAATAGGGAAATATCTATTAACTATTCAGCAAGATGGAAAATGTAATAATTATACAATTGACGCCAATGTTCCTTTTGAAACTCCAAATGGTTCAATAAAAATTCACAAAAAAATGTAAATGCATGAAATCATTCTTTTCTTTATTTCTTTTCATATCGATTGCGAATATTGCTTTTGCTCAAACAACATTAAGTGATGGTGAGATATTGAATTTAATTCAAAAAAACAAGCCTTTGAATGGTGCAAAAGTTCCAAAAAATATTAAAGATATTATTGGTGCCACGCATGTTGGAGGGAAATACAATTTTACCAAAGAATCCTATTTGTTAGAAGGGTGTAAGAAAATGTATGAATTAGGGCTTGGTGTTTGTAAGTTGTGGTTTTATAAAAATCAAACTGGTTATATGTATAATTCAGATTCTAACTTTTGCAAAGTTAGCACACTAAAAGAAATGGCGGAACAATCTGTATTCAAACAAGCTTTTGATATTCCATTCTCTACATTTGTTCTAAGCACAAGTGCCAATCAAACAAAAATGCTCGAAGCGGATTCACTAGGACTTGTAAAAGAGGAGTTAGAGTATTTCGAATTAACCAGCTATTTATTGGATAAATACAAGAATAGAGCTGTAAACTTTATTTTAGAAAATTGGGAGGGAGATTGGATTGTTAGAGGAGGTGTTGGATGGGATGCTCAATGGGGTAGGGTAGACCCGCCAAATGATATTGAAAAAAAGTTTAAAAGTTTGCAACTGGTTTTTAAGGCTCGCCAAAATGGAGTGAATAGGGCTAGGGTTTTAAACAAAAATTCTCAGTGTAAAGTATATCATGCCATAGAAGTGAATAAGGTAATTGATGCAATGTATGGCGTGCCTTCTATTACCAATAATGTACTTCCCTTTGTAGATGTAGATATGGTATCTTGGTCGGCATACGATGCCACTGATTTTGATAAAACGGGTATTGATCTTTATAAAGGAATTGAATATATAAAATCTAAAATGAATACTGGTTTATATACTAAAGAAAAAATAGTTTTTTTAGGCGAAATAGGTATTCCTGAAATGGCTACCAAAAACCTTCCTAAGGAGTTTCGGGAGAGATGGGATACATATCTTGCGGTTTGTTTACTCCTTAAAGTACCTTATTTTATTCAGTGGGAATTGTATTTTAATGAACCTGCGAAAGGCGCAATCATCAATTATCCTAATATGGCAAAATCAAATACGGATATGAATGGATTTTGGTTAATTCGCCAAGATGGAACAAAAAGTTATGTAATGAGTTATTTTGATGAATTAATCAATAATGCTGGAAAATATATTAAAAAATAGAATTTATTTTATTTAATAAACTGCTATGAAAAAAATACTAGTTGTAATACTGCTACTTCTTAATACTAATTGGGGTTCTTCTCAATCATTAAAAACGGAACTGATTATATTAAAGAACAAGACTGTTTATGCTCAAAGTGATGCATTAATCAGTATTCCATGGTTAGAATTCCTAAGGCATTTTAAGATTAATGATACTTCTTTCTTTAAAATTGTTAATTGTACTACTAAAAAAGAAGTTCCAATACAATTGGAATCATTGGGCACAGGCTATGTTCAACATATTTTAATGGCTGTTACCATTCCTGCTAATGCTGAAATATGCTTAACTGTATTGCCTCAAAAAAGGTCAGTTTATAGTTCTAAGACCTATGCCAGATTTGTGCCTGAACGAAAAGATGATTTTGCTTGGGAAAATAATTTGGTTGCATTTCGCGCATATGGTAAGGCGCTTGAAACTACAAATGAGAATGCTTATGGTATTGATTTTTGGGCTAAGCGAACTGATTCTTTGGTTATCAATAAATGGTACAAATCTGCTGATTACCATAAAGACCATGGAGAAGGATTAGATTATTATTCTGTTGGATATACTTTAGGGGCAGGCGGCATTGCACCATATCAAAATGATAGTATTTGGTATAGTCCTAATTATATTTCATATGTTGTATTGGATAATGGACCGCTAAGATCCAGTTTTGATTTAATATATCCGTCTTATTTAGTTAATGGGAAAAGAATATCCATTAAAAAAAGAATTTCTATTGATCTAAGTAGCCAACTTTTTAGAAATCAATTGTTTTTCGAATCTGAATTAGGATTTGATTCAACATTTGCAATAGGTATAGTTCGAAGAAAAGATCCAGGTGCTGTAATGATGAATGAGCAAAAAGGGGTGTTGGGTTATTGGGAGCCTACTGATAAAATAAATGGTACTACTGGTATAGGTGTTGTATTATCGGATATGAATAATCGAATGAGTGTAAACAATAAACATTATTTAATTCGTATAAAACCAACATCTAACTCTTATGTTTATTACTCTGGAGCATCATGGAATAAAGCAGGAAAAATTTTAAATGAAGAAGATTGGTTTAAATATTTAAATCAATACAAGTATCAACTTGTTAACCCTATTCAAGTATCTTTTAGATAGAAAAAATTCATTGTTTAATTATTCTGCCGTCTTCCATTTCGATAATTCGATGGGTTCTGTCGGCAAAAGTTTGATCGTGGGTAACAATTAATAAGGTTTGATTAAATTCTTGGGTAAGTTGTTGAAATATATCAAATACAATATCACTGTTTTTTTTGTCTAAGTTGCCAGTAGGTTCGTCTCCCATGATAATATGCGGATCATTGATCAATGCTCTCGCAATTGCCACTCTTTGTTTTTCTCCTCCCGAAATCATATTGGCAGGTTTATTGGCTAAATGATCAATACCTAACATTTTCAATTTCTCAATTGCTCGGTGTTCTACTTCTAATACCTTTTGAACAAGGCGCTTTTCCAGCACATGCTGCTCAGGTGATGCCTTATTATGGGATTCCGGTAGGACAAACTTCCGAAGATGTAGGCTTTGGATATAATAAAGATATAATTACCGGACTGCTCAGGAATAAGTATCATTTTGATGGAATTGTATGTACCGATTGGGGACTGGTTTCTGATGCAACTTTATTAGGAATTACTATCAAGCCGGCTTCTGCCCATGGGGTAGAGAAATTAAGTCAGTTAGAGCGGGTAGCTAAAATTATCAATGCCGGCTGTGATATGCTGGGGGGAGAGGCGTTGCCGGATGTGGTGGTAAAATTAGTAAAGGCCGGAACCATTACTGAGTCTAGAATTGACAGTTCAGTAAGACGAATATTGCGCGAAAAATTCAAGTTGGGTTTGTTTGATGATCCTTATATCAATGAGGCTTCGGTTAATGTACTAAACTCAACAGCTTATGCAAAAAAGGGAATCGAAGCGCAGCAAAAGTCGTTGGTGTTATTAAAAAATGATCAAAATATTCTCCCCCTTGCCGGAAATAAAAAAGTGTATCTGGAAGGATTTAATGAGCAGGAAGTGAGTGGGTATAAATCACAGATTACCGATTTGCAAAATGCCGATGTATGCATATTAAAAATCAATACCCCAAAAAATGTCGTACCGGGTACATATATATTGCAAAGAATTTTCAACCTGGGGTCGCTGGCATTTAACGAGAAAGAAGAAGCTGATCTTTTGAAAATTATACGCTCAAAACCCACTATCGTAGTGGTTAACTTACAGCGCCCGGCAGTAATTCCGGCCATCAATGCCGAATCTAAGGCCCTGGTTGCCGACTTTTCCAGTCAGGATAATGTGATTCTGGATTTAATATTCGGAAAGTTTTCGCCGCAAGGTCATTTGCCTTTCGAACTACCCTCCTCTATGGAAGCGGTGTTGCAACAGAAAGAGGATCTGCCGTACGACTCTAAAAATCCCCTGTATCCCTTTGGCTTCGGACTATCCTATAACAAGAAATAGCGGGATAGGGGAACAGCATTCTTGAATGCTATTCAGTATTTTTTCAAAAAAATGTAGGCAAACAATTTGGATTGCCCGGTTTATCGAACCCGCTATCCACTCTTGCCGAATTGGCAGCAGGTCTGTCATTAATTCAATAAACCCCATAATCCTGTAACCGGGAGTCTGAAAAGCATCATTGAAGGTTCATATTGAAGGAATTTGAACAAGCTGATACAGTTGCAAATACAAAAAAAAGCCATTTTGTAGTTCGTATTCTGATCAACCTAAAAATCATTTTTATGAAAAAATGCCTGGCCATTTTCTTTCTAATGGGCTTATTTGCCTGTAATGGAAACCAAAGTAATCAAGTTTCCGGATCCGACACTGCAACCGTTTATTTTAACGGAGACATCATTACTATGGAAGGAGATTCGGCCGTGTATGCCGAAGCCCTAGTTGAAAAAGGGGGTAAAATTCTTTTTGTAGGGGAAAAAGTTGCTGCACTCCGTGAAGCTGGCAGCAAGGCAATTCAGGTTGATTTGGCTGGCAAAACACTTGTTCCCGGTTTCATTGATGCACATGGCCATATGGTATATTTTGGTAAAAACTTAATGGATAAATCATTAACCGGCGTTAAAGATATTCCTGAACTAATTGAGCGGATGAAGGCGCATGCAACCCAGGTTCCATCGGATGGATGGATAGTAGGTATGGGATACGCCCCATTAAAGATGAAGGAACTACGCCATCCCACTGCGGATGATTTAGATCAGATTTCAAAAGATCGCCCTGTATTGGTGGTTCACTCTTCCGGACACGGAGGTTCTATGAATCACGCGTTGATGAAATTGTTGAATATTAATGAGAATACCGTTGACCCAGCGGGGGGTGAGTATCTCCGGGAGAAAGGAAGTAAGATGCCTTCAGGACCCATGGAGGAAACGGCACTGATTGAGGTAAGAAATCGCCGTCCTGCATTTTCTGAAGAATCCGCCGGAAAAGTAATTACCGAAGCTGCAAAAGTTTGGGCCAGTTATGGTCAAACAACCGCTATGGAATGTGGTTTAGGGCTTGGCTCAGATGATATTTCGATTGTAGAAAATGCGATTGACAAAAAATTATTACCTATCGATTTAGTGGTATTTGCCAAGGAATCTTCCACCGATGAAGTAATAAATGCTGCCTATGGGGTAAGTGAATCGTATGCAACTACTTCTGCTTCCAATGCGAAAAAACTGTTGGGTAGTCGGGCAGATATAGATAAAAGATATATTAACCGGGTTCGATTAGGCGGCATTAAGTTTTGGCTGGATGGTAATCCTGCTCTTGCCTGGATGTCTGAGCCTTTCACCACTCCACCCCCTGGGAGAGAGCCCGGTTTTAAAGCATATGGCCAAATTCCGGATTCATTGCTCTTTGCCTATTTTGATAAGTACTGGACTACCAACATGCAAATTAACATGCATGTGCTGGGCGATCAAGCGCTGGAGCAGGCATTGAGTGCTATTGAGGCCGCCGTTAAGAAACATGGCATGAGCGATCATCGTCCGGTTTTTGTGCACTGTGGATATGCACGCCCCGATCAGATAAAACGAATCAAGGCAATCGGAGGAATTCCTACTTTCTTGTCGCTTGGCTTATCGATGCAGGGCGATGAAATTCTAACAATGTGGGGGGAAAAGCGGGCCACCAACGGAATGGCAGCGCAATCTATGTTACAGGAAGGCATTCCCTTCTCTCTTTCACATGATGCCCCTATTTCTTCCCCGCAAATTATGCCACTGGTAGCTGCTGCAGTAAACAGAGAATCCAATTCAGGAAAAGTAATTGGTCCACATCAGCGCATCTCTCCTTATTTGGCCATGAAAGCGGTAACAGCTTGGGCTGCTTATCAGATTAAGGAAGAAAATACCAAAGGTACCCTCAAGGCAGGCAAGCTGGCTGATTTGGTTATACTCGAAAAAAATCCAATGAAAGTAGCACCGCAAGAAATTTCGGGCATCAAAGTAATGGAAACAATCAAAGAAGGGAAGTCGGTATTCAAATTTAGCAACCAGGTTGCCATGAATCTAGAACCGGCTTCCGACGAACATCATGCCATGTTGGGCAATAAAAAGCCGCTTACGGGGAATCAACAAAAGTTATTGGTAAATCTAATTGAGCGTGCTAAATAAATCGGGGGATGATTAGTAAAAGTATTCATTTGAAACAGTTATCGCTGATTGCTATTTATAGTAGTATAAAAAGAAGCTTACAGTTTGTTATACTTTGGGCACTGCTGCTCGTTGTTAGTAACATGCCAGGTTTTTGTCAGCTTCCTAAACCTATTCTTAATTTAGCAGACAGTTCGGTACATGTATTTTTAGGTGCTAACTTAAAAACCACTATGTTGCTTACCAATCGCAGACCGGCACCTAGTACAGGAACTGCTTACCTACTTTTACCAAAAGATGCTACAGGAGTGGAAGGAACCTTTGATCTGAATGCCCGTGCCAGCACTATTTTTCTTGCAGCCGATGGGCCACAATTGGGAACATTTAGGCTTAGTTCAAAAATGGTTTTTTATGTTATTCGCGATCTGGCAGATCCTGCCTATGGTTTGTTGCCATCATTGATGTATGTTGATATGAAAAATGAGCAGTGGCGTTTTGCAGTTGGCCAGCAAGTGGATGTGTTTTCTGAGCGGATACCCAATATGGTTGATGGTTTTTTTGCACTGGCAGCATCCGGATGTGCCGGAAACAGTTCTAGGGGTCAGCTTAGGGCTACCCGCTTTGTACCTACCGGAAAAGACGGGAAATTATCACTTACTTTGGCTGCTTCTCAACCCGTTTCCACCTATTTTTCTAAAGACCTTCGGAATAATTCCGAAAACAGGGGTATCCCTAATGTAGAGTGGGCTGTAAAATACCAAGCAGGCAGCGATCCCGAGGCTTGGGTACCTTATCATGCCCTTGAACTCGCCGTTTCTGGGGTATCAGGTTCGTACCGAGTATTTAAAAACGATACGTTGGCAGGCTCTATAGTAAATACCCGTATCAACGAGCCCAAGGTAATGGGCATCTGCGGAGAATATGCATTTCGGCTAGGTAAAAAAGTAGGTATACAAGGAGAGGTATATACAGGGCAAGCCCTTGGAAACTATATGGGAACCATCTTGCAAACTACTAAGGGGCCCACCGATAAAGAAATTCGTAGCCAGGGATTTTGGACAGAAGCCGCCATCTATTGGAAAAAAAATGTGCAATCCCGTTTAGGATATGGGCAAGATGAATGCAAAAAAGAGGATTTGAAAGGGGTGGGTGTTTGGAAAAACAGTACCTACTTTGGTAACGTTATATGGGATGTAAATAAAACTATTTCAACCGGACTAGAGCTAACCTATAAATCTACTCAATACCTTGGCTTACGCGATAACCAGGGGGTTACCTTTATGTGGACTTTCCAATATTCGCTCTAGGAGAAATGTAAACAGTATCATCAGATTTTATTTCATCCTTAGCAAAAACAAAATACTCAGAGGGAGTTTTGCCTGTTCTCTTTTTGATGGCGGATATAAATGAAGTTCTTGAGTTAAAACCCGCCAGTTTCCCGAGTGCTTCAAAGGTGTATAATTTAAATTCGGGGTTTTCTTTCATCATCTTTTGCAGGAAACTGAAGCGGAAATCGTTTACCCATTCACTGAAATTTTTCCCATATTCCTGATTAATAAAAGCCGACAGTTGATATACTGGAATATTTACACCAATGGATAAATCACGTATGCTGTAGCCAGGCATGCAAAAAGGATTTTTTTCTGCAAAATGGCTTTCAATTATTTGCTTATACTCTTTTCCTTCGATAGCAGACAAAAAGGTTCTTTTTAAGGCTGGCTTTGCCTCATTAGAAGAAATAAGAACCGTTGCTTCATCCGGTGTTGAATGTATCCAACCCTTCATACCATATAGAATAGTAGGTTTGGTAAATAAGTAAATGGCAATAAACAAGACATTTAATCCAATGGTAAGTACAATGATAAATCCGAGCGTATAGCTTCCCAACAAGTGTAAAAACATTTCCAGTAATATAACGCCATACGTAATCAGCATAACCAAAGTATACCAGTTCAGCCATTTGATTTGCTCCATATTGGCGTTCAAAATATCAGGAACCTTTTTTAATTGCTGATTCCATTTAGAAAGGATGATCAACTGTGCCACTATGAAACTCATTCCTACTATTATCCGAAATATCGCAGCCCATCCAATCGGCAACCATCCTTCCGGCTCGCCAGCAATATTTTTGGTTTCTGTTAAAGCATTTTGAATAATCAATAATTTTGATTGTTTATCCATCAATAGAAATGGCATTCTGTGTAATTGATACAACACTGCCGGAATAAAAAATAACAGGTCTTTTTTTTGTAAGCGGTACGATTGGGTAAGGCTGGTTCTTACATATAAGAAGGATAAGGGACCTACACAAAAAGAAACGGCCGATAGTAACCGATAAAGATGAGGAAACTTGAGAAAATAATTTGTGAGGTATAACGAATTTCCTACAAGTAATATAGAGATGGCTGTGAGCACACCTGCTAATAATCTGGCAGCCAGAATGTTTTCCCGATTAGTCCAGAATAAAATTAGCGCCGTTAATAGACCTAACAGGCCAATCGAAAAAGGAAGCAGAAAAAAAGGATGCGTAATTGACTGCATAACAGAGCAAATGTAAGAAATGGACTATAAATGAAAAATAATCAAGACAACTTCCATTAAAGATAGATATGAAGGCTCCCCATTTTGAGTACACTTTAAAGATATAATATTTCTTTTAATGCTACTGGGCTGATTGTAGCAAAGGCGGAGCCGATGCGGAATGAAGCCCAGTAGCTTGTTCTTGTTTTTTTCGGTACACTCTTGGTGGCAGACCTCCTAAAGAATCATGTGGCCGATGGTTATTGTAATCATCTACCCATATTTCTGATACTTCTCTAACATCATTTAGACTATCAAAAGTGTAAGC
>Ga0164293_10001122_pt1 | contig 22421 bp, 19 predicted proteins | sample GEODES118metaG_FD_111487 | JGI IMG/M metagenome (GOLD analysis project Ga0164293, IMG submission 111487) | Eutrophic lake water microbial communities from Lake Mendota, Wisconsin, USA - GEODES118 metaG | ecosystem: Environmental > Aquatic > Freshwater > Lake | place: USA: Lake Mendota...
CCCGGTCGATGGCGCGGCGGATCATGTAGTGCTCGGCAATCGTCGACAGTCTATTTATGTGGTGGTTGTAGGAAAAAGTCTCGTCGTCACGTGCCAACAAGCAAGGGCCGACGCTCATGCCCAGCTCCTTCAGGGCTAGGACACGCAGGTGGCCGTCCAACACGAGGTACTCGGATTTCTTTCGGTCGGGCTGGATGACGGACAGCGGTTCGATCAAGCCCACCTCGTTGATGCTGGAGACGATCTGCTTGTACTTGCGGGTGCTCATCACGCCGTCAGGGACCTTCTTGCTGGGCAGCAGTTGGTCCAGCGGCACCTGGTAGGTTTCCAGCTCGAAGCCCAGCAGGGTGTTGAGGGGTGCGGTCGGTAGGTTCGGGCCGTCGTGGCCGCCGTCACCATGACCGGGCTGGTAGATGCCGGGGTACATCTCGGTCAGGTTGTTGCGCGGGTTTGGCTGCATGGGGTTCATGGCCAGGTTCATGAGGTCGCTCCTTCGGGTTCGGGGGTGATCGGGTTAGTGGCGGCACCCAGGGTGTTGATCCGCTCGGCCAGGTACTTGGGCAGGGTGTCCAGTCCCTCGGCACGCAGCAGGTTCACAAAATGCTCGTCGGCAAAGAGCTTTTTGAGGCCCTGCACCACCAGCAGCAGGCGTTGGTGGGCGTGCTCGGCTTTCAGAACCATCTTGCGTTGGCGCTCGACCTCGCGCTGATAGGTCCGCACCAGGCTGTAGCTGGAAGTGGGCGGCTTGATCTGGTCCCGGTTGGGGGATGCCGGGCCGTGTTCCAGGCGTTTCTCGATCAGGCGCTTGGCTTCGATGATCTGGCGGCCCTTGAGTTGGCCGTTTTCGTAGGCCTCTTGCAGCAGATCGCCCAAGTTCGCTTGGCCATCTTCCCCGCTGGTGGCGGCGTTCTCGTTGGCGCGAGCGATTTCCAGAGCGGTGGTCAGCGGGATGGTGCCGCGCTGCACGCCCTCGATAAGGCGCTCCTCCCCCTGGTCAAGCAGGAAGACGATGTCTTTGACGTACTTGGGCGAAAGGCCCGTTTTCTGGATGATGATCTCGGCGCTGTAACCGCGTTTCCTCAGCACCTCGATGTCGGCCAGGATCTCCAGTGGGCGGTAGCCGCGCCGGGCGATGTTCTCGGCCAGGCTCATGATGAAGGCGTCTTCATCGCTCACGTCCACCACCAGGGCGGGGATGTGGGTTTCGCCCAGGATGCGGAAGGCGTTGAGGCGCCCCTCGCCGCAGACCAGCACGTAGCGCGGGTCGCCATCGTCGCCTGGGCGCTCGGCGACGGTGATGGGTTTTTTGAGGCCGATGGTGCGGATGTTGTCCACGATCTCCTCGAAGACCTTCATGTTGCGGTCGCGGGAGTTGAGGATCTCGATCCGGTTGATGGGAACGAGGGTTACGGTTTCGGGGGTGCCGGTCAGCATGATGGGCTCCTGTTCTGGGGTGGGCGGGTTGGTTGGGGTGTCATGGGTGGGCTTCCTTTCTGGGTGGTGGATGTTTTGGCGCTGGGGTGGGGTCAGACACGGCGCTGCAGTCGCTCTCGCTCGGACATGCCGTAGAAGAAGTTCAGGTCGTCAAAGCGAAAGCATTCGAAGTCGGCGCTGTTCTTGTTGCTCACGCGGATCTCCTGCTCGGGCAGGTCCAGCCGGGGCAGCAGGTAGTAGTCCAGTTCTTGGGTGTTGGCGGCGTCCAGACGGATGGCGACGGTGATGTCGGGATCGAACCTAGCCGGGTCAAATCGGATGCGCCAGCGCTGGTGGCCGTTGGCGGCGGTCTGGCAGCGGGCCAGCACCAGACTGATGACCAGTTCGTCGTTGAGGGTCAGCAAATCGGTTTGGGGGTCCCGGGTGATGTGGCCGCCCAGCTCGGCAATGGTGTGCTCGGTGCGGCTGACGATTTCGGGGTGGAGCTGGCGCAGGCGGCGGTTGATTTCCAGAAACTCGGTGCTGCGCGGGCAGTGGTAGCCCACCAGCTCATAGGCCCGGGTCAGGCTGCCAAAGCGCTGGATGTAGGTGGCTGCACTGGGCAGCGCCGGAGCCTGGTCGATGATGAAGCCCGACAGGCGGCCGCATTAGGCGTACAGGGCCTTGAGGTGGTCGAGCAGTTCGGCCCCGGCATCAGAATGACCCGGTCGATCTGCAGGCTTTTGTGCTCACCGCGTTTGAGTTCGCCCTTGAATTGGCCAGACCGGTCAATCAGCACCCGGCGCAGGCCAAAGCCTGCCGGGCCGCCCTGGCGAAAGCCCATCTCGATCAGGCGGCACTGGCCAACGAAGGCCTTGTCGGAGAGTTCCCGGCTGACCCTGCTGGGTATCCGTCCGGCCAACCCATCTTGACGACGGGCGCAGCGATCAAGTGCTGATGCCCGCTGGCGTCCAGTGCTGCGGCAGCAGCTCGTCGATGCGGCTGTTGGGCCAGGTCGGCAGCTTGTCCATCACGTCCTTGAGGTAGGCGTGCGGATCGTGGCCGTTGAGCTTGGCCGATTGGATCAGGCTCATCACTGCGGCGGCGCGCTGGCCGGCGCGCAGTGAGCCTGCGAACAGCCAGTTCTTGCGGCCCAGGGCGATGGGGCGGATTTGGTTTTCAACCCAGTTGTTGTCGATGGGCACCTGCGCATCGGCCAGGAACAGGGTCAATGCCGGCCAGCGCCAGAGGCTGTAGTCCATCGCTTTGGCCGTGGCTGAGCCCTCGGGTACCTTGGGGCGGTGCTCGGTCAGCCAGCTATAGAGCTTGTCGATGATGGGCCGGCTTTGCTGCTGGCGTATGCGCAGCCTTTCATCGGCATCTACGTGTTGCCCCTGGCGCTCGAGTTCATAGAGCTCCCCGATGAGCAGCAGCGCCTGCTGGGCAATCTGGCTCTTGCTGGCCGCATGCAGTTCGAAGAACTTGCGCCGCGCATGGGCCCAGCAGCCAGCCTCGGTGATGCGCTCGTCCATCAGTTGCTTGTAGCCCGAGTAGTCGTCAACCACCAACGTGCCCTGCCAACCGTCCAGGAAGGCCTTGGCGTGGCTGCCGGCGCGGCTTTCGCAGAAGTCGTAGACCACGGCCTTGAGGCCTTGGTACTGGCTGGGCGTGTAGGCCCACAGGTAAGCACGGTGGGTCTTGCCGTCCTTCTGGCTGGACGGCTTGAGCATTTGCACCGGCGTTTCATCGGCATGGAGGACGCGCTGGCCAAGGACTGCCTGGCGCAGCGCATCGACCAGCGGCTGCAACTGCACGCCGCAGCTGCCCACCCATTGCGCCAGCGTCGAGCGGCTCAGTGGCACCCCGGCGCGGGCGTAGATGGCCTCTTGGCGGTACAGGGGCAGGTGATCGGCGTACTTGGCCACCAGCACCTGGACCAGCAAGCCGGTGGTGGCCAGGCCTTTGTCGATGATGTGCGCATCGACAGGCTGTTGCTTGAGCGTACTGCAGCAGGCGCAGACCCATTTGCCGCGCACATGGCGGTGTACCGTGAACACGCCGGGCTGATAGTCGAGCTTCTCGCTGCTCTCCTCGCCCATGCGCGTCATGGGCTGGCCGCAGCACTCGGTGCTCTCGGGCTCGTGCACAAATTCCTGGTGCGGCAGATGCTCGGGCAGCGGTAGGCGCTTAGGCTGGCGCTTATCGCTGAGCTCGGCCTTCTCGGCCGGTGTTCGCAGTTGCTCGATCTCTTGGCCCACCGCTTGCAAGTCTTCTTCCAGCGACTCTTGCAGCAGGCTGGCTTGCCCGGCGTTCAGCGCCTCGGTCTTGGCGGCAAACTTGAGCCGCTTGAGGACGGCCATCTCGTAGGTGAGCTTGTCCAGCAGGACCGTCTTGTGTTTGAGCTCACCGGCTTGGCGCTCAAGGACGATGGCTTGCTGTTGCGCCAGAGCAGTTTGTTGCGCGAGCCTGTCAAGCAGCTCCTGCACAGCCTGACGCGTTGTGGCGTCCAGGTTTTGCAGATCGAGCGATTCAGGCATGGGCATGATCGTCGCTCATCGCAGTGCCCTTGCCCATTGGAACATTCACGCATTGCACTGCAAGGCATGCGCCTTCAAGATTCACAGCATGGTGATCACTGCGCCTGGCCCCAGCCCTTGCCAGGGCAGGCCGATGAGCAGAGCCTGCAGCTGCTCGGCGCTCAGTACTGTCCTCGCGCCGTGCGTTTTGTCACCCCAGGCAAAGCGCCCCCGGTTGAGCCGCCGGGCCGCCAGCCACAGCCCAAAGCCATCGTGCACCAGCACCTTTATGCGGTTGCTACGGGCGTTGGCAAACAGGTAGGCGTGGTGGGGGTGAGCCGCGCCAAAGACCTGCACCACCCGCGCCAGGGCTTTGTCAAAGCCGGCGCGCATGTCCAGCGGTTCGGTGGACATCCAGATCGCCTCGATGCGGATCACCGAAGCAGCTCGCGCAGCAGCGCCGCACACTCGGGCGCTGGGCACTGCAAGTTGACCACCCAGTCCGCTCGCTGAAGTCGCAATTGCAGCAACGGTGGTACGGCACCAACCTGGTCGCCCGCAGCGCTTACCGGCGACGGCAGTGGCAAAGCAACAAATGCGGCTGGCTCGCCCTGGCTCGCAGTGAGCGTGAAAGCCAGATCTTGCCGCGCCTCCCGAAGCCAGCGATGCACCATGTTCGAGTGCAGGCCATGGGACAAAGCAACACCACCGACGCTGGCGCCAGGCTGCCCGCACTGGGCGACAACCTGCGCCTTGAACGGCTTGCTGTATTCACGCCGGCGAGGCCGGCCATCGTTTGAAAACTGTTCCATCGTCTCCACGATCCTCCAATCGTGTACACGATGCCAGCTTCATCAGGTCGACTCAAGATGGGTTGGCCGGACGGATACTGAAAGACTGCTTTCATGCGGCGTCCAATGGACCTGACCCTACCGCATGGTGCGGGGATTTCGGGCAGAAAAAGGGCCCGGAGAATATCCGAGCCCTAGTGAATGGGCTGGCGTCTACTGAACCATGCTCGTAAGTCATTGATTACAAAGGACTTTGCCGGAAAAAATATATCATCCGTTCCCCCTTTTGTTCCCCCGTTTTATCAGTGCTGAGGCCGTTCTTGTCACTATCGCTGCTCAAGTTGCCAGGCGTTGAACCACCTCAACTCGTGCCCTAACCATTGCAAGCTAGCCGCTCACTCACCAAACCGCTCCTTCAATGATGAGAAGTCGGTCTTGATAAATCCGCGATTGAGAACTTGTATCGGTGATGGTTTCCCGTACTGCTTCTTGATTAGCTCCATGACTCCGAAGTGAACCTTGTTAATCTTGTCCTCAAAGGCGTTGTATTCCTCGGACGCATCATCCCCATCCAGTGACAAGAAAAACGATTTGATTGCCTGAAGCGCCTTCGTTAGTGAGACGGCTAACACGCGAGCCTTCACCTGCAAATCATCGTCGAGGTTGTTTGGCCCAGGCCGGACTGCGTACTCGCGATCTTTAACAACAGTTGAACGAATGGCATGAGTTGCCGCTTGCCAAGTTGGATGCTTCACTTGGCATAGCCACTTGTAGTGGAAGTACGAAATTGTCCAGCCGTCTTCGTATTCCTTTTGAGACGGCCCCTTTCCGCCCAGCGGCTTTAACGCCATTTCTCGCTTCGTATCTAACTGGCAAAGCTCCTTCGCACCCCAAGGTATCTCACCATCCTTTGACTTTGATGCTTGCCGCGCCAGTTCCTCTGAACCAGCAATGACCGCAGCCGTCAGCGCATTCTCGAATAGCGCAGCGGCTACTGCCGCCGCCTGTGACGTATAGCCACGATCAATTAGAAGCCAGACTCCACGCAGATCATCAAGAGTGCATTTCAGGAATGGTGCAGCCGTGAGGAGCCGCACATCGAGCTTCTTCTTGGTTGGCACCATAGGAGCGAGCATGCCGGCCTCAAGGCACGCAACAACCAAATCTTCCCATCCAGCCAACTGACTACTAACAGTTGCCGAACAAATGGCCTCCAAGTCCGGCAACTGCGACCAAATGGACTCGACTGTGTGGATTTTCGCCGTCATCAATCTCACCCCGCCGTCGAGACTGAACCAGAAGGCTCTGGTTCCGCGTACAAATACCGCTGGAACCCACTAAACACCTTCCCGATCTCATCCGGCCTGCCCAGATCAGCCACAGCATCCGGAATCGAGTCGTGATACTTCAGCTTCAACAGCGGCGTCAGCTTAGTCTGATCCAACTCTTCCACCCCAAGCGCCACATAGTGCGACAGCACAAAGTCAAGAAACACCTGCTGCTTCGGGCTGAAGTTCTCACTGATGACCGCCATTGCCCGATCCGCACGTTCTTCTCGGGTCAGCGGCTCTAGGGCATAGGCCACATGCGCCAGCACGTCGAACAGGTCGCTCTTCTCAGCGTCAATGATCTTCTGCATTTCCGCCAGCTGATCCTTGCCAAAGCCCTTCTCGGCCAAACCTTCCAACAGCTTCCTACGGGTATCGGGTGCGCTCCATAGCGCCCGCAGTTCGCCTTCATCCTTGAAGAAGTCTGGCAGCTTGCCGAACAGTGCCTCCATGAACTGCTTTGCCGACATCGGGGTGCCGTCCGGGTGCCAGAAGCTAGTGGCCACCATGTGCTGAATCGAGCGGGACTTGCCATCCGCCAGTTTCACCTTCGCCTTCTTCTTGCACACACAGGGGCGCTGCCCGCACTTCTTGCAAGGCTCCTTGGGGCAGGTGCAGGGCGCGTTGCCACAAGCAACACATGGCTGGGGTGGGTTCCTCAGGCATTGGCATGGAACCGAATGGCACTTCGCGCAAACCTCCGGCTCTATCGGCTCGCCATCCCACTCCGGGTCACTGAAATGATGGTGCGCCTTCACAAAGTCGTAGATCGTGAAGTAGTCCTTACCGTCGTAAAGCCTTGTGCCACGCCCAATGATCTGCTTGAACTCGATCATCGAATTCACCGGCCGTAGCAGGACGATATTGCGCACGTTTCGCGCATCGACGCCGGTCGATAGCTTTTGCGACGTAGTAAGGATCGTCGGGATGTGCTTCTCGTTGTCCTGAAAATCCCGTAACCACTGCTCGCCCAGGGCACCGTCGTTAGCTGTTACGCGATGGCAATAGTTGGGGTCAGTGCTGGTCTTGATCTGGTTGATCAGGTCACGAATCGCCAAGGCATGATCCTGCGTGGCACAGAACACCAGCGTTTTTTCCCGCTGGTCAATCAGCGACATGAAAATCTCGACGCGCTTTTTCTCGCGCTCCTTGATCTCGATGATCTTGTTGAAGTCTGCTTCCTCGTACCGCTTTCCAGCCTCGATTTCGCCTTCCACCACCTTGTCGTCCGGCGTATAGACATACTCGTCGAGCGTGGTGGAAATCTGCTTGACGCGAAAGGGCGTCAGGTAGCCATCGTTGATCCCATCCTTGAGCGAATAAACGAACACCGGCTCACCGAAATAGGCATAGGTATCCACGTTGTCCTTGCGCTTGGGCGTCGCGGTCAGGCCAAGCTGCACGGCTGGCGCAAAGTAATCGAGGATGCCGCGCCAGTTACTCTCGTCGTTGGCACCGCCCCGGTGGCACTCGTCAATGATGATGAAGTCGAAGAAGTCGGACGGATACTCGCCGAAGTAGGGCGTGTCACCCGGCCCGCTCATGAAGGTCTGAAAGATGGTGAAGAAGATGCTGCCGTTCTTTGGCACCTTGCCCTTCTTACGGATGTCGGCCGGGTCGATTCGTACCAGCGCCTTGTCGTCGAAAGCAGAGAACGCGTTGTAGGCTTGGTCGGCCAGGATGTTGCGGTCGGCCAGGAACAGGATTCGGGGCCGTCGGGTCGGCTCGCCCTCGCCCTTGGCATCAGTCAGATTCCACCGGCTCTGAAACAGCTTCCACGCAGTCTGGAAAGCGATGAAGGTCTTGCCAGTGCCGGTCGCCAGCGTCAGAAGGATTCGCTCCTGCCCAGCCGCTACCGCCGCCAACACCCGTTCAACGGCGATGTCCTGATAGTAGCGCCCTTGAAAGAAACCGCCCTTGTCCTCGAAGGGCACAGCAGAAAAGCGATCCCGCCATACGCTCTTGATGGCAAAGGTACGATGCCACAATTCATCCGGTGATGGGAAAGCGGCAATCTCGCCTTCCACTGCCGTCTGCATGTCTATGCCGTAGATGCCCTTCCCGTTACTGGAATAGGTGAAGCGCACCGCCAGTTTCCCAGCGTAATTCTTAGCCTGCCCAACGCCCTCGGTCAGCGCCTCGTCCCAGGCCTTCGCCTCGACCACCGCCAGCTTCGTGTTACGGTATTCCAGAACATAGTCCGCCGTCAGTGGCTTACCCCGCTTGCCCGCGCCTTCCAGCCGCCCAAGTGTGATTGGGTATTCCCGCCGAATGCGACTGCCTTCAACCACGCCCCAGCCTGCCGCAGCAAGGGCAGGGTCAATGTGTTCAGCACGGGTTTCGGCTTCGTTCATACCAATCAATCGATCAGATCGATTCGATAAGTGCGGCTGTCTGGCGGACGCTAGCCAGGTACTTGTCGAAAGAAAAATCGGGGGCCTTGATAGCTGAAACAAAGCCGTCCATCCAGTTGCTCGCCTTCTGCTGGAGACCGTGCATGCTCGCTTCAGGTGCGATGACTCCTTGAGGGCGGGTCGCATAGTCGGTCAGCACATTCAGAGCGGCGTAGCCGTGCGGCCCCAACCCGGTGAAATAGGAGTCAGTTAGGCCACGGACTTGTTCGCGCATTTCTACAAGCGCTTGAACGCGGCGAGGCTTTTTCATGTCTTCAGTCGTAGCCGAAACATCGAACGCTCGACAAACGATGGGCAGCATCTCGGTCTTGGGTACGTAATAGCGCTTGAGCTGATGCAGGCTCTCAGTCAGCCTCGCTTCGATCTTCCGAATGTCTCCGATGTTGTCTTCAAACCTCGCAACTTTGTCCATGCCTCGCCGAGTGTGTGCATAACTGAATTCAATGCTCTTGCTGCCGAAAATCATGCCATTCATGCAAATCCAGCGGCAGAAGCCAAGTTCAAACCGAAGGAGACGAGTACGGTTGTAACTGTTGCTGATCCGAAGGAAAGCTGTCCACTTGTCTTGCTCCCATGGGGAAAAGTCTGAGGACTTGTGGATCAGGTCGATGTGACAGAACGACCGCGTCTTCGGCATGGTGATGTTTAGGCACACCATGTCATCTACCTCGGTGGTTTGAAACACCTTCCGCATCACCTCGTCTGCCATTTGATAGGCCCGCTCGTTCGTCACCAATTCATAGTCATCTGTCACGACGGAAAAAGGGAACTCGCGCTCAACATCAACCACGGCAAAGTGCCGATCCAGTTTTGTGTAGGGGTCAATCTGGCCCGCCCCCAGCATAAACAGCGGACGCATTTCCACCGGGAAGAACGCATCCTTAGGATCTTTTGGCTGCCAGTTTTTATTTGCGGTCATAAACTAATCACCGTTTCTAGTGGGTTTTTCGCCTTCATCACAGAACCTCAAACCAACTCTTGATTTTCAACGCCATCAAGCGTCGCCGCTCCTCAAGAAAAGACCCTAAGTCCTTGACCTCGCCATCCAACATCGCCGCCGGAATGCAGTTCGCAGCCAGATTGGCAGCCATTTCCGCCTTGTCAGTGATCCCGCCGTACTTCTTCGCCCCGCCGTTGCACTGCTCGGCCAATTCCTTGAAATAAATCGCCGGCGACTTGGCCCCGATCGCGATATTGATCTCGCTCTGCGCTACAACATAGTTGGCGATCTGGTTGTACGTCCCTTTGGTTAGGTTCTGGTCTTTCAGATACTGGCGCGGATAGACGTGATGCACGTCCGCCCGGTTGAGTAGAAGGTCGGTCACGGTAATGTCACGCGACAAAAAGCCCTTATCGCCCAGCTTGGACTGAGCCGCCTGATAGCAAATGAAATAAGGGCTGCTGATCGAAGAGGTGTCCATGAATTGGGGCAGCATCCCCGTCCAGAAGGTGTCGGGCAATTCGTTCGGCACCACCGCATCCACATAGGCCAGCACGCCTTTGGCGCTGATCTGGCGGATGTCGAAGTCAAAAGTCGACTCCGGTGACCCGCTGTACCGCCCTCGCAGCACCGACATCGCATACCAGCGGCGCACTGCCCGCTCCAGATCGGCTGGCGGAATGCCCTCAGCCCGCCCACGCAGATACACGATGTAGGCGAAGTTGACCGCGTTCTGGCTGTTGATCATCTTGCTGGTAATGCAGCCCCCCGAGAGCAGGATCATCGTGATGCGATCGAAGTGCGTCTTGTTGATGAAGGCCAGGATGCCGCTCTTCAGCTTGCCGAACGAAGCCTCGGCGATGGCCTCTTCGTATTGCTTGGTCTCGAAGTTCCGCCCCGACAGCAGGGCCACCAAGTCTTGCAGCTTGCCACGCCCGAATTCCGAGGTGAAGGCCACGCGCAGCATATCGGTGTAAGTCGGATCGTAGATGTCGTCGTTGACGTCGGCCACCCACTTCATCTTGTCGAAGAACTCCGAACCGACGAACTCGGCATCGCCCTTTTTGATCTTCGGCAAAAAGTCCGGAGCAATCGCCAGATGGCAGAAGTAGTCGATCGCCTTGCGCAGCATGTTGCCGCCGTAAGTCATGTTGACCGCGATCTTCGACATGGCGAAGTCCGCCTGCGAGAGCGGCGACCCGGCGGAATTCACGCGGATGAAGATTTCCGTCACTGTCTCGATGTCCAGGTCATCGGCCAGTTCAATGATGCCGACATGGTTATGGATGATCCCGCGCAACCGCTCGATGACCTTGAACACCGTGTCCTGCGAGCATCCCGCGTTGGCGGCGCAATAGGCGCTGACTAACTGGAACAGGCTCGCAGCCGGCTCGAATACCTTGGCGACATCGGGTATCCACGCTGCGTCCTTGCGGATCGCCGGGTTGGCCACCTCGAAAGTCTCGGTCTGCGGATTGAAAGCGATGCGGATATGCACCGTCTCGTAATCGTCGGTCAGTACCTCCTGCCCGAGCAGCGAAGCCATCAGCGCCGTCACACGCTGCTGCCCGTCGATCAGGATGCGCTTGCCCGCCGAGGTGGAGCCGTCCTTGAGCTTCACGGTCGGGTTACGCCAGGCGATTAGGTAGCCCACCGGGTAGCCCTGATACAGCGAGTCCAGCAGGTTGCGCACCTTGGTCGCCTCCCACACGAAAGGACGCTGGATTTCCGGAATCGCGATCTCGCCCGACTTCACCCAAGTCAGCAAGGTCTCAATGGGGTGCGGGGTGACGGAATAGCGTTGGGTGGACATCGCGGGTCTTGCTAGAGTTGGCCGGAAAAGGCTTGGTGCAGGAGAGATTTCTTCAGCTCGTCGAGGGCGATCAGCTTTTGCTGGTATAGGGATTCCAGACGTTCCCGCTCGCTTGATACGTCTGACATTCTTTTCGCCAAGGCTTGCTGGACATCGGTAGGCGGGATTGACCCAACATCTAGCGCACGAATGTCCTTCATATTGATATGCTTTACCGTAGCCCCTTTCGATTGGGCGACCAACCGTTGTTGCATCTGCGGCGCCAGCAACAAGGCAGCGAGGAAGTGAGGGTCGAACACCGCCTTCTTGGGACGAATCAATACTGTTCTTTGACCAAGACAGACTTTGAGTCCATTCGGTATTACCGCAACGTTCCCCGCGGGTGCTTCTCTTGCAAAGATCAGATCCCCCGATTGTGGAACTGCACGACGAGTCCAAGCATCGTAGGTGTCTTGTGAAACGCGGTTTACCCCATCAAGTATTAGCTTCCCTTTGCCGATATTGGTCGTCCGAATTGACGGGTATCCCTCGTCCTGTACCGGCGCTGTCTTGTGTTCGCAATCAACTATCAACTCACACAACTCGTAGAGTTTCTTTCCAGGTACGATCCACCCCTCACCCCGCTCCGTGAAAACGGCTTGCAGGTGGCTTTCAAACAAGGCGCGGGCGTTCTGGAGGTTCTTTTCGGCGTTGGCTTTGGCGGTGGCCATGCCTTCGAAGGCTTCGTCGAGGATGGCGACGATGCGGTGCTGTTCGGGGAGTGGGGGAATCGCAATCTGAATCGCCTTGTATGCATTAGCGTCGAGATTGCGAATCCCGGTTGAGTGACTCTGCATACCTTCCGTGACACCTGATAGGTATGCCCAGAACAGGTGCTTGTGCAGAAACCGGAAGTCCAACTCGGTTGGATTCTTTACGCGAATCGCCGACGTGAAGTTGCTGAAGGAGAACAGGCCATCGTCCTTGTCGAACAAAGCAACCCTTCCAACAGGCTGCTTCGGCCCGCCACCTGACTTTTCTAGAATGATATCGCCGAATTTTAGGCGCCGCTTCTCAAACTTCTTGACCTCAACATCCAGGTAGGCGATGTCAGAGTCGTCGAGTTCTCCGTCCTTCGTGAAGTTCGTGTTCCGAATCACGCCGACTTTGACGAAAGGTTCCTTCTCCCCTTTCCAAAGCCCGTTGGAGAACTCGCAGGCTTCGTCCAGTGTTTTTGTCTGCCACCCCGCATTCATAGCAGCGCCCTGATATTCGCCAGCAATTCCGCACTCTCGGCATCCAGCGCGGCGATCTCGTCCATGATGGCCTGCGGGCTGCGGTGGATGACTTCCTCGCCGCCGTTCGGGTTTTTTACCGACAGGTCGTAGGTCGCCGTATCGACAGCGCCGACTTCCACGCTCCAGCTTTTCGCTGTATCGGCCTTGGTCATTTGCAGTTCGACAAAGTCGGCGAGGTCGTCGTCGTTGAGCGGGTTGGTTTTGCCGAGATTGCGACCGGGGTCAAGCTGGTAGTACCAGACCTTCCGCGTCGGCGATCCCTTCTCAAAGAACAGCACCACGGTCTTGACCCCCGCACCCTGAAACGTGCCGCCGGGGCAGTCAAGGACGGTGTGCAAGTTGCACGATTCGAGCAGCAACTTGCGCAGGCTCACCGAAGCGTTGTCGGTGTTCGACAGGAAGGTGTTCTTGATGACCACGCCAGCCCGGCCGCCGGCCTTGAGCATCTTGATGAAGTGTTGCAGGAAAAGGAAGGCCGTCTCGCCGGTGCGGATCGGGAAGTTCTGCTGCACCTCCTTGCGCTCACCGCCACCGAAGGGCGGATTGGCAAGGATGATGTCCATCCGATCCTTGTCCTGAATATCGGCAAGATTTTCGGTGAGTGTGTTGGTGTGGATGATGTTGGGCGCTTCGATGCCGTGCAGGATCATGTTCATGATCGCAATCACATAAGCCAGCGGCTTCTTTTCCTTTCCGTAAAAGGTGCGCTCCTGCAGCGTCTTCAGGTTGCCAGCGGTCAGCCCAGCTTGGCTACGCAGGTGGTCGAAGGCTTCGCAGAGAAAGCCGGCCGACCCACAGGCGCCGTCGTAAATGCGTTCGCCGATCTTGGGCTCAATCACCTGCACCATCGCCCGAATCAATGGGCGGGGGGTGTAATACTCACCGCCGCTTCGCCCGGCGTTGCCCATGTTTTTGATCTTGACTTCATACAGGTGAGAGAGTTCGTGCTTCTCGGCCTGCGAGCGGAAGCGCAGTTCGTCGATGTGATCAATGATGTCGCGCAGGCTATAACCGCTCTGAATCTTGTTCTTTATCTCACCGTAAATCTCGCCGATCTTGTATTCGATGGTGTTGGGGCCTGATGCGCGCTGCTTGAAACCTTTGAGGTAGGGGAAAAGTTTCCCATCCACAAATTCGCGCAGATCGTCGCCGGTCAGTGCCCTGTTGTGGTCTAGCTTTCCGTCCTTGTCCTTGGGCGCGGCCCATGATGACCAGCGGTACGGTTCGTCGAGGATGAAGGCGTACTTCTTCCCTTCAAGTTCTGCCTCCATCGCCTTGTCCTGCTCCAACCCGTCGAGGTACTTGAGGAACAACAGCCAGGAGGTCTGTTCGGTGTAGTCAAGTTCGCCGCTACATCCGTCTTCTTTCCAGAGGACGTCATCGATATTTTTGAAGGCTTGTTCAAACATGCAGTTCGGGCTCTCGTCCAGATGGTTTTTTGCAGGATGTTAAGCCACAAGCCGGTGCAATTCTTGGCGCTCCTTGGCGTTTCTTGCCGGCAGCTGGTCGTCGGCCGGTCGTTATGGTTAAAGAAGGTTAATCAATGCCACGAACTTGACCATCATTCCAGCGAGTGGCTGATTTACCGGCGCATCGTATTGAGCCTCCAGCCGTTCAAGGGTATCCAGGGACTACTACCGCCATCCGCCCATCGTGGATGCAAACACTCAGACCCTGAGTGCTCGCATCGTGGAGATAGCGCACGAGAGGCGCCGTTTTGGCTATCGGCGCATCTATGACCTGCTGCGCCCGCAGTTCTCGGGCGTCAATCACAAACGGGTATAGCGGCTCTACCGCGAAGCCGATCTGGCGGCCCGCCTTTGGAGCCAAGCATTGGCCTTGTGCAATAACTCGGGGTCGAGGCCGGGATCAGTCGCAGCGTTTTGTGATGCCAGCGCTATAGGGAAGAGTCTAAAGGGCATGCGTTTCATCGCGCAGCAGTCAAGACCAGCCCCTATTTTGCGAAACAAATTCATTGCGCTAGAAATTTGTGCAGGAAATCTAGCCTGCGCTCAATGTCTTGCAAGCTGACTTGCACCAAAGCGTCATGGCGGTCTTTGATTCGCCGGTAGGTCGTCCAGTGCATCCCCTTGGGCTTGCCGCCATCCACGTTTAGGATGCCGGGCTCCCAGCCCAGGCATTTACGCAGCTTGTTGGCCTTGGTGATTGCCCGGTCGGCCAAGCCTTCCTTCTGGGTGGCGTAGCACAGTCCGCCACATTGACGGCAAGCAAAGTAGCGGCCTGGCGCAAAGAGCACCGCCACCCGCTTGTTGCACCGTGGGCATGAAAACCAGTGGCGCTGCCCGCCCAGGTGACAAGGCGTGGTTTGCGTATGCACCCGTTGCTCGACGACTTCGCCGGTGCTTTTCATTCGGTAGGACAGCACTAGGCTCTCAAAGTCCACTCCTATGCTGATGCCTGCCACCGGCTGGTCGTTCACCAGCCATTGCCAGCTAAAGCGAATACCTGGCACGAGCAAGCCTTTACGGGTGATTTTGCGAATGTCCAGCGGCATCGAATCGTTGGTTTCCGCTTTGCCGCTGAAGCTGCTGCGTCGTCCACTTCCGCATCCGCCCATTTTTATTCTCCTGTTTTTGCCGAAATCAATTGGTAAGTTGAATAGGTGAAGTTGCCTGCCGACCCATGAAATTGGCTGTAACCCGCATGGATGCTGGGCTCAATGCGCCTTTGGTTTTCCTGAAAGATGCGCCCACTTTCACGCTACGCCGTTGCTCCTAAGGTCTTTCAGCTTGATGAGCATGGCTAAAGTGCGTTCAAACTTGCGGTCTAAATGCGTTTCGTAGCGGGAAAGCTTCTCCAGCCTGTAGGCTTGCAGCCCCTCGCCAATGGTTTGGTTCACGATGGCGTCATGGTGGCGGGATTCTTTTTCTTGCTGGTGGCACAGGGGTGCCAAGTGCTCGGTGATGAAGCTGGCCAAGCCCTCGGCATTGGCGGTGTATTCCTCTTCCTCAACGTAGCTCTCCCACCACTCCCGGGAATCGGGTAAAAGGGCACGCAGGGCTTTGTCATAGGCGCGTTCGCCGCCTTTGCGCAGGATGCCGCTGGCTTTGTTGGTGGCATCCAGATCATGGCGGGCAGCGCGCTGGCTTTCGGTCACGTCTTCGGGCTTCAAATCCATCAAGTTGCGAATGTCGGTGCCTTCGCCCGACAACCCCATTTCAAAAGGTGCTGCTGCGGGTATCACGGTCTTGGCGCTGCGGGCAGATTCCTTCAAGCCCTTGTTGATGGTGGCCCCCTCGGCTTGCAGCACCCGGCGCTTGCGCCAGATCAGGCTAGCCAGCTCTTCAATCAAATGCTGTTCGGTGGCACCCGCTGGCAAGTGCTCATCCATCAGCGAGTTGACCAGGCTTTCATAGTCGGCATGGCTTTCATGGCTAAGGACGGTGTAGCGGCTCAGGATGCCGTGCTTGAGGGCGTTGAAGCGCACCACTTCGTAGGGATGGGTCGACTGGGCGGCTATCTCGTCAGTTTTGTCAGTGGCGGTCGTGTTCATCTTCAGTTCCTTGCAGTGTGGACGTTGGGTGCGCAGTGAATCCGTCACAGCGCTGGAGTTGCACCACCAGATCAGCGGGCAGTTGCGCATCACGCGAACGGATAGCGACATCGGCGGCCTGCCAGTTGCCACAGCGCCATGACCCAGCCCCATGCCCGGCAAAGTATGTGCACTCCAGGCAAACCCGACGGTCGTCTGATTCACGATCCCGCAGCGCTAGCTTGTCGGCCAGCGCATCGCCATCGTTTCGGGCCAAGCCCATGGCGGTGAACTTTTGCAAGCGCACCGCGAAGGTATCAATCTCCGCCCCGTTCATGGCCGATGAATGCGGCCAGCACCAGCGGTCAGGGTCTTGGGTCACCGCAATGGAAGAATCGTGTTTTTCCATCACGGCGGGAGAGGCCACTGCCAAAACTGACGAAAGCCCTTCTGGCATTGCAGAAACGGCCTCGGTAGCTACTGCCGAAACTGTCAAAAGTCTCAACGCAGCGATTTCGTCAGTTTTGACAGTACCGTTCTGGCCCTTTTGTGAAATCACCGCCTTTGCACGTTCCGCCCAGGTGATCATTTCGCCACCTTCTTGATTTGCGGGTTGACGTAGTAGCGCACCGTCGGGCGCCCCAATGTGTTGATGCCGTCCTGACTCTGCACATGGCCGTTTTCCTCCAAAATGGCCAGGGTGGTTTCGGCCTGCATGGCGGTGGTCACCCCTGACCATTGCTTGCGCACCATGTCGCGAACGGTAAAGCCGTCGTCTAACTTGCCCTCTGCCAGTCGGCGGCTGACCATGCGGGCGGTGGTCACCTTGGCGGCCTCCACCAGCCCATAGATGCGCCGTGCATGGCCGGTCAGGTACTCGCACCAGGCGGCTGCGCGCAGTGCGCTGGTGGCCGTTACCGGGCCAATGGAGCCCTCTGCCAAGTGCAGGATCAGCGCGATGGAGCAGAACAGTTTTTCAAACTTGCCAAAGTGCTGCTGCATCAACGGGTTTTGCTCTTGGGCGATATGCACGGTGTGCAGCTCGGTGCACCACTCCACAAAGATGTCTTGCGCCGCGTCGTCAAAGCAGAAGTGGGGCAGCTTCACAAAATCGTTTTGAGGCACTGCGCCGTCCAGCACCGGGTCGAACACGGCTAGCCGGTCGAACAGATCGCGCATCGCCTCGCGTGCGCCCTTCACCGGGTACCGGTCGCGCCATTCCCATGGGACTGCGTTCGGATACACCATGACTTGAAAGCGCTGGATCCGACCATCGTTGTCCAGAGAGTTGGCTATGCCTGCGAGATAGCGTTCCAGCAATTCGGGCTGGATACCGCCGAACACAGAGATGCACAGATTTTTGATGTGCAGACTGCCGCGCCCGATGCGATCAATGTTGAAGCTGGCGGTGCCGTTCCAGCCCTCCAGATAGAAGGCCTTGTCGCCTTCTTTGCCTTCTTTTTCCCAGGAGGCAAGCAGGCCGATCAACTCGTCCCGATAGACCAGCATGCCCTGCGGGTTGTGCACCAGGAGGTCGCCCAGCTTTTCCACCGTCGAGTCGTTGGATTTGAAGCGCCGTTCCTTGGGTTCTTCCGGAACTTGCAGGTCTTGCAAGTCCGCAATGGCGGCGTTCATTTTGAGTTGGTCGCCTTTGCCGACTGCGGCCTTCTTCATGCTTGCCTTGACGGCGGACTGGTGGGCCTCAAAGGCTGCGGTTTCGGCTGCGAAAATCTTCTTGGCATCCTCCAGCTTTTCGGCTTCTTTGGCCTCCAGCCGATCCAGAAAGCGCGTCACCGTGCCCAGGGCGGGCGACTTCTTGGACGACGGGTCACCCACAATGCCGCCAAACAGATTCGGGGTGACGATCCAGTCGTCACGGCGCTTGGGCTTGATGCCGCAGCGCGCACCAATGACCGAGCCCAGGCAGACGACAAGCGCCGCCGCGATGTAGTCCGGCGAACAGGGCATGCGGTCGGCCTCGTCCAGCACAAAGTCGGCCAGCGTGTCTGGCAACAGCGCCTTCGAATCAAATTTTGGCGCAAGCGGTAAATCGGTTTTGATCTCTCTGGGCTCAGGCCACGTGGCCAATTGGCCTTTCGCCACAGTGTCTGTCTCGCAAGCAGACGCTGAATTGATTGCGGTTTCAATGCATTCCCTTACCGCGTCTGGCCCCGCCAATTGGTGCAGGTCATTGAAGTCGGTGGCCTTGTCCGGCCTGCCTTCAGGGAAGGCGGGCAGCGCCAGCAGTGCGGCCACCGCCCGCGCCGCTTCGCTGGCCTTGCGCATCCCAGGGTTGCCATCGGTCAGCCAGTCGTCGTCAGCCGCCAAGATTAGGCGCAGACTCGGGTATCTTCCGTGCAGTGCCTGTGCCACTTCTAGCAGGTTGCCCGCATTGAAAGCCACCGCCACCGCGCGCCCCGTGGCCTCGTGGATGCTTGCCCCCGTGGCATAGCCCTCGCACACGATCAGCACGCCCTCAGGCTCACCAATGGCGTGATAACAGCCCTTCACCCGTCCGCTGGGTTGAAAGCGTTTACCGCCCTCGGTGTCAATCACTTGCAGGCTGTGCATGACGCCCGCAGTGTCCTGCACGGGGATCAGCAGCGCCTCGCCATCGGCCCGCACGCCGTGGGCCTTCACGCCTTTGGCCGTCAGGTAGGGATGATCCGTGGCGGGGCTTGCTGCCTCCCACCGTGCTGCCGCCGTCTGCGCCGCTTGTTGCTGGCGTTGCTGGGTATCGGCTTGGCGCTGCTCCTTCATGGCCTCCATACGCTGCCTATGGGCATCCCGTTCGGCCAGTGTCATTTTTTCGTGGGGCTTGCTGCTCCATTGCTGGGTAAAGCCTTGGCGCCAGCACCCAAACGCACCGGCGGGAACGCCATCCAGGTGAAGGACATACCAGCCCGAATAGTCACCTCGCCGTCCGTTACTTGGAAACCGGTGCAGCTTGCCGTCGGCTATCACTTCATCAGGTGGGGGCAGACCTGCGGTCAGCATCGCGGCCTGGAATTGCTCAATGGGTTGAAACATTACAGCCGCCCTCCAATCGAGTCCAGAAAGCGCCGTACCGCGTCTAAGGTGGGAAGGTAACGCACCAGCCCCCAGCGCTCGGCCCAATACTCCACCGGCCCAACTTGAGAGTCAGTTTGGTGCAGCGCATGGCCCTGTAGCGCATACGCGGCCCGAAGGCTTTGGAAGGTCTTTTCAGCGTCTGTCGCTGCCGCTACAGTAGCGCTGTCTGTGTGGCCTGCCGTGGGATTGCCGTCCCCGGCGGGCTTTTTCCTGAGGGTGTCTGTGTGCATGGCCACCCCCTCAGACTTCGGCCAGCAGTTCGGTGCGCTTGGCGTGTAGCCGGTTCACCAGTTCGCGGATTTGCTCGTCAGACTGGCCCGCAATGCGTGCCGCACAGATCGCGCGGACTTCGTAGTCCGGCCACCCTACAGCCCGTTGCCCTATTGCAACCGGCTTCGTCCAAAGCCCTGCCCTGATTGCGTTGTAGATGCTCGCGTTGCTTTTGTGCCCTGCCTCTTGCTTGCAGGGTTCGATCCTCCAAATTGCCATTGCTGCCCCTTCTTGACCGGCGCTGTCTGCCGTTGTTTCGATGGGGTGGAGTCTCTTTTTGTTAAATCAAAACTGGGGGCAAGTGCCCCAACCAAATAGGCAAGTGCCCTAAACATCCTTATTTGGTGCGGGTTCCCAGCGCATCTGGGATCTTTTTCAACTGGTTCTCAATGGTCGTTTCTCCAATTGAAATACCCATTTTTGCTGCCGCGTCCTGAATCAAGTTTGCCGTTTTTGCATGTCGTTCAGCGTTGAACCCGGCTGCCTTGCATAGAACAGCTATGGTCGTCAGCAGGGAGTCGCGCTCTCTAGAGGACAAGGGTCGATCAACTTTATCTGGTGATTGTTTCTGGGCCTTCGCCAGCTCAATCTTGAGTCTCGCGTTCTCGCCGAAGCATTGCTCATATGCCCTTAAGATGCTTTTGGGGTCATCTGGGTCAGGTGTCATATCGTTGCGCAATGAACTCCTTGCATATTCAAAATGGCGGATCGCGCGAAGTCCAGCTTTCCCGATAGCCTGCATCGTCTCTACTTCGTCAGACGCAGCCATGTAAATGGTTTGCTGTATGTCATCCCATTCCTCAAAAGCAACATCGGTTGTGTAACCACGCTCAGATAACCAATCAAAAAGCACTGATTTACGAACGTAGGTGTAGTCGGGCAAGAGCTGTTCATCAAAGTCGCGTCTCACCACTTCGGCTTTAAGAGCATCACTTTCGATTGCACTCAGCAAACGGCGAACAAACAGTTCAATGGTCTGCGCCAGCGCCACCTTCAAGCGGGGATCGCTTGGCTCTACGTCATGGTCATTTTCAAGTTCCGGAGACGCAACAACCTCGCCTGAAATCCACATGTCAATTGCGATAAGTTCCGCTGCTTCTCGGACAGTAAGACAAAAAATTCCAAAATCATTCAGCTCGTACTTTGAATCAGCGTACCCTGACAAATCCTTTTCCACAGCGCTTCCCCTTGAGCCCCCGAAACGATGCCAGCGCCGCCGGGTCAGGGTGTCCCAGTTTTCGCCCTCGGGGATCAGCCGGAAGCTAGGCGTGGCAAAAACCGTTATGCCCGTTTGAGTTCAATCACATCAGCACCAGCTGCCAGCTTGTCAAGGTAGTCGGCCCATTGCTGCATCATGGCTGTCCGCTGCTTCAGGTATGTGGTTCGGTTGTAGGCCCGCCCGTTCGCGTCCCTGACGCTGTGGGCCAGTTGGGCCTCGATCACCAGGGGGTCACATTCCAGCCGCTCGGCCAGCATGGTTCGCGCCGTTGCCCTGAATCCGTGCCAGGTCTGAATGTCGGGGGTGTAGCCCATCGCAATCAGCGCAGTCCTGACTGAGTTTTCAGATATGGGCTTGCTGCGCTGCCGCTCGCCCGGAAACACCAGGCCGGTACTCTCGGTGTAAGGCTTGAGAATTTCCAGAATCCTCACCGCTTGATTGGGCAGGGGCACCAAATGGGGATCGCCGTTCTCCTTGCCGTCCTTGGTGCGCTTCATGCGCGCCGCAGGGATCGTCCATAGGGCCGCTTGCAGATCAATCTCAGCCCAGGCCGCGCCGCGCAGTTCGCCGGGCCGCTGAAACAGCATCGGGGCCAGTTGCAGCGCCGCCCGCACAATCGGCCCGCCCTTGTAACCCTTGATCGCTCGGATGAGTTCCCCGAGCTTGGCCGGGTCAGTGATTGCCGCGAAGTGCTTGCCCCGATAGGGGGACAGCGCGCCCTTCAGGTCTGCGGTAACGTCCCGCCCCACCCGACCCGTGGCCACCCCATAGCGCCACACCTGCCGGGCCAGCATCAAGCCCCGGTCGGCAGTTTCAACCGCGCCGCGCTCCTCCACCTTGCGAAGGGTTGCCAACAACTCGAAAGGCTCAATATCGGCCAGCCGCCGTTCCCCCAGCCAGGGGAACAGGTCACGCTCCAGTTGCCGCTTGGCCCGGATCGCGTGGGCCTCGCTCCATTGGGGCTCTTGCTTTTCGTACCACTCCAAGGCCACCACTTTGAAGGTGTCGCCCGCCGGGTTCGCCTTCTTGAGCTTTGCCACCTTCCGGGCCTGCACCGGGTCAGTGCCGTCGGCCTTCTTGAGCTTCTCGGCATCGCGTGCCCGCCGTGCCGCCGTCAGGCCGACCGCCGGGTAACTGCCCAGCGCCAATCGAAATTCCTTGCCGCCTGCCCGGTACTTCCAGAACCAGCGCTTTGAACCGCCGGGCGAGACTTCCAGGTACAGCCCCCCAGCATCGGCCAGCCTTGCGCGTGGCTTGTCGGGTGGGCAAACAGCGTTCTTGCATTGGGTATCGGTCAGCATGGGGGAACACCTTTCATCCCCCTGTTCCCCCGCCTAAGGGGATTTTGTTCCCCCACCGAGGGGAAAAAAAGGGTTTGTTCCCCCGAATGTTCCCCCACTCCGACGTAGCTGTCAATGTACGCCCTTACCCGTTCATAGAGTCTAAGCCGTTGATTTTCAGAAGAAAAAGGCCGCTTCGGATACGTCCTTAGCGGCCTTTAAATTTTGTAATGGTGGAGCTGGCGGGATTTGAACCCGCGTCCGCAAGCCTTGTTCGGGCAGATCTACATGTTTAGCGGTCTGATTTGAGTCTCGCCTCGCAAGTCGCGCAGTCGCACGCTACATGCAAAGCCAGTGCCCTTGAGTCTCGCCTGCATCCAAGGCACCCGGATACAGGCCAGCTGGTGAAGATTATCTTTGCAGCCGGGAGCTCGGGCTTGCGCCTTTACCCCTTGCCCAGCCCATCAGCAGACTGTTGCAAAGCTCACAGGCAATTAAGCTGCGAGTGCGAAACGTTCGTCGTTTGCAGTTAGTTTGTTTTGGCAGGATTTACGAGCACACCAAGCTCGACATGCACCACACCGCGTCCGAACCC
>Ga0164293_10001123_pt1 | contig 22412 bp, 19 predicted proteins | sample GEODES118metaG_FD_111487 | JGI IMG/M metagenome (GOLD analysis project Ga0164293, IMG submission 111487) | Eutrophic lake water microbial communities from Lake Mendota, Wisconsin, USA - GEODES118 metaG | ecosystem: Environmental > Aquatic > Freshwater > Lake | place: USA: Lake Mendota...
AGATTGTACTCGTTGACAACAATTCGCAGCCAAGACTTGATCAGTGGCCCGAGGTCAGTGAGTTTATTTCGCAATTGAGCGGCGCCAGGTATTGTTACGAAGCCGAGCCTGGATTGAGCGCTGCGCGTTGTCGCGCGATTCGTGAAACCGCCGCCGATGTGATCGTTTTCTTTGACGATGATAACGAGCCGGAATCGGATTACCTGCGAGTATTGTCTGGGCGATTCGAAAAGTACCCTAGCGTTGCCGTTTGGGGGCCAGGGACGATCGATGTCGAGTTCATTGATGAAACAGCTGACGAGATTCGCTGCCGCAAGGACATCTTCCAGGCCAGACGCGAAAGAGACGGTTTTGCGTGCATACCCGGTTATTATGGCGACATCACGCCGATGGGTACGGGATTCGCGGTACGGCGAGAGGTTTTAAGGCATTACGAACGTCTCGTTACTTCTGGGGTGCTAAACCTTACGGGTCGAAATGGCAAGTCAATGTCAAGTGGCGAAGATACCCAGATCGTTTGGGAGGCGATGAAATTGGGATACGCGACGGGTGTGGTTTCAAATCTGCGATGTCGTCACTTGATCAATGGGGCTAAGGCCAATGATCGATACATTGGAAGGCTCTGTTTCGGTTTGGCCGCCAGCCATCTCCCAGCCCTTGCACAATGCTATCCCGATCTGGCGCAGAGCATGGCCTACGTGCCATCGCTGCCATTCGTTTGGAAGCGACTGTTCAAGCTTCAAGTGAAGCATTGGATCGGTCGGTCCTCAAATCTTGAAAGGGTGATCACACAAGCATCACTCTTGGGTTCCGCTTACGGAAGCGCCATTGTTAAAAACGACCCGAGGAGCGAACGCTTCAAGTCCTTGAGCGGATTTTATGGCTTTAGTTGATGCCGATAATTTAAGCGATGATAGCCCGCGAATGGGAAAAAAGTTTACGTCTTTCAAAAGTTAAGTAATGAGTGCCCCTGTTGCGCTGCCCAGCGTCAGTGAATGCTCTCTTGGATCTTCCCGTTTGTACTTTTAGCATCTAGACATCAGCAAGAATCTTAGCCGTGAACCGCACTCCGCAATATGGTTTCTACCTTTCTGTGGTTACTGTGTGGCGAGGTGTCCATCTCTGCGAAATTGTCCAAAGTGATTCACATAAATGGCACGGTGGCCTGAAATGTTTAACTAAGACCGCTTCAGACCGTATAGTTGGCATTTGGGAACGTGTGAATTAGAGTTCCAAGATAGACGATTTCCGAATCGATTTCGGCCCGACCTCCAATGCTTAAAACAATTAAACGAGACAGGTCTGTGCTACCGAGAGTACTTGTTTGAAAACGGGAAAAAATCCGCTTTGTCCGTAATGATTCAATGAATGTTCTTTATTTGATATTCAATCGACCGCAACTCCAGGTTCAGTCTTTCGCAAAGATTAAAGAAGCGCGGCCGGCACGGCTATTCGTTGCGGCGGATGGGCCTCGTACTGACAGGCCAGACGACATTCAAAAATGTCATGAAGCCAGACGAATTATCGAACAGGTAGATTGGCCTTGCGAGGTGAAAACGCTATTTCGAGATTCAAATCTGGGTTGCCGACGCGCTGTCATAGATGCAATCACTTGGTTTTTCGACAATGCAGATGAAGGAATCGTTATCGAAGATGATTGCGTCGTTTCCCAATCCTTTATCGATTACGCAGTACTACTATTGAACCATTATCGGTACGATACGCGTTTGTGGTGTATAAGCGGAAATAATTATCAGAGAGGGTTATGGAGGGGCGACGGGAGTTATTATTTCAGTCGATATAGTCAATGTTGGGGTTGGGCAACATGGAAAAGGTGTTGGCAAAAATACGATGAGTATTTGTTATCATGGCCACATGCGAAATCTCAGGGATTTCCAGAAATGCTTTTCCATCGTAAAGAGGAGGTGAATTACTGGACATCGGTTTGGGACGGCATGTTTAATCCAAAGACCACCATAGACACATGGGATTATCAGTGGCTTTTCACAGTTTTGCTTAATGGTGGACTTACCGCTTGTCCAAACCGAAATTTGGTCACTAACGTCGGTTATGGCGGGGACGGAACCCATTGTTTTGGGGCAACACCGGATCCTGGGATTGAGAAGTTTGTTGATTCGATCATTCATCCCACTTTTTTTCTACCGAATAGCGACGCTGACGAACTAACATTTCGCCATTTTTATAACCCCAGCGGCAGCACCACCAAGATCCCCTTTTTTAAGAGAACAAAACAGAAAGTTTCACAGTGGATTTGTCCTAGTGCCTGAACTGCGGGAAGTGAACTTCTTATTGATATTCTGGTTGCGTACGAGAGTAGAGATACAACTAATCGCTAGTATCACAACAATCTTTTTACTGTAGTGTCGATCATTCGTCATGCGTCAATAGCGTGGGTGGATTTCGCTGTAGCTGCTTAAATATTACTGGTAGGATTCTTGATCTAGTTTTCAAAGTATCAATTCTCAATTGAGATTCTAAAGGCCTTGTGTGTTCAAAAAACTCGTCAATCGCAGTTTGTCGATTTTAAACTTGCAGCTGGTCAGAAAATCGAGATTCGATGAAGAAAAAAAGGTTGAGCCTGATCCTTTTGTATATTTTGATTTTGATCTGGTTTTTGATGTCGGCGCGAATGAAGGGCAATATGCAAGGTCGCTAAGAAGTAAGGGATTTAGGAAAAAAATTATTTCCTTTGAGCCTCTTCCAGAAGCCCACCAGATTTTAAATGTAAAATCACAGTCTGACCCTCTTTGGGTCGTTCATGAACGCGTCGCAATCGGTGCAAGGTGTGGAAAATCATTGTTGAATATTTCGGGTAATTCAATGAGTTCTTCTATTTTAAACATGTTGCCTACTCACCTTGAAGCGGCCCCTGAATCGAGATTCGTAGGTGTGACACCCACAGATCTTATAAGTCTTGACTCTGTCTTTACGTCTTACGTGCGTGATTGTTTGCGTGTCGCTGTTAAAATCGACACACAGGGTTATGAATTCGAAGTGATTAGTGGTCTTGTGGAAAGTCTCCCTCGGATTTCTGGATGTGTATTGGAGCTCTCAACACTTCCGTTGTATGAGAACGAAAGAACATATGAATGGTTTTTCGATTTCTTTAAAAAAAATGGATTTGTTTTGTGGTCTATTAAGCCCGGATTCAACGACTGTCAGTCAGGTAGGATGCTTCAATTTGACGCCTGCTTTCTTAAAGATAAACTGGTAAATTGCTTGGCTCGAAATGAGAGTTGATGTGGTAAACGTTCTCGATAGTCGATTTATAACCGGTGTTTGATTTTGATCCGAGTGTGGGATTTATTTGCCTCCTAGAATTTGTGTCGGGTTTCATTCATCCGACCCTCGCAAGGGTGGTGACTTATTGAACGAGGCACTGTGCAAGTTGGCGGGCATCATCCCGAATGACCGGTCGACCGAAATTGAATTACAGGTCTTCGGCGAAGCTGGATCAAAAGGGAAATCACCATGGCCATTCAAAAAACACTATGTCGTCATTGTCAACGCCGAAGATAAATTGAGTGCTCTTTATTCAATATCCGAAGCGATGCTGCTGCCTTCAGGGCAAGACAACCCGTCTAACACGGGGGTGGAGTCACACGCGTGTGGCACGCCGGTAATCGCATTCAATATTGGCGGACTCGCTGACATCGTCGAAGCAGGGAAAACTGGGTTCTTGGTCGAACCATTTGACACCACTGTGTTTGCACGAGTCATCGCACCTTTGATCAATAGTCCGCACCTTGTCGCAACGCTTAAGGTGAACTCGCGAAAACGTGCTTTAACGAATTGGTCTTTTGTGAGAGTTGCTGCAACCTATACGGACTTGTATCGAGAAATCGCTCATTGCAAGCGTTGATATTACCGGCATTACGTCCAACGATTCGCCGTGTGAATGATCTGGCTGACGAATGGTTGATGAGTAAGCAAAGATCTTTCGGCTTCTTGTTTTGTCTCCTTGGTTAGCGTCGTGAATCGATGATCGGCTATCGTTCAAACAAACGGATCATCCAGGCATTGCTTCGTCCGTCGACCTATCGTTCCGCATGGAACATGCTTAGGTTTTACACGGATCCTTTGGACGCAATTCGGAGGTATGTCTTTGGGACTGGCGTTTATCCGACAGTTATTCGAGGCAGGGCACCCGTTGGTGTGGTTGATATACACATCTTCCATCCACATGATATGCAGACGATCAACGAAGTCTTTTGTAGACGGGATTATCCTGTGAGCACATCCGCCCTACGGATCGTTGATGTCGGGGCCAACATTGGCATATCGGCGATGTACTTCTTGACCCAAGCGCCAAATGCTTTTGTCTATCTTTTCGAGCCGCTACCTGCCAATATTGAAAGACTCAAAGAAAACTTAAAACCCTTCGAAGGTCGCTATCGCCTTTTCCCGATGGCGGTTTTTAACAGGTCGGGAACCGTTGAATTTCATACGGAACCTATCGGTCGATATAGCCAAATAGCTACCAGTGAACACCAGACAGACAGACAGGCGTGTATTGAGGTCGAATGTCGTCACATAAGTGAGGCCCTGCGTGAGATCATCGAAGAGGCACAAGGTGGAATCGATTTATTGAAAATCGATATAGAAGGTTTAGAAGAAGTTGTGATCGAAGCGATTGATATCGATCTCGCATCATCGATCGGGATGATCATTTACGAAACGAATCGAGCGGGGAAGGTTGGTGTCATCAAGCCGAGTCAACGCCATGGAAAGGCATTGATTGATCGTAATGAAATAGAGACTTAGCACGTATGAGCCGGTGCCTTTCGCCGAGCGATTTGCGACACGGTTCTAAAAAAGGATGGCTGACATATCGACCTACCTTATTCGACCGTCCCACACTGGCATTAGGCCGCTTGGGAGATTACCCAGCAATTAATCGTGCTGCCCCCCCAGGAAACGGTTGGCACTGCACGAATTGTCAATCGCATGACGTTCGTCTTACAAGCCAATGAACCTTGATGAAATCGCAATCAACGAAGTCCAGCGGGAACGCCCATTTACGAAGGGTGATTTAAATAGGTATTGGCAATTCATTTCTAACCGAGGTCCGTTCGAAAGATTCGATATTCAAGATAATCGAGTGTCTGGCCCGTGTGGGAGAATGATGAATTTCATGCAATCGCTCACCAATGATTACTTCCTTCCCGATTTAAGCTTCATTTATTTCCAGCAGGATTCATTAAACCAATTCGGCATCAAAACCCGTCTATTGAAAACGTTTTACCGTAGTATTCCAATTTTCGTCTCTGCAAGAAAACGGAACAGTCGACACCAGATCCTATTCTGCGATTGGCACTATGACCCGCAATGTCATACGCCGGGAATGTGGAACGGGATGGTATCGGCCCTGATCAATGATTCCGAGATTACTTCATGGCAAGCCAAAATAAGTCAAATGATTTGGCGGGGAGGGCCGAATGATGGGGTCTACACCCCGCACAACTTAAATGAATTTCCACGAGGTCGGTTGGTGATGCTCTCAGAGCTGCATCCGAACCTGATCGATGCAACTTTCAATAATTATCCACCCAATTTCATGGACCATCGTGACGCATTTACTGCGCGGTTTCCGTCCCGATTCGTCAACCCTGTCGAAATGGCACGATACAAATATCAAATCGATGTCGATGGTGTCACTGCGACCTTTACGGGGCTCGCTTGGAAGTTGCTATCGGGATCCCTGGTTTTCAAGCAGGATTCACCAAATAAGACATGGTTTCACGACTTGTTAGGTCCATGGGAACATTACATCCCGCTTAGGAATGACTTAGGTGATTTGCTTGAAAAGTTAGACTGGGCCAGGGTGAACGACGAACAATGCAAAAAGATCGCCGCAAACGGACGGCAATTAATCATCAAAAACGCCCTGCCTGACAGTATGAGGTCGTATTGTGCGGCGGTTTTAAAACAATACAAATCACTGATTACTGATTAAGTTAAGGAATCGACTGCGAGAGGAAATGAACAGGTTTCCGTTGTCGTCGCTAAGATGACCAGAAGCTTATTAATTCGTGCTGGTAAGTAATCAGTGTCAACTCATTACTGGTTGCTTACCAAGAGCTATCGAATGATATGCGTGTTGCTAAGCCATGCTCTTACTACTAAGCCAATGAATGGTCGCTCCTTGACCCGTGGCGTCGATGAATTACGTTGACTCAAAAAGCAGTGCCGTTATCCTTTCGCCCCGTGCGATCGCTTTCAACCATGGCACGGGTGCTCAGTTGATGTACTTGCTTGATGAGTACCGTGCAGTCGCGAGTATCAATTACGGATTCTATGAGAAAGGTATCGACGATCGCGCCGGGTTCTTGGAATCACCCTGGCATCGTTACTGGCCTTGGGCGCTCCGCGGGAGAGGGTTTATTGCGAAGGCAAATGATTATTTACCTTTAGCCGTATGGCGAAATAATCGTTTGACCAAGTGTGGAAGAGGCTTGCTTCGAAGGATGTTAAATGCCCAAAGCAACACTCATTGTGTCGCTGTGATTCATGATAACACCTGTGCCAAACGGATTAACTCTATCTTTGATGCGATCGAATTGCCTTATAAGGTTGTTCTCTACGACTTCATGCATTTAGACACGCCATCGCCGTCAAATTTTCCTGAACTTGCGAGATGCGTCGCCAATGCTATGTCTGTTTACGCGATTAGTGAGCCGCTGCGTGAAGCGGCGCTAAGTCTAGGCGCGAATCAGGTAGAGTCGATCTCGTTTTATCGCCCGCGACAGGTGAAAATAGGTTCGGGCACCTTGCCAAGTGGCGCGGGACAAGGCTTCCGTATACTTGTCGTTGCGGATGCGAAACCGGATGCTTTCGATGAACTTCTGCTCGCGGTCACGGTTTTCCGTAGGGAATTTCCCGACCAAAGGGTTACGGTTGAGGTTGTAGGTAACGCCAAGACATTGCCTCTTCTTAATAAACGACACAATGTGGATGTAAGATTCCATGGTTTCGTCTCTTCTTCGCGCCGGGATGAAATCGCAGCGGCTTGCGATATCGCGTTTCTCGCCGGGTCGACATTGAGCCCGCAGGATTGCCCTTTGGTGAAATATTCGATTCCTTCGAAACTAGGTGACTATGCCGCATTCGGCTTGCCTGTTGTTGCAAGGCTATCCGCGAGAAGTGCGGCGGAGGTGTTTATTCGCGAAGAAGCTAATCGCTTCATTTTGGTTGCTACGGTCGCCGATGAGGTGCTGCAATCATTAAGAAGGCTGATCAACGACCGGAACCTTGTATCCCAGATGAGGAAGGCAGCACTGGGATTCGCTGATGATCGTCTCTACTTGCCCAATGCGACAACCGATGCCTTGATGATGAATGGCACGCCGCCGACAAAGTAAGTCACGCACTGTTGTACCGATACATCGCTTGGGTGACTAAGTCGAACTTAGTAAATTCCGGATCCGCGAATTGCGGTTTATTGAGATGGTCCTTGGTTGTGGCTTACCCCTTTGATGCGTGGAGACAAAGAGATAGAAGACGACCCATACATACCGGGAGTCGTGATTGATGTAACCAAACAATTACCGGCGAATGCTTTACCCCCTCGATCGATTCTTGTTTTACTTTCGAATGCAGAACTGGGAGGGATCGGCGTTCAAGCGAGGGATCAAGCCAGCTATTTATCACGGCTCGAAATCGCGAGCGGTCTGTTGATTCTTAATCGCTATGGCCTAACAAGTGAGCAATTGGCATGGTACTCGGCGGTCGTTTCGACCGAAGTAGTCCCGGATTACATCGACGTCCGAAGTGGGATTCTGCGTATTCACCGCTACGTTGGTTACTTCAGAAGTCGTCCTGAAAGGATCTTTCATTTCCATGCGTTCTCTCAAGAGTATATCAATTGGCATGCGGTATTGGCGGCCCGACTGGCAGGGAAACTTGTTGTGGCGACTTTGCACCATACGGTCGGCTGGGTACGAAAACGTCTTGATCCCGGTTTCATCTTTCAAAGGTTGGCTTGGCGATTTGCGGATCGTTTGATTGTCACGACCCGATCTGGAAAGGAGTTGGTAGAACAGAAAGCTCCCAAGGGAAAGACCGATGTTGTACCCTGCATCATTCCGGACGTTGGCAATTCGACACCTCGCGACAAAGCACGTGCTGATTTGCAGATAGCGGATGACGAATTCCTAGTCGTTGTTGTTTCGCGACTAATCCCGTCGAAAGGCATCATTGATCTTGTTAATGCGGTACGTGCTCTTGGCAATCATCTTGATATACGATTGTTGATTGCGGGTGACGGCCCTTGTCGCGACGAATTAAGTGAGCTGATTAACGATGATCAACGGATTCGGCTTCTAGGTCGTGTTCAAGACAAGAACGGCATTTGCGCTGCTGCGGATCTTTTTGCCCTGCCATCGTATGAAGAGGGTTTTGGGATGGTTTATGCCGAAGCGGCGAGGCACGGAGTTCCTTCCATTGCCTCGGATTTGCCGCAAGTACGAGAGGTTGTCGTCGATGGCGAAACGGGTTGGCTTGTGCCTCCCGGGAACGTAGAACGACTCCGAAATACCATTGAGTGGGCATACAGACATCGCGAAGAGTGTGTAAGTCGAGGTCAGAATGCGAAAAGCTACTGCCGACGATTCGATCCGGAAGTGGTGATGGCTCGCCAAATCCGTATTTATGACGATTTGTTAAAGGGGATCTGAAGTTTAACTTCATTTCGACGAGCCAACTTTTGTGTTTTGCAGCAATAATCCCCTTGCCCAGTAAGTTCGCGATTGCTGAACATTTAGCTCTCCGAGTAAGAAGGCGATGGCCGCTTTGCCCATTTCATGAGTTCATTTGAGAGTTCTTCGATTGATGGTAAGTGTCGGATTGCCTTCGTTTCTCCTGTCGGAGACATCGGCGGGGCTGAAAGGGTCATTGCCGCAATCAGTTCTGGCTTTGCGGAGCGATCGATTGATCACCAGATCTTTTGCCTTCGTGAGGGGGATTGGACTCGTGGTCATTGGTCGTCCGAGACCAAAGTCGTCCCCTTCCCTGGTGGCTATCGCATTCGCCAACCCCTTCGCCTTTTGAAAGCGGTTCGTTGGTTGAAGAGGCATCTTGATGATTACCAGCCGACCGTGATTCATGCCAACCATGGCGCGTGGTGGTTAACCGCACTAGCCACGAGGAAGAACGCCGCCGTCAAGATTTGGCACCTGTATGATTACCCTGATCGTAAAGATATTCAGGTATTGGCTGGGGAACGCCTGCCACCGACCGGCGTGATCTTTACTGGGGAGTATGTCGGGTCGGGACACCCGACGCTCATGCGGTTGCCTCATGCCTTCATTCGTCCAGTGACGCTCGAACCAAGACACTTTGCCCAGGGAGCACGCGATGATAATGCTGTCGATCGGGTGATCCGGCCGGAGGAACGTTATTTGTTGAACGTCGCGCGGTGGCAACCCCACAAAGGTTTTAGGTATCTGGTTGATGCAGTCCATCTCCTTCAAGCGAGGGCCCGACTGCCGTCTGATCTTCGGGTCGTTATCATCGGCAAACCTGCGAATCGCGAACAACAATTGTTCCGGGAAGAGATTCTCACGCAGATGAGAGCGAAGGAGGTTTTTGACCGTTTTGTATTTGTCGAATCTTGTTCCGATTCCGGCCTCAGGGCGTTTTACAAGAAGGCCGTTACTTTGGTCCATCCATCGACCACCGAAGGGTTCGGATTGACTTTAATCGAAGCCATGTCGATGGGCACTCCCGTGATCGCTTGCGACGCCTCCGGGCCATCAGAAATCCTTGATCATGGGCGTTACGGTTGTTTGGTACCTAAGGGAGACGCCAATAGGTTGTCTGATGCTATTGAGAAGATGCTCTTCGAGCACGAATTTCGGGCACAAAAGCGTTTGGAATCGATCGATCGTGCCGAGGCTTTCTCAAGAGACAAAATGATCAACGAGACGCTCGCTTTTTATGCCCGCTTGGCCCTGAAGGTGGCGTGAGCAGTCGACCGAGACTGGTCAACATGAGTAGCATTTCGAATCATAAAGATCACTTGACAAACATGGAAGATGAACCGCAACGACAACTTCGTATCGCCTGGATCGGCACGCCGACATCCGGCGGTGGGGTCGGCGGATTCTGTCGACAGTTGGTCGACGGTTTAGCATCGACTGAACATGAAGTTGTTGTCTTCGCGCAAGGTGACGAGGACATAGAAAAGCAACTTGGCTGGACGCCGGGCAAGGTCGAATTTGTCTATGCGCCGATCGATTGGGACTGGGGGCGTTGGTATTCGAGGTCGGACATCGCAGTCTTTATCTCGTCTTTTTGGGCGCGGATGCGATCGTACAACAAGCTTATCAGCATGCTTGTTGAGAGGCATCGCAAGAAACCTTTTGACGTCGCTATTCAATTTTCACAGACGGAAATTTTCTCTACCCGGAAACGGTTGCACCATTTGCCACCTCTGATCCTTTTTCCGTGTGTTCATGCGGCAGGAGAGCTTTATTTCCATAAGAAGGAGAAAGGCCTATCTACCCGATGCGAGTCGCGGTTCAAATATTGGCTTGTTAACCTGAATTTAAGGCAAAGGAGTTATCTGCAGAAACGAGCCTACTCGGCGGTATATGGCGTCATCGGTATGAGCCGCAGGTTTAATGAGCGGGTTCGCGAGGATTATGGGATCTCGGATAAGCATCAAGCCGTCGTCTATCAGCCAATACCAGAGGCCATTGACTTGCATTACGATCGCGATTTTGCTGACGGGCGTTCGCATTCGAATGAAAATCGCGTTCGTCTCCTGTACGTTGGAAGAATCTCGGTTCGTAAAGGGGTTGAAATGTTAGTCGAGCTGAGTCATCGACTTGACGATTTACACGAACAGGTTGAGTTGATTCTTGTTGGGACATCTTCATACTGGAGTGATTACACGAAACTACTCGATGACTTGAATACGAGGACCGCGAAATACCTCGGTCACATGTCGCACGAGTACACTCTGCAGGAAATGGGGCGAGCTGATTTTCTCTTGGTCCCAAGCTATTACGAACCGGGGGGGATCGTTGTCGCGGAGGCGATGAGAATGGGCTGTGCCCTGATTGTCAGCGATGAGGTCGGTTCGGCAGAGAACTTACCACAACCGGTCTGTCGTCAGTTTCCGGCCGGGGATATCGACGAATTCGAACGCGTGGTTCGCGATGCAGTTAGGAAAAAGCTCTGCGGAGAAGCGACGGATCGTTCGGAGGTGATCGACCAAGCGAATCAGTGGTTTAGTTTAGACCGATCGATCCGCAATCTGATCGCGATTTGCCAACGGGCGGCGGACCACAAGCCCATTTTCGAATCGGGTAATCGGTAGTGACAGGAATGTCGAGCGATCAAGTAAAAAAAACGTCTCTAGTTGTGATCGTCCCGACTTGGAATCGGCCAAAGGATCTCGCGATTTGTCTTAAGGCGTTGCAGTCGCAGACGATACTTCCTGACCGTGTTATCATAGCCGGTAAGGAAAATGACAAGGCATTGTTGGATTGGCACAATAACTACCGTGTTGCACCGGGTTACTCGTCGGTAGAAGTAGTCCTTTCCCCTGCCGGTGCAAATGTCGTTCAACAGCAAAATAAGGCTCTTGCTCAGACGACAGAAGACATTGTTGCACTGACGGACGATGATGCGGAGCCAAATCCGAATTGGATACAACAGCTATTGCATCATTTCCAAGACCCTAGTGTTGGTGGCGTTGGGGGGCGTGATTGGCAGCCGATTGAACGGGGTAATAGGAATCCGGTGGGGATGCTCAGTTGGTACGGACGATTGATCGGAAATCATCATTTGGGATTCGGCCCGGCTCGCCAGGTTCATGTTCTGAAAGGAGTGAATTGTGCTTATCGAGGAGCGGAATTGCGTTCGTTCCGTTTTGACGATCGGATGCGTGGGAGCGGTACTGTTATCAATTGGGAACTAGCAATTAGTTTCGCTTTCATCCGCAACGGATACCGACTGATTTACGATCCGGCAATTTCGGTCCAGCATCATATCGCTGACCGAAAAGATGGTGATACTAACCAGAGGGGTAGATTTGAGGCCCAAAGTTACTTCGATAACACCTACAATGAGGTCTTGGCAATTTACGAGCACCTTTCGCCAATTCGTAGGATCGCCTATCGCATCTGGTCGGAACTGATCGGAACGATCGGAAATCCAGGTATGGTGCAGTTGGTGCGAAGTTGGTCAAGCCGTCGGGAGTATCTAAAGGCGTCGGCTTGGTCACGGTATCGCACCGCGTTGTCTGCGAGGAGGAATGCGGTTGCGGATCTCCGAAACAGATCGACTAACCCGATCAACATTCACGATCAGTGATTTAAGCATTCAGCGATCAATTAGAGAAAAATGTCAGATAATCTTTTCGAGCCGATCGCACTTTTGATCTTTATCGTTGTTTCGGCGGTCGGCTCTTTCTTTGCCTTATCTCGTTCGTCCTGGTTCGTAGACTATGCATTTTTTGTTGTTGCGTTCAACCGATGCGCTCGTCGGATAGTCGACTATCATAACGGCGAATTCAACCCCTACTCGCTAATCAGCCTGACGCCTCTGGTCGTTTGCGGATTCGGATCATTGATGGTTTTGGGGACAGTCCTTCGGCCGTCGTCAACTGCCGATACGCGCATACGCAAGGTACTCCTGCCGTACTCCATTGCAGTCGCGTTTGCATTTGTAGTTGGCTTTGCCAACAGTAAATTTGCAGCTGTTTATGCACTAGGTGACTATTTGGCGCCGGTCGGCCTTGTTGCGTTCGGGTCGAGATTCGCTTTTGACGAAGAGATCTGCAATCGTTGGTGCAGGAATTTTTGTTTAATCGTATTTGCTGTTTCAGGTTACGGGCTTTGGCAGTTTTATACGATTCCCCCCTGGGACGCTTTCTGGTTGCTAGAGGTCGACTTTGACGGATATATGGGGCAACCTGAACCGACAAAGATGACCCTTTTCTCAACGCTTCAGGAGCGAGGGCCAGCGGGTATGTTCATGGCTGGTGGGCTGATTTTGTTGCTGTTGAGAGGCGTTTTTTCTCACGTTTTTCGCTGGCCGATGGCAGGTGTGATCGGTTATGCCATGCTTTTGACCTATACTCGGACCTCGGTGATTTTGTGCATTGCCGCGTGCGTCCTTTTTCCAGTCATCAATCGGAACGCTAATCTCAAGGTGTTGATAGGATCGATTCTCTTTCTGTCCGCATTTGTGCCATTGATTGTTCAGCAATTGCCCGGAGGCGAACGTGCTATCGAGAGGGTTTCGACGCTAGCCAACCTTCATGAAGATGGCTCATTTCGAGGGCGATTGCAATTTTTTAGGGCAAGTCTATCAGAAGCGATGAGTGAACCATTGGGTTTAGGCCTAGGTTCTCACGGTCTGTCAGGCAAGGTAGGGACTGCCGCCAGATCGGGTATGGGTGACTCTACTGGCTACGTTCAAACCCTGCGGACATTTGGCTGGATTGGTGCCGTGCTAGTCTCGATCTCATTATTCGGTTTGTGGAGGAATTCGTCTTTGGCTATAGAGCGGGATAATTCTGACAGTACCGTTCTTTTTTTTCGAGCTTGGTTTGCGGCTGGCATGGTGGTGTTTTATTCGGGCGATTGGCTTTTTACCGCAACTTTTTTTTGGGTAATTAGCGGATACGTTCTAGGCAGGGTGAGGTATGGAGAAGATTTTGAATTCGAAGATTCGTCGTTTGACGAACCACGTTATTCTGATGAGCCATCACTAGGATTCGTCTTCGGTAACGCGTCTAACGGCGACTCAAGGTAATGATCGAAAACAAATCACGCGGAACTGTCAGGTAAGTGTTTGGGGTTGACAGTTGATCTTATGGTTTCTTTTTTAAAATCGTTCTTAGGGCATGTCGGATACCGTGTGGTCAACGCTAGGCGAAGGTGGGGCGTAGATCATCTGGACGACATCTATCGAATTGTCGGTGCTCCGAATAAGGTTCGCGAGGTCTTCGATGTCGGTGCTAATGTCGGTCTAACCGCTAGGGCGTATGCTAAGGCATTTCCACATTCGAGAGTCGTTGCGTTCGAACCCGTTCTCGAAACATTCAAAAAGCTGGTGAAGAATACGCGATCAAACCCTCGAATCGTTCCGAATCGGTGCGCATTGGGGAACTTTAACGGCATCACCACTTGCACACTCCAAGAGGATTCAAGAAATAATAGTTTGTTGCAGGGACTAAAGGATGAATTGCATGCAAGCTCCGAACGATCCGAGGAAGTTCAGGTATTTACCCTTGATAGCGTTAAGGAAAGGCTCGGTATCGGAGTGCTCGATCTTCTTAAGATCGATACCGAAGGTTTTGATTTAGCCGTTCTTGAGGGGGCAAGCGAAACACTAAGACGACGAGAAGTTAACTTCGTCTACTTCGAATTTCATCACTTGCTGCAGCGCGAATCCGCCGGGCAGTTGGGTTCGCTCATGGATGTTGCCGAATTTCTCCGCGATCACGATTACCGCTTCCTAACAATTTATACGGATAGTGTTCATGGTCATGAATCGATGGGAACCTATAACGCGCTGTTTATAGTTAATAGCAACGAGTTTAAGTGGCGGTTTTGAAATGTTCCGTGGCGATCAGTCTGGGCTGTTGTGTAAGGCAAGATCTGTTCTCTAAGTACACCTTTTAGCCCGCAATGAGAATCGCATACGTCATCATCAACGCCAATCGCCACGAGGGAACATCTCGGGCTGTACTGGAGGTGGCCGAGCGTTTGGCTGGCGTTCATCGAGTTGACATTTGGGCTCGCACGTTTGAGGCTACGCGCGATCAGGTAGCCGATCGGGGGACAACGAACGGGGACGCAGTTTTTCATGACAAGTTAAACTTGCAGCGCATCGCTGGCCCTGGGCGACCGGAAATCGCCGACTTTGGTTCATTTAAACTAGTTGCCGACCGCCGATTGAAGACCGCTCGGTACGACATTATTCACTCCGCTGGTCCCAATACGTCGCTTGCCGATGTTTACACGATACAAACAGTGCATTCGGTGAAGGTGGCACAACTATCAGAGGTAAGAAAAACTTCTTCCGCAGGATTGCTGCGGCGGCTTAGCTGGCGTCTATACGATGGCGCTGTTCTCCGTGCGGAGAGAGATGCGTACCAGACTTTCGGACCTCGTGGTCCCAAGTTATTCCTACCGGTATCGGTTGGTACCCGAGACGAATTAATCGCATGCTATCCTGATATTCAGGCCAACTGCGAAAATAGTCTTGTTGATTATCCTCTCCGGGGTTTCGATCCGATCGCGGTCATCCCAAATGGTGCGGACTTGGATCTGTTCCATCCTCGGCAACGGGAGCGATTTCGGTCTGAAGTGCGTCAGAAGCATGGCTTCAGGGATGACGATTTTATCATCCTTTTTTCGGGAGGTGATTGGCGACGCAAAGGATTGGATTTATTGCTTTATGCGATCACTATGCTTCGCGATGATGGGGTTCGGTTGTTGGTCGTTGGCGATGATCGAAACGGAAATGAGATCCGATCGATGGTTGACAAACTTGAGTTGGCGTCACGCGTTACATTCGCCGGCTTCCGTAAGGACGTTCATCGTTATTATGCCGCTGGTGATTTATTTGTCTTCCCCACGTCCTATGAGGCATTCAGTCTTGCGACGATCGAAGCGGCAGCTTCTGGATTACCTGTCGTCATGACGCCGGCAAGCGGCGCAGTCGATTTACTCGGAAGCGGTGACTGTGGTGCGATTGTTTCGCGAGATCCGCATTCGATCGCGGAGCAGATTCGCGTCTATCGTCGTAATCCCGAGTTGCTGGCGAAGCATGGTGCAAATGCACGTGCAAAAGCGGAGCGTGATTACTCATGGGATGGAATCGCTAAACAGACGCTCGGCGTTTACGAACGTTTAATCGAATACCGAAAGGCAATGTCACGAAGCGTTCAACTAGGCCAAGGGCGCTGATTGATGTCCCGGGGCGGTCGATTAAAACTTTTGATTATAAGTCATGCGTGTTCCCTTCCCGAGAATCAGCGTCTGTTCGCAAATGCGGCAGCGATCGGGGATTGGGAGGTCACATTGGTTATACCTAAGGTATGGTTGTCCGAATATGGACGCCCGCTTGAAGCAGCCCTGCTGCCCGGATTTGATGCGCACCTAATCCCGATCCCGGTCGTGAACAACGGCAAGGTGCCGCTCCACTTCTACAGTACTCGGCCGGCAAGGTTGATCAAAAGCGTTGCTCCCGACGTCATTTATTCCCACAACGAACCCTATGCGTTTTCGACGATCCAGTGGTGCTGGGGAAATCGCCGAAGTGTCAACGTTCCATTTGGTTTTTACTCCTGCCAAAACATCGTGAAAAGGTATCCGGTGCCATTTAGGCAAGCAGAGCGTTGGGTTTACCGGAACAGTTCGTTCGCATTTCCGATCACACGGACGGTTGAAGAGGTTCATCGTACTAAGGGTTTTAAGGGCGATTCGACGATCCTACCGCTCGGATTTGATGCCTCGCTCTTTCCAGTTCGACAGCGAACAGAGAATGCCACGGGTGAGTTCCGTTTTGCTTACCTCGGTCGTGTCGTTGAGGAAAAGGGGCTTTTGACTCTGGTGAAGGCGTTGGCGGCCTTACCTGATAAACGCTGGCATCTAGAAATTTTTGGTTCTGGCCCCCTCGAAGCTGTAGTGAAGGGCAAAGCGGATGAATTGGGGATTGGTCAGCGTCTAAAGTGGCAAGGTTTTGTTCCCCAAAAAGAGATTTCAACTCGATTAGCCCAAGTTGATGCGGTTGTTTTACCTTCTGAGACCCGTGGTAATTGGAAAGAGCAATTCGGGCGGGTCTTGATCGAGTCGCTCGCTTCGGGTGTTCCGATAGTCGGATCTGATTCTGGCGAAATTCCGATCATCATTCGCGAGAGTGGCGGAGGGATCGTTTTTAGTGAAGGGAATGTGGAATCATGTGCTGCCGCCCTGCAGAGAATGATGACCGACCAGGACGGCAGAAAGCGAATGGCTGAGGGGGGAGAGCGATACGTTCGTGATGAATACGACCTCCGCAATCTGGCGGAGAGATTTGCAGTCGAGATCGAGCAAATTGCGGGACTGAAAAATGCCCTGCAACAAGGCGTGGTAAGAGTCGAAAGAACTCATGAGTGAGTCGAAGTTTCTGCATCTGGGACTTGGCTGGATCGGCGATTGCGGCGGCGGATTGGAGCGTTATCAAGACGGAATCTGCCGTGCCCATGCCGCGATGGGGTACCCGGTCGAATCCTGGAATCAGAGTCGTGTCCCAATCGGCATCGATCCGGGGTATCAGGCGTTTATCTATGCTTCTCCTGTGGATAAACGAAGGTTTAAATTACGACGGCTTCGAGAACTCGCGGAAAGGCGTTTTCGCGATCGCAATTTCACCTTTGTCTCCCATCATGCCTCGGTCAGCAGTTCGCTGGTTAAGATGCTTAGCGAGACGCCCCACGTCATCCATTTTCAGGGACCATGGGCTGATGAGTCGGCGATTGAAGGGGCACCGAAGTGGAAGAGTTGGTTGCAACGCCGGATAGAATGCAGGGTTTACCATTCGGCCAATCGGATTATTACTCTCAGCGATGCTTTTAAGCGATTGATCGTCGAGCGATATGGTGTCGACGAAGCTAAGGTTCATGTGATCCCTGGCGGGATTGATACAACCGCGGCTGACCCTGGGGTCGGTCGCATCGAGGCGCGTGAACGTTTGGGCTGGCCCAAGGATCGACCGATACTCCTTTCGGTCAGGCGGTTGGTTCGCCGTGTAGGGGTCGATGTGCTTGTCGACGCGGTCGGGCAGATCCGAGACCGACATCCCGATTTGTTGACGCTGATCGGGGGTGCTGGCCCTCTGAAGGGTGAATTAGAGCGAAGAATTTCGGACAACAATTTGGGAAACCATGTCCGTTTGCTCGGTTTCATTCCCGACGAACAGTTGCCTTTCGCCTACGCCGCAGCTGACTACAGCATCGTACCGACGCAAGGGTTGGAGGGGTTTGGTTTGGTGACGATCGAGTCAATGGCGGCCGGAACCCCTTCGTTCGTTACACCGGTGGGATCGCTTCCTGAGATCGTAACTCCCCTATGTAAAAACCTCCTTTTGCCTGGTTCAGATGCACATAACATCGCAGAAGGGGTTAGTCAAATTTTGGGCGGTTTATTGAAGGTTCCCGATGCCGATCACTGCAAGCGTTATGTCCGCGAGTACTTCGATTGGTCCGTCATTGCTCCTCGGGTCCTCGGAATGTATGAGAGTGCGTCGAAGTTCGGTCAATGAGGAACTTTTGTTTGTGTTCGACGCAGAGAGAAGTTGCATGCTACGAGATTAAAAGTTTTGGGTTTCGAATATCAGTCGATTTATAGGATTAACTTGGTCAAGCGACTACTGCTCCGATTAGCAAAAAGCCTACCAACGCCGATTGTGAATCGGGTCGGTGCGGCACAATTCCGGTACCCGTTTCTCGCTGCGTTCATCCGCAAGCTAGGTGGAATGATCAAAGACTCGGAGGGGGTGATTTCCTCGGGTGCTGGCAAGGGTTTGAAAATCAACGGAAAACATGGCTTTCCCGGGTATGTTCTGGGAACAACAGAACCGGAGCAGCAGTCATGGTTAAGTAATAACATTCGTCCTGGTGACGTTATCTATGATGTTGGGGCAAATATCGGATTTTTCGCTTTGATTTGCGGTAAATTGGCGGGAAAGACGGGACGGGTTGAAGCGTTCGAACCCAATCCGGTTTGTGCCGGAGCTTGTTGCTATAACATTTCCTTGAATGAATTCGAACACGTTTCCGTTCATGAAGTTGCACTCTCCGATACTGAGGGGACTGTACGGTTCGATTTCCCCGACCATTCTACGGCGCTAGGCCGAATTAATAACGAACTGCCTTTGTCAGACCGTTCACAAGGCATACAAGTTGCGACGATTAAGCTTGATGACTATGTCGCAAAAAAAGAATTGAGACCGCCAACAATGCTCATTATTGATGTCGAGGGGCATGAAATTGAAGTTTTAAGAGGCGCTGCTGTTACGATTAGAAATCACCTTCCACTGATCAATTGCGAGGTTCACTGGTTGGGTGATACGTTTCTTCGGTATTATATTAAAGAATTGAAACCTCTTGGGTACACACTTCGGACTATCAACGGAAGCGAGGTTCCATCGGAGGCGACAAGGTGGCAGGCTGTGCTATCAATCGAAGGGGCGAGTGGACCCCTTGGCGCGTGACGAAAGATGCATGGAGGCGTCAGTCAAGATTGGTAAGTATTTAACAATTCGAGCAATTGTTTGAATGAACAGTACGTATGCTTGCGATCACTGCTTATTTCGAAATATGAACAGAGACGTTCGCTCTTGATAAAAAATCCCAGCGAAGCAGGACGAACGCGGAGCGATAAAAAACACTAAAACCTTGATGAAGCTACAGTTTAAGTGTTCTAGCCTTTGTTTTTGATTGGTTTCCCTGAATTGGCACCTTGGTCTAAAAAGTGAAATCGCGGATTGGCTGATGAAATCTTGGGTAGCTGGTTTAACGAAGCAGAAGTTTTATCGAGGGAAGTATTCGCAATCATATCAAGATGCGTTACTCAGTTACATTTTCGATAACGTCCCGCCTCAAAACATCCAGCCTTACTGTGTGGAGTTTGGCTTCGATGGCAGTACATTCCACGACGGAGGCGGCAGTAACGTAGCCAAGCTTGCCCTGGAGAAAGGTTGGAAATGTTTATTGTTGGACGGAGGGCATTCAAATCCTGAAATCAATCTGCATCAGCATTTTTTAACACCCGACAACATTGTTGACATTTTCAAAAAGTACGGTGTCCCGACAACTCCGGAGTACATTTCCATCGATGTCGACTCACTGGACTTTTGGCTCTTCAAGGCTTTGCTGACAACCTATCGACCGATGGTCTATTCGGTCGAATACAACGCTCACTTTCCGCTTTGGGCAGCGATCACTGTTGCCAACGATCCGTCATTTTCATGGCAGGGTGATCGGCTTTATGGAGCTTCTTTGAAAGCTTTGACGATGCTTGCCAACCAAAATGGATATTCGCTCCTTTGGGTTGTCCCTAAGGTTGATGCATTTTTCATTAGGAATGATTTAATTGACGACGGAACGAAAAACTTAGTTCTACCATTTGCAAAATGGGGCATCTATACGAATATCAAGGTTCATCCGCCAGTCAGAAATGAGGAGCGTCTGAACTGCTTGGTTGGGTTGGAAATGACACCAGATGGTCTTGAATACATGGTCGAGCGAAGCGAAGGAGTAATCAAAATAGGCAGACGTTTTCTAGCCGGATTCGGTGATACACAGACGGCAATCAATTACTTATTTGCTTTCCCAACTAAGCTGAAGCAGCGACTCGGGAAACTTTTGAATAAGTTTTAGTTGTGTTGTTACAGAGCTTGCTTGATTACAGCCGAATTGCAATTCAGTTATGAATTGCCAGAGCCCAGTGGTTTCTATGCCCGCACTTGACTACACCATCATCGGCGGTGGAATCGTCGGTTTAGCGGCGGCGTGGCAGTTGGGGGGTGAGGCGGCCATGGGCGAGGATCGTCCTGCTCGAAAAGTAACCCGAACTCGCCCTTCATCAGACCGGTCGCAATTCCGGTGTTATCCATTCCGGGATTTATTACAAACCCGGTAACTTCAAGGCCCGCTTCGCATCGATGGTCAATTTCTGTCGCCATCCTCGCATTCAACACAGCGTCTGTGGCAAGGAGTCGTTGCCACCAAAGCGGATCCTTCAAATGTGTTTTGTAGAGATCTCTACGATAATTATAAGTTGGCAAATTATCTTACGACAAATTCTTCGGGTGTTTATATGCGATCGCCAACACAGCCTGTGTCAATTATCAAAAAAGTTTTACGAAAAAAGGGTTTCTATTTTTTTAGAAACAGTGTTCCCCGTGGGTTCGACACATTTTCTGACCTGAGAAAAGCAAGACTATTGGGTTTGGTTAAGACGTTTATTGACGTAGGTGCAAATCGAGGAGAGTATGCCGAATTAGCTTTGGAGTATTTAGCAAACTTAGAACACGTAATTTTAATTGAACCTGAGCAAGCTAATTTTGAATACTTGGTTAGACATTTCGGTGATAAGGCGCAAGTCGTTAATTGCGCTATCAGCAACCGAAGTGGCGATGGTATTCTTGGTCTATCGTCGTCGGACAAAATGCATGCACTTCTACCAATGGCTACGAATTGCGAGTTACACGCTGAAATGCACCAATCCGTGAGGGTTCGTACGCTTAAAGAAATTGTCTGTGAGTTTTATTTGCCTTCCCCGTTTTTTATAAAGACAGATACGGAAGGCCACGACATCAAAGTGATTGAAGGGCTGGCTGATTTATTCGAAGGTACACTCGGTATCGTTGTCGAAGGAGCATTTCGGAGAGGCGACAATATCACTTTTTTTCAGGACGTTTATGATCTTTTAACCGATAGGGGCATGCTGTTTTGGGGTATCTACGATCAGTCGCCCTGGGGGGAAATGGGATCTTGCAACGTCGTTAACGGTATGTTCCTTAATCCGAATTATCTTCGCACTTGATTCCGGCGGTGTTAAAGCCCTCTTCAAATTGGATTTACGAACTAAAGTAAACTTTTTGAGCTTGAATGACCTCGTAAAGCGTTTGCTTTCTTTATACTTGCGTTCTCAGAAAAGTGACTACTCACTATCTTCGAGCATAAAGTTTTTCTAGGAGTAAATAAATGTACATCAATAGATTCCAAGAATGTTTCTTAACAGGTTGTTGTGTTTTTTAATAGTTCTAGATGATAAAGGTCGATTTGACTGAGCTGTTTGCTTTCGTTGTAAGTACTGGCTTGATTACGCCCGAATTGCAATTCGGTTAAGAATTGCTAGAGCCTAGTGGTTTCTATGCCCACACTTGACTACACCATCATCGGGGGTGGGATCGTTGGGTTGGCGGCGGCGTGGCAGTTGGGGGTGAGGCGGCCCGGGGCGCGAATCGTCCTGCTTGAAAAGGAACCCGAACTCGCCCTCCATCAGACCGGTCGCAATTCCGGTGTTATCCATTCCGGGATCTATTACAAGCCCGGTAGCTTTAAGGCCCGCTTCGCTAAAGCTGGCGCCGAATCGATGGTCGATTTCTGTTGCCATCATGACATCCCCCACGACGTCTGCGGCAAGGTGATCGTTGCCACCGAAGAAGCGGAGCTCGCGCCGCTCGAAAAACTCTTTCAGCGGGGGATCGAAAATGATATCCCCGTCGAAAGGTTGGTCCCCGAGCAGGTCGCGGAGCTCGAACCGCACGTCCGATGCCTCGCCGCGATCCATGTCAAGTCGACCGGGATCACGAGCTACCGCCTCGTCGCGCAAACTTACGCCCGGTTGATCGAAGCCGCCGGCGGGACGATCGTTCGCGGC